>Ga0209450_10001711_pt1 | contig 10994 bp, 9 predicted proteins | sample FrelakmetLWP11LW_FD_187149 | JGI IMG/M metagenome (GOLD analysis project Ga0209450, IMG submission 187149) | Freshwater lake sediment microbial communities from the University of Notre Dame, USA, for methane emissions studies - LWP11 LW (SPAdes)... | ecosystem: Environmental > Aquatic >... | reverse complement strand
CGTTGCGCTGAGCGACGACCCGCGCGTCACGGCGGCGGGGCGGGTGCGTGAGGTCTCGCCGCGCGCCGACCCGGTCACCGGCACCTTCGCGGTCCGCGTGCGGTTGATCGATCCGCCTGCCGTGATGCGCCTGGGCAGCACGGTCAGCGGCCGGATGAAGCTCGATGCCGCGCCGGGGATTGAGATCCCCGCCACCGCGCTGGTCCGCGTCGAGGGCAAGACGGCGGTATGGGTGTTCGACCGCCAGTCCGGCACGGTTTCCCTGCGCAACATCGCCGTCGGCAGCGCCGACGCGAGGTCGGCGCAGGTCACCTCGGGCCTGAGCCCGGGTGACGTGGTCGTGACCGCGGGCGTGCAGGCGCTTCGCCCGGGCCAGAAGGTCCGCCTGCTCGAGGGCCGCTCGTGATCGGGCCCAACCTGTCGGAGTGGGCGCTTTCCAAGCGCTCGCTGGTCGTGTTCCTGATGATCCTCGCGGTGGTTGCCGGGACGTTGTCCTTCCTGCGCCTGGGCCGCGGCGAGGACCCGGCCTTCACCGTGCGCACGATGGTGGTGGCGGCCGCCTGGCCGGGCGCGACGGCGGAAGAGACGATGAAGCAGGTCACCGAGCGGCTCGAACGGACGCTGCAGGAGACCGACTTCATCGATCGCGTCCGCAGCTACACCATCGCCGGGCAGACGACGATCTTTCTCGATCTGAAGCAGTCGACGCCGCCCGAGAGGGTGCCGGATGTCTGGTACCAGGTGCGCAAGAACGTCGGCGACATGCGCCACACGCTGCCGATGGGCGTGGTCGGGCCGTTCTTCAACGACGACTTCGGCGACACCTTCGGCATCATCTACGCCTTCACCGCCGAGGGCTTCAGCTTCCGCGAGCTGCGCGACCACGTCGAGGCGGCGCGCTCGCGGCTGCTGCAGGTGCCCGACGTCTCGAAGATCGAGGTGCTGGGGGCGCAGGACGAGCAGATCTATCTGGAGTTCTCCACTGAGCGGCTGGCCGGGCTGCGGCTGAACCTGGCGTCGATCCTGGCTACGCTGCAGGCACAGAACCTGGTGCGGCCGGCCGGCACGATGCACGGCGGCGAGGAGCGCGTCTTCCTGCGCGTGACTGGCGCCTTCGATTCGGAGCGCGACATCGAGGCGGTCAACCTGGTTGCCGGCGACCGCATCTTCCGCCTCGGCGACATCGCCACCGTGCGGCGCGGCTACGCCGACCCGCCGCAGCCGATGTTCCGCGTCAACGGCCAGCCGGCGATCGGCCTGGCGATCGCCATGCGCGACGCCGGCGACATCCTCGCGCTGGGCGAGAACGTGCGCAGGGAGATGGCCGACATCGTCGCCGGCCTGCCGGTCGGCATCGAACCCACGCTGGTGGCGGACCAGGCGGTCACCGTCGATGTGGCGATCAACGACTTCATGACGTCGCTGTGGCAGGCGATCGTCATCATCCTGGCGGCGAGCTTCGTCAGCCTCGGCGTGCGGCCGGGCGCGGTGGTGGCACTGGCGATCCCCTTCACGCTGGCGATCGTCTTCGCCATCATGGCCGTGGCCGGCATCGACCTGCACCGCATCTCGCTGGGTGCGCTGATCATCGCGCTGACGCTGCTGGTGGACGACGCGATGACCACGGTCGACGCGATGATCCGCCGCCTCGGTGCCGGCGACACCAAGGACCAGGCCGCGACCTTCGCCTACCGGACGCTGGCGGCGCCGATGCTCATCGGCACGCTGGTCACGATCGCCAGCTTCGTGCCGATCGGCTTCGCGAAGAGCTCGGCCGGCGAGTACACCTTCTCGATCTTCTCGGTGGTGGCGATCTCGCTGATCGTCAGCTGGCTGGTGGCGGTGGTCTTCGCGCCGCTGATCGGCAAGGCGCTGCTGAAGCCGCCGAAGGCCGAGGCCGATCCGAAGCCCGGCAAGCTGCTGGCGGCGTACGGCGCGTTGCTGCGGGGCGCGATCCGGATGAAGTGGCTGACGATCGGGCTGACGCTGGGCGCCTTCGTCGTGGCGCTTTTCCTGCTTCGCTTCGTTCCGCAGCAGTTCTTCCCGGCGTCCGACCGGCCCGAACTGACGGTCGACATGACGCTGCGCCAGAATGCGTCGATCTTCGCCACCGAGGCGCAGGCCAAGAGATTCGAAGCGCTGCTCAAGGCCGACCCCGACGTCGACCACTTCAGCACCTACGTCGGCCGCGGCGCGATCCGCTTCATCCTGACGCTGAACGTGCAGCTGGCGAATCCGTTCTTCGCCCAGTTCGTCGTGGTGGCGAGGGACCTCGAGGCGCGCGAGCGGCTGCAGGTCAGGCTGGAGCAGGCGCTCGCCGAGCAGTTCCCCGAGGTCGTCGCGCGGGTCTCGCCGCTCGAGCTGGGGCCGCCGGTGGGCTGGCCGCTGCAGTACCGCGTCAGCGGCCCCGACAAGGACGAGGTCCGGCGGATCGCGCTGGAGCTGGCTCAGGTGGTGGGTTCGGACGCCCGCGCCCGGCACGTCAACTACGACTGGATGGAGCCGGCGCGGCAGCTGCGCATCAACGTCAACCAGGACCAGGCGCGCCAGCTCGGCGTCAGCTCGCAGGCGCTGGCGAGCGAGCTGAACAAGGCGATCAGCGGCACCACGGTGACGCAGGTGCGCGACGACATCTACCTGGTCAACGTGGTGGCCCGCGCCACCGACGCCGAGCGCGCCTCGTTCCAGAGCCTGAGCGCGCTGCAGGTGCCGACGCCGGCCGGGCGCATGGTGCCGCTGAAGCAGTTTGCCACCTTCGAGGAGGAGCAGGAGTTCCCGCTGGTGTGGCGCCGCAACCGCTTGCCGACGCTGACGGTGCGCGCCGACGTCGTGCCCGGTGTGCTGCCCGACACGGTAGTCGGCGCGCTGGCGCCGAAGGTGGCGGAGTTCGCGGCGAAGCTGCCCAAGCCCTACCGGGTCGAGACCGGCGGCCTGTACGAGGAGAGCGCCGTCTCCCAGGCGTCGGTGTTCGCGGTCGTGCCGCTGATGATCGTGCTGATGCTGTTCATCATGATGGTGATGCTGGTGAGCTTCCGCCGCCTGGCGATGGTGGTGGCGATCCTGCCGCTGGGGCTGATCGGCGTCGTGCTGGCGCTGCTGGTGTTCAACCGGCCGCTGGGCTTCGTCGCCATCCTCGGCGTGCTGGCGCTGATCGGCATGATCGCCAAGAACGCGGTGATCCTGATCGTCTCCATTGAGGAGGAGCGCGCCGGCGGCAAGAGTGTGCACGACGCGGTGCTGGCCTCGGCCACCGGGCGGCTGCGGCCGATGATGCTGACCGCGATTTCCACCGTGCTCGGCCTGATTCCGATCGCGCCGACCGTGTTCTGGGGACCGATGGCCTTCGCGATCATGGGCGGGCTTCTCGTGGCCACGCTGCTGACGCTGGTGTTCCTGCCGACCGTGTACGTCGCGGTGTTCGGCAACGGCAAGGGGCCGCCGCCCGAAGCGGCAGGGCAGCCGGCATGACGGCGCCGGCGGCGACCACCCACCAGGTGGAGCTGTTCCTGGGCGAATTGCGCCAGTTGTTCGATTCGCTGGACCCGGCGCCGTTTCGCAGCCGCGACCTCGATCCGAAGGCCGCCGAGTACATCGTCGACAGCGCGCGCGAGGCGCCGTCCGGCGCGCCGCTGGCGCTGGTCGTGCACCTCGGGCGCGAGGCGGATGGCGAGTCCACGGTCGGCCTGCTGCGCGACGCAGTCCACGAGCACTTCGGGCGCTGCGGGCGGGGCAAGCGCCGCGAATTGCGCGACCTGTTCCGTACCGGCCGCATCAGCCTGGCCATCGGCCTGGGCTTCCTGGCCGTCGCCATTGCGCTGGCCCAGTTCCTCGGCGACCTGATCGAGAACGAGGGCTACTCCTGGCTGGTCAGCGAGAGCCTGATCATCGGCGGCTGGGTCGCGCTGTGGCGGCCGATGGAGATCTTCCTGTACGACTGGTGGCCGATCCGCGCCGACGCCCGCCTTTACGACCGGCTCGCGGCGATGCCGGTCAGCGTGCACGGCGCGCCTGGGCCGGCGGAGCCCGGCGAATGACGCACCGGCCGGGCGGCACACGGGCGCTGTCGTCGGAGCGCGCCTTGCGGAGGATCGGCTGATGCAAGGCGGCGCCTCCGCAAGTGCGGCGATCACACGCGCGCTGCTGTACTTCAGCCTCTGGTTCGTCGTCGACCAGAGCGTGAGGCCGGGGAATCTGGTGGTCGGTGCGCTGGCCGCTGCGGCGGCCACCTGGGTCAGCCTGAAGCTGCTGCCTCCGGTCGGCGGCCGCGTCCGCGTCACTGTGCTGCTGACGCTGCTGCCGCGCTTCCTGTGGCAGTCGCTCGCGGCCGGCATCGACGTGGCGCGCCGTGCGTTTTCGCCGCGGCTGCCGCTCGCGCCCGGATTCGTCGACTATCCGGTCGGGTTTCCGCGCGGCTCGGCGCGCAATGTCTTCGGGCTGATCTCGAGCCTGATGCCGGGCTCGGTGCCCACCGACGAGACCGAGGCCAGCGTCGAGTACCACTGCCTCGATGTGCGCCAGCCGGTGGTCGAGCAGCTCGCCGCCGAGGAGCGCATCTATGCCCGGGCGCTGGAAGTCGGGCGGCGCCATGGCTGACTTCCTGCTCTGGATGGCGGGCTTCGTCGTGCTGATGGTGGCGCTGGGCCTGGTGCGCGTGGCGCGCGGCCCGGGCCGCGCGGAGCGAATGATGGCGGCGCAGCTGCTCGGCACCGGCGCCACCGCCGCGCTGCTGCTGTTCGGCGCGGCCACCGGCGAGGCGGCCGTGGTCGACGTGGCATTGACGCTGGCCCTGCTGTCGGCCTTCGCGTCGATCGCCTTCGTCAAGTTCGCGGTACGACAGGATCGGGCGCCCGAAGACGGCGAGGAGGCGGGGTGAGCTTCGTCCTCGATCTGTTCAGCATCGTCGCCGTCAGCGCCGGGGCGGTGTTCTATCTGGCCGGCACCGTCGGGCTGCTGCGCTTCCCGGATGCGTATACACGGCTGCACGCGCTGACCAAGGCCGACACCCTGGGCATGGCGCTGGTGGTGATCGGCCTGATGCCGCAGGTCGACAGCGTGCTCGCCGGCCTGAAACTGGTGCTGGTCTGGCTGCTGGTGATGCTGTCCAGCGCCGCGGTGTCGCAGCTCATCGCCCGCTCGGCGCGGCGCCGGGACGCTCGAACATGAGGGCGGTCGTCAGCCTGGTGGTCGTGCTGCTGCTGCTCTGGCTGGCGGTGTGGACCGTGGTCGCGCGCGATGCCTTCCTGGCGGTGGTCGGCTTCATCGCCTACGGTCTGCTGCTGTCGCTGGTATGGGTGCGGCTGTACGGCATCGACGTCGCGCTGATCGAGGCGGCGATCGGCGGCGGGCTAACCGGCGCGCTGCTGCTCGGAGCGGTGGGACGGCTGCGTGGCACCGAGGCGGCGGCCCGGTCCGAGCGCCCTGGCGCCGGCACGCGCGCCTTCGCCATGGTGTTGTCGCTCGGCGTGACCGTGGTGCTGGTGCTCTGCGTGCTGGCGTTGCCCGAGCCCGCGCCGACCCTGGCGCCACAGGCGGCGCAGGAGCTGCCCGCCACCGGTGTCGGCAACCCGATCACCGGCGTGCTGCTGGCCTTCCGCGCGCTGGACACGCTGCTCGAGGCGATCGTGCTGGTGATCGCGCTGATCGGTGTCTGGTCGCTGGCGCCGGACCGCTTCTGGGGCGGCCGCCCGGGGCTGCGCCACGACGCGGACCCGGACGGCGTCCTGGCCTACTTCGCGCGTGTCCTGCCGCCGATCGGCATCGTCGTCGGCATCTACCTGCTCTGGGCCGGAGCCGACCATCCCGGCGGCAAGTTCCAGAGCGCGACCATCCTGGCGGCGATGTGGATGCTGGTGCAGATGACCGGTCTCGCCGACACGCCGGCGGTCGCCAGCCGTTGGCTGCGTGCCGGCGTCGTCGTCGGCCCGCTGGTGTTCGTCGCGGTCGGTCTGCTCGGTCTGTGGACCGCCGGCGATTTTCTCGGCTATCCGCCGGACTGGGCCAAGCCGATGATCGTGGTCATCGAAGTGGCGCTGCTGCCGACGCTGGTGCTGGTGCTTGCGCTGCTGATGAACGGCGCACCGGCGCGGAACGTCAAGCGATGACAGTCGAGACGCTGATCGCGCTGGCGGCCTGCGCCCTGGTGGGCATCGGCCTGTATGGACTGATCGTGCAGCCGCATCCGCTGCGCAAGGTGGTGGCCTTCAACGTCATGGGTTCGGGCGTGTTCGTGATCTTCGGCGCGCTGGCCAGGCGCGGCGCCGCCGCCGGCATGCTTGCCGACCCGGTGCCGCAGGCGCTGCTGATCACGGCCATCGTCGTCGCCTTCGCAGCCACGGCGATGACGGTGGCGCTGCTGCTGCGGCTGATCGAGTCGACCGGCTCGGCATCGCTGGCCGCCGAGCCGCCGTCAGCCGACGGCGAGGCGCGCTGACAGGTCCCCGGTGAACGAGTCGATGAGCACCGAAGGCGGGCTGCTGCTGGCGGCGGCCGTGCTGCTGCCCTTCACCGGCATGCTTTTCGGCATGCTGGCCGGCGGCCGCCAGGCGCAGCGGATCGCCTTCATCGTCATGCCGCTCGGGCTGGTGGTCGCTGTCGGCATTGCCGGCACTTGGCTCGACGGAAGCGGGCCGGTCGTCTACCTGCTGGGTGGCTGGGCGCCGCCGTTGGGCATCGCGCTGCGCGCCGACGGCCCGGCGGTGGCGATGCTGCTGGCCGTCGCCGGCGTGGTGACCGGGATCGGCGTGTTCGCACTTGCCGATTTCGGCACGCCGAAAGGCAGCGCCGAGTCGCGCGCGGCCTACAGCTACTGGCTGCTGCTGCTGGCGGTCTGGGGGTCGCTGAACCTGGTGTTCGTCAGCGGTGACCTGTTCACGCTTTATGTGGCGCTCGAGCTCTTGACCTTCGCCGCGGTGCCGCTGGTCTGTCTGGGCGGCAGCGGCGCGACGCTGCGCGCCGCGCTGCGCTACCTGCTGTTCGCGCTGGCGGGATCGCTTCTGTACCTGCTGGGTGCGGTGCTGGTGTTCGGCGCCTACGGCACGCTGGACATTGCGCAGCTCGCGCAACGCGTACAGCCCGAGGCTGCGAGCTGGACCATGCTTGCGCTGATGACCGCCGGCCTGCTCGCCAAGACCGCGCTTTTCCCGCTGCACATCTGGCTGCCGCCGGCGCATGCCGGCGCACCGGCGGCGGCGAGCGCGCTGCTGTCGGGCCTGGTCATCAAGGGCTCGTGGTTCCTCGTCGTGCGGCTGTGGTTCGACGCAATGCCCAGCGTGGTCACCATGCCGGCGGCGCAGCTGCTGGGCGCGCTCGGCGCTGGTGCAATCATCTTCGGCAACGCCGTTGCGCTGCGGCAGGCGCGGCTGAAGCTGCTGGTGGCCTATTCGACCGTGGCGCAGATCGGCTACCTGTTCCTGATGTTCCCGCTGGCCTTCGATGCCGCGGCCGGTCGCATCGCCGGCGGCCTGGCGCTGTCGGGCGGGATCATGCAGGCAATCTCGCACGCCACAGCGAAATCGGCGATGTTCATGGCGGCGGGGTCGATCTACAGCGCGCTCGGCCACGACCGCGTCGCCGACTTTGCCGGGCTGGCGCGGGCGCTGCCGCTCACCGTGTTCGCCTTCGGCCTGGGCGGCATCTCGCTCGTCGGCCTGCCGCCGGCCGGCGGCTTTCTCGCCAAGTGGTGGCTGCTGTCTGCCGCGGTGACCAGCGGGCAATGGTGGTGGGCGCTGGTGCTGCTGGCGGGCGGCCTGCTCACCGCGGCGTACGTGTTCGTCGTGATAACGCGCGCGCTGCGCGCGCCGGTTGCACCGCTGCTGGTGGCGCCGGTGGCCCGGTACCGCGAGCTGGCCACGTTGGGCTTGGCGCTGGCCTCGGTGCTGCTTGGTCTGCTGGCGCTGTTCGATCTGCGTGGGCTGCTCGTCGGCCGGCCGTCGGTGGGGGCCTGATGGAACGCAGCATGTTGCTCGCCGCCGTGCTTGCGTTGCCGCTGGCGATGCTCGCGGCCTGCCTGTGGGCACCGGTGCGCGCGCGCATCCTGACGCTGCTGCCGATCGCGCCGCTGCCGGGCATCGCCGCGGCGCTGTTGTGCGTCGGCGTACCGCCGCTGCGGCTGGCGCCCGGCGCGTGGGCGCCGGTGCTGATGCTCGACCTCGTCGGCGCGATCCTGCTCGGCACCGCCGCGCTGCTATGGGCGCTGGCGGCGCTGTACGCGCGGTGCTACCTGCGCGGCGATGGCGATGCCGGACGCTTCGGCGTGTGCTGGCTGATGACGCTGACCGGCTGCCTCGGTGCTTTCGTCGCCGCCGACATGGTCACGCTGTACCTGCTGCTCGGTCTGCTCACTCTGGGCGCCTGCGGGCTGGTGATCCACGACCAGACGCCGCCCGCCTGGCGCGGCGGCGGCATGTACCTGGCGATGGCGCTGTTCGGCGAAAGCTGTGCGCTGATCGGTTTCGTGCTGCTGGCCGCCGCTTCGCCCGACGACGGGCTGCTGATCCGCGACGCGGTGCGGGCGCTGCCGGAATCGCCGACGCGCGACCTGACGCTGGCGCTGCTGATCGTCGGCCTCGGCCTGAAGGCCGGACTGGTGCCGCTGCACATGTGGATGCCGCTGGCGCATGCCGCAGCGCCAGTGCCGGCGTCGGCCGTGCTCAGCGGCGCGGTGGTCAAGGTCGGCATCATCGGCCTGATGCGCTTCCTGCCGCTGCACAGCGCGATGCCCGACTGGGGCCAGGCGCTGGCCGCGGTGGGCCTGTTCACGGCTCTGTACGGGGTGGCGGTCGGCATCACGCAGAGCCATCCGAAAGCCGTGCTCGCCTATTCGAGCGTCAGCCAGATGGGCGTGATCGTCGCCGTGCTCGGCATGGGCTGGTCGGTCGGTGATGCGAGTGCCGCGCTGTCGGCAGCGTTTTACGCGTCGCATCATGTGCTGGTGAAGGGCACGCTGTTCCTCGCAGTAGGGCTGGCGGCAGCCACTGCGGCACCGCGGCTTCTTTGGCCGCTGCTCGCGGTGGCGGCGGTGCTCGGGCTCGGCCTCGGTGGGCTGCCGCTGACCGGCGGTGCGCTGGCGAAGTACGCGGTCAAGGGCCCGCTCGGCGACGGGCTGGCCGGTACGCTGGGAAAGGTGTCGGCGGCGGGCACCACGCTGCTGGTGCTGCACTTCGTGCATCGCTTGCGCAGCTTCGCGTCGCAACGGCCCGGCGATGCGGCGCCGGTCGGGCTGTGGTGGCCCTGGTGCCTGCTCGCGCTGGCTTCGTTGATCGTGCCGTGGGCGCTTTACCTGTCGGTGCCTGGTGGCACCGTCGGCGACATGCTGGCACCTGCGGTGCTATGGGCGGCGCTGCTGCCGATGCTGGCGGGCGTTGCGGCGGCGCTGGCGCTGCAACTCTCCGGGGCAAGGCTGCCGCTCGTGCCGGAGGGCGACCTCGTGCGGATGATCGACGCCGCGGTCAGGCGCTGCATCGCCGCCGGCCCGGCAATGGTGCGTGCCGATGCGTTGCTGCTGCACTGGCCGGTGGCGCTCCTGCTGCTGCTGGCGACCGTGCTCGGCTTCGGCATGATGCTCTTTGGGGGGCACCGATGACCAGTTGCAGCCCGGAGGCATGCCGATCGCTCGCCCGGTTCCGCCTGCTCTGCGTACCGAACGTTCGAAGGACATGCACATGAAGCTTCGCATCGTTGCCGCATTCGTCGCTTTCGTCCTGGCCGGCTGCACCGTTGGACCGAACTACGTGCGCCCGACCGTGCCCACGCCCGAGGCCTGGCGCATCGACTACCCGAAGGCGGCCGAAGTCGCCAACCTCAAGTGGTGGGAGCAGTTCGGCGACCCGGTGCTGAACCAGCTGGTCGAGACGGCGCTGCGCGACAACCGCGACCTGCGCGTCGCCGCGGCACGGGTCGATCAGTTCATCGGTGCGCTTACTTCGACGGGATCGCAGTTCTATCCGCAAATCGGCTACGGCGCCGACGCCAGCCGTGCGCGGGCGAGCGCCGTCGGCCAGCCGCCTCTGCCGCCGGGCGCCAACCCGTACTTCTCGCTGTACAACGTGTCGCTCGGCGCGCAGTGGCAGGCCGACCTGTTCGGCCGCGTGCGCCGGCAGACCGAGGCCGCCCAGGCACAGGTCTATGCCAGCGAGCAGGGCCAGCGCGGCGTCGTTCTGACGCTGGTGTCGAGCGTGGCCGCCAGCTACATCGTGCTGCGTTCGCTCGACCGGCAGCTCGAGATCGCGCAGGCCACGGCGCGCAACTTCAACGCCACGCTGCGCATTTTCGAGCTGCGCTTCAGGGCCGGCATCGTGTCGAAGACCGAGGTGACGCAGATCCGCTCGCAGGCACAGCAGGCGCAGGCGGCGATCCCGGCCTTCGAGCAGGCCATCGCCGCGCAGGAGAACCTGATCTCGATCCTCCTCGGCCGCAATCCCGGCCCGATTCCGCGCGGCAAGACCATCGACCAGCTGGCCGCGCCGGCGATCCCCGGCGACCTGCCGGCCGCGCTGTTGCAGCGCCGGCCCGACATCCTGCAGGCCGAGCAGAACCTGGTGGCGGCCAACGCCAACATCGGCGCGGCGCGTGCGCTTTACTACCCGACCGTGTCGCTGCAGGCCGTGCTGGCTAGCACCAGCACGGTGTTCAGCAGCCTGCTCAGCGGACCGGCGGCCGCGGGGCTGATCGGCGCCAGCCTGACCGGCCCGATCTTCACCTTCGGCGCCATCGAAGGGCAGGTGGCCTCCGCCGAGGCCGGCGAACGCCAGGCGCTGGCGGCCTACCAGCAAACGGTGCTGAACGCCTTCCGCGAAACCAACGATGCGCTTTCCGGTTCGCAGAAGCGGCTCGAGGAATTCACCGCCCAGCGCGAGCGAGTGGAATCGCTGCGCGAATTCGCGCGGCTGGCCCGGCTGCGCTTCGACAAGGGCGTCGCGGGATACCTGGACGTGCTGGTGGCCGAGAACGAGCTGTTTGCCGCCGAGTTGGCCTCGGTCAGCCTGCAGGCCGGCCGG
>Ga0209450_10001710_pt1 | contig 10995 bp, 19 predicted proteins | sample FrelakmetLWP11LW_FD_187149 | JGI IMG/M metagenome (GOLD analysis project Ga0209450, IMG submission 187149) | Freshwater lake sediment microbial communities from the University of Notre Dame, USA, for methane emissions studies - LWP11 LW (SPAdes)... | ecosystem: Environmental > Aquatic >... | reverse complement strand
ACTCTCACCCTGATCATTTGCATCTGGAGACTCTTCTTCATTTTGAGAATCGTCCAAATCTGTTGAGTGCATAGTCTCCGTCTCTGCCCATGAATCAGGTATGATATCATACTCAGCCAACAAGATACGGGCTTCCTGATTACTGATCATTGGCAATCCACCTGCAGAAGAAGAATAGGCAGATTTAACAACATTGACCCACGCCTGATTAACAGAAGCGTGAATCAAGTCTCCCTGCTCATCTCGCTGATCAAATTCAAATTGTATCGTCTCAGGTAAGAAATTTTGTAACTGTTCTTGGAAACCTAAGACAAAATCAAGCCGACCTTTGCCAGTAGCTTTTTCATGCTGAATTTGAACCTCGTTACCTCTACCGAGAGCCCCATACTGAACGGGCCAGAATTCAGAAGCATCGTAACCGAAGCAAAGGGCATACCCATACATGAGCATGTCCATCCAATCCCGTAGATTGAAGTTATCGGGGAGTTCTGACAGCGCAAGTAACTTCGCATCAACACTAGTCGCAGCGGACGCCAATACTGCGACTGCACCGAAATATTTAGTTCCTGTAGATTCGTCTTCTGCATTTTTCGCCGCCATCGCATCTTTGAATTGTTGCTGTTTGATTCCTGATAGCAATAACAATCCACGAGGAGCCTTCGATAGCAATTTCTCCTCGTCATGTCTGTAAATAGCGATCATCAACTGTGCAAGCTGAATACATCTAGAAACTGCTGACATACCCAAGCCATTATATTCCTCAAATAAATTAGGTGCTGAAACGACGCGGAAGAAATCTTCTTCCCGCCATTTCTGTACCTTCCCTTGTTTAGGATAATATTTTAATGGAAACCGACTATCTCCACTCAAAGCGCATTTCGTAGGATCTACATTGTACAGAACACGAGTCGGACCATCTCGTCCCTCTTTGCCAACTTCAACAACAGAACCCATATCGGTAGTCCAAAAGGATTCGGAAGCAAAGGATAATGCAGGACGCCATCCGGTAAGACCCGGAGCACACTGAAAATTATGGAGCATCTCGGTAGTCCTGGATACCTGATTGCGTCCACCGACAACTCTCCATCCACGATTCTTATCGGTAGCAACAACTGAATTAATTACACCAGACAGATGAGGTTCCATCTTCGCAAATTTCAAAAGCCACGCATCACGTTTCTTTGAATCTGCTAGATAAGCTGGCTCCAACTCTTCTACCCTTCTAATAAAATTAGCGGTAGAGAAGAATACCTCGCTGGCATCAACAGTATCGTTAAATCTAGGTTGATCTGATTTTATTGTCATACTTATCCTGCCTGTCTTGTTATCATAAGTTATCCAGCTTGCCCCATCCCCATTGCCCATGAGTCTGAATAATCGTCTAACCACGTGGATAGATACCGTGAAGCATCCATTCCATGATCTCCCACTTTCTTAGGAGTTTCCTTTTTCTGTTGATCCTCCCATTCGTATCCCTCAATCTCTTGCTCAGTACATATTGGTTGCATCGAATCTTCCAAAGCTGGATCTGGTTCTAATAAAGAATCCCTCATGTAAAACATTCTAGGCTTTCCATCATCTTGCATACGAAGCCTTGACATCATGCTATGGATTCCATTGATTACATCTTTATTTGCTGGAGTTGTATCTAAATTCAGATGTCTCTCCAGAGTAGCCCTGTCTTCTGCATCCCAATCACATACAATAGCCGTCGGGAGTGGTTCACCTTTCTCATGTCTCCACGCATGAATTAGAGCTGCTGCATCTTCAACTAATAAATGCGTCTGGTAGATCTCAGCCGTCCTGTATGCCCTTCCGTCGTCATCGATCGCCCAACATTGCCAAACGAAAGGATTAGTATATCCAAAATCTATAACCCACACCCTCTGCCAAGAACCTGGAACTGGGAACCTGTCAATCAAGTGAACAGAAGGATCCCAATTCGTATAGATCATACCTTCAGCCGCAGCCCATAATCCATCGCGGAACCTTGCAAGACGTACACCCGTCAGCTTATTCAATTTTTCAAAGTACATATATCCGAATGTAGTTAGCTTGAAGGTCTCCTGATCGTACAGCATAGGATTATCTGTATGCTTTGATACTATTGGAGTCATACCACCCTGTTTATCAATTCTTCTCTTAATCCAGTGAGAAGGGTAGGATGGATTGCAGTCTCCAATTACCTGTTGGTAAGGAACAATGCCATAACGATTTCGTAGTGTTAGCGTTTCCCAATCATCTTCAGTTAGCTCTGTTGCTTCCTGAGCATATATAAAGTCGTACTCTGAGGACATGACCTTGATTGACTTATCCATACCTCCGATAACAACCGTGCTACCGTTCACATATCTGTATTCTTGTTCTCCTGTTCGAAAATGAACAGTATCATTCATAGGTAAGACAAAGTTTTCGAACGTCACTATTGCAGATTGCGTAATGGAAGCTCTTGTCTTCCTAACCATTAACGCTCTCATTCCAGGATACTTGGAACACATTAAGTGCATCTTCTCTAGAATTGCACGTGATTTACCAGTACCTGAAGGACCAACTACCATTATCTCTGGATCTTTACAATAAAAGATTTCTTTACAAGATCCGTGTGGTTCATAGCTTCTATATCTTACATCACGATCTAGCTTTGCAAGCTCCTGATCTGTCACAGAATGCTCCGCATTGAGATCACGGGCTTGTCCAAACTCTTCTTGATGGCGTCAATGTGCTCTCTGAGATCTGAGAGTTGAGAGCTGTCTAAGATGCCTTCAAAGCTGATATCTGCGGGCTCTCCGGTAAGATCGTATTCTACCAATCCTACGGTAAGGAACTCACCAACGTCAACAACTCTATATTCTGCTGTCATCGATGCCCCTATAGATTTTAAAGACATTAACTCCGTTAAATTGGGCGTTCTGATTAACTCCACCCTCAGAGTGGGAAGCTAGGAATTTCACTACCGCAAGCCATTCATTTGGATTTTCTTTTACATTCATTGAGGTTCCGTCAGCGAATGTTACTACTCCTTCTACAGCTCCATCATAGAGCATTGTAGAAAGAAATTCAGCATAGGTTTGATTCTTATTTGTATACGAGGAAAAGAATATCTTTTGTCCAGCTTGCCGTATAGCTTCAGCAACAATACGCTTGACAGAGGATTCTCCCTGATTCATATTCGGGTTTACCATCTCAGTTGGTTGGAGGACTTCTATTTGACTACTCATAAGAACAGTATAGCACTAATTGATGCTGATGAATAGCTTTTATTTTATCAATTTGCAAATTGCTATTTCAATAATAAAAATATAGGGGTGTATTTATACCAGTATTGTATATAAACGCATTGTCGAACGTTGTGGCAGGGCTAGTTTTGTCATTTTATTCATGTTTAGGGCTACAACCCTAATATAAATTCAGATCACGAAAAATTCGTCCACTATTTTTCTAAGCAATGTAGCCGCTATTCAGGCAATTTTAGCCTTATTTGGAGTTTTACCCTGTACAGGTTGCAAGCCATGCAAATATAAAGTATAATTTTGGTTGCATGGTAAAACAAATTGCCCTGCAAGGGCAAGCCATAGCATACAAGGTGTAAAATGCAAACAAATAGTAACAAACCTGCAAGTGTAACCCCTGCAAGTGTAACCCCTGCAATACTTGCAAATAGCCCGGCATTGGTTGCATTGGCAATGCAACGCAATACAACCCCTGCAACCCCTGCAAGTGTAACCCCTGCAACCCCTGCACCTGCAAGCAAATTTGGTGCTGGCAAGTGTAGCATTTGTGGTAAAACCCTGCTAGGTACAAATGCAACAGGTGCAATAGGCAAGGTATGCACCATGCACGCTACAATGCAATGCAATTACAAACCTGCACCTGCAAACCCTAAAAACAACCCTGCTTATGTACCTATTGCGCAAATTTGCAACATAACGCAATTTGGCAATTTGGCAGGTACAGGCAAGGTTTTACCAAATGGTACACGCAGTACACCTGTAACTGCAAGTGGCGGCAATGGCGGTTATAACCCTGTAATGCAAATTGTATACAACCCTGTACCAAATGGTAAAACCCCTGCAAATTTTGTTTGCCAAATTTATGCAATATGGCAGGGCAAGGCAGTACACAAATACTTTTTAGCAGGTGCAACCCCTGCATTTTTAGCCCTTGTAGCAGGCAAGGCAACCTTGCAAGCCATTGCAAGCAAATAACCCAAATAGCAGGGGTTATAGGTGCAACCCTGTAACCCCTGCAACCTTACAAGGCAGGTATGCAATGCAAATAATTTTTACCCTAACAATAATTTTAGCCGTTTGGTTTTTACTTGCAACCCTGTACAATTTGTACAGGTATACAACAGGCAAATAACCAAATAAAATACACCTTGCAACCCTGCAAGGTGTATTTTATTTGCAAATTTTTACCTGACTATGACTACGAATTTGACCACGAAAGTGAAGTTACGACCACGATACCACGATACCAAGTCTTCAGTTTCGCATCGGCTTCTTTGAGAAATACCAAGTCTTCAGTTTCATCTCAGCTTCTTGGCGAGATACCAAGCGAAAGAAAAAGCGAACGGTAGAAGGTCGCCGTTCGCTTCTTGGTGAAATACCAAATGAGCTAGATGTATGGAAGAACTGAATCCGCTTCCCGTTGTTTCCTTTCTTCGTACTCTTCTTTCGTCTCACTTTCCGGATCCCAGTCTGGAATGAAGGGCTCTAGACCGTGCGAATCACGCTGTCCATACTCAACTTCTGGTTCAAAATCTTTTTCTGGTTTCATTTTCTTCCTCCTAATTCCAGTTCCAACTCTCGGTTTCATGCTCCCAACCACGAGTATACCAGAGAACGCGAGTTAGAGCTATGAACCAGATATACCAATTCACCTTCGCTTTCCCAATCGTTGTCTCCATCATGGTCTTGAACATTGAAACTTTTTGATCAAGATCTGCCATTCTGGCATCGTATTCTTTTTCTGTTTCGCAATTGAGAATAAGTTGTTTGACTTGATCTTGAGCCTTGAGCTCAAGTTTCCGTGCTTCACGTTTTGTCATTTTCCACCTCCTAGAACCTGTCAAGTTTGTGGCAGGTATCGCACCACCACCCACCAACGGAAGGGCGATGGTAGCACCGACCCTCACACCCTGGAACTGGGCATGGGTATGAACCCATGTCTTCAGAATCCTTGGCTTCCTGAAGCATGAGCTTTCGCTCAATGCCACTTTCAAACTGTGCCATGTCTCGCCAATGCTGTGAAACTCTATTTGCCGTCATTTGTGTCACCTTTCTGCTAGGGGTTTGCCCTGCAACTATATTATACAGGTGCTGAAGCCAGTTTGGGCTATTCAGTTTGCATTCCATTTTGGGAATATTGACACTGATTGCCGGCTTGAAGAGAAGATCAGAGCGCGAAACTGAAGGTGATGTTCTTTGACGGATACCAAGTGAAGAGAAAGACCGCCGACGATCCGATTCGCTTTATCTTGGCGAAATACCAAGCGAAGAGCAAGGGAAAGAGCATTTAAGAAAGAGCAAGGGAATGCTCGCTGACGCTCGCCAGAACATTGATAAGAGCAAGGGAAACAGAGCTGACGCTCTGTAAGAACTATTGAAAGACAGAGCATAGGAACACTCGCTTCGCTCGTAAGAACATTGAAAAGAGCAAGGGAATGATCCTGACGGATCAAGAGCTATTGAAAGACAGAGCAAGGGAAAGAGCATTTAAGAAGACCGAGATCTTCACGATCGGATCTGAACGGCTATGCGCATTGAGATTTGATAGAAATCCTCGTCTTCTTTGATTGGCTATACGCATTGAGATTTGAGCGGAATCTCCGGTAATGAAAAAGTAATCCCGTCGTTAGGACAACCTTGCAGAATTGAAAGGTCTTCAATTCCTTCAAATCCTTGCATTGTCTCTTCAAATGTGCTACATTATATCTACAAGGGAATTCGCCCTTAGGAAAAGGAGATTCAAATGGAAACAAAAGTTCAGGAACAGAAATCAGCTTCAAAGTTCGCAGAAGGAAAATGCCGGATCTGCGGAAAACCCGTCTACAATGACGAGATCGGATCCACTTGCAAAGCTCATCAGGGGAAGGTCGGGCTCTTCTACAAACCAGCTCCCGCGAACGTCAAAGAGGACAAGACCTTCACGACCGTAAAGCTCCTCTGCGACAAAGCCGTTGAGCTCGGTAAATCCCGTGGATTCGCCGTAAAGCTCACAGGCGGAGATGCCGGAACCAAAGCTCCAGAAGCTACGGTTTTCACAGTTTATCAGCTGGGAAAATCCAAGTTCGTGAAAGTCGGAGCAATCGCCGCTCTTGAGGCAATGCTCAAATCAAAGTAAGATTCAACAAAAGAGGGAGTCGCAAGACTCCCTCGATCTTTGGATCCAGGCGAGCGAAGGACCTGACTATGAAGACAAGAGCAAAGACCCGAAGAACAAAAGATCTGAAGACGAGATCTTCATCTTCGGCTTCAGAGCGATATTCTTGGCGAAATACCACATCTGCTTCTTCACGCGATACCAAGCGAAACACCGAAGAGCCATTCACTCCTCGGTGTCTGCTTCTTGGCGTGATACCAAGCCTACGCGACTCTTCCTCCTCGCTTTGAAAGAATCTTGTAAGTTCTTTCAAGATCCTTTGCACGATCTTCTGCTTGATCTTGAGTTGGAACTTGGACTATGGTCTTCCCGGTCAACTTGGAAAGAATATGCCATGGAAAGCCGCGAATTCCACGCTTTGGATCCCGAATAACTTTGTAATGTTCAGTTTCCATTTTACAACGCCCATTCCTGCTCTACTTTGAGAGCATACCGAAGCATATAGTTTCGCCAACTGATTTCACGTTCCAACGCCATTGTTGTGACCCATGCCTGATACCGCCACTTGTGATCTTCAAGTGTTGTGATTAGTGAGCGATTTACGGTAAGGAGCCATTGGAGCGTCGGAGTCTTGAAAGTCATAAAGTCCATTTGCTTGCATAGAATATCCGTACGAGCTTTCACGTTCTTTGTCTTACCCATTGTGAACCTCCTAAGCGGCTGAACCACCGCTTGCTAATTTAAGTATAGCATAACTGAAATGGTTGTGCCACTTCAATTTGCTTTCAGTTTTAGCGACTAATAGCCTTCAACTTGGCGACGGGTACGCACTTCAGTTATAGTTACAACCATACCATTTTGAAGCCCGTCTTCAAGCCACTTTGGAGGGCAACTGATAGTAACTTGACTACCAACAGCAATTTTGCCCTCAACCATGTTTTGTTGGATAAGGTGCGACCCATCTGGATAGCCACCAACTATTGAGGGGTGCTTGACGTGCAAATAACCTGTTAGACGCTTGTTTGACATTGAAAACTCCCTTAGCAAATTGAATGGTTTGCTATACTTAAATTATAGCATAGCTGAAACATTTGCGCCATTTCAGTTTGCAATCATTTTGGGCAGGGTTTTGAAGCCCTGCCCTGCTGACTACCATTATGTATGACTATAGTACCAAATAGCTAATGAAGGTAAACCCATGAAAAGGTATACCTTTACATACTGATCCGCACCCATTATGTGAATAATGGTACGCATTTCATGTAACCACATTTCAGCAACATGGGCTTCAGGTACTGGTTGTTGAAGGTGGTAACTGTCCCACCCACCACTTAATCTGATGCGCAACTTACGAACCCCACACTTGGGGTTACATGAAAGGCTATTTGACCAATAATCACTGGTTATGATTGGGTGGGCATGACCCCACCCACCACCCGGAAAATCAACGATTGGTGAGCCATATTGTTTGCTTTCAGCGTACAGCTTATCAAAAACTGCATTTGCGAAAGTACCTGTTACGACGGGGCGTTGCGGAACTTCGCGTGCCATTTGAACCTCCTGAACTACACAGTGAATGCTGTGTGCTAATTTAAGTATAGCATACCTGAAACCCTTTGCAGCTTTCATTTTATAAACTGACCCTGAAACTGATCCTGAAACTGAAGCGTGTTCCCAAGTGTTTGGCTACGCCAAAGAGATCTTCAGTTTCATCTTCAGCTTCAGTCGATCCCAGCGAAAATGAAACGTGGTATCTTCGTGCGATACCACGTCTCTTCTTCAGTGTCCGTTTCTTTATGCGATACCAAGCTTCTACTTCTTAAATCTGAAGGTAGCTCCCGTCACACGTGTCAAACCAAGTGCTTCTTCAGCGATGCGGTAGATAGGGACGTCGGATCTGAGTGTGCCTTCAACAACTCCGACTCTCCGTATCCTTCCATTGAAATTGCCACGAAGACCGCCAAGAGCAACAGGCTTCAGGTCCAGGTCTTCACACCTAGGATCGTCCATTATGAAGATGATGTCCTTGCTCCTGCAAATCCTGAAAACTTGAAACTTGCCAGTGATGGGAGTGTCGGCTCGGTTCATCTTCGTCTTCGCTTCTTCACACGATACCACGTTCTCTTTCAAACTCTTCTTTATTGCTTTGACCGCATGCTCGTGATTACTCTCTACCATGATAACCTCCTTGAAATAAAAGAGCTGCGGTAATGAACCGCAGCTCAAGTGGCGGGATGCAACTATCCTAGGCGTGCGATAATTCTCCCGAGCCGTTTGTGTCCAGCTTGCATGAAGTTCCTCTTCCACCAAGATGCAACTTCATTGACTACTTTCTTCTGATCAGGAGTCCATTTGGATGCCATTTCCAGAAGTTCTTCATCGGCTTTCTTAGCCGCGATATCAAATGAGCTGTTATCTTTCTCTTCCATTATGATCTCCTATGTAAGAAGCTCCGGCTATCGTGGAGAACCGGAGCTGGTATTCCTCCCACGACGAGGAAGTGTAAAGGGCGAGAGGGGACCTCGCCCTTGTGACACCTATTTCTTGACCACCGTTTTCAAAGCATTGGCGGTTTCGGCAACCTGTGTGACTTCAGCAGGCTTTGCTACTTTCGCTGGCTTTGGCTCACTGGCTTTCTTGAGCAGGATCTCAAACCCCTTGACCACAACTGCGGGGTTCATGTACTTGGCTTTGCCGACGTACGTTACCCGAAAGACGGGATCGATGGGTTCTTTGGTAGCGGCATCGCCACCGGAAGCGGTTACAACTGCTGAGATCTTGATTCCGGCATCCACAGCCTGTTGGCAGACTTTTGACATCCGCAACCAACCTTCTGGAACCTTGTCGGAGTGGTCCGCGAACTCCTGGATATGCCCTGTGTGAGCAAGGCAGGTTCCACCAATTTCGCCGCTAGTTGGAGCCAACGGCTTTCCACAAACTTTGCATTTCTGTTGAGCTGTCATTTTACTACCCTCCTTTAGGGTGTCTGGTTACCATATGTAACCTTAGATACATAGTACAACATTTGAAGCCCAATTACAATAGTTTGAAACAAATGAAGAGCTATCATTTTGCTTCATCGAGCCAAAATCTTCGTGCCTACATATAATACTAAATCTAGGCATAGAATTCAATAATACGAGCATAGATATTCTTCTCATGTTCAAACAATTCCTTAGTCCAGAATCCGAAGGCACAAGTCACGTATGCCACGCCTATCGGCATCAGGTGTACCAAGCTATCACGAAGCAACCTGACCTCAAGAACAGCTCCATCTTGCGGAGGGATATTGATGTAAGTCTTCGGGATCACAAAGAGCGAGTTCTTTTCTTTACACGATACCACAATGCTGTCCTCGGCGAGAAGCCCATTCTTGTGGACTCCTATGTTCTTGGCATGATACCACGTAGGTATGACCGTGAGAAAATTTACATCTTCGCACGATACCACATCTTCAGTCTTCCCTGCGACAACATAGCCTTCTTCATTCACATCGGCGATGTTGAGCACCTCATGATACGTGAAGAGTGTGATCCGATTGTCCTTCAGTAGAAAGTAATTCATGTCCCTCCAATCTCGTCAGCTTCTTCATACGACGCTCAATCTCATTAATAACCGCATCCCATCCACCCTTCCATACCACTTCTTTCAAGGCTACCACCAATTCCTCATTTGTGAGGTCTTTAATCATCATACCTCCACTGCTCAACTTGAGAAGTAAAGCAGATATCGTCTTCCTTACTACCAAGCCGAGTAAATAGCTGATCATCGCCATTATTGGGACACTTGATAAGCACAGCCTTGAATTCTTTTCGATGTGCGACACGTACCACAAAGCGTTCACCAATGGCTGACTGCGGAGGTATCTCGTCAACGCTATTCTTCCAGCCAGCGAGCTGATCTTCGAGCTCTATGAGAGCAGAACGGTAAAGAGCGTCAACAGTCCTCGGATTTCCGTCGACTATGCTCTCTTTTAGAGCTTCAACTGCATTCCTTGCTGAATCGTTGCTAATAGTTATCATGTTTTTACCCTTTCTGTACTTATATTGTACCATAAATGAAGAAAAAAGGCAATAAAATGAACAAAAATGACCAAAATAAGGGTCTAGTTGGGCATAAAGTAAAGTCACAGTTGCCTTGATTCATTTTGGCTATACGCAAGATGCTGAACGAAGAAATTGCGTGTAGCTTACACTTTTAGCTTTGGCATCACCTTCCAGTTGGTAGGTAAGTAAATTCACGTTCGTGGCGCATCTTGAATAGAACTTTTTGCTGTACTGTTTAAATATTACCATCAAGGTCCCTTATATGAGTGAATCGAGTGAGTTTTAGCTTTGTAAGGTATTCGACGATTTCTAGAACTTAAAATAAAAAACTTTGCAACAAAGAGTTCTATTCAAGATACGCCGTGAACATGAACTTACTTGGCAGGTAAGTGAGCTCACTATTAGTCCCAAATAAGCTCTATCAATGGTGATTTAAAATTAGTATGTGCCATACTGAGCTCACGTGACCCTCAAAGGGTCAACCTGATATGATCTAAAGGTACTCCATATCAAAAGAGGTATAAATCCTAGAAGAAATGCGCCTTTCCATACCGTAGTGACTTTTGTACCGTTTCTGTTTCGTTCAGTTCTCCATTGATATATAACTATCACCTCTCACCTCACA
>Ga0209450_10001709_pt1 | contig 10998 bp, 10 predicted proteins | sample FrelakmetLWP11LW_FD_187149 | JGI IMG/M metagenome (GOLD analysis project Ga0209450, IMG submission 187149) | Freshwater lake sediment microbial communities from the University of Notre Dame, USA, for methane emissions studies - LWP11 LW (SPAdes)... | ecosystem: Environmental > Aquatic >... | reverse complement strand
AGAATTAAGGAGGTCTTTGAAAATAAGTTCTTGTGTATGGGATGGCTTACTAGCCCAGGAATAGACTCTTTTCGCCGTAAATCCCGCGTATATTTTTGCAAAGAAAGATTTGATCGACATAAAAAATGGTTAAATATTACTCAAACGAAATATAATTCTCCGGATTTACAGGTTGCCCCCCTTCCCATAATTCAAAATGCAGGTGAGTGCCGGTAGATAAATTACCTGTACTGCCAGCCATGGAAACCACTTCACCGGCTTTTACAAGATTACCCTGTTCCTTAAAAATGGATTCATTGTGTTTATACACTGAAATTATTCCGTTGATGTGCTCAATAATAATCACATAACCATTATCCGGAGTGAACCCTTTAAAAATAACTGTACCATCTGCGATGGATTTTACTGGAGTATCCTTGCCCAAGGCAATATCGATGGCATAATGTTTTTCTCTGGCATTATATTTCTCAGTGACTTTTCCTTTTACGGGAGATGTAAAGACCAAATCGGTTTTTTTAGTCGCTTTTTCGAATACATTAAACCTTTCTTCGCTTTCGACTTCTTCACGGAAAGCTGTTTCATTCGACGAAGGAGTGATATCAACATCTTCAATACTTAAAAGGGCTGTTATAGAATCTTTATTTAAGGCCATAGGTTTTATTTCTCCTTTAATTACCTGTTGAATATTCTGCAGGTACAAATTGTTGACATTGAGTAACTGGCTTAATGAATCGACCTGATAGTTTAACATCGCGGCGTCTTTTTTCAGTTTAGTTGAAGAATAACCCGGGATATACTCTTTTAATGGCGTAAAGGCAATAATCGTAGTTGTCAGAAGTATTAAAAAGATAGAAAAAAAACCCCCGGCCACAAAAACATTTAATCGATTTAGCCTGAAGGAAAACCGCTCCTCAAATGTTTCTTCATTGAGAACTACAAAGCGGTATTTAAAGGTTAACCTTTCTTTTAATTTATTTAGGACTTTTTGTTTTTCCATCTAAAAAATAATTACCTGAGCAAATATAACAAATTAATCAGGCGAGCTCTACCCATGTATGGGGCTAAATCTTATGGAATGGACTGATTATTCATTAAAAGAATATCTTTTTTAACTATTAACGCGTCATTTAATACAAATGGTTTAGGCATCATCATTTCACTCCTTGGTAATTTCGATTTATTCAAAGAGATCAATGATGGGTTGTTTTGAAGATCCAGACTGGCTTCAAAAAGAATCATGTCGGGAGAATCGGATGCCGGAATGGTGAAGCCAACTTCAAGAAATTCTCCGGATTCAGAGAAATAATAAGTCAGCATAAGGGGGTTGGTTTCTGTTGTAAAAATAAAGGGCTCCTTGCTGCTTTTAAGAAGTCTTTCTCCGTTCATTTCAAAGGAGGTAAAATGCATGGGGTATTTGCTCAAAAGTTCAATTCTGTTTACCTTTCTTAACGGGATGATACGAATAAGAATCTTTCTTTCTGCTCCAATAAGTGTATCCTTAATGATCTTTATTTCAGGAGAAGGGAGTGCTACCATTTCCGTTTGCTTATATAAGGACAAAGAACTGCCGTATTTACTTGAGGCAAAGTTTGAAAACAGATTTTCTTCTATTGGACTATCTCCTAAATATTGCTTTGTAAAATCATCAACTTTCTGATCGTAACTTGCCCAGTATGCTGTGTTTTTATCGGCATCCAGGATGTAAACAAGACTATTTGGACGTTTTCTGTCTGTATTGTAACCTGAACTGAAATAAGCAGATAAAAGGGCCAGAGAGCCAAGAAAAAAGAATAATCCAGCAAGAGATTTCTGGTTTTTAAATGACTTAAAAACCGGCAGGAACAAACCAAAAAGCAGTACTACAAAAATTGCACTTAGCGCAAGCATTTTTAAGCCAAGACCTACAGGAAAGGTTTTTATCATTGGAGCAAACACAAACAGCACAGGCACCGAAAGGAAGGAAAAGAAAACAGATTTATTCCGGAAGGAATCTTTTGAAAACAATAGTACCGCAAAGATAAACAGTGATATGAAAACGGCAAAAATGAAAAATCCGGCACCGGGAAGGTATAAAGCGATCAATGAATTTAACAAAAGCCAGATAACCAAAGGAGCCACCATGAGTTCACCCGGCTTGTATTTTAAAAAGAAAGGACGGTAAACGGCAAAACAAATAGCCAGACTTATTGCAATTACAGCGGCAATATAATAATTTCCATTATAGGTAAATCCGTGTAGGATCTCGGCATATTCCGGATGAATGATTATAATAAATTTCCACCCAAAATACGCCATAGCACACGCAAGTACCAGAGACGAGAGAAACGGAATGAAACCCAGAAGCAGCGGTTTTAAGTGAATTTTATTTTTAATGAAACCAATAAATATCAAAACAAACAGGGCAAGGAAACCCATTATAACCATAGGAAAGACCCAGCTAAAAGGATAATTGACCAATCCGAAACCGGGAAAGCTAAAATAAACCAGATCTGTTTCTGAATTCAGGTTATTGAGGTCGGCATTTGCAAAATAAGGCAATAAATGCATCAGGTATGCACCTTGGTGTTGCAGGGAATTTCTATCGAGTCTTTCAAAAGAATCCTGCTGGGTGTGGTAGTCAAAATGATCATCTATAAAGGCAAAATTAAAACCATTTATAGTTGAATTTTCCCTAAAAACAGTGAGGTCTGTATCATTTGGCAACATTTTATAAATGCTGTAAAGTAAGGAATTAGCGACAGGGTAAGTAGGTTTTGATGCATTAAATTCCCTGATCAGGTTTTTATTTCCATGGTTGGTCTCGAGCAGCATAAAACTCGGTCCACCGCTTCCTCTTGCTTCAAAGTTCAGGACAAGCTTTATTTGTTTTACCCAGGCGTGGTGATTTACAAAAGCTTCCGCCCCGAGTAATCCTATTTCTTCAGCATCTGAAATTAGGATGACAATATCATTTTTTGGTTTGGAGTTTGCTGCCAGGAATGCCCGTATCCCTTCAAGAATTGTTACCACACCACTGCCGGCATCACTCGCCCCCAAAGCAGAGGAATGGGGTGCAGAATCATAATGCGTCAGCAACAAGAGTGCCTGTCCAGGCGCTGTGCCCTTAATTTTTGCCAGGATATTTTTTGTACTTACACCCGACCTTGATTTTTTATTGATGGCGATCTGATCCTGAATCTCAACCTCCAGGCCAAGTTTTTGCAACTCAGTAACAATATAATTTCTTACTTCAGCGTGATTTTCACTTCCGATATAATGTGGTTTTTGACTGATCTCCTTTAGATGAATCAGGGCTCTCTCAGAAGAAAACTCATTTAATGGGGCATTAAGGTCGTTTATTTTCCCTGGCATTAAACTATAGAAGCTCCAGAATATGGCTGCTGCCATAATGAGAAAGGAAAAAGCAGGGGCATAATTGGGTTTAACCGGCATGTGGAATTAGTTAAGACCAACTAAAAGTATAAAATTTTTTAATCTTTTACTGTATTGATCTGATTCCAGTTTATTTGCAGGTCATTATAAACCTGATCTTTTAGTTTTTTATCAGGGTCAAACCTTTTTTCTGCAGAAATTGAATTCCCTTTCGTCTGAATTGAGTTGATTGAAAACACCTGCCCAATGATGATGGCGGCCTCTTCATTTTCCTCAAATGTATGGCGTTTTGTCAAGTCTACATTTGCATCCCAGCGAAACAATTTTGGATACCAGTAATCATGAAATTTTTGATAGCTGACCGTAGTCCGGAATTCAGGATTTTCTACTTTTAAACCGAGCGCAAACAAAACGGGTCTCACTAAAAAAGGTAAGGAGAACTTACCGCTTGTTTGTAGCTGTGCAATGGCATAGCTATCTTTACTCATGAGTATTTTGCCTGAATCTCTAATATTATCAATTGTTTTTTTTGATTTAAAAATTATGGTTACCAGCGCTTCTCCATTTAATGAGGTCTCATCCCCAAAGCTATATTCATACTTATTGAAATGTTTGGGATTTAGATAGTTTGCTTTGTCGGTGTGGTAGATATCCATATCAATCACGCTCTGGGGTCCGCCAAAATCTATGTCGATATTTCCATCATATTTTTCTTCGTCATAAACCTCTCCTTTTTTATCAGCCTTCTTTTTTTCTTTGGCAGATTTTTCTTTGATCCATTCACTCATAAATTGAAATTCCTGTCGATTTTCGGCGGGTTTATATAGTAAAAGTTGGTGCTGATTTTTTGAGCTATCCTTGTAACTCGGGTAAAAAGTCTTGAAAACAGCTTCATTTTTATCGATAATTTTCCCATTCTCAATAAATTTTTCTCTGTAATAGGCCTGCGACTCAAACGGCACCTGCGGCGCGTTTAGTTCCATATTTTTAATAGCCATTTTAATATAGTCCAGAGGAGCAAGGTTGCTTAAAACAATTTCATCGAGAACATTATTTGCTGTTTCAAGTTGAATGGAAATAGGTTTAAGGATATTTTTCAAGGGTATTTCATAGCCGGTAAAACCAATATAGCTGACCACCAGGGTGTCTTGTCGCATGGATTTAGGTATATAAATATCAAATTGCCCTTTTTCATTGCTAATGGTGCCAATTGTAAAATTTTTTAGGCTGATGGAGGCAAAAGCAAGGGTTTCTTTTGTTTCTTTTGCATAGATAATTCCCTCCACTGCAAAGTTATCCTGTGCGGAAACAGAGGAAAGGAACATAAAAAGCAGAAGAAATCCTATTAAATGTTTCAATGGTGATTTTCCTGTTTGACGATTGAATCCGGGGTTTGTTACACAGGCAATGGCAATATAAATTGAAAATGGCAGGTGCATTAATCTTTTTTGATCAGCAAGATATAATCATTTTCAAGTTTTAGGTAGCCCTGGTCATAGACATAGTAATAAACATTGCCGTTTTTGGTAGTATACATGGAGGTGAACAGGCCGAAATCAAAATTAAGTTCCAGTAACTTAGACCTGGGGATACTGGTTTTTCCAGAAATGTTCAGTTTTGATAGGATGGTATAATTTTTACGGAGGTGGTTGTTGGTATTGCGCACAAGGTTCTTGCTATCTGTATTTACCTTGTTGTTGTAGGCATTACGGCAATAATCACTACAGAATTTTTTGTCGGCCCGGCCTTTTATTGGTTCTCCACATTCCAAACAGTTTTTTGACTCCATCCCTGAGCAGTTTAATTGTTGCTTTTCTGAATTTTAATTATAAAGTATAATGATTAGGAATACGCAACCATTTGCCATCTTGCGACACAAATATCCTTCCCGATTTACTTCAAGAGGAAAAAGGCACTTTGTTTGTTAATTCCTTTACCTTCCGGAAGTAAACAATCCAGAATAATGAATATAAAAAGTCTTTTCATAAAAAGGATTAAAAAACCATGGGTATTTCCATTAACAGAAGTTCAGCATCCTGTGAATCTGACTGTAATGTGAACCTATCTGTTTCCCATATTCCCATCCCATCTCTTTCATTCAGCATCTCGCCCCCAACGGTAAGATCCCCTTTGATTACAAAGGCATATACCCCATTTCCGGGCTTTTTTATCAGGTACTCTGTTTTAAAATTCTGATCAAATTTACCCATATGAAACCAGGCTTCCTGGTGGATCCATACACCCTCATCTTCAGGATTAGGGGAAAGGATCTGTTGTAGTTTATTGTGCCTTTCATTTATATTCAATGTGATCTGGTCATAGCGCGGAATTACATTTCTTTTATTTGGAAAGATCCAGATTTGTAAAAGTTTTAGTGATTTATCCTTATTCGGATTGTATTCACTATGTTGTATTCCTGTTCCTGCGCTCATGACCTGAACATCGCCATACCTTATAATGGAACTGTTGCCCATGCTATCCTTGTGTTCAAGATCGCCTTCAAGGGGTATGGTTATAATCTCCATGTTGTCGTGGGGATGTTTGCCAAAACCCATTCCCTGAGCAACCTGATCATCATTCAAAACCCTAAGTGCGCCAAAATTCATGCGGTTTGGATCGTAATAGCCGGCAAAGCTAAAACTATGCCGGGCCATTAACCAGCCGTGGTTGGCTTGCCCTCTGGTAGCTGCTTTGTGAATAACGGTTTTTGTCATGATATATGTTTTTGCTAATAAAGAAAATGCATTTTTGACAAATAAAATGATAAAGATTGAACTTTCAAAATCAGGTTTATTTATGCACCCTAATTTATCTATTCGTTCTGCCGAAAAAAAATTATTGCAGGAAGTCGTTTAAGGAGTTGTAATTAAAATTGAATCCCGTACCTAAAATTTTTTCAGCTGAAATTTTATTGCCAAATAAGAGAGAATCCGAAAATTCTCCAAATACTAATCGGATCATAAAAGCTGGTATATTTGGAAGCAATAGGGGTTTATGAAAATATTTTGCTATAATCACCGTCATCTGTTTATTGGTTAGGAACTCTGGTGCAACAGCATTATAAATTCCGGCCATAGATGTATCATGAATCGTTTTTGCGTAAATAGCGCACAAGTCCTTTGTATGAATCCAGGGAACAAACTGCGCACCACTTCCAATGGGAGCTCCAAACCCGAGTAGAATGGGCTGACAGATCTTTTTATAGGCCTCACTATCTTCAGAAAAAGCGATGCCGCTTCTGACGATGCAGGTTCTAATTCCTAGCTCCCGAAATCGGTTGGCTGCCTTTTCCCAATCCGCACAGGTCCTTGATAAAAAATCTGTACCAGGAAAGTCGGCTTCAGAAAAGATCTTTTCAGACGGAGCATAACCGTAAAATCCGGTGGCAGAGGAACAGGTAAATGTTTTAATTTTATTGGGCAGTTCTGAGATCATTTTAAAAAGAAAGTCGGTCGACCCGACCCTGCTCTCATAAATTTCCTTTTTATATGACTCATTCCACCTTTTTGCGTTGATGCTTGCTCCGGCTAAATGAATGACCGCATCTGAGGTAAGTATGGCCTCAGAATCAATTTTTCCTTGCTTGTAATCCCAGGTATATTGTTTTATATTACTTACCGGATCAATTTTTCTGGTGAGCCATTGAACCGTATACCCCTGCGATTGCAGTAAGGCAGTTAAATGCCTTCCAACAAATCCGCTTCCTCCGGTTAATAATATTGTTTGCATGTTGGCTTATATTTCAGTTAATGCTTTTTTATAGGTGGCAATTGCCCTTTTTCTTGCAAAATCATGATCAACTAGGGGAGGAAGATAATCGGGAGAAAAATCCTTAATCCATTTTTTAATATACCCCATTTCAGGATCAAATTTTCTGGCTTGTTCATACGGATTAAATACCCTGAAATAAGGTGCAGCATCGCACCCGCAACCCGCCGCCCATTGCCAGTTGCCATTATTGGAAGACAGCTCATAGTCCAGCAATTTCTCTGCAAAATACGCTTCCCCCCAACGCCAGTCGATCAATAAATGTTTGGTCAGAAAGCTCGCTGTTACCATGCGGACGCGATTGTGCATCAAACCGGTTTCATTCAACTCCCGCATACCTGCATCAACAATGGGGTAACCTGTTTTTCCCTCACACCAAAGGCCAAAGTCCTTTTTGCTGTTGATCCAGACAATGCCTTCGTATTTTGGTTTGAAGCATCGTGTAATCACTTTTGGAAAATGATAGAGAATCATCATAAAAAATTCCCTCCAGATCAATTCATTGAGCCATTGTTCGTTTAGCTCCAGGGCGGTTTTTACCAAATCCCGTATGCTCACCGTACCAAAACGCAGATGCACACTCATTCTGCTTGTGGCAAGGGAAGGTATATTTCTTGTTTCATCATAATGAAGGATGACATATTTATCCGGTGGGGTTATATGATGTGAGACAGCTGCTTTTTCAAAACCTATTTCTTCCAATGAAGGAAATAGTATCTCTTCTGTTTTTATTAAACTGGAAAGGAGTTTTTCACTTGGATAATATTCAATACCAGTTTCGGCAATTTTTTGTTTCCAGATTTTTGAATAAGGCGTAAAGACCGTATAAGCGTTACCGTCATTTTTCATTACTTCGCTTTTCTCGAAGACCACCTGGTCTTTAAAAGAACGGAAGGGGATGTTCTTTGTTTCAAGCCATTCGAAGATTTCCCTGTCACGGTTTAATGCGTAAGCTTCATAATCGGTATTTGTAAAAACCTGGTTTACCTCAAATTTCAGACAAATACTCTTTATGGCCTTTAACGGCTCATCATGAACCACCAAAAGACCTGATCCAAGGGTCCTGAAGTTTTTATGCAGGGTTTCCAGGGCTTCAAAAATATAGGTGATGCGTTTGTCTTTTTTATCTTTAAGCTCACTTAGGATATTGGGATCGAAAATGAAAACAGGAAGTACAGTTTCTGAACTTCTCAAGGCTTCAAAAAAGCCATGATTGTCATAAAAACGGAGATCCCTACGAAACCAGAATACTGCTACAGGTTGGGTATTAATTTTCAAATTTGGTCTGTTTTTTGAAGGTTAGATAAATCAAAGCCTTTTTCTTCAAGCCTGTTGCGTATTTGTTGATAGACAGTCTCATTCATATGAGGAGTACGAGAAAGTATCCAGAGGTATTTTCTGTTGGGGTGGCTTACTACAGCATAACTATAATCTTCAGCCAGATCGATGATCCAGTATTTTCCACTAAAAGGCCAGAAGAATTGCACCTTTAATTTAGCATTTCCTGAGTTTTTTTCCACAAATGCCTTTCCTTTGATGTAGGATTTTTTTCCTGCCAGGCTGTCTTTGTTACAACGGTTCTCAACAATTACATATCCTTTCTTAGTGGTAGTATATTCGGCAGTAGTACCATGACAACCTTTCTGAAACCGTTGGGGGTAGGATGCTACTTCATACCATTTCCCGGAATATTTATCCAGATCAACAAAAGGAACGGTTTGAAGGATTTGTGAGTTCACGGAAACGGTCATTAAAAAGAGCACGAAATACACATGCTGTATCATTGTTATTTTGGTTTTTTTATTTGAGAGAGCGAAATAACAATTGCAAGAATGAGGGCAATGGTAAAACTTGGCCCCCAATCAATAATAGGTTCATTGTGTTTGATAAAATAGTTCCACATAACAGTTATGGCTACATTTACCAGCAGCGCCAGAACGAAGCTGATTAAAAACAACAAAACAAACTCTTTAATTTTCATTTTCAGCAAAGGTATTTGCGATTTACTTTTTTTATACGAGAACTTATTTTCAGGTATGGGCTGGCAAAAAGTAATACTTCATAAAATTACAAAAAATGCCGCTATAACATGTATTGATGTTAAAAGGATTTATGAGTAGAAAAACTTTTTAAAATTTGATCAAGTAATTTGTTCGATGCGTCATTTAATTATTTTTACTTTGTAAGAATTGGTTGCAATCGTAAAAAGTACATGATCGTTAAGTTAAAGGCAGTAAATATTTTAAAAATGAAAGGAATGAAAAGAGAATTATTATTTATAGCATTCATATTCAGCACTTGGGCAGGCATTAGCCAGTCTTCTGAAGAGAAAAAATTGGAAGAAGCACTTTTTGCTTTGCCCGATGTATCTTTTACAAAGTTGACCCAACACAACGAGTTACCCATTCAATACATGTTGCGGGTAAAGCAGCCGCTGGATCATAAAGACAAGAGTAAAGGTGAATTTTATCAAAGGGTACTCCTGACGCACCAGGGCTTTGAAAAACCGACCCTGATGCAAACCCAGGGTTACGAATTATACACGGGTAAGAATGAGCTGGAAATTGCACTCAAAGCCAATCATCTCAATATTGAACACCGTTATTTCGGTGAATCGGTACCCGATTCTATTCAATGGAAGTACCTTACTCTTGAGCAGGTGACAGCAGATCTGCACAAGATCAATCAATTATTTAAGCCTTTGTATAAAAGTAAATGGATCAGCACAGGAATCAGTAAAGGGGGCCAAACCACTATTTTTTACAAGTATTTTTATCCCGATGATGTGGATGTGAGTATACCCTACGTGGCTCCTTTCAATGATGGGCTTGAAGACCAGAGAATCTATACGTTTTTGGACACTGTTGGCTCTGCAGAATGTAGAAATAAAATTGAGGAATTTCAAAGGAACCTGCTTAAGCAGGAATCAGCAGCACTGGAAAAATTAAAATGGTATGCCAAAGGAGCAGGGCTCGAATTTAAATACCTGGATGATGAGCTGGGTAAAGCCTATGAACTTGCGGTACTTGAGTTTTCGTTTTCTTTCTGGCAATGGGGTTCAAAATGCGAAGAAATACCAGGAAATGAAAACCTGGACACATCATTGGATTATCTTTTAAAAGTATCCAATATCGATTTTTTTGGAGACAGCAGTATGGAGAAATACGCCCCACATTATTACCAGGCAGCATCTCAAATGGGCTATTACGGCTATGATATTGATGCCTTTAAAGAGGATCTGAAACATTTTACCTCCAATCCATTGGCTTCTTTTTATCCCAAAGAAGCGGGAAAAGTAGTCTATGACCCTGCGTTGAACAAAAAGGTGGACACATGGCTGAAGTCAAGTGGGAATAACATGCTGTATATTTATGGAGGAAGTGATACCTGGTCTGCAGACATGATCATCCCGACAAGCAAAGTAAATTCCAAATCCTATGTTCTTCCCGGGAAAGACCATGGAAAAGCCAGAATAAAAAATATGGATCCTGTTATGAAGAAGCAATTTTCGGACCAGTTAGGACTATGGATGGGGATGCAAGTTTTACCTGAAGAGTTTAAGTAGAAAAACAGCAGGGCTTGTATTCATCGAGACCGATTGAAAAACAAATAGCGAAGATCGGTTTCCAGTTTTCTTACCTTAATGTTTGTCATTATTTATTCAAGCACGTTACGGTTTGGCGGGGTATTTCCATTTCCCACCGCATTTCATACGGGGCTATTAATATTAAATCCCTCCGGGGTTTGAGAAGACATCCTATAAATCCAAAGGTTCGACACTAGGATCTTTTCAACCCCCAGGGATTAAACCAAAGAATTGTTTTTGCGGCCGGCAATAATTCAACCACGTTGTGGTTG
>Ga0209450_10001707_pt1 | contig 11000 bp, 10 predicted proteins | sample FrelakmetLWP11LW_FD_187149 | JGI IMG/M metagenome (GOLD analysis project Ga0209450, IMG submission 187149) | Freshwater lake sediment microbial communities from the University of Notre Dame, USA, for methane emissions studies - LWP11 LW (SPAdes)... | ecosystem: Environmental > Aquatic >... | reverse complement strand
TATGGTCGATATCGTATTAGTCGGCTGCGACAGGGCAACGGCGTCAGGAGACGTGGCGAACAAGACAGGCACCTACCTCAAGGCGCTGGCGGCGCATGACAACGGCATACCGTTTTATTCGGCATTCCCGGTCTCGACATTTGACATGACCATCGACAGCCCGGGGCAGATAACTATTGAAGAACGCGACGGCGACGAAATCAGAAAAACCGACGGTGTTTCTGAAAACTGTTTTAATAATCCTGTGGAGACGTTGCATGCAACATCTCTACGGGTGGATATACAATCAATTTATATATGCCAGCCCGGTATCCCGGTTTCAAATTACGGTTTTGACGTGACCCCTGCCCGTCTGATAACCGGACTGATAACTGACCGGGGCATCTGCGCAGCAAACAAGGAATCAATTAATAAAATTCTATCATAACCATATGGAAGGCATTGTCAAGTTCAACTGCTACTGGAGCCAGTCGGGCCCCGTGATAACCGACGATCAGTATGAAATTATCAACCACTGGAGAGATATACTTTTCAACCTTGATCTTGTAGGGGCTTTCGAGAACGGCGTGGGCTTCGGCAACATCAGCATACGCATCGGCAGCTCGCAGCAGTTTATCATTACCGGTTCATCGACCGGTGATATCCCCGAGCTTGAGGCAGGACACTATGTCAAGGTGTCGTCATACAACATCGAAGACAATGCCGTCATGTGCAGCGGCCCGCTGAAGGCCTCGTCGGAGTCGCTGACCCATGCAGCCATCTACATGGCTGACCCTGGAACGAACGCGGTGATACATGTACACTCCATGAAGCTCTGGGAAGAGCTTATGAATAATGTTCCCACCACAGACCCGGCGGTTGAATACGGAACGCCTGCCATGGCGCGCGAGATGATACGCATCTTCAGCGAGCCGGAGGTGTTCGAGAAGCGTATCATTGTCATGGCCGGCGACAGGGGGGGGCTGATCACCTTCGGCACCGACCTTGATGAGGCAGGAGGGGTGTTGTTTGATTACATAAACCGGTAGAGTAGCGACGCCCAGGTTGGGCGTCGCTACTATTTGCAGATTTTCTAAATGTATATTATATTTGCACCCTGTTTATTTGGGCCCATAGCTCAGCTGGTTAGCAGCATCCCGACCATAGGTCGGGAGGGTCGCTGGCCGGTTCAGCACGATGGCCCGGTGAATTTGAAATATTTTTTGGGCCCATAGCTCAGCTGGTTAGCAGCATCCCGACCATAGGTCGGGAGGGTCGCTGGCCGGTTCAGCACGATGGCCCGGTGAATTTGAAATATTTTTTGGGCCCATAGCTCAGCTGGTTAGCAGCACCTGACTCATAATCAGGGGGTCGCTGGTTCGAGCCCAGCTGGGCCCACAAAAAAAAGAGTGAGAGCGTGAGCGAGAGCGAGCGAACTCACTCTTCTTTTAAATAATCGCACTCACTCTCACACCCACACCCTTCTCAATTGAAAGTCACCTTTCGAAATTTAACTGCTGCAAAAAAGGTGGATGCGTAAGCTTATTTCAGCCTGATTCTGTTCTTGATTATCCAATTGCTGGATTGCTTCTCAGCAAGATATAGAATTAGTTGATTACATTCTTCATCAATCAGGGCAGATAATAAAAAGCCTGCTTCAGAATAATCTTCACTGAAGGAGATTCTGGATATTTCAAACAACCCAAGTAATTTACCAGAATCAAATCTGTCAGGCTGAATACTATCGATCCTAAAATCAGTGATAACGTCTATTTTAAAAACCACTTTTTCAGGGTTCGGGATAAATCTTCTTGGTTTCAGCGTAGTATCATTGAAGAGATTTGTATACAATTGATTGATATCATCAGATAAATCGAGTTCCCTGAAGTCAGAAATCTTTGGTTTGCTCAGACTGTGTTGAAAATAGATTTCGTGGCGGGATGATTCCAGATTTGAATAATAATCAGACCAGTACAACTCGTTATCCTCCATTGATGTATCGGTTTGAAAGCAAGGTTGTATGGGAAGAATAATTTCCCAAAACAAATGATTTAATAATTCCTCCTCATTGCGATACCTGAGCAGGTCTGCTTCATTCCTTGTCTGTGAGCAGGAGGCAATCAGAATAAATACTACAACAATTATTTTCAGTCTATTCATTCTAATTACTAGTAATATTATATTTAATAATCAGATAGTTATTGGAAATATGTATTATATCATTATCTGTTTTTCAATCAATTAATAAAGTAAAGAAAAATCAAAGCCAGAAGACTGAGCACAGCACCCGGCATTGTGTATGACCGCTTATGAGTAAAAGTTATTCCTATTCATAGCTGTATTCAGCAATCTTAAATTTTTTACCATTCACAATCCGATAGAATACTCTGATTCTTTCCTCTGAATCTAATTTATATTTGTAATATTCGTCATCACTGCCCGGACCGCCTACATAAAATGACCCATCTTCTGGTTTTGGAATCCCTTCAATTAGTCTCCTTTTCAATCTGCCGTTGGCATAATATTCATACTTATTGATTTCAGTTGCGTTTTTGTCATTATCAAACTGCTCTATACTAATCAAATAATCACCTCTGTAACTTAGAGTATAATGAGTTTCATAAACTTCGGTTGTTTTAGTCTCTGGTCGGTAATAAAAAGCTTGTTCCTGATATTTTAAAAGTGTGTCTCCCTGATTTTCTATTATTTCTGTAACAGTTGAATCATTTTCTGAAAGTTTGCGAAATTGATATATTATCCGATTATCTGCGTATTTGTATTCATATCTAAACGTGTCAACCCGTTCCGGATTATTATAATCAAAGGTCTGAATATCAAAAATCTTATTATGGTTGTTATCGTATACTATTTTCCTCCTTGACATTAATTGCTTTTTGTGATAACTCTCTTCGCTGACTATTCTTCCTATAGAATCCACATATTCCATTGACCAATAACCACGTCCACCAGTCCCGCTATAATATTTTCCTTTAATCACGCTGGTATTCGGATATAATTCATTATTCTCAAACAATTGAGCTTTAGTTGCCAATGGAGTCATTAAGATTAATAGTCCAATTATGACTACATCCAATTTTAATTTTCTCATGTTGTCGAAGTGGTTGATTGCTCGACCGGGTGTTTCTTCTTAATTTTTACTAACTCGTTTCAGGTTTATATCCATTTCTCATATCGTACAGGATTCATCAGGTAAAATTACTTTACGCCAATCCTCCCCTGGTCAGATGCATTAAAAGTCGAAGGACTCCCGAAGGTAATAAATCTGCAATCATTCATCCGTTTTAACAGCGATGATTTCTGTCGCAACTAATTGCTGAACCCGACATCCAGATGATTTAACGATAGGTTTTACATGATCTTAGGAGCCCGGGAGGACACTCTCACCGATAAGACGGGGTTCTATTCTCGCACCTGCACAATGAGGCTGAAATACCTTGTTTCCCGGACAATTTCAGCCAGGACATTTTAATCACCCCGGATGTGGCTATGGCCCGGAAGTGCTGAACCGGATCTATATTCTTTCTCTATGGAATTTGATCCCACCCAGTTCAAAACCGTTTACGTCGAACTTGAGCACTTCCCCTGCATTGCGCCCAAGTCCCCCCGTTACTGCCCTGTCATCATCGATGGGCTCAAGTGCCGCTTCAATTTTTGCCCCGCCACCCCACGAACTGGCGAACTGATACCGTAATATCAAAACACCATCGTTATCTGTAATTACTATTTTATCAACCGGCAGATAGTCAAGTGATTCGGCAGAGTAGGTCCCGGTACGGCTCAGCCATTCCGGAGTCAGCGGCCGGGACTTAAATCGACGTCCAATGATATTCAGTGTTCCCCAGGCGGTGGACTCAAGAAATAGCTTTTCGCCATCAATTTCTTCAAAATGAAACCATCTTGTTGCACGCTTTGCCATGAAACCCAGTATCCGCCTGGCAGGTACAAAATCATTTTCTCCGTTGGGCACCAGATAGAACGAATTGCCCTGTATGGTAGTGTACAGATTATTATGTTTCCAATCGAAGCGACACACCATTCCATAGGTAGCGTACCAGCCTGTAAATGATGGGAGGTCTTTATTCAGAACAGGGGTAAATTCTACCTTTTTTTCAGGTAAAGGGATATTTTTTACTTTTATATTATTGCTTTTCACATAATCTACCATCCATTCTTCGTTTATACGCCATGCATTCTGGACGCCGTTGGAAGAGTTGGAAAGCACAACACCGCCAAGTCCGGCGTCAGGTGCAAACCAGAACTGTGCACGATGATAAGCAGTAGCACCGCCGTGCTGATAAACCCTGCCTAGTTCCTTTGCTTTATTGCTTACAGACCAGCAAAGACCTGTTCTGTTCCGTAAATCGAGGGGAACATCGATATTCTGAACTTCAAACATCATTTCGAGTGTTTCGTTTTTGAGTATCAGATCCTCTGAATCAAACAGCGCCTGTCCGAATCTTACCATATCGGCAATGGTTGAGTAAATAGCCCCTGCCGGAATGTCTAAGAGAGGAAGTTCTTTCTGTGCCTTGCCCTCAGTATTGAATCCGGTGGAAAGGGAGGGTTCCTGTCCGTATTGCTGATAGAAACCGCTTTCAGTCATTTTGGCCGGTTTAAAAATATGCCTGCTGATGTAATCGGTATAGCTCATCCCGCTGACCCGCTCAATCACAATTCCGAGCAAAGCGTACCCAAGGTTTGAATACGCCGCGATTTTACCAGCCGGAAAGCAGGTTGTCTGCCCGTTGAGATAATCGAGAATCACATGGTAATCGCCTGGTTCTTCAGCAAATTTCCCCTTCATGTAATCACCCGGCAAGCCAGAATGATGGGTTAGAACCGACCTCACTGTGATGGGTGCCGACCCGGGAAAACGCTGCTCTATGGTAAAATCAGGGATGTAAGTGCTTACAGGCTTGTCGATGTCGAGCAGCCCTTTTTCATGCAGCTGCATGATTGCCAATGCTGTAAATACTTTTGTGACCGACCCGATATTGAAACTGGTATGCAGACTGACAGGAGTGGTTTTCAGCGAGTCGGTATAGCCATAACTGCCGCTCCATACAATGCTGTCGGCGCTGAAAACAGCGTACCCTGCTCCCTGGACTTTGTTTTCTGCCAGTTCCCTGCTGAATGATTCAGCAAAAGACAGATCTCCTGAGCCTTGCCCGACACACGATGAAAGGAACATGCTGATACAGGTAAACAGGATGGTAAATGACGGTATGCAGTTCATATTACGATTCATTTGATTTAGGTCTTACAAAGATTATGTGCAATGTTATCACAAATAGCAGTTATCATATTTTATGTACTACTGAGCTATAACCTGGCAGGTGTTTCTGCGTAAAGAATAGGGCATTTTTTTAGAGTAGCCCAGACGAATCAAAAGCTGAGGATATTCACCCGCTAACCCCAATCCGGATGATAGCTTCTCCCTTACCTCAGCTATCTGGCAAGGAGGGTTAAGAAATGAATGACTGAGATTTAACCTGGTGGCGGTAAGTGAAAAGCGTTGAAATGCCATGCCGGTTTTAATCCAGCTATCCGTATTATCACCCGGGCTTGTAAAAAGGACAACTGCCGCTGAATTTTCAAGCTGTTTTAGCAGTCTTTTTGTTTCGCTTCCTGGTGTTACGGCTGTCTTCAGCACGATACTTCCAAGCACACGTCCTATGGAAGGGATTCCGCTGCTGGCAGTATAAAGCCCATCGCCTTTGTGCATGGCTTCCTTCTCGCTGAAGCGCATCCACCTGATCAGTTCATTCTTGAATTCAGGATTACCTATTTGCATGGCACTGGCCTCGGCAATAAAAGGACCAAGCTGCCGGATTTCGTTTTGCCCGGCAAAAAACCGGATGCCAACACCTGGCTCTGATACCATTGTTTCCATTGTTTCCAGGTCGTTAACAGGAATTGATCTGTCATCGTACAAATTTCTGGTTGTCTGCCTGGTGTTGATGAACGAAAACAATTCGGGTTGAACGATATTGTCGTCTCTTTGCATCATTATTTTTATCGTGTAGCCGGCTTCTGGTTCAATAATTTGCATTGCAGGATAGTATCCGTAGAATCTTGCGGCTATCATTGCCGTTTCAGCCGCACAGCCCAGGCTGATGTATAGCTCCCTGTGATAAGGGTCGGCAACAGGCAAAGCACGCGAAAAATCGGGTCCAATACAAATACCATCATCGGTTTTTGAAAACTTCCAGGGCTGTGTGTTGTGCCCTGAAGGCGATTTAACGGCGCTTCGCAATACTTTCAAAAACAATTCATCGCTTATCATATCATTATTGTCTTTAGATGAAATAATCAATTATCAATATTATCATTGTACTTTATCTCTGTCACTTCCATCTTCAGCCAGGTCCAGGCGCCGTCTTCAAGAATCCATGATGCCGACATTTCAGCAGGTACCTTAATCCCTTCAAATATATTGTAACCCTCGATCTCCATCACCCACTCGTGGCGTCTGGCATCAGGTTCATTGCCTTTGTATCGCAGAGCCGAAAATCTTGTAACATCGCCTGCGGCATTGAAATAAAATGTTCCGCTGCCGGTGGTTCCGTTATAATTCATTGTGGCTCTTGCAGTGCTGTCATTAAGGGCTTCCCAGGTTATATGCCTGCTGAGTGCCAGTGACGGAAACCAGACCATTTCTCCAAGATATCGCTGCAAAGTGCCTTCGTCGAGTTTTTCGCCATGGTCATTCACTATATTGATAAGCGAATTCATTTTTATCAGCATTCTGCCTTTCCCGTTTTCGAACCTGTCACGCCCTTTGAACGAGAGTACTCTGTTTATCTTCACATCCACCGACCATATAAATGCCGGATTGCCGATAGTTGTATACTGAACAGCCGTTGCATCCATCCAGCTTTCCTGTTCTGGTTTAAGTTTCATTTCGGCTTTTTGCAGTACTTTCCCGACATTGACATAAGGTCGTCCGACAGCCCCCGAATGGCTGAGCCATTTTTTGACGGGTCCCGGTAAGCTTTCAATGTCGCTTTCAGTGATGATTTTTTCGTTCTTCGGGTTGTTTTGACTTAATATCAGGTTTGTTTCATGCTCGATAAGCTTGTTGAAGCTGAAGGTGCCAAACGAAAAAACAGAAACAGCCAGAATCAGTACATTAGGTAAAGTGCCAAATGCGGCGTCTTTCCAGAACAGAATGATGAGCACCTGGGAAACAATAACCGCTGCAATGCCCGCAAGCCAGGCATATTTATTACCGGTAATAAACAAAATGGCAAACAGCACAAACAGCGATGTTGCAGAAAGCCATATTATTCCTTCTGGTTTTGAAACGGGAAGGGTAAGTTCTCTGACTTCTTTAAAGCCGGATCCTTTCAGAAAACCAAGAATGTGTATTAACCCGTGAAGCAGAGCAGCTGTAAAAACAAACCATTTCATAATGAGTATTCTAATAGGGTTTCAACTGATACCTCAAGCCAATTTTGATAAATGCTGAACCAGGCATTTCAAAACTTTCCTGATTGTAATAATCCGTGTAAATACGGCTTCCCCGATAGGCATCCAGATAAAATCCGAGTTTAGAGCTGTTGCTGAACTTCACAGGATAAGCCGATATCCCCAATGTGGCACCTCCCGACAACTTATTGATTGAATACCCGGGCAAAGGAGTTAAGCCGATATCGCTCACGCTTATAAGGTTGTACTGGCCTAAAATGCCAAACTTCAATTGAATATCAGCATGTGGCAGGCTTTTTTTGAAAAGGACAATGTTGTAGGTAAGAGGCAATAAAATCTGGTTCACATATAACTGGCGTGAACCAATATACATATTCCCCTGGTCGGCGTATGTGAATGTCTGGTAGTTGTATATATAATCAGCTCCTGTTTCTATTTCGCCGTATCGCAGGGGTTTATTGATATGAACCCCCAAATTGGGCCCCCCAATGGTTGCCCCCGAATAAGCGTCTGCAGTGGATTCCGGTGTTGCCTCAGCGTCAGGTACAAGCGAAAGGTCGGTATTCTCGACAATGCCCCCGTACCCGTAGCCTCCCTGCAGCGAAAACCTGGTTCGCTGACGTGCATCTCCGGTAACAGCACAACCAGCCATCAGGAATGAAATGCCGAGCATAAAACAGAGATAACTTTTCATCACGGTACATTTTATTTAGAAAGAATAATGGTTGTCAGGACTTTCTAAGCCGTGACAATAATCTCATTCATTTTGCATCGCGGCGATTAAAAGCTGATGAGCAAAAGTATTCCGGCCTGCAATTTTGTCGGTATCACTTTATTGTATTCAGGTTCCGTTTTAAGGAAATACCGGTCTCACTTTATTATGAGACTTTAAGAAGTTTTTGAAATATAGGCTGTTGGAGAGATGCCCTCAAACTTGTTAAATGCCCTGTAAAAAGCCGCCTTCGAGTTAAATCCACATTCATAAGCAATGCCCATAATTGATAAATGCCTTTTGTCTTTGTTAAGGCATTGTATCTTAAACTCTTCGACACGGTACCTGTTGATGAAATCGAAAAAATTCTGATTCATCCAGGAATTAAGGACGTCTGAAAGGACTTCCGGTTTAATCTCCAAACGCCGGCTTAGTCCGGATAAACTGATTTCCGGCTCCAAATAGGGCTGTTCCTGCTCCATCAGCCTGGTTAACCTGCTGATGATTTCAGAATAATCCTGTTTTTCACCTGTTTTCTGCGTCCTCTCCTTCATCGATCTGCCGCCCTGTTCATCCGCCACAGCCTGGTGAGAGGTAAACACTTTTCCCTGTCTAATACCGAAAAAACCCAGATACAACACATAAAATGTGGCAAAAATATATGCCGTCAGTGAAAGATCGTAATAGCCTGAGAACTGCAGCAGGTTGTTCAGGTTAAACAGCGTAACGTTTACAGAAAAGACAACAAGGGATGCAATCACAATGGTTTTAAGCCATGTAAGATCGATCCCCTCAACGGTTGAAAACTGGTTCCGGATATTCTTTCTGTGATTTTGGAGCAGTATTAAAGCCCAGATATTGTAGGTTATTGTTGAAATTCCGATAGCCGGTACAGAGATTTTATATAACAGCATGTCCCTGAAAAGTTCATTTTGAACAACCTGCAGCTTCTCTGTTTCCGGCAGTATTATAAAGTTGAAATACTGAAGTACTGAAAATAATGCAAACGGAATGAAATGGATAAAATATATTCTTCTGAACCTGAATCGGTCAACTATCAGTGATTTGATATAGAACCAGAGCAGCGGCCCGTGTAGCAGCAGGAACAACCAGCTTATATTCATCAGATGCGGAAGGGGGTAACCGTTATGGCGGTTATACAATTCAAGGTATGCACCGCCAATTGTCAGGGCATACACGGTAAACATACCCGACAGATACCCATCAGTATCTGTTTTTGTCTTCTTCCCGATAATCAGTAAAACCAGGAAAAGAGACATAAAAAAGCCTATGATAAGCAATACTGACATTTAGTTGATCTGTTGTATATTTTTCTTTTAATCTGCATCATTCATTTTCATTTAATGATGGAAACATTATTCCTTTGTCCAACAACTGAAAACCCATTTCAAGTTGTCTATAAATCTATACATTTTATATGTTATTCTAATAGTTATCACTCTCTTAAGCAAATCTGCCTTTTAAACTTGTCAAGAAACGATATGTCTTCATTTATGGCAATCTGATTCATTGTCTCCTGAAGTTCATCGTTACCGGCAATAAATTGAGGATTATCCATTGCCAGTTTTATTCCCCATTCATGCAGAACGGATATTAAAGACATTAATGTTCTACCATAATCTGTGAGTGAATATTCGACCACGGGGGGAACTTCTGCAAAAACTTCTCTTCTTACAATATCATCCTTTTAAAGATCTTTTAAATCTGCAATGAATATCTTTAAAGAACAAATTGGGATACATTTGTGCAATTATTCAAAAGCAGAACTATGGCTCAGAGGAAATTCACACAGGCGGTAAGAGGCCAGGACGCTGTCGACGGCGCGGGAGTTCGTTTGCGCAGGGTGCTGGGAATAAGGACAATCAAGGATTTTGATCCTTTTCTGATGCTTGACGGATTTGATTCTGCAGATCCGCGCGACTATGTCAAAGGATTTCCCTGGCATCCGCACCGGGGTATCGAAACAGTAACCTACCTGCTCAAGGGGGACATTGAACACGGTGACAGCCTTGGGAATAAAGGTGTAATAGGGGATCTTCAATGCCAGTGGATGACCGCCGGATCAGGCATCATTCACCAGGAGATGCCCAGGGCCTCAGAGAGAATGCTGGGCTGCCAGCTATGGGTCAACCTTCCGAAAAAGGATAAGATGACTCAGCCGGCCTACCGCGATATCAGACCACAGGATGTTGCAGAGGTACGTGAGGAAAACGCTTCCGTCAGAGTGCTGTCAGGCAGTTACAAAAATAATAAGGGGGCGGTGAAGGGCGAATATGTCTCAGTTCAGTACCTGGATGTCGCGCTTGAATCCGGCAGTGTCTGGAGCTATAACGAAACACCCAATGACCAGACCCTTTTCCTCTACCTGATAGACGGTACGCTGGCAGCAGATAAGGCTCTGGCAAACTTTGAAGGAAAGGCATGTGCCATGCTGATGACGGCCTCGTCGTCAGGCAGCTCTGACTTTGACGAGGTGAAGGTCAAGGCGGGCCCTGAGGGAGCAAGATTCTTCCTTATTGCTGCCATGCCTCTTCAGGAATCTGTCGCCTGGGGCGGACCCATTGTCATGAACACACAGGAAGAACTGAACCTGGCCTTCCGTGAGCTTGAAAACAAAACCTTCATAAAGCATGACAAGCCACAGGAGCTTTAAGATTACAGTTTCATCGTTAAAATTCATACATTTCAGCAACTTTTAAGTGTCACCAATAATTCATGCTAAACGTGAACGATAAGGGTAAGTGGGTCTTCATTGTCAACCCGGTGGCAGGCAGCGGCTATGGCCTCAGCCAGGTTGATAAAATAAAGGAAATGATAAGGCGCTTAAGCCTTGAGG
>Ga0209450_10001706_pt1 | contig 11002 bp, 6 predicted proteins | sample FrelakmetLWP11LW_FD_187149 | JGI IMG/M metagenome (GOLD analysis project Ga0209450, IMG submission 187149) | Freshwater lake sediment microbial communities from the University of Notre Dame, USA, for methane emissions studies - LWP11 LW (SPAdes)... | ecosystem: Environmental > Aquatic >... | reverse complement strand
CCGGACGCTCGTCGAACGGGCCCGGAGCGCGCTGCCGTCGTTCCGGCTCTCGGCGCTTCGGACCGAGAGGGCCGCTTCGACGGTCAAGCTGGCCGACATCGGCCGCTATCCCGATCTCCTGGCCGGCTTCATGCTGCCGAGCCTCCGGCCCAACGCCTGGGGCGTTTCGTTCGGACTGACCATGCCGTTCCTCAGGCGGGAGCGGGCCAAGGGCGCAGCCATGGAGGCCGCGGCCGAGACCGAGTCCGCCCGTATCGGCGCCGAGGCCCTCGAGCGGCGCGTCAGGACGGCCGTCGAAAGCGCCTTCGTCGCGGCGAGATCGGCGGAGGAGCAGGTCTTCGTCTATGAAAAGAGCCTGCTCCAGGAGCTCGGCGACGAGCTCGGCATCCAGCTCGAGTACTTCCGCTACGGCAAGGTCGAGGCCTTCAGCCTCCTCGACCTGCACCGGACCTACGTCCTGGCCCAGGTCGAACACCTGCGCGCCCTGCTTCTCTACAACCTGGCCCTGGCCGACCTCGAGGTCGCCGGCGAATCCGCGGAGTGATGGAGATCCCCATGAAGACATCGTATCGATACATTCTCTGGGCCGTGCTGCCGGCCCTGTTATTCGCCGGCGCCTGCCGGTCCAAGGGCGCCCCGGAGGCCGGGGTCCCGGCCGGGACCGAGGCCCATGAGGCCGAGGCCCCCGCGTCCGTGACCTTGTCGGCCCAAGCCGTCGCGGCGGCGGACCTCAAGACCGCGACGGCCGAGACGCGCCTCGTCGCGCGGCTGATCACGGCCGCGGGCGAACTCGAATGGAACGCCCGGCGGGTCGTCCATCTCACGGCCCGGACGCCGGGCCGCCTGGAGCGCGTGCTCGTCGTCCGGGGCGACCGCGTCCGGGAAGGCGAGCTCCTGGCCGAGATCTACAGCCCGGATTACCTGACCCTCCAGGCCGAATTCATCCAGGCGGCGGCCAGGGCCCGGCGCCAGGCCGGCAACGCGGGGGAGGAAGAACCGGCCCGAGCCTTCCTGGACGGTGCCCGCGAGCGCCTGGTGCTCCTGGGCGTCACCGCCGCCGAGATCGATGACCTTGGCGCCCGGGCCGTGCCCAAGCCGCTGCTCGCCGTGCGCGTGCCGCTTTCCGGCACCGTCCTCGAGAGCGGGGTCGTCGTCGGCGACGCCGTCGGGCTCGGGACGAGCCTCTTCCGGCTGGCCGACCCATCGACGCTCTGGGCCTGCCTTCACATCCGGGAGAGGGACCTGGCCGCCCTGAAAGCGGGGACGGACGTCGTCCTGAAGACCCAGGCCTACCCCGGTGAGGAGTTCCGCGGCCGGCTGGCCCTTATCGGCGACGTCATCGAACCCGCGACCCGGACGATCGAAGGACGGGTCGAGGTCGGCAACGCCGCGGGGAAGCTCAAGGCGGGGATGTATGTCGAGGCGGCCGTCGCGGCGGCCGGAGAGCGCCAGGCCCTCGTCGTCCCCGAAGGGTCCGTCCAGGACGACCTGGGCGAGTCGATCGTCTTCGTCAAGACGGGGGAGAGGACTTTCGTCCGGCGCGAGGTCGTGACGGGAGAGCGCTTCGGCGGCGCGGTCGAGATCCTCAAAGGCCTCGAGGCGGGGGAGACCGTCGTCACGTCGGGCAGCTTCCTCCTGAAATCGGAGATCCGCAAGGGGGGCCTGGAGGACGACCATGGGCATGATTGACCGTCTGGTCGAGGGCTCGCTCCGAAAGAGGGCTTTTGTCCTCATCGGCGTTCTCATCCTCGTCGCCCTGGGTGTTTGGTCCGTTGCCAGCATCCCGATCGATGCCTTCCCCGATGTGACCAATATCCAGGTCGAGGTCCTGTCGACCGTCCCGGGCATGTCGCCTCCCGAAGTGGAGCGGTTCGTCACGTATCCCATCGAGACCGTGATGCGCGGCCTGCCCCGGCTGGCCCAGGTCCGCTCCGTGTCCAAGTCGGGGCTGTCGGTCGTCACGATCGTCTTCGAGGACGGCGTCGATATCTATTTCGCCCGCCAGCTCGTCCTCGAACGTCTGATCGAGGCCAGGGAGCGTGTCCCCGCGGGCACGGAGATCGCCATGGGACCGGTGTCCACGGCCATGGGCGAGATCTATCAGTACACCCTCACCGGGGACCGGCCCGCCGGCATGGACACGAAGGAATACCTGACCCAGGTCCGGACCGTTCAGGACTGGATCCTGGCCCCCCTGCTCAAATCCGTGCCCGGCGTCAGCGAGATCAACTCCTTCGGCGGCTACATCAAACAGCACCATGTGACGGTGGACCCGGACAAGCTCCTGGCCTATGACCTCACCCTCGGGGAGATCGGCGAGGCGCTCCGCAGGAACAACCTCAACGTCGGCGGGAACATCCTCGAGCGGGGCGAGCAGCAGTATCTCGTCCGCGGCATCGGGCTTCTCCAAACGGGCGACGACATCGGGGCGGTGGCGTTGAGGACGGAGGGCGGGACGCCCGTCCTCGTCCGCGACGTGGCCGAGGTCACGGCCGGCCAGGCGGTCCGTCAAGGCGGCGCGGTCAAGGACGGGACAGGCGAAGTCGTCGGCGGCGTGGTCATGATGCTGCGCGGCGCCAACGGGCGGGCGGTCGTCCGGGCCATCGAAGACCGGGTCGGCGAGATCACCGGATCGGGCGTCCTTCCGCTCGGGCTGCGCATCGAGCCCTATTACAAGCGTTCGGACATCATCAATCGGGCCGTCCACACCGTGACCGAGGCTTTGCTGATCGGATCGGTGCTCGTCGTCCTTGTCCTCTATGCGTTTCTGGGCAGCTTCCGCGGCGCGTTCATCGTCGTCCTGGCCCTGCCGCTCTCGGTCCTGTTCACCTTCGTCACGATGAAGATCTTCGGTCTTTCGGCCAACCTCATGTCGCTCGGAGGCCTGGCCATCTCGATAGGCATGATCATCGATGCGACCATCATCCAGGTCGAGAACGTCCAGCGCCACCTCTCGGAAAAAGGGGTCGGGACGCACAGGCTTTCGACGGTCCTCAAGGCCATCCTCGAGGTCCGCAAGCCCTCGATCTTCGGCGAGCTCATCATCGCCCTGACGTTCATCCCGATCTTCGCCCTCCAGGGGATCGAGGGCAAGATGTTCCTGCCCCTGGCCTTCACTCACGTCATCGCCCTGTTCGCCTCGCTCCTCCTTTCGCTCGTGGCCATCCCGGCCTTCTGTTCCATGGTCCTCAGGCCTCATCCGGAGCGGAAGGCCCTGATCGTCGAGTGGGCAAAAAAAGCTTACCTGCCGCTCCTCCGCTGGGGCCTGAAGCGCAAAGGCGCGATCGTCGCGGCTTCGGTCGTTCTCCTGGCGGCGACGGCGGCCGTGATCCCCCGGCTGGGAACGGAGTTCATGCCCATCATGGACGAGGGTGCCCTGGATGCCGATATCCAGTTCCTGCCCGGGATCTCCCTCGAGGAGTCCCTGGCCATGAGCCGCAAGGTCCAAGCCCGCCTCATGGAATTCCCGGAGGTGGTGACGATCATCGGCAAGACGGGGCAGACCGGCATCGCCCTCGAGGCCCGGGGGGTCGAAAAGACCGGCTTCGTCGGCATGTTCAAACCGAGAGAGGAATGGACCTCGGCCCGGAACCGCGAGGGGCTCGTCGACCTCATGCGGGCCGCCGCGGAGGACTTCCCGGGGATGGCCATTTCGTTCAGCCAGCCGATCGCCTGCCGCATCGACGAGCTGGTCGCCGGAACGCGGGCCCAGCTCATCATCAAGCTCTTCGGCGGGGATCTGGACGTCCTCAAGGGCAAGGCCGATGAGATCGCCGCCGCGCTCGGCCGGGTCCGGGGAGCGACGGACATCAACCTCGAGAGGGTCAGCGGACAACCCTATATCACGGTCCGACCCGACCGGGCCCGGATCGCCCGCCTCGGCCTCAATGTCGAGGACATTCAATCCCTTGTGGAGGCCGCGGTCGGCGGCAAGACCGTCACCCAGATCTATGAGGGGGACAGGTCCTTCGATCTTCAGGTCCGCTACCCCGAGGCGCGCCGGAATTCCGTCGAGACGATCGGGGCCATCCTCGTCCGGACGCCGGGCGGGGCGCGCGTCCCCTTGAGCCAGGTGGCGGACATCGCCATGCTCGAGGGGCCCAGCCAGATCAGCCGCGAGTCCGGTCAGCGCCGGATCGGGGTCGAGTGCAATATCAGCGGCCGCGACCTGGGCGGATTCGTGGCCGAGGCCCGCCGGGCGATCGGGCGCGACGTCGCGCTGCCCCCGGGGTATTTCCTCGACTGGGGGGGACAATTCGAGAGCCAGCAGCGCGCCATGCAGCGGCTGGCGATCATCCTGCCGGCCACCATCGGCCTGATCCTGCTGCTGCTCTTCGTGACCTTCGGCTCGTTCCGGGTTTCCCTGCTCGTCATCCTCGACCTGCCCTTCGCCCTGATCGGCGGCGTCCTGGCGCTCTACTTGTCCGGTCTCTATCTCTCCGTCCCGGCCTCGGTCGGCTTCATCGCCCTGTTCGGCATCGCCGTCCTCAACGGCATCGTGCTCCTGTCGTACATCACCCAGCTCCAGGAGGAGGGAAAGCCGCTCGGCGAGGCCATCGTCGAGGGCTGCCTCAACCGCCTGCGCCCGGTCCTGATGACGGCCACGATCACCGTCTTCAGCCTGGTGCCTCTTCTGTTCGCCCAGGGTCCGGGGTCGGAGATCCAGCGGCCCCTGGCCGTCGTGGTCGTCGGCGGGCTGATCTCGTCGACCATCCTGACGCTGCTAGTGCTCCCGGTGCTGTACAGCTGGTTCGGGAAGAGGAGGATCGAGGATAAGGCGCCGGCTTCTTCTTGAGATCTGGCCTATCGCGAGGAGCCCGCGGGAGAAGGGACCGAGGGGTATCGTCGGAGTGAGCATAGAGCAGTGATTTAGCCGGCATCGGTCCGGAGACGGACACGTCGGCTCCGGACCGGGACGGCGTGAAGAATCACTGCAGCGAACGGAGACGATCCCCGAGATCCCTCCGCGGGCGGCTTTGACTTGTCCGGAGATGCTATGTTATAAGTGCGGCTCCATGAAGAGCGTTCTTTTCGCCACCAAGAGCCTCGAGCAGCTGTCGCACGAAGCCTCTTCGGAGTCCTCCGGCCTCAAGCGCGTCCTCGGCCCCTGGCACCTCATCTTCCTCGGCGTCGGGGCCATCGTCGGCGCCGGCATCTTCGTCATCACCGGCCACGCGGCCGCCCAGTACGCCGGCCCGGCGGTCACGCTGTCCGTCGTTCTGGCCGGCCTGACGTGCGCCTTCGCCGGCCTGTGCTACGCCGAGTTCGCCTCGCTCATCCCCATCGCCGGCAGCGCCTACACGTACGCCTATGCGACCTTGGGCGAATTCTTCGCCTGGATCATCGGCTGGGACCTCATCCTGGAATATTCCCTCGGCGCGACCACGGTGGCCATCGGCTGGTCCGGCTACGTCGTCAACTTCCTCAAAGGCCTCGGCGTCGAATTCCCGCCCGCCCTGGCCCAGGCGCCGTTCGCGTTCGATCCCCAGACCGGGGCCTGGTCGAAGACCGGCGCGTTCATCAACCTCCCGGCCGCCCTGGTCATCGCCCTGATCACTTATGTCCTCGTCCGGGGCATCAAGGAGTCGGCGACCGTCAACTCGGTCATCGTCTTCCTCAAGATCGGCATCATCCTCATCTTCATCGGCGCGGGCCTGTTCTTCATCAAGCCGAGCTTGTGGCATCCCTTCATCCCGCCGAACACGGGCCAGCCCGGCTTCTTCGGCCTGAGCGGAGTCATCCGCGGCGCCGGGATCATGTTCTTCGCCTACCTCGGCTTCGACGCCGTCTCGACGGCCGCCCAGGAGGCCAAGAACCCCAAGCGGGACATGCCCATCGGCATCCTGGGGTCCCTCTTCGCCTGCACGGCGATCTACATCGCCTTCTCCCTCGTCCTCACCGGCGTCGTGCCCTACACCGACCTCAACGTCCCGGCGCCCGTGGCCGTGGCCATCGACGCCATGCGCCTCTTCTGGCTCTCCCCGCTGGTCAAGATCGCGGCCATCATCGGATTGATGTCCGTGATGATGGTCCAGCTGATGGGCCAGCCGAGGATCTTCTTCGCCATGGCCAAGGACGGCCTCCTGCCGCCGGCGGCGGCCCGGGTCCATCCGAAGCACGGCACGCCCCACATCACGACCATCGCCACCGGCCTCGTCGTCGGCCTCGCCGCCGCGGTGGTGCCCATGGGGATCGTCGGCGAGCTGGTCAGCATCGGGACCCTCTTCGCTTTCGCCATCGTCTGCGGCGGCGTCCTCGTCCTCCGCTACACGCGCCCCGACATCCCCCGGCCCTTCAAGACGCCCTTCGTCCCCGTCGTCCCCATCCTGGGCATCGTGTCGTGCATCTACCTGATGGCCAACCTGCCCAAGGACACCTGGATCCGCCTGATCGCCTGGATGGCCATCGGGCTCGTCATCTATTTCGCCTACGGCATCCGCAAGAGCAAGCTCCGGAGCAGGCGGCCATGACCGTTCCCCCTGAGCCGCCCGCTCCCGACCCCGGCGCCCCGCACTTCAAGCGGGAGATGTCCCTCTTCGACGCCATGATGATCGTCATGGGGGCCATGATCGGGTCGGGCATCTTCATCGTCAGCGCCGACATCGCCCGCACGGTCGGCTCGCCCGGCCTGCTGCTGCTCGTCTGGCTCATCACCGGGATCCTCACGATCATCGGGGCCCTGAGCTACGGCGAGCTGGCCGGGATGATGCCCCACGCGGGCGGGCTCTACGTCTATCTCCGCGAAGCCTACAGCCCGCTCGTCGGGTTCCTCTACGGCTGGACGACGTTCCTCGTCATCCAGACCGGGACCATCGCCGCGGTCGGCGTGGCGTTCGCCAAGTTCACCGGCCTGCTCTTCCCCTGGTTCAGCGAGCGCCACGTCCTCTGGACCGTCCTCGGCCTGAAGATCTCGGCCGCCCAGGTCCTGGCCATCGTCAGCATCGTCGTCCTGACCTGGCTCAACATGCGCGGCCTGCGGACGGGCAAGACGATCCAGGCGATCTTCACGGTGACCAAGACGATCGCGCTCGGCGGCCTCATCCTGCTCGGATTCGTCGTCGGCGCCAACGCCGTGGCCGTCAAGGCCAACCTGGCCGCTTTCTGGAAGGCCAGCTGGACGCACATGGCCTCCGGCCAGATCGTCTCCGTCGAACCGCTCTCGGGGCTCATGCTGCTGGCGGCCATCGGGGCGGCCATGGTCGGCTCGCTCTTCGCCTCGGACGAATGGTACACGGTGACCTACATCGCCGGCGAGGTCAAGAACCCCCGGAAGAACATCCCGCTGAGCCTGGCCCTCGGCGCGGGGATCGTCACCCTGCTCTATTTCCTGGCCAACCTGGCCTACATCGTCACCCTGCCCGTCCACGGCAGCCCCGAGGCGGCCGACGTCATCGGGCGGGGCATCCAGTTCGCCCAGTTCGACCGCGTCGGGACGGCGGCGGCGGAGATGATCTTCGGCGGTCCCGCGGCCGTCATCATGGCCGTGCTGATCATGATCTCGACCTTCGGCTGCAACAACGGCCTCGTCCTGTCCGGGGCGCGCGTCTACTATGCCATGGCCAGGGACGGGCTGTTCTTCGGCGCGACGGGCAAGCTCAACCGGAGGGCGGTCCCGGGCACGGCCCTCGTCGTCCAGTGCGTCTGGGCCTGCCTGCTCTGCCTGTCGGGGACCTACAGCGACCTGCTGGACTACGTCGTCTTCGCCGTGCTCATCTTTTTCGTGCTGGTCGTCTCGGGGATCTTCATCCTGAGGAGGAAGCGGCCGGACTGGGAGCGTCCCTACAAAGCCTGGGGCTATCCCGTCGTGCCCGCCCTCTACATCGTCGTCGCGGCGGCCATCGCCGTCGACCTGCTGATCTTCAAGACGAAGAACACCGTCCCCGGCCTGCTCATCGTCCTGCTGGGCATCCCGGTCTTCCTGCTGCGCAAGCGCTTCGCCCGGCCGGCCGTCGAACCCGGGGACTGACGGAACCCGGAGCCCGTTATTTCTTCTTGTCCGCGGCCAGCACCCCGGCCGCCATGTACTCTTTCGGAGAGAACTCCCGGACCCAGACCCGGATATTCTCGATCGGGGCGCCGATCGATTCGTGCACGGCGGCCGTCACCGCGGTCATCAGGGCCTTCTTCTGGTCGTCCGTGCGTCCTTCGAGCAGGTGGATCTCGACGAGAGGCATCGTGGCTCCTTTCCTTAGGGGGTCAGGTCTACTTTATATCACTTTTTTTGCAGGTCCGTATTCTCGCCGGCGGGATCCTGAAAAGTGATAAAAAGTAGACCTGACCCCCTCTGATTGACTTTGGGGGAGGCTTCTGGTAAAAATCCTAGCCATGGCGGCACCGCTGGTCATCAAGACGCGCGAAGTCAACCGCGTCGTCGTCTTCGACATCGAGGGCGAGATGCGCCGTCACGACACTCCGCAGGTCACGCTCTCCAGCCTGGTCCAGGGAGAGCTCGACCGGGGCCGCCGCAACATCGTCTTCAACCTCGCCGGCGTTGGTTTCATCGACAGCTTCGGGGTGGGGGAGATCCTGGCCAGCTTCAAGTCGATCCAGGACCTGGGCGGCAAGCTCAAGCTCTGCCGCATCTCCGACAGATTGCTCCTGATCTTCAAGATCACCATGCTCGACAAGGTCCTCGACATCCTCGAGGACTGCGACCGGGCCCTGGCCAGCTTTGGCAGCGCCTGATCTTCGGAACGTCTGAGAGGGGAGGCCGCTTGACGGACGGCCGGCTCAACAGGCTGCTCAACAAGGTGGGCGACGTCCGCGGCCGCGAAGCCCGGGCGGCCCTGACCCTCTGCGGGCTCTTCTTTCTGATCACCTTCACCTTCTACATCATCAAGCCCGTCCGCGAGGGCCTGCTCATCGGCGCCCGGCCCGGCTGGTGGCCGTACGCCGACCTGGCCACGGCCCTGCTCATCGGCTTCGTCGTCGCGCTCAACACCCGGCTGCTCAACCGCCTGCCGCGCCGGACCTACCTCACGGCCTCGCTCCTGTTCTTCGCCGCCTGCCTGTTCGCCTTCTGGTACGTCTTCGACGTCATCCAGACCACTCAGATCCAGACGCCCGTGGCCGATTCCTCGGGCATCCTCTTCCTCCTCTGGGCCCAGATGGTCATCCTCCAGCACAAGGTCCTGCCGGTCTTCGTCTTCTGCTTCTGGGCCGACGTCTTCATCGCCATGTCCGTGACCCAGTTCTGGATCGCCGTCAACGACGTCATCGCCCCCTTCCAGGCCAAGCGGCTCGTCGGCCTGTTCGTCACGGGCGGCCTGTTCGGCGGCATCGCCGGTGCGGCGGTCGCGGCGCTGGCCAGCTATTTCCGGCCCGACCGCCTCCAGGACCTGCTTCTCGTCTGCCCGGTCCTCCTCGTCCTGGCCGTGGTCAGCGTCAACGTCGTTTACGCCGTCCCACGCAAGGTCGACGCGGCCGCCGGGCCCGACCGGCCCGCGGTCCGGGCCGGCTATGCGGAGAGCTTCCGGACCGTCCTGCGGCACCGCTACCTCCTCCTCCTCGCGGCCATGGTGGCCTCGGCCCTCGTCGCCGGGACCCTGATCAACTACCAGTTCAAGACCGCCGTCCGCCACGTCTTCGAAACGGACGCGGACAGGACCTCGTTCGTGGCCGCCTTCCTGTTCGTCATCCTGGCCGTTTCGACCGTCGTCCATCTGTTCACGTCCCGGCGCTTCCTCAAGGCCTACGGCATCGGATGGGCCATCTCCCTGGCGCCCCTCGCCCTTCTCTTCGGAGCGGCGGCCGTCTTCCTGATCCCGGTCGGCCTCATGCTGCTGTGGGCCGTGTTCCAGCGCGGGGGCGACAAGGCTTTCGACAGCACCCTCAGCCAGTCCGTCCGCGAGCTCCTCTACATCCCCGTCCCGGAGGACGTCAAGTACAAGGCCAAGATCTTCATCGACATGTTCGTCAACAAGTTCGGGGTCGGTCTCGGGGCCGGGCTGTATCTCATCCTGCTGAACGTCCGCCACTTCGAGTACCGCGCCGACCAGCCCCTGGCGCTGATGCGGGAGACCGGCGTCCTCGCCCTCGTCTTCCTGGCCGTCTGGCTCGTGCTGACCCGGCTCGTCTATCGGGAGTACCCGGACGTCCTGAAGCCGTCCATCCGGAAGAAATGGGACCAGGGCGGCGAGGTCATCACCCGGCACGTCGATGTCGACCTGACCCTCAAGATCTTCAACACCATCCAGAGCCGGGAGCGGAGCACGACGCTCTATCTCATGAACCTCTTCGACCTCGTCCACCGGAAGGAGCTGACCCCCGAGCTCAAGGACCTCCTCGGCATCAAGAGGGACGAGATCGAGGCCAGGGGAATGGACACCCTCTTCGACGTCGGCGGCGCCGGCCTGTTCCCCGGCCTCGAGGAGGCCATGGACGACGTCGAGCTCCGCCACGAGATCGACCTCGTCTTCCTCCTGCCGGCGTACCAGGAGATCATGGCCGGACGCCTCAGCGGGATCGTCTCCTCGCCCTCCGAGGTCGACCGGATCGAGGCGGCCAAGATCCTCGGCCGGATGGTCGCCAACGCCCCGACGCTCGAAGCTTTGGGTCAGCTTCTTCGGGACCCGTCCGCCGAGGTCGCCCTGTACGCCCTCGAGAGCGCCTGCATCCACCGCCATGCCGAACACGTCCCGCTCATCCTCCAGCGGCTGGGCAATCCGATGCTCCGCGGCGAGGCCCAGACCGCCCTCGCCGCCTTCGGCCCGGGGATCGAAGCCATGGCCCAGCCGGTCCTGCGGGACGACGGGGAGCCCCTGGAGCTCCGCCGGGCCGTTCCGGAAGTGCTGGCCCGCGTCGGCACGCAGCGCGCCGCGGACATCCTTATCGACGAGCTCTCCCGTCACGAGGAGGCCCTGGAGCAGGCCCTCATCGACGCGCTCGACAAGCTCCGGGCCGACCGCCCCCAGGTCCGTTTCCGCGAGAAGCCGGTCCGGGCCGAGGTCCTCCGGCTCGCCCGCAAGGCCTGCGATATCGTCCTGGACCCGCCGGGCCAGCC
>Ga0209450_10001705_pt1 | contig 11002 bp, 8 predicted proteins | sample FrelakmetLWP11LW_FD_187149 | JGI IMG/M metagenome (GOLD analysis project Ga0209450, IMG submission 187149) | Freshwater lake sediment microbial communities from the University of Notre Dame, USA, for methane emissions studies - LWP11 LW (SPAdes)... | ecosystem: Environmental > Aquatic >... | reverse complement strand
GCTTCGACCGCGCGTTGGCCGTCGCACCGAATCTCGCCGAGGTCTGGTGCAACCGCGCCAACGCGCTGATCCAGCTGCGCCGCTACGAGCAGGCGCTGGGCAGCCTCGACCGCGCCGAGGCGCTGCGCCCCAGCTACGGCGAGGCGCTGTCGAACCGCAGCATCGTGCTGAACCTGCTCGGCCGCCACGACGAGGCGCTGGCCGCCGCGCAGCGCGCGCTGGCCCTGCTGCCCAACCGCGCCGTCGTCCACCGCAACCTCGCCGATGCCCTCGCCGGCCTGCAGCACTACGACCAGGCCCTCGACCATTACTCCCGCGCCATCGAGCTGGCGCCCGCGGACGGCGAGTCGCACCGTGCCCGGGCGCGCGTGCACAGCGCCCTGCAGCGTCACGAGGCGGCCGCTGCCGATCTGAAGCTGGCGCTGAGTCTGCTCGGCGAAAACGCCGATCTCCTCGCCGACACCGCGCGCGCCCTTGCCGCCGCCGATCGCGGCGTCGAAGCGCTGTCGACCGCGGAACGGGCGCTGCGGCTGGCGCCCGACTCGGTCAACGCACTCGGCGCACGCGTCGCCGCGTTTTCCAGGCTGAAGAGGTGGCGCGACGCGGCAGCGGATTACGAGCGGATGGCAGAACTCGATCCAGGCACGATCGAGTGGCAATTCGGACGGGCCGCCGCCTTGAGCGAAATGGGCCAGCCGGAGTTGGCAGTGGCTGCGTTCGATGCGGCACTTCGCCTGCAGCCCGATCGTGCGCAGGCGATCAACGACCGGGCGCTGGCCCTGGCGTCGCTTGGCAGATACGACGAAGCGTTCGCCGGATTCGCCAGGGCCGCCGAACTCGAAACGGACTTCGCCGAGGCGCACTTCAATGAGGGACTGTACCGACTGCTGCTCGGGCAGTTCGACATCGGCTGGCGCAAGTACGAGTGGCGCTGGAAGAAGCCGGAGTTCCTCAAGGGAGCCCAGAAGTTCCGCCAGCCGCGCTGGACCGGCGGGCAGGACATCGCCGGCAAGGCCATCGTCCTGTACGGCGAACAGGGGCTCGGCGACGTGATCCAGTTCTGCCGGTATGCACCGCTGGTGGCCGCGCGCGGCGCGCGGGTGATCCTCGGCGTCCAGCCGCCGCTCAAGCCGCTGCTGCAGACAGTCGAGGGCGTGGACGTCGTGGTGGGCAACGGCGAACCGCTGCCGCCGTATGACTTGCAGTGCCCGCTGATGAGCCTGCCGCTCGCCTTCGGGACGCGGCTGGAAACCATTCCGGCCCGCGTGCCCTACCTTCGCACCGACCGCGCCCGCCTGCACCGGTGGTCCGAGCGACTCGGTCGGCGCGAAGCCGTGCGCATCGGGCTTGCGTGGTCTGGCAACCCGCAGCTCGCTCACGACCAGCAACGAAGCGTCCCGCTGGAGCTTTTCGAGCCGCTGCTCGCCGTTCCGGCGCACTTCTTCTGCCTCAGCAAGTTCGTTCGCGACGGCGACGCCGAGAAGATGCAGCGGCTCGGCATCCGGCACTTCGGCGAAGAACTCCCGGACTTCGCCGAGACGGCGGCGCTGACCAGCCTGATGGATGTGGTGATCTCGGTCGACACCTCGATCGCGCATCTTGCCGGCGCGCTCGCGCTGCCGCTTTGGTTGCTGATCGCCGATCCACCCGAGTACCGCTGGCTGCTTGGTCGCGACGACAGCCCGTGGTACCCGACGGCGCGGCTGTTCCGCCAGCGCCGGCGCGGCGACTGGCCGGAGGTGATCGGCCGGGTGGCCGGCGCGCTGCGAGAGCTCATCCCCGCAGGCGGCCGTCCCGCCGACGCCCGCGCTTCCTGAGGCCGGGCCGGAGCGGGGCAACGCCTGTCGTGGCGCCCTCGCATGGACGCCGGCCGGCAAGCCGATCTCTCGGCGTATCATTCGCCGCCTCGCTGACCGAAACGGCGGCCGGCGGCTGCCGCCCGATGGCCACTCAGTGGGGCCGGCTGACCCCGGACCCGCAGGCCACGGACAACGTCAGCCTCTTTCGACGATCCCGACGCACACGCACGGTCGCTGCACCCGGGGCCGGGAATTCCGCTGTCCCTGCAACGCTCGACAAACAAGACGACGTGAGCACCGAACCGCAGCTGGCCCCGGGCCCGGCAGCCCTGACCATCACGCCGGAAGTCCGGTCGATGCGACTCGCCGCACCCGGGTCGGCCGGTCACTGGCTCGCCTTCGTCCTTCTGCTCGCGCTGGCCGCCTGGCTGCGCCTGCAGCAGATCGACATTCAGTGGCTGACCGACGACGAATGGCACGCCGTGCACAAGCTCACGTCGACGGATGGCTACATGCCGATCCTGCTCAGCTTCGGCGGAGCCGACTACAGCATCCCGTTGACGGTCCTCTACAAGTTCCTCTCCGTCAGCGGCGGGCTGACCGAGCTGAAGATGCGCGTGCCGATGCTGGTCGGCGGGATGATTTTCGTCGCGCTTGCCATGGCATGGATCCGCGTGCGGATCGATGGCCGCACCGCGCTGGCGTTCGGATTCCTGCTCGCCGTTTCTCCGGTGCTGGTCAACTACAGCCGCTATGCGCGCCCCTACATGCTGACGCTGCTGCTCGCCGCAGTCGCCGTGTGGGCGCTGGCCCGCTGGGAGCGGCACGGCAGCAAGCGCGATGCCGCCTTCTACGTCGCCTGCACCTGGGCAAGCAGCTACCTGCACCTGATCATGGCGCCGTTCACGCTCGGCCTGCTTCTGCCGCTGTTGGTCCGGCGCATCCGCCGGGGAGCGATCGGCGACTGGGGGCGGCTGCTGGCCGTCGGCTTTCTCGCCGGCGCCGGCATCGCCGGCCTGTGTCTGCCGCCGCTGCTGCACGACATGGCCGCGATGGGGCACAAGACGGGCAGCGATCTGCCCCGTCTCGATACGCTGATCGGGGCCGCACACATCTGGCTCGGCACGGACTCGGCTGCGGTCGTGCTGGCAGGCGTGGGACTCGCCTTCTTCGGCGCTGCCGCCGTGCGGCGGCACTTGCCGCTCGAGCTGGCGTGCTGGCTTAGCGGCTGCGCCGGCATCGTCGCGGCCATCCTCGCCATGAAGCCGGCGTACGTCCAGTACCCGCTGATCCTCGCCCGCTACCTGCTGCCGGCGCAGCCGCTGCTGCTGCTGCTGATTGCGGCGGGAATCGTCGAACTAGCGCGGCGCCTGCCGGCGCCGCCCCTGCGCGCCATGGCCGCGGCGGGGATGAGCGCGCTGTTCCTTGCCGGCACGCCGCACCTGTCCCTGCTGAGATACCCCAACAACTTCACCCTGCACTCCTACTACCAATTCGACTATCGAAAAAGGCACAACCCGGTCCGCCAGGAACTCAACCCGTTTGCCGACCCCTCGCCCTTCTGGCAACAAATGGCGCAGGCTCCCGCGGCGACGCAAAGAATTGCCGTCGCTGGCCAGGTCAGTTTCGAGACCCTGTTCGTCTTCCACCTGCTGTATCAGCCGCTGCATCGCCAGCTCCTGTACAGCCTGCAGACGGGCAACGTATGTGGCCCTCCCCGGCTCGGCGAGGCGTATCCCTCGCAGGGGGTCCTCCTGCGAAACGCCGTTTCCCTGGAATCGACCGATGACCTCCGGGAGAAGCGGATCGACTGGATCGTGCTCGAGTCCCACTTCGTGCCGTGGTATGCGCGCGCCACCTGGGAACAGCACAGCGATTACCTGGACGCGTGCCATCGTCAGCTGGCCGCCCGCTTCGGCCCGCCTGCCTACGAAGACCGCCACCTGAAGGCCTACAGGGTCCGCACCGGGAATCGCTGAGACAATTCAGCGACGGCAGCGGCTCCCTTTCGACGACGCAATGCTCAACAACTGTCACATTGTCGTGGTCATGCCGGCGTACCGGGCGTCGAAGACGCTCGAGCAGACCTGGCGGGCCATTCCGCACGACATCGTCGACGACGTCCTGCTGGTCGACGACGCCAGCGACGACGAGACCGTGGCCATCGCGCGGCGACTGGGCATCAACGTCAGGATCCACCCGATCAACCTCGGCTACGGGGCCAACCAGAAGACCTGCTACGAGGGCGCCCTGGAACTGGGGGCCGACATCGTGATCATGCTTCACCCCGACTACCAGTACGAGCCGCGACTGGTCACCGCCATGGCGGCGATGGTGTCATCCGGCGTGTACGACATGGTGGTCGGCTCGCGGATACTGGGCGGGGGCGCGCTGAAGGGCGGCATGCCGCTGTGGAAGTACGTTGCCAACCGGCTGCTGACCGCATTCGAGAACCTGATGATCGGGGCCAAGCTGTCCGAGTACCACAGCGGTTATCGGGCGTACTCCCGGCGCCTGCTTCAGGCGACTCCCTGGCAGCACAACTCGAACGACTTCATCTTCGACAACGAGTTCCTCGTGCAGGTCATCCTGGCGGGACACCGGGTCGGCGAGATATCCGTGCCGACCAAGTATTTCCCCGAGGCGAGTTCGATCGGTTTCGCCCGCTCGGTGCGCTACGGGCTGGGTGTGCTCGGCCTGTCCGTGCTCGGGGCGCTCGCGCGCGTCGGCCTCTACCGCCATCGTCTGTTTCGTCCCGCGTGAACGCCGAGCCGACTCCCCCGGCGCCCGAGTCAGGCGGCGCGCGCGCCCGGTCCCGCCCGCCGCCGAGGGGCTGGACCGTCGGCTTCTCGCTTCACGTGCTGACCGGCTTCATCGCCGTGGCCGCGCACTACTCGGTCATGTGGGCGCTGACCCGTTTCGGCATGGCGCCCGTTCCGGCCAGCACGGTCGGCTTTGGCGCCGGTGCCGCGACCCGCTATGCGCTGTCCTACTACGCGGTGTTCAGCCCGGCCGACGGCGTGCCGGTGACGATGCTGCGGTTCGTCGTCGCCCTGACGTTGCAGATGGCGGCCAACTCGCTGCTGCTGGCCGCTCTGATGGCGCAGGGGCTGTCGGTCTGGGTGGCCCAGGTCAGCACCACGGTTGCGCTGACGTTCGCCAACTACGTGGCCTATCGGCTGTGGGTCTTCCGGTCCTGATCCAGGGATCTTGACACCGCGCGCAGTGCGAGGCCGGTCTGGCGCCGCCTCCCGCCCGGCAGCCCGGCGGATCAGTTCCCGCCGGTCAGCTCAGAACGGCAGCGAGCTGATCCGCCGGGTGAACCGTTCCCGCAGGTCGGAAACCGGCTTCTCGAAACTGTGGAAGACGGCCGCGGACACGAAGTAGACGGCGAGCAGCCAGACGGCCACCGTCGCGAAGATCATCGGCGCTGCCGTTTCGCCATCCAGCGAAGACAGGTGCTTGACGATGAAGATCAGCGGGTAATGGCACAGGTAGATCGAGTAGGAGTACAGGCTGATCTTCTCGACGAATCGATCGAGTAGCCCGTGCTCGACGACCAGGCTGGTGATCCAGGGCAGCGCCAGGAAGGTCCCGGCGCCCATCAGCGTCAGCGACGATGCGTTCATCAGCGCATGCGGCCACGTCGGCGCCCAGCCGCGGCCGACCAGCAGCCAGACCATCGCCAGGCCGGCGACGGTCAGCGCGCCGCCCGCCAGGGCCTTCCTGCCGACGTTCTCGCGCCACCAGGGCTTGCGCCAGCGGTTGACCGCGGCAGCCAGCACGCCCCAGCCGGTCGCGTCCAGATGGAACACGGTGATGCGGCGGATCTGCGCGTCCCATGCGAAGAAGTCCGGGGGCACCGCATGCAGGCCCCGCGCCACGGCCGGCACGACGATCAGAACGGCTGCGGTCAGCATGAACGCCGCCTCGGTGCCGATGCGCCTGAACAGCAGGGCCACGCCGAGCAGCAGCGGCATCAGGAAATAGAACCACTCGTCGGTGGCGAGGCTCCACGACTCGCCGAAGAAATGGGGCTGCGGCTCGGGGAGAAAGAGGTTCTGGCTGAAGACCAGGAAGGTCCAGTGGAACGACCCGGTGGCCACGCCGGCATAGACCAGCCACGCGTTGACGAGCAGGAACAGGTAGTAGTTCGGGACCGTCCTGAACCATCGGCGCAGCCAGAACTCCCGGGTCCTGTCGAACCAGGTGCCCGGCTTCTCGAAGCTGCGGATCATCATCGTTCCGATCAGGTAGCCGCTCAGGACGAACAGCCACTCGATCGATATCACCGCGCTGGCGCTCAGGTGGGCGACGAACCCGCGCAGCTCGACCCGGCCCGTCTCGAAGAAAAACGCGATCAGGCAATGGTTCGCCAGCACGATGCTGATCGATAGGGTCCTCAGGTAATCGAGGCCCGAGTTTCTCTGTGAGATTGCGATGGCTGCCATCGAATGCAGAGGTATGCAAGCAGGCTCCCGCCCTGCACGAACCGGCGTGATTCTACGGTGCGGCCGGGATTCAGCCGGATGAGGGCTGCGGGCCGAGCTCGAAGAAGCGCGGCGCGGCGGACCAGCAATGCCAGGCTGCCGGATCGGATTCGATCGCCGCCTGCAGGTGCGAGAAGACCTCGGCCATCAACTGCGCGACGCTGCTCCTCGTGCCCACGTGGCGAATGCGCAGGAAGCGCCTGCCGTCGCTCATCCTGATCCCGGTCAGGTAGACGGTCACCGGGATCCCGTCGTCGGCCGCCACGCGCAGCAGCCCGCGCGGGACGCGCAGGCGCCCGCCGAGGAAGTCGATCGACTCGCTGGCGGCCACCTGGTCCGGCAGCACGTCGACCGCCGCCGCGATCTGCTCGCCGTTGCGCAGCGTGCGCAGGATCCGGCGCGGCGAATTCGACAGCACGATCGTCTCCGTGCGCAGCGCGTCGGCCACTGCGCCGGAGCGCGCGCGGTAGTAGAGGAACCGCACCGTCCGCCCCGGAAAGGCGTCCGCAACCTGCGGCGCGACGATCGCGTGAACGCTCAGCGGCCCTGTGCCGAGGTGACGCAGCGCCCACATGCCGGCGCCCCAGTGAAACGTGCACAGCACGGCCGGCCTGCCGGGCTCGGGCCAGGCTCCATCGACGTCGACGTGCCGCGCAAGCCAGCGATCGCTGCGGGTCCGCGCCAGGTAGAAGTCGGCGTGGTCGACCAGCGTGACCAGGCGGCGGCTGCGCATCCAGGCCTGGCGGCTGCCGCGCACCCAGCCGAGCGCCTCGGCCTCACGCGCCGCCGCCGCGCATTCCTCGACGTAGAGCCAGTCGACCCGGCTCAGGAGCCTGAAGACGCGGAAACAGAGCCGCCACGGCAGCAGCGCAGCCAGCCCGGGCAGGAGCACCAGCTCGAGCAGGTCGCGCGCCTCGTTGCGCAGCCTCGCCGCAACGCTCATGACCAGACATGCTTCAGCGTCACCAGCCCCGGCAGCCGCGCCGGCGAGGCGTAGACGAAGCGCCCGTACTGGTGCCACTCGTCGTAGATGACCATGCCGAGCGAATCGGCCAGGTAGCCGCTGACCACGTACTCGCCGCTGTGCAGCGGCAGATCGGGGAAGGTCACGGTCGCCGTCCAGGTGCCGTCGTCGTTGCGCCGGGCCGTGACGCCGTCGATGTGCGTGGCAACGACGGTGATGCCGACGCCGCGCGCCTGCTCGATCATCACGCCGAAATTCGGCCGTTCGTCTCCGGACACCGACGCCGTGATGCTGACCGTCAGGTCGCGGCCGGCCAGCACCGGCGGCTCCCCTTCGCCCAGCGGCGTGACGGTCAGCGATGTGATGGCGCCGCGCCGCCCCGGCTCGAGGGCCTTCGGCGCGCCCGTCATCGCGGCCGCCGCCGGCGCAGCGCGCCGTGCGTCGAGCGTACGGACGTGCGCCTCGTAGCCGGCGAGCACCATCTCGGTCGGCCCGAGCAGCCGCGGGTTGCCGCCATCGAGCCAGAGCGCGGCATCGCACAGCTGGCGGATGTGGTACTGGCTGTGCGAGCAGAACAGGATCGTGCAGCCGTTGCGACGGAAGCTCGCGATGCGCTCGACGCACTTCTTCTGGAAGTGCTGGTCGCCGACGGCCAGCGCTTCGTCGATGATCAGGATGTCTGGCTCGACCGCCGTGATGAGGGAAAAGGCGAGCCGCATCGCCATCCCGGACGAGTAGGTCTTCACCGGGCGGTCGATCGACTCCTCCAGTTCGGCGAAGCGGATGATCTCCGCCTCGAGACGGGCAATCTCCTCGTCCGCGATGCCAATCAGCGAGCCGGCGAAGCGCAGGTTATCGCGGCCGCTGAACTCCGGGTGGAAACCGGCCCCGAGCTCGAGGATCGCCGTCACTCGCCCGCGGCCGCCGCGCTCGATCGTCCCCGCCGTCGGCTGCAGCGTTCCCGCGATCAGCTTCAGCAGCGTGCTCTTGCCCGCGCCGTTGTCCCCGATCACCGCCAGGCACTGGCCGCGATCGAGCGAGAAGGACACGTCCCTCAGCGCCCAGTGCGGGCGATGGGTCGGGCGCCCGGTCAGCAGCGCCCGCAGGCGGGCGCGCGGCGAGTCGTACAGCTTGTACAGCTTGCTCAGGCCGGTTACCGAGAGCGTCTGGCCCATGGCCGTCCGATCAGAGCCAGTCGACCAGCTGCTCGCGGCTGCGCAGGACCAGCCGGTCCAGCACCACGGCGAGCAGGATGATCCAGGCGGCCAGCGCAAGCCAGACATCGGCGCCGGGAGCCGCTCCGGCCAGCAGCAGCGACTGCATCCCCAGCACTGATGGCGTCATCGGGTTCAGCCAGAGCACCCAGGCGAGCCCCTGCGGGAACATCGCCGGCGGGAAGAGGACCGGCGACAGGAAGGCGCCGATGCTGAGGATGAAGCCGACGACCTGAACCACGTCCCGCAGCGCCGCCGCCAGAATGGCCAGCGCATAGGCGAGCAGGAACCAGATGACGAGCATCATCAGCAGCAGCAGAGGCAGCAGCAGCAGCGCCGCGCTGCCGCGGTGCATCGGTGTGTAGGCCGCCACCAGCAGGAGCATGAGTGGCAGATAGGTGATGGCGCTCGTCAGCAGCGAGCGGGCCGGGAAGAGCGCCGGCGGCAGCGGGTTCTTCTGCAGCAATCCGCCCGCTTCGAGGAGGCTCATCATCCCGCGACCGGTCGATTCGGTGAAGGCCAGCCACGGCACCATGCCGACGATCAGGTAGGCGCCCATGGCGCGCGTTGGTGCGCTCTCGCCCAGTCGCAGCTTGAAGACGACGTCGAAGACGAGGTAGTAGGCGGCGACCGTCAGCAGCGGCTGCGCGTACAGCCAGAACACGCCGAGCACCGAGCCCGCGTGGCGGGCGGCCAGCTCGCGCCGCGCCATGATCGCCAGCAGGCCGCGCGCCCGCCACAGGCCGGCGATTTCGGCATTCAGTGCCCGCAGCATCGTGCCTCAGCGAGCGCCGGGCGCGCAGCCCCGATGCCGGCCACCACGCGACGGGCGCCCGCAGCTCTTTCAGCGCGGCTGTTGCGCAAAGGCGGCAACCGCCTCCTGGTCGAGCCGGATCTCGTTGGTGATCGGCTCCGTCACCATGCGGCGGCGGTTGCGGATCTCGCGGTTGCTCAGGTCGACGACCATCGACTCGCGCACCTGCTCGAAGGGCTGCCGTCCCGCCGGCTTGCGCTCCTCGAGCCGGATGATGTGATAGCCGAAGGAGGTGCGCACGACGTCGCTGATGTCGCCCGGCTTGGCCAGCGCGAAGGCGGCGTTGTCGAAGTCCTTGGCCATGCGGCCGCGTTCAAAGAAACCGAGGTCGCCGCCCCGCTTGGCGCTGCCGGGGTCGTGCGAGTATTCGGTGGCCAGCGCCGCGAAGTCGGCGCCCGGCGCGCGCGCCTGCGCCAGGAGCTGGGCGGCCCGTGCCTCGGCATCGCAGCTGCGCGCATCGATCAGGATGTGCCGGACGCGGACCTGCTCCGGCGTGACGAACGTGTCCGGCTGCGCACGGTAGTCGGCCAGCGCCGCCTTCTCCATCGCCGCGCGGTCCGGCCGCTGGCCGTCGATCTGCGCCAGCCGCGCTTCGGCGAGGACGCGCTCGCGCGCCAGCCGAAGCTGCAGCGCGACCATCGGGTCCTTGTCCAGTTGCCCCTGCTCGGCCTGCGCCGCCAGCGCCCGCCTGATCGCGATGTCGTTGGCCAGCGTGGTCACGTTGCGCGGGTCCGCCAATGCCTTTGCCCGGATCTCGACGGGCAGGCGCTGCGCCGCCTCGGCGGCAACCTCCTCGGCGGTGACGGCAATGCCGTCCGGGCCGGTCAGCAGCATGGGACTGGCCGCAAGCGCCACGTCAAGGGAAACGAAGCAGAAGGTAGCGGCGGCGAGCGCCGCGGAAAGCCTGTTCATCTGGGGATGTGATCGTTCTAAGGCAAAGGCGGCATTGTGCCAAAGAAAAAAGAAAGGGCGGGTTGCCCCGCCCTTCCAAGCACTGCTTGTTTAGGACTTCTTAGCGCGGAAGCAGCGGATGCCGATCGCCGCGGGTGACGACGCGGCCGCTCCAGTTCGCACCGTAGGTGCCGGAGACCCCCGGCTGGGCCGCCGGGTTGGTCGCCTTCGTGAACTGGGTCACCAGCATCGGCAGGCCGAGGTTCCGGCCCTGGAACAGGTTGTTGGCCGTCACCAGGCCCCAGCCGTCGGAGAAGCCGGCCGGCAGGGTCACGTTGAAGCGCGACACCGAGGCGCCGAGCGGCGAGACCGCCGAGTTGATGCCGAGCACCGAGATTTCGCCGCAGAGCGACGGAGCCGGAGCAGGCACTCCCGGCGAGATGACGATTCCGCCGGGCGCCGGCCGGAGTTCCTCGCTGTTGTAGAACACCGCGCCGGTCACCTGCGTGCACGCCTGGTAGGTCTTGCCGCCGTTGCCGGTCGGCCCCGTGCCCATGACCGTGTTGCCCGCGTTACTGTCGATCTTGTCGGTCAGCGCCGAGCGGTAGTAAAAGCCCTCCGACTCCGAGTTGTCGTCGTAGTTGGTGACCAGCCTCTCGGCGGCGGTGGTGCCCAGGTAGTCGACGCCGACGTAGTAGCGCCGCGTCGGCTTGCTGACGACCCAGTCCGTCGTGGCGTTGATCGACGCGCTCGAGATATATTCGCCGGCAACCGCGCGCGTGGCGAGCGAGTCGCTCAGCTCGTTCGCCTGGCAGAACGGGCAACTATTA
>Ga0209450_10001704_pt1 | contig 11014 bp, 7 predicted proteins | sample FrelakmetLWP11LW_FD_187149 | JGI IMG/M metagenome (GOLD analysis project Ga0209450, IMG submission 187149) | Freshwater lake sediment microbial communities from the University of Notre Dame, USA, for methane emissions studies - LWP11 LW (SPAdes)... | ecosystem: Environmental > Aquatic >... | reverse complement strand
GAAGTACGGCGAGATCACGCTGCTCGATCTGCCGAAGTGGACGAAGGACTTCTTCCCAGGCGTTTACCACCTCGACCTGTGGTCGGACGTGTTCGGCGATCCCGCCGACTCCGCGCAGTACACCGAAACGACCGTCCAGATGGACGGCAAGCCGTTCCCGATGCGTCGCTGGCTCCCAAGCGCGCCCGCGTCCAAGAAGTGGCTGGAGAAGCTCGCGTCGGTTATCGCGAACGAGAAGTTCGTGACCCAGCACGTCTCAAACGATGCGCCCCAGCTCCTGGCTGATCCTGACGACGCGAAGCGCAAGGAAGGCATCCGCGTGGCCAAGCTCTGGATGGACGCGGCCGCCATCCTCGGCGCCAAGACGATGCGCGCCAATACCGGGACGGCGATCGGCCGCATCATGCCCGGGGCCGAGGACCACGGCACGGGTCTTCCGAAGAACGAGCAGATCGTCGTCTACCTGAAGAAGTGCATCGAGTCGTTCAAGGAGCTCGCGGACTACGGCGCCACCGTCGGCGTGAAGATCACGATCGAGAACCACTGGGGCCTGTGCGCCAATCCCATGAACATCCGCATCATCATGGACGAGGTGAACCACCCGTACTGCGAGTGCACGCCGGACTTCTGCAACTGGGAGCACGAATTCCACCTTTTCCACGGCCTCGAGGCGGTGATGCCCTACACGCACACGCATGTGCACGCGAAGTACTGGGACCGCTGGAAGACGCCGGAGAAGGACTGGAACGACGTGCAGCGCAGCGTGCGCATCCTGAACGCGCACCGCTACAAGGGTACCATCGCGCTCGAGTGGGAGAACGGGCCGATGGACGGCATCGAAGGCATGAAGTGGCTGATGAAGGAAGTGCTCGCGGCGCTTTAGGAAATGCAGGCGCTCGGGGCTAGGCGCTAGGGGCTCGGGGCTCGGGGCTCGGGGCTCGGGGGCGGTTCGATACCGTTTCCCGAATCCCGAATCCCGAATCCCGAATCCCGAATCCCGAGTCCCGTTCGGCTGCCGTAGGCTACGCCGGCGGCGTGAACGGCTTCTGGCCCGCGAAGAACCTGTCGAGGCGCGCGACGACGTCTTTCAGGTAGGCTGCGTCGCCGCCGCTGATCTCGGTCGTCACCCACCCTTCGTACTTGACCTCGGCGAGGGCCTTCCTCACCTCCGGCCAGTCCACGTCGCCTTCGCCGAGGTTCGTCCAGGCGTACTTGCTCTCCTTGCGATCGAGCTTGAAGTCCTTGACGTGCACCCGGGCGATGCGCGGGCCGAGCGTGCGGATCCAGTCCTGCGGGTAGCCGTAGAACAGCATGTTGCCCACGTCGAAGTACGCCTTCACCCAGGGCGAGTTGAACTCGTCGCAGTAGCGCGCCATCTCGAGCGGGCTGATGAGGAACTTGTTCCAGACCTCCTCCATGCCGACGATGACCTTCAGCTCCTGGGCCAGGGGCAGGATGCGTTCCTTGATGACCTTCTGCGAACGCGTCCAGGCGTCCTTGTAGCCGGTCTCGGGGTTGACGACGCCCGGCACGAGCAGGACCACGTCGGCGCCCCAGAGTTTCGCGTTGCGCAGCGACGTTTCCATGCCGGTAACGCTCTTGTTGACGACCTCCGGGTCGGCGCTCGACAACGGGTAGCGCCAGTGATCCGCGTTCATGACGCCGTGGATCTTCAGGCCGGTCTTGGCCGAGGCTTCCTTGATCTCGTTCGCAACGGCCGGGGCCGAAACCGTCCCGATCTCGATGCCCTGGAACCCCACGTCGAGGGCCAGCTTGAACTTGTCAAGGTAGCCCAGCTCCTTCGGGAGCATCGACACGTAGACCGCCTTCTTCAGGCCCCCGCCTGCGCCGGCCTGCGGCGCAGCCGACAGCGTCGCGCCGCGGATCGCGGCCAGCGTGGACGCGGCCGCGGTCATCTCCAGGAACGCCCGTCTATCGATCTTCGTCATACTGTCCTCCCTCGCAGGGGCAGACTACTCCGATGCGGCGCCCGACTCAAGCCCGCGCGCTCGCGCGCGGGCTTGCCTCGCCGAAGCCCTGAATGTTGGACCGGGCGAAGGCGGAGCCTGTCTCGCCGCAGCCCGGGAGCTTGGAGGTGGCGAAGGCGGAGGTATAGAATCTCCCAGGACTCATCCGGGCCCGCAAGGAGAGGGAAGTATGAACGACACACACGACACCAAGGTCGGCCGACGCGAGTTCGTGGGCCTGGCCGCCGCCGCCACCGCCGGCTTCACGATTCTCAAACCCAGCACGGCGTTCGGCACGCAAGCCAACTCGGCCGTGCGCCTCGGCGTGCTCGGCTGCGGCGGGCGGGGTACCGCCGTCACCGAGTCGTTCCTGCAGAACACGGGCGCGATTGTGACGGCCATGGGCGACATCTTCCAGGACAACCTGAAGAACAGCGCCCTGGAACTGGGCGAAGTGTCCCGGAAACTGAACAAGCCCTTCGCCGATGCGGCCCACATGTTCGGGGGCGTCAAGGCCTACGAACAGCTCTTCGCCAGCAAAGACATCGACGCCGTGTACATCGCGACACCGCCGTATTTCCATCCGGATCACCTCGAAGCCGCCGTCGCGGCCGGCAAGCACGTCTACCTGGAGAAGCCGGTGGCCGTCGACGTGCCGGGCGCCAGGCGGGTCATGGCCCTCGGCGAGAAGATGAAGGGCAAGCTGAGCCTGGCCGTCGGGTTCCAGATTCGCTATGCGTCGCCCTACGTCCTGCTCGAGAAGCGGATCCGGGAAGGCCAGATTGGCTCGCCAGTGTCGGGCCAGATTTACTACTTTGCCTCGAACATCAATCGCCCCGCCTTCGCCGACAAGTCGGCTGACGAGCGCCGCCTCCGGAACTGGATCTACGAAAAGACGATCTCCGGCGACATCATCGTCGAGCAGAACATTCACATCATCGACGTGACGAACTGGCTGCTCGCCGGCAGGCCGGTGAAAGCCTACGGCAGGAACGGGCGGGCGGGGCGCACCGACAGCGGCGATTGCTCCAGCCACTACAACTGCGTGTACACGTATCCCAAGGACGTGCACGTCAGCTTCTCCTCGACGCAGTTCGGCAAGGCCGCGTGGGGCGTCGGCATGCAGTACTCCGGGACACGCGGCGTCGCGGAAGCCCGGTACGACGCGCCGGTGCGCATCTCGGGCGAAACCTCCTGGGAGTACCCGGGCCTCGGCCGGCCGCAGGCGGTCGATCAGCAGGCGGCGGTCACGGGCCGGTTCCGCGGCGCGCTCGACGACGCGGACGCCAACAAGCAGGCCGCCTTCATCGGCAGCGTCGTCACCGGCAGCCTGCTGAACGAAGCCGTGTCCGGCGCCGAGTCGGTCCTCGCGGCCATTCTCGGCCGGATGGCGGCCGAGACAGGCCGCGAAGTCACCTGGGAAGAGATGATGAAGTCGACGGAGGTCTACGACCCGAAGATCAACTTCGCGCAGTTCGCATAGGTGTCAGCGCAGCAGCGGGCCCGCCGCCGCACGTGGCGGCGGGCCCCAGTCTCCTCCGGTATCGGTAGCCAGTAGCAAGTAGTCCGTAGCCAGTAGCTCGGAACAGCTCGCAGCTCAGGAGCCTTTCTACTGGCTACTGAATACTGACTACTGATCGGCAGCGTCCCCGCCCTACTTCCCCACCGGCTCCAGGTCGATGCGGCGAACGAAGATCTCCGCGCCCTCCGACTGGATGATGATCTTCCCCTCGGTCTGGCTCGACCGGACGCCGGCGTTCACCACCGTGCCGTTGACGATGTAGGTGAGGCGGTCGCCCTCCGCGACGACCTCGAGGCGCGTCCACTCGTCGGCAGGGCTCTCGACATCGGCCCTGCCACGGAAGCCGAGCTTGTCCTGCCAGTCGACGTCCCGCCCGAACCAGTTGATCCGACCGGTCTCGAACTCGCGGGCCTCCCCGGCCGGATCGAAGACGGCTTCGCCGTCGCGGTCCTTGCCCGCACGGACGGTGAGGCGGGGCGTCAGGCGCGATCCGTCGGCGTCGTAGCCGGCGACGAGGATGATGTCGCCGACGCCGCCTTCGATGATCTGGGCCTCGATCGAACGCATCCACGGCCCGTTGAAGTCGCGTCCCGTGTTGCCATCGGCGCCCTGCGCGTGCACGAGTACCCCGCTGTCGCGCGCGGCGTTCCGGCGCTGCCCCCACGTCACCACCCCCCACCGGAACTCCACGATGAGGCGGTAGTCGCGGTACGACTCGCGCGTGACGATCCCGCCCCACTTCTCGCCGCTGATCCGGATGGCCGGCGCCCCGTCCACCTGGTCGACGACGGTGAACACGCGCAGCGGATCCTCCTTGTGGGTGTCTACCAGCCACGTGGAGAACGCGTCCATGCTCTTGCCGTCGAACAACTGAATCACCCGGTCGGGCCGCACCGCCGTCTGCGCGGCGGACCCGCACGGCAGCGCCAGGACGAGCATCGTCAGAACCGCAGCAACGGCGCGCATCACAACCTCCAATGGACCAGTTTCAGCACCTGCGCACGGCGGCCTGATCACCCCGCGAGAACGCGCGCTGACACCGTTTCCCCGGCCGGCGTCCGGCGGTCAGATCCTCAGATACAGTTTCCGTCGGTACATCCAGTACAGGATCAGCCAGTAGAAGAACAGAATCGCGCTCCCCATGACGAACGGCTCGTACGCGGCGCCGAAGGCCTCGAACGTCTCGGCGCCGAGGTGGGTGCGAAGCGAGCCGCGGATGAAGTCCTCGAAGAGGTGCGCGATCATGTACGCCGCGATCGAGTTCATCCCGATGACGACGAGCCAGTGGGCCGATTTGCGCCAGCCCGCGAGATCGACGACGCCGTAGAAGGCGGCGAGAAGCCAGAAGCACCAGCCGCCGCTGAACAAGGTCCAGCTCGGTGTCCAGATGCGCTTCACCGACGGGCAGAGGCCCGTCACGTCCAGGAGCAGGCCCGCCGCGATGCCGATTGCCCCCGCCGTGAGCAGCCACGTCATCTTCGCCCGAGGCGATCTGTCCCCTTTCATCACCCGCCCGGCGAGCAACCCGAGGATCATCGTCCCGAGCGTGGGAATGAAGCTGAGGGTGGCATAGCCGCCGCCGTTGAACCTGAACCAGCCGTCGGGCGGGAACAGGTTCAGGAACCACGTGTCGAAGGCCCACGCCAGGTTCGTGTTCTTGTTCCAGTGGGCCGCGAAGCCCTGGAAGTTGTGGACCCAGTCCGGCCTCACGCCGGCGGCGGCCCAGTCGAACCCGGGCCCGGGCAGCGGATACAGGGCGAACGCCGCCCAGTATCCCGTGAGCAGCAGGCCCAGCGCGATCCACGCGTCGCGCGACCGGCGGAACCCCAGCAGGAACAGGAAGCCGTATCCCAGCCCGATCTGCGTCAGCGTGTCCTCGAACGTGAACCGCGTGAAGTCCCGGCCGATGGAGCGGAGGAAGATCCCCAGCGCCACCAGGATGAAGGCCCGCCAGAATGCGTGCAGCGTCATCCGCCCCTTGGTCTGGCCCTTCGCGAGGCGGCTGGCCATCGAGTACGGCACGGCCACGCCGACCATGAAGGAGAACGACGGCTGAATGAGGTCGTGGAGGGAGCAGCCGGCCCAGGGGGCATGCGTCTGGTGGAAGGCCAGGAAGGCCCAGATCGCGCTCTCCGGCACCCGCGAGGCGACCTCTGCCAGGCGCAGCACCTCGGCCATCATGAGGAACATCACGAAGCCGCGGTACGCGTCGAGCGAAGCGAGGCGAGGCGGGGCGGCGGGAGAACTCATGCGCCGGATGATACCCCAGCAGCGCTATACTCTGCCCGGAGGCGGTTTCGGAACCCGTGCATGCGGCATCGTCAAGCCGCCGTACGCAGGTTCTGAAGCCGGTCCTTTGGAGGTGACCGATGCGTGCAATCCGCCCTGTCCTGTCCCTGCTAAGCGCCCTGGTGCTCGCCCTCGCGCTGGCTGCTCCGGTCCTGGCCCAGACGGCGCCGCCGTCGGGATTCGTGTCGCTCTTCAACGGCAAGGACTTCACCGGCTGGAAGGTGCCGGACGGCGACAACGGCCACTGGAAGATCGTGAACGGCGTCATCGACTACGACGCGCAGAGCGAGGCGCCGGGCGATAAGAACCTCTGGAGCGTGGCGGAGTACGGCGACTTCGTGCTGCGGTTCGAGTGGCGGATCAAGGACACCCCATACGTCAACCCGAACGTCCCGATCATCCGCGCCGACGGCACCCACAAGAAGGGCGCGGATGGACAAGAGATCCGGCTCGCGGTTCCCGACTCGGACTCCGGCGTCTACGTGCGCGGCTCGTCGAGGGCCCAGATCAACATCTGGGCCTGGCCCATCGGGTCCGGCGAGGTGTACGGCTATCGCATGGACCCGAAGATGCCGCCGGAGGTGCGCGCCGGCGTCACGCCGAAAGCCAACGCCGACCGCGACATCGGCCAGTGGAACGAGTTCGAAATCACCATGAAGGGCGACCGGCTGACGGTGGTCCTGAACGGCATCACGGTGCTCGACAACGCCCAGCTGCCCGGCGTCCCGGCGCGCGGGCCGCTCGCGCTGCAGCACCACGGCCAGAAGAAGGACGGCGTCTGGACGGGCCCGCCGTCGCTCGTCCAGTTCCGCAACATCTCCATCAAGGCCCTGAACTAACGCCATGGAACGGCGCGACTTCATCGTGAAAGGCTCTGCGGCGTCCCTGCTCGCCTGCTTCCCGGCGTCGCTAGCGGGACTCGAGCGCTCCGTCGAAGCCGGCAAGCTGGAGCGCCGCGCGCTCGGGCGCACGGGCGAGCGCCTCTCCATCATCGGCTTCGGCGGCATCGTCGTCATGAACGCCTCGGCGCAGGATGCGTCGAGACGAGTGGCGGAGGCGATCGACCACGGCGTGAACTACTTCGACGTGGCGCCGAGCTACGGCAACGCCGAAGAGATGCTGGGCCCGGCGCTCGAGCCATACCGCAGGAACGTCTTCCTGGCGTGCAAGACGACCGAGCGCAGCCGGGCAGGATCGCAGCGGGAGCTGGACAACTCCCTGCGCACCATGCGGACGGATCACTTCGACCTCTACCAGCTGCACGCCGTCAACACGCGCGACGACGTCGAGAAGATCTTCGCGCCTGGCGGCGCCCTCGAGACGTTCGCCGCCGCGAAGCAAGCGGGCAAGGTCCGCTTCCTGGGTTTCTCCGCGCACTCGGTCGAGGCGGCCCTCGCGCTCATCGGCCGCTACGACTTCGACACGATCCTGTTCCCCACCAGCTTCGCCACCTGGCACGCCGGCAATTTCGGGCCGCAGGTGCTGGCCGCGGCTCAGGCGAAGCAGATGGGCGTCCTGGCGCTGAAGGCCATGGCTCGCGGGCCGTGGCCGAAAGACGCGAAGCGGGACGCCTACCCCAAGTGCTGGTACGAGCCGCTCGCCGCGCCCGACGATGCGCTGATGGGGCTGCGCTTCACGCTGTCTCATCCGGTGACGGCCGCGATCCCGCCGGGCGACGAAACGCTGTTCAAGCTGGCGCTCGGACTGGGGATGCGCTTCACGCCCCTTGCCGAGGGCGAGGCTCGCGCCATCAAGGAGAAGGGGCTGGCGACAGCGCCCCTGTTCAAGTACCCGAGCTGGGGCTAGGGGCTAGGGGCTAGGGGCCAGGGGCTAGGGAAAGGCCGTACGGCGAAAGCTACCGCCGGCCACCGAACCAGTAGCTCACTTTCACGAGCAGCACGTCGTCGGCAGGCGAGGTGAAGACGCGGGAGAGGTCCGAGCCGAAGTCGAAGTCTCCCGCCGGCAGCCGGTCCCGCCGCTGCTGCGTCCAGACGACGTAGAGTGACGACCCCGGCCGGAACTCCCACCTGAAAATGGCGTTGGCCCGCAGCGACGTCACGTTGAAGTCGGGCTGCGCAATCGTGAACGCCTGGGCCGGGCCGTCGGCGTCGGGGTCGATGATGAACCGGGATCCGGACGCGGTGATCGTGCCGGCATCGATCCCGTAGCGTACGAAGTCGTACGTGTTCGGCGCGTACACCTCCTTGATCGCGCCGAAGTCGCCGGCCGAAATAAGAGGCTGCAGATAGACCTGGAGAGACGTGCGCGGCGACGTGGCCAGGCTGATGCGCGTCGTCGCCGACACCTCCGTCTGCCTGAGGTCCCCGAAGACATATCGATGGTCGTACGTCCTGGTCGCGTACGGATCGGCCACCGTCGCGAGGTACTGCGCCGAGACCACGTTCCTGCGGAACGTCGGCCCGGCGGTGAGTGTGAGTGCGGGGAACGGCCGCCACGCGACCTGGGCGTCGAGCGCCAGCGCAGAGGCGCCATAGTCCCGGTCGGTGTAGCTCCCGCCGAAACTCAGCACGGCCTTCTTCCGCGAATCGGTGGCGACGCCAATCTGGACCCCGCGGTTGCCCGGCCGAATCACGGTGGGCCCGCCGCGCGTCAGCTTGTCGTCCCACACGCGCTTGGCATACGTAACCAGCGCCGACGTCCGCCACATGTTCTTGAGGCGGACCGTCGCGTTCGCCTGCCAGCCGTCGCCTTGGGACTGCCATCCCCAATTCCACGTCCACCACTTCGACACCCAGAACGTCCGCTCGCTGGACCAGCGGTCCGGTGTCAGCTTGCGGTACTGGAGCATGGCGTGCGCCCCGGCCCGGTCCGTCTGCGTCGAGTACCCTGCGTCGTTCACCTCGAGGCCAGGGCTCATGCCCCAAATGCCGACGTTGACGGTGAGGTTGCCGCTGTTGCGGTTGACGTTGGCCTGGCCGTTCCAGCCCGACATGCTCGTCGCCGTCGGATCCAGCTTCACGAACGTGACATCAGGCCGCTGGAAGTAGCGCTGTTCGGCCTTCTGGAGGCGCGTGATGGCGTCGGTCGAGCCGTGCACGGAACTGCCGGCAAGACCTCCGTGAAACACCCAGTTGCGTGCGCCGTCCAGGAAGACGTGGCCGTCGACGCCGAGCATCACGGCGCGATCGGCGAGGTACGACTGGAGCGCGGGTTCGTCGAGGTCGCGAAAGACTGACGTGCCCAGCAGGCCGATGGCGCCGCGGCGGCCAAGCTCCCGCTGGGCGCGGAACACGGTATAGCTCGACAGGGGCTCCACCTCTGCCTTGACCGTCCGGTCGCCGTCCGACACTTGCGCGAACTCTCGCCCCGTGACGGCCTGAAGCGCGCCGAGCGTCCAGCCGCCGCGCGTGCGCCCGACGACCTTGGCGGCGCCGAGGATGGTGGTCCAGCTCGGGATGTCCACGTACCGGTCGTTCACCTTCACCTGCGGGTATCGCCCGATGCGCCGGCTGTAATAGAGCGTCGGCTCGGGCCGGAAGAACCCCCAGTACTGACTGGCACCGCTGCGGCCGAAATCGCCGAACACCTTGGCGCCCTCCGTAAAGAACGGGCGCCGCTCTTCGAAGAACGTCTCGAACTGCGAGAGGTTGACGACGGCGGGGTCCACCTCGACCTGGCCGAAGTCCGGGTTGAACGTGGCGTCGAGCGTGAGGCTGGTCGACAGGCCGTACTTGAGATCGAGACCGGCGCCGGCAAAGAAACGCGACCCGTCGTTGAACGGCGACCCCTCCGGCACCGGCGCGATGAACTCCTCGCGCGCCGTGACGTACGGCAGCAGTTCCAGCGTCGTGGGCGGGTCGATGCCGGCGATGCCCTCGAGGCGGGCCATCTTCGACGCCAGGCCGGACTCGTTCTTGCGGACAAGCTGCAGCCACGCCGACTCGTTGCGGCGCTGGATGACGCGCTGGACGTTGATGCCCCACGTGTAGCGGTCGGCCTTCGGGAAGCGCAGCTGCGACAGGGGGATGCGCATCTCGACGGACCATCCGCCCGCGCCGATCTCCACCGCCGACGCCCACACGGCGTCCCAGGTCGAATCGAGGAAATTGTCGTTGTAGATGAGCGCGTCGCGCTGGACGCCGGCCGCCGACACGCCGAACTGCGCGCCGGTCAGGCCGGCGTTGTGCGGATCGAGGTAGACGAGCAACGCGTCGGCGTCCACCGGCAGGTCGCGGCGCGAGAGCTGGCGCACGATCCCGGCCGCATCGCGATCGCGCAGCTCGGCGGCGACATAGACGGCGGCGTCATCGAACGCGACTCGGACGAGCGTCTCCTCGGTCGAGGCCAGGCCCTCGTCGGGATCGCGCTGGAGAAACCCGCCGACCGGCACCGCCGCGGCCCAGACGGGATCGTCGAGCCGCCCGTCGACGACCGGAGGCGGCACGGCGCGCACAGCGGTCACCACGCGGACAGGCTGCGGCTGGGCGAGCGCGGCCGACGAATAGAGGGCCGCGCAGGCGAAGGCCGCGACGACCACGAGCGGCGATCGAGGCACGAAGGGCATCCGGCGCATTCTAGCGCCCCCCAGCCCGCGCGTCACATCGGCCTGGCACCGATCCGGAGGGACGCGCCGGCGTTGAGGCGCCCACCGGGGTGTGGTACAAAGCAGCAGCCACAGTACTCCGGACCCGCGCATCGCGAGCCTCACATGACATCGATTTCCGCCATCGTCATCACGCCGGACGCTCTGGGGACCGTCACGCGCACACTTGAGTGCCTGCGCGCGCAAACCGTGCGCGATGAACTCGAGGTCGTCCTCGTGGGGCCGCAGGCTGCGATTCGGGAGGCCGAGGTGTCCGGCCTGGCGCGCGCGTTCGGCGGGTTCCGGTCGGTGGCCGTCGGCGCGCTCGAACTGACCAGCGAGGCTCGCGCCGCGGGGATTCGCGCCGCGTCATCGCCCGTCGTGGTGCTGACCGAGGATCACAGCTGGCCCGAGCCGGGGTGGGCCGAGGCCCTTCTGCGCCCACATCGGGACGGCTGCGCCGTCGTCGGGCCGTCGGTCCGGAACGCGAACCCGCATTCCGTGCTCTCCTGGGCCAACTTCCTCGTCGAGTACTCGGAGTGGATGTTCCCCTGCAGCACGACGACGATCGCGCACCTGCCGGGGCATAACAGTTCTTACCAGCGCGACGTCCTGACGGCACTCGGGCCCGACCTCGCTCGCCAGCTGGAAGCCGAAAGTCTGTTGCACTGGCGCCTGCACGCGGCGGGCGCC
>Ga0209450_10001703_pt1 | contig 11016 bp, 12 predicted proteins | sample FrelakmetLWP11LW_FD_187149 | JGI IMG/M metagenome (GOLD analysis project Ga0209450, IMG submission 187149) | Freshwater lake sediment microbial communities from the University of Notre Dame, USA, for methane emissions studies - LWP11 LW (SPAdes)... | ecosystem: Environmental > Aquatic >... | reverse complement strand
GCATGGACGCCGCGCCCGCAGCCCCCATGGATGGGTTCACGGCGGCCCGCGGACAGGCAGACCCGTCCCCGACCCCCGATCCGAGCAACGCGTTAGCGCCAACGAGAAAACGCGCCGCTGAACGCGACGCTAGAGCCCTAGCACGTCCAGCATCGAATACAGCCCCGGCGGCCGCCCGACGACCCAGCGAGCCGCGACGAGCGCGCCGCGAGCGAAGCCCGAGCGGTCCTGTGCATGGTGCGCGAGCTCGATCTGCTCGCCCGGACCGGCAAAGATCACGCGATGGTCGCCGACGATGTCACCACCGCGGACGACGCTGAATCCGATCGCGCCGGCAGACCGGGGACCTGTGGCGCCCTGGCGCGCGTAGACCGCCGTCGCTTCGAGAGACGTGCCTCGCCCCCGCGCCACCGCCCGGCCGAGACCGAGCGCGGTGCCACTTGGCGCGTCGACCTTGTGGCGATGGTGCGCCTCGACGATCTCCGCGTCGTAGTCCGTGTCGAGCGCTCGCGCGGCGAGTTCGGCCAGCTTGAACAGCAGGTTCACGCCGAGGCTCATGTTCGGCGCCATCACGATCGGCAGGCTCCCGGCCACCTTGCGCAGTTCGCTCAGCGCCGGGTCGTCGTGCCCTGTGGTGCCGATCACCATGGGCACCGACCGCGCGAGGCAGCGGCGTGCGTGGTCGACCGTCGCCGTCGGCAGCGTGAAGTCGATGACGACCTGTGCGCCGTCGAGCGCGCGCTCGGGATCGCTGGTGATGCTGACGGCCAGCGGCGCCGCACCGGCGACGACACCGGCATCGTGGCCGATCGAGGAATCGTCTGCAGCAGCCAGCGCGCCGCTGAGTCGGAGGTCGGCGCTCCCGGCAACCAGTGGCACGATCGTGCGACCCATGCGCCCGGAGGCGCCGAACATGGCGACGTTGAGCATCTGTCGGTCAGTCCCCGAGGCTGGTGAAGAAGCGCTTGACGCCGTCGAGCCAGGACTCTTCGCGCGGATGGTGTCGCGCCGCGTCTTCCTGCAGTGAGTCCTCGAACTTCTGCAGCAGCTCCTTCTGCTCGCGCGTGAGCTTCACCGGCGTCTCGGCGACCACCCGGCAGAACAGATCGCCCGTCGGACCGCCGCGCACCGGCTTGATTCCCTTCTCGCGCAAGCGGAAGACCCGTCCCGACTGCGTCTCGGGCGGCACCTTGATGCTCGCGCTGCCGTCGAGCGTCGGCACCTCGAGACTGCCGCCGAGCGCAAGCCGGGCGAAACTCACCGGCACCTCGCACGACAGGTGGCTGCCGTCGCGCTCGAAGATCGGGTGCTCGCGCACCCGCACCTCGACATAGAGATCGCCGGTCGGGCCGCCGTTGCGGCCTGCCTCGCCCTCGCCCGAAAGGCGAATGCGGTCGCCGGTGTCCACGCCAGGCGGTACCTTGACCGACAGCGTCTTCTGTTTGCGCAGGCGCCCCTGGCCGCGACAATTGGCGCAAGGATCGGTCACGACCTGGCCGCGGCCCTGGCAGCGCGGGCAGGTCTGCTGGACCGTGAAGAAACCCTGCTGCATCCGGACCTGCCCGGCACCGCGGCAGGTCTCGCAGCTGGTCGGCTTCGAGCCCTTGGCCGAGCCGCTGCCGGCGCACTCCTCGCATTCGGCCAGCGTCGTGAACTCGATCTTCGCGGTGTCGCCGAACACCGCCTGCTCGAGGTCGAGCTCGAGCTCGTAGCGCAGGTCGGCGCCGCGATAGACCGGCGATCGCCCGCGTCGGCCGGCGCCGAAGATGTCGCCGAACACGTCGCCGAAGATGTCGCCGAATGCATCGCGCGGATCGAATCCCTGCCCGCCTCCGCCACCGCCACGCATGCCGTCGACGCCCGCGTGGCCGAACTGATCGTAGGCCGCGCGCTTCTGCGCGTCGCTCAAGACCTCGTAGGCTTCCTTCGCTTCCTTGAACTTGCCCTCCGCCTCGTGATCACCCGGGTTTCGGTCGGGGTGGAATTTCATGGCGAGGCGCCGGTACGCCTTCTTGATGTCCGCCTCGCTTGCGGTTCGGGGCAGGTCGAGGACTTGATAGTAGTCGCGCTTCGCCATGCGGTCAGGTCAGCTCTGGAATGAGAAAACGCCGCGGGGGATGAGCCCGCGGCGGTGTGAGTCGTCGATCGCGCAAGGATAACCTCTCGCGGACGGTTACGGCGCCTTGCCGTCCTTGTCCTTCACTTCCTCGAACTCGGCGTCGAGGACCTCGTCCTTGCCGCCCCCGGCCTGCGCGCCTGCGGCGCCCGGGCCCGGGCCCGCCGATGCACCGCCCTGCTGACTGGCATAGGCCTGCTGAGCGATCGCCGCGGACGCTTCGGCCAGCGCACGCGCCTTGGTTTCGATCACGTCCTTGTCGTCGCCGCGGATCACGCCTTTCAGGTCCGAGATCGCGGACTCGGTGCGCGCGCGGTCCTCCGGGGAAACCTTGTCGCCGAGGTCCTTCAGGGACTTCTCGGTCGCGTGCAGCAGCGCGTCGGCGCGGTTGCGCGTCTCGGCCAGCTCGCGGAACCTCTTGTCCTCCTCGGCGTGCGCCTCGGCATCGCGCACCATGCGCTTGATCTCTTCCTCGTTGAGGCCGCTCGAGGCCTTGATGACGATGCGCTGCTCCTTGTTGGTCGCCTTGTCCTTCGCCGACACGTTCAGGATGCCGTTCGCGTCGATGTCGAACGTGACCTCGACCTGCGGCATGCCGCGGGGCGCCGGGGGGATGTCCGAGAGGTCGAAGCGGCCAAGCGACTTGTTGTCGGTCGCGCGGTCGCGCTCGCCCTGCAGCACGTGGATCGTCACCGCCGTCTGGTTGTCGTCGGCCGTCGAGAACACCTGCGTTGCCTTGGTCGGGATCGTCGTGTTCTTCTCGATCAGCTTGGTCATCACGCCGCCGAGCGTCTCGATGCCGAGCGACAACGGGGTGACGTCGAGCAGCAGTACGTCCTTGACCTCGCCGGTCAGCACGCCGGCCTGAACGGCGGCGCCCACGGCGACGGCCTCGTCCGGGTTGACGTCCTTGCGCGGCTCCTTGCCGAAGAAGTCCTTGACGAACTTCTGCACGAGAGGCATTCGCGTCTGGCCGCCGACCAGGATCACCTCAGCCACGTCGTTGATCGACAGCCCCGCGTCCTTGAGCGCAATCCGGCACGGCTCGATGGTCTTCTGCACGAGGTCTTCGACCAGTGACTCGAGCTTGGCTCGCGTGAGCTTCATCGCCAGGTGCTTCGGGCCAGAGGCATCCGCCGTGATGTAGGGCAGGTTCACCTCGGTCTGCTGGCTCGAAGAGAGCTCGATCTTGGCTTTCTCGGCCGCTTCCTTGAGGCGCTGCACGGCCAGCGGGTCGCGACGCACGTCGACGCCCGACTCCTTCTGAAACTCGGCCGCCAGGTAGTCGATCACCCGCTTGTCGAAGTCCTCGCCGCCGAGGAACGTGTCGCCGTTGGTGGCGAGCACCTCGAACTGCCGCTCGCCGTCGACGTCGGCGAACTCGATGATCGAGATGTCGAACGTCCCGCCGCCGAGGTCATAGACGGCGACCTTGCGGTCGCCGCCCGACTTGTCGAGGCCGTACGCCAGCGCGGCCGCGGTCGGCTCGTTGATGATGCGCTTGACCGTGAGGCCCGCGATGCGGCCGGCGTCCTTGGTCGCCTGGCGCTGCGAGTCGTTGAAGTACGCGGGCACCGTGATCACGGCCTCCGTGACCGCCTCGCCGAGGTAGTCCTCGGCGGTCTTCTTCATCTTCATCAGCACGCGCGCGGAAATCTCCGGCGGCGCCATCTTCTTGCCGTGCACTTCGACCCACGCGTCGCCATTTTCCGCCTTGACGATGTGGTAGCCGACCATGCCGACGTCCTTCTGCACGACCGGGTCTTCGTAACGACGGCCGATCAGGCGCTTGATCGCGTACAGGGTGTTCTGCGGGTTGGTGACGGCCTGCCGCTTGGCGGACTGGCCGACCAGCACCTCGTCGTCCTTGGTGAAGGCAACGATGGACGGGGTCGTGCGGTCCCCCTCGCTGTTCTCGATCACGCGGGGCTTGCCGCCCTCCATGATCGCGACGCAGGAATTGGTGGTACCGAGGTCAATGCCGATGACTTTTGCCATGGAACAGGCTCCGTGGATTCAGGAATTCGATGACCGCTTAGTTGGGGGCCGGCCGGGCGGGATTCAAGTCAGAGAGTCTCCGCGGGCCGCGGCTCCGGGGACCGGGCGACCAGCACCCGCGCCGGCCGCAGCAGCCGGCCGTTCAGCAGATAACCCCTCTGGACCACCGCGAGGACCGTACCGTCGGGCTGGTCGGCGGCCGGCTGGGTGGCCATCGCTTCGTGGAATTCGGGGTTGAACGGCTCGCCGAGCGGGTCGACGACCGTCAGGCCCGATTTCTCGAAGGCCCGGTTGAGCAGCCGCAGCGTCGCCTCCATGCCCTCGATGAGCCGCGCCGGATCACCGCCGGCCCCGGCGGCCACGCCAAGCTCCAGGCTGTCGCGCACGTCGAGCAGCTCGGCCGCAAAGCGCTCGATGGCGTAACGGCTCGCGGAATCGACGTCGCGCTGGGCGCGCTTGCGGACGTTCTCGGTCTCGGCCACGGCGCGGAGATAACTGTTCCGGTTCTCGTCGGCGCGGGCGTTGGCCGCGGCGAGCTCCGCCGCGAGGCCGCTGGATTCTTGCACGACCTCGCCCTCGACGGGGTCGGCCGCTGCGGATTCGGGATTTGTCGTCATGTCACCTTGCCTGCAGTCGAAACGCTGAAGTGCCGCCCGGGACCGAACGGGCGGCGGGCAACCTTCGGCGGATATCGGGCCTAGCGGCGGGAATTCAAGGCGGAACCGAGCAGCCGCGCCGTGACGTCCACGATCGGGATGACCCGCTCGTAGGCCATCCGGGTCGGGCCGATCACGCCGAGCACGCCGACCGTCTCGTTGTCGAGCGCATAGGGTGCCGTCACCAGGCTGCAATCGTCGAGGATCTGGTAGCCGGACTCCTGCCCGATGAAAATCTGCACGCCTTCGGCCCGCAGGCTCAGGTCGAGCAGGTTGAGGATGTCGCGCCGCGCCGTGAACGCCTCGAACAACCGGCGCAGCTTGTCGACGTTCGACAGTTCCGCGAACTCCATCAGGTTGGTTTCACCGGCGATCACGTATTCAGGCGTCTCGCGGGCGCCCTCGCCGAGCATCTGCTGCGCCACGCGGATGGCATCCAGCATGAGCTGGTTCAGCCGCTCGCCGGTCTGCTGGAGCTCCGCGACCAGATCCTCGCGTACCCGGCGCAGTTCCTTGCCCGCGAACTGGTGGTTGAGGAAATTCGCCGCGCGACGCAACTCCTCGGCCGAATAGTAGCGATCGAGCTGCACGATCCGGTTCTGCACGTCGCGGCCGTTGACGACCATCACGGCGAGCACGCGGTTGTCGGACAACGGCAGGAACTCGATCTGGCTCAGGGCCTGGTGGGGCTGCCGCGGGATCGTGACCACGCCGGCGAGATGCGTGATCGACGACAGCACCTGCGACGCCACGGCCACGATGGCCTTGGGATCGCGATCGTGCTCATCGTCGAGCCGGCGGCGCAACTCGTCGATCACGTCGTCCGCGGCACTCTCCTGGCGCCGGCGCAGCAGAGTGTCGACGAAGAAGCGGTAACCCTTGTCGGTCGGCACGCGCCCGGCCGACGTGTGCGGCGACGTGACGAACCCGTATTCCTCGAGGTCCGCCATCACGTTGCGCACCGTCGCCGCGCTCAGGTTCAGGCCGGAGTCGCGCGACAACGTGCGCGAGCCGACCGGCTGCCCCTCGCGGATGTAGCTCTCCACGAGGACCTTGAGCAGGTGCTGCGCGCGCTCGTTGAGCTGGTCTTCGGCGGTGTCCCGCGCCATGCTGCAAACCCCTGTCCGGACGAATGTTTTCCGGTGGATCGTCGGCAAAACTAGCGCCGGCGTTTCACGGAAGTCAAGCGCCGCAAATGAGGCGCTTCGCGTGCGATTGCGCGCTGGCCCGGCGCGACGCCCGCATGCTAAAAGACCATACACTGATGGAGACCGGCAACGTGGCCTATTCGACCGTCGCCCTCACGGGCCGCGCTTCCGATCCGCGAGTCGGCGAGGCCATGCTTGCGCTTGCGGCGCACCTGCTGGAGCGCGGCCGGCACGTGCGGGCCGTCGATGGGATCGAGATCGACTTTGGCCTGCTGCCCGTCACGCTCGTGCCCGAGAGCGAGCTCGCGGGCGGTTCCGACCTGCTCGTCGCCGTGGGCGGCGACGGCACGATGCTGCACGCCGCCCGCATGGCGGCCCGCTGTTCCGTGCCGGTCCTCGGCATCAACCGCGGCCGCCTCGGGTTTCTCGCCGACGTCGGGCCCGACCGGATGCTGGAAAGCGTCGACGATGCGCTCGAAGGGCGCTGCATTCCCGAAATGCGGATGCTGCTCGAAGCGCGGCTCGAGTCGGCCGACGAGGTCGCGACGGCCCTCGCGTTGAACGACGTCGTCGTGGCGAAGCGCGAGACCGGCCGCATGCTCGACCTGCGCACCTGGGTGGACGGTGCCTACGTCAACACCCACGGTGGCGACGGGTTCATCGTCTCGACTTCGACGGGCTCGACCGCCTACGCGCTCTCGTGCGGCGGGCCGATCGTGCATCCGAGCCTCGCGGCCATCGTGCTCGTGCCGATCTGCCCGCACACGCTGTCCGATCGTCCGATCGTCGTGGGTGCCGACAGCGTCGTCGAGATCGAGCTCGCGGACCGGTTCGAGGCCCGCGCCCAGGTCATCTGCGACGGCATGGTGCTCTGCGACCTCGCGCCCGCGGAGCGGTTGCGCGTCGCCTGTGCTGCGATCAGCGCCACGCTGCTGCATCCACCGGGCCACGACTACTACCGCATCCTGCGCTCGAAGCTGCACTGGGGCCGCGGCGGTCGCAACGGCCCACCGGTCGCCTGAGGCTGGCCGATGCTGTGCCAGCTGCAGATTCGCGATTTCGCGATCGTCGAAGCCGTGGAACTCGAACTGCGGCCGGGCTTCACCGCGCTCACCGGCGAGACCGGCGCGGGGAAATCCATCCTCGTCGACGCGCTGCTGCTCGCCGTGGGCGGCCGCGCGGACAGCAATGCCGTGCGCCACGGCGCGGAGCGGGCCGAAGTGACCGCAACCTTCGACCTCTCGAGCAACCCACGGGCGCTGGCCTGCCTCGCAGAGCAGGAAATCGCGCACGAGGGTGAGGTCGTCCTGCGACGGAGCGTCGCCGCCGACGGACGCAGCCGCGCGTACGTCAACGGGCAGGCGATGCCGGTGCAGGCGCTGCGCGCGCTCGGCGAGCACCTGCTCGACATCCACGGCCAGCTCGAATTCCAGTCGCTGTCGCGCCGCGCCTACCAGCGCGACCTGCTCGACGAAAGTGGTCGCCTCGACGAAGAAGCGGCGGCGATGCGCGAATCGTTTCGGCGCTGGCGCGAACTCGACCTCGAGCGCGAGGCTTTCGAGCAGCGCCTGCGCGATCGCGATGGCCGCATCGATCTGCTGGCCCACTACGTGGCGGAACTCGACGCGCTGGACCCGAAGGCCGACGAGCCGCGGCTGCTCGCGGACGAGCGCCGCCGCATTTCCTCGGTCGGTCGTCTCGCCGAGGGCACCGCACAGGCGGAAAGCCTGCTGGCAGGCGACGCGGGCGATGTCGCTGGCGCGTTGGGCCGGGCCCAGTCGTTGCTGCGCGGCCTGGCGGGCCTCGATCCGGAACTCGTCGCGACCGGGCGCCTGCTCGAGGAAGCCGCCATCGCCTGCCGGGAGGCGGTCGCGAACCTGCGTCGGTACGCGGATTCCCTCGAGGCCGACCCGGCGCGCCAGGAATGGGTCGAGTCGCGCCTCGCCGCGCTCGAGGAAGCGGCGCGCAAGCATCGCGTCGAGACCGAGCGCCTGCCGGACGTGCGCAGGGAACTGACTGCGGAACTGGCCGGCCTGCGCGATGGCTCCGCCAGTCTCGCGGACCTGGAGCGCCGACTTGCGACCGCACTCGCCGAGCGGGATCGCATTGCACACCGGCTCTCGGACGCGCGCCGGGCCGGCGGTGCCGCGCTGGACGAACGCGTCAGTTCGCTGATGCAGGGTCTCGGCATGCCTGGCGGCGTTTTCGTCACCCGCATCGAACCCCGCGACCCGCCGCAGTGCACGGAGCACGGTGGCGACGAGATCGAGTTCCTCGTCAGCGCCAATCCCGGGCAGCCGCCTCGACCACTGGCCAAGGTGGCGTCGGGCGGCGAGCTGTCGCGCATCAGTCTCGCATTGCAGGTCGCGACGCTGAACGCGACGCACCGGCCCTGCCTGGTGTTCGACGAGGTCGACGCCGGCGTCGGCGGCGCCGTGGCGGAAATGGTGGGTCGCCAGCTCAAGGCCCTGGCCGAATCCGGCCAGGTGCTGTGCGTGACTCACCTGCCGCAGGTCGCCTCCCAGGCAGACCACCAGGTCCGCGTGAGCAAACGCACCACGGGTGGCACGACGCGTACGACGCTCGAAGCGCTGGAGGGCGATGCGCGGGTCGAGGAGATCGCCCGGATGCTCGGCGGCACGAAGATCACGGCACGAACGCGCGAGCACGCTCGCGAAATGCTCGAAGGGTCCCCGACTAACGCTGCTTCGGCCGGGACGGGCAGTTCTCGCGCACGCAGTGGCCGTGCAAGGTCAGTGAATGGTCGGTGATCTCGAACCCCAGGCGTGAGGCGATCTCGCGCTGCCGGTCCTCGATACTGTCGTCGGTGAATTCCTCGACGCGCCCGCAATCGACGCAGACGATGTGATCGTGGTGCTCGCCTTCGTTCAGCTCGAAGACGGCCGTACCGCCCTCGAAGTGATGGCGGGTCACAAGCCCGGCCGACTCGAACTGCGTGAGCACTCGATAGACGGTTGCGAGGCCGATGTCCTCGTTCGAATCGAGCAGCCGGCGGTAGACGTCCTCGGCACTCATGTGGCGCGGCTGGCTGACCTCGAGGATCTCGAGGATTTTCAGGCGCGGCACGGTGATCTTCAGACCGGCGCGACGAAGTTGCGAGGGTTCCAAGGTTTTCGCGTCCTGAAGCAGCCGCGCGGAAAGCGCGGTTCCTGTATCATCCGCGGCCATTATGTCCGGCGCGGGCCGGCAACTCCAGACATATGAAGACGCCGGACACTCGCATCGCATCACCCCTCGCCCTTACGCTCGTGCTGCTCTCGGCGGCCGTCGCGCTGGGCGGATGCATCTACCGGCCGAACATCCAGCAGGGCAACCTGCTCAGCGCCGAGGAAGTGGACAAGGTGACGGTCGGCATGACGCGCAGCCAGGTGCGTTACCTGCTCGGCACGCCGATGGTCTCGGATCCGTTCGCACCGCATCGCTGGGACTACGTGTACCGCCTGACTCACGGCCGTCCACGCCGGACGGACTCGGCGCACTTCATCGTCCGGTTCGAAGGTGACACGGTCGTTGCCGTCGAGAAGGTCGATGCGCCCGAACCACGGATCGAAGAAGACTCGCTGCCGGCGACACCGTCCGTCGACGGAAAAACACCCGAGGCTCTGCGTGAGCCGCCACCCCCGCCGGCCATCAGCCGGCCGCAGCCCGACGCCGCGCTTCGCGCGGATCGACCTTGAGCGGCCGGTAGATCTCGACCCGGTCCCCGGCGCGCAGCAGGTGCCGTGCATCGACCCTGCGGCCGAAAATCCCGAGCGCCAGCACCTGGCCGGTCAGCTCCGGAAATTCCTCGAGCAACCCCGACGCACGCACTGCCTCCTCCGCACTCATCGGCGGCTCGAACGGCAGGCGCACGACGCGTTGCCGCCCGGCCAGCGCGTACGCAACCTCGATCCCGGGGAAATCACGCACCGTCGTGCAACTGGCGCGCCCGGACGATGAACGCGTCGATCAGCGAATTGCAGCTCTGCTCGAATGCCTTGCCGAACAGCAGCGAAACCATGGGATTCGCGAACTCGAAGCGCATGTCGAGCTCGATGCGCGTGCCGGCGTCGCCAATCGGCGTGAAGCTCCAGCGCCCCTCGAGCAATCGGAAAGGCCCGCGCACCAACCGCAGCGTCATCATCGAGGGTCGCTCGAACGTGTTGCGGGTCGTGAAGCGCTCGCTGACCCCCGCACGCTGCATCTCCATGCTGGCGAGCAGGTCCCGGTCCGACTTTTCGTGCAACTGGGCGCCGGTCACCCAGGGCAGGAACTGCGGGTAGCGCTCGACGTCGACGACGAGGTCGAACATCTGCTCGGGACTGAACGTGACGAGCGCGCTGCGCCGGACTTCGTGGATGGCCATGAACGGTGGTCTGCCGATTCGGCCGCAAGTGTATGCGGGACGGCTAGAATGCGCGACCGACACCGATGACTCGCCATGGCCGCTCCCAGCAAGGACAAGGACTCGCCGAACCCCGTGATCGCGCTCAACAAGCGCGCGCGGCACGAGTATTTCATCGAGCAGAATTTCGAGGCCGGACTGGCGCTGCAGGGCTGGGAGGTCAAGAGCCTGCGGGCAGGCAAGGCGCAGATCACCGAAGGCTACGTGCTGGTCAAGAACGGCGAGGCGTGGCTGATCGGCGCCCACATCTCGCCGCTCAAGACCACTTCGACCCACGTCGTCGCCGACCCGACCCGCACTCGCAAGCTGCTGCTGCACCGCCGTGAACTCGACAGCCTCGTAGGCGCCGTGGAGCGCAAGGGTCATACCGTGGTGCCTCTCAAGCTCTACTGGAGCAAGGGCAAGGTGAAGCTGGAGATCGGGCTCGCCAAGGGCAAGCAGGCGCACGACAAGCGCGCCACGGAGAAGGACCGGGACTGGCAGCGGGAGAAGGGACGGCTGCTTCGCAGAAGGGGATAGGGGGAGGAAGCGGATAGCGGATAGCGGATGGCGGATAGTCGGAAGTGGCGCCCAATGGTGGGCCTCAGCCGGGCCTGTCAGGATTTTTGTGTGCGAGGCATATGATGACCCACAGGAGTCGGTATGCCGAGCAAGCCCAAGAAGTCCGAGGTTTCCCCTGGCGTGGCCGGGGTG
>Ga0209450_10001702_pt1 | contig 11020 bp, 11 predicted proteins | sample FrelakmetLWP11LW_FD_187149 | JGI IMG/M metagenome (GOLD analysis project Ga0209450, IMG submission 187149) | Freshwater lake sediment microbial communities from the University of Notre Dame, USA, for methane emissions studies - LWP11 LW (SPAdes)... | ecosystem: Environmental > Aquatic >... | reverse complement strand
CGCCGCGCAGGGCGCCTACGGAGGGCTGATCGCCAGCGGCTGGCACACCGGCAGCCTGATGATGCGGCTGCTGGTCGAGCACTACCTGTCGCCGGTGGCCAGCCTCGGCTCGCCGGGGCTCGACGAGCTGCGCTGGCTGGCGCCGGTGCGGCCGGGCGACACGCTGTCCGTGCGGGTGACCATCCTTGAGGCGCGGCGCTCGCAGTCGAAGCCCGACCGCGGCCTGGTGCGGGCGAAAATCGAGGTGCTGAACCAGCGCGGCGAGGTGGTGATGAGCGTGAAGGCGATCAACTTCATTCTCTGCCGCACCCCGGTCGCGGGCTGAGCGGACCTCCCCGAGGCGCGCCTGTAAACTCTCGCGCCAACTTCCGCCTCGGGGCCCGGCCCTGCTTGTCGACGAGCCCGCGAGCGGGCGCAACGGCGCGAAGCGCCGATCGGAAAGCCACGTGAACCGCCGCCACTTCCTCACCGCCGCAAACACGCTCGGCGCAAGCCTGATCGCGCTGATCGTGCCGTTCGGCACCGCCGGCGCGCAGGAGTACCCGGACAAGCCGGTCCACCTGATCGTGCCCTTCCCGCCCGGCGGCGGCGCCGACATCCTGGCGCGGACGGTTGCGCCGCGGCTGGCGCAGGCCCTCGGCAAGCCGATCGTGATCGAGAACAAGCCCGGTGCCGGCGGCAACGTCGGCGCCGAGTACGTGGCCAAGGCGGCGCCCGACGGCTACACGCTGCTGTACGGCACCAACGGCACGCACGGCATCAACGCCAGCCTGTACCGCAACCTGCGCTTCGACCCGATCAAGGACTTCATCCCGGTGTCGCGGATGACGACGATCGCCGCCATGCTGATCGTCAACAACCAGTTCCCGGTCACCACGGTCGATGAACTGATCCGCTACGCCAAGGCCAATCCCGGCAAGGTCAACTTCGCCTCCGCCGGCAACGGCACCACCTCGCACCTGGCCGGTGAACTGTTCAAGACCATGGCCGGCATCGACATCGTGCACGTGCCCTACCGCGGCGGCGCGCTGGCGGTGACCGACCTCGTCGGCGGGCAGGTGCAGATGATGATCGACGTCATGCCCAACGCCCTGCCGCTGGCGCGGGACGGCCGCGCGCGCGGCATCGCGGTGTCGACCGCCACACGCTATCCCGGCGCGCCCGAGTACCCGACCATCGCCGAGTCCGGCCTGCCCGGCTTCGAGGCCAGCGCCTGGGACGGCATCTTCGTGCCGGCCGGCACGCCGGCGCCGATCGTCGCGCGGCTGAACGCCGCCATCCGCGAGACGGTCGAGGATCCGCAGATCGCCGAGGCGTTGAAGGCGCGCGGCGCGCAGCCGATGCCCAACTCGCCGGAGGCGTTCGCGCGCCACATCGCCGACAGTTCCGAGAAGTGGGCTCGGGCCGTGCGCGCATCCGGAGCCAAGATCGACTGACCCAGGCCGCTGCCCTGCGGGTGCGGCGGCCTTCGCAATGCATCCCCGGAGAATTCGATGAATGCTGTGCCACCGCCGGTGCCCGAGTGGAAGGTCGTGCCCGGCTATCAGGACATCATCTACGCCAAGGCCGACGAAGGCATCGCCAAGATCACCATCAACCGCCCCGAGGTGCGCAACGCCTTCCGGCCGGAGACGGTCAAGGAGATGCAGGCGGCCTTCGACGACGCGCGCGACGACGCCGACATCGGCGTGATCATCCTCACCGGCCAGGGCAAGGAAGCGTTCTGCTCCGGCGGCGACCAGCGCGTGCGCGGCAAGGGCGGCTACGTCGGCGGCGACCGGATCCCGCGACTGAACGTGCTCGACCTGCAGCGGCAGATCCGCACGCTGCCCAAGCCGGTGGTGGCGATGGTGGCCGGCTACGCAATCGGCGGCGGCCACGTGCTGCACATGATCTGCGACCTGACCATTGCCGCCGACAACGCCCGCTTCGGCCAGACGGGCCCCCGCGTCGGCAGCTTCGACGGCGGCTACGGTGCCTCGTACATGGCGCGCATCGTCGGCCAGAAGAAGGCGCGCGAGATCTGGTTCCTCTGCCGGCAGTACGACGCCCGGCAGGCGCTCGAGATGGGCCTGGTCAACTGCGTGGTGCCGTACGAGCGGCTCGAGGAGGAGACGGTGCAGTGGTGCCGCGAGATGCTCGCCAACAGCCCGATCGCGCTGCGCTGCCTCAAGGCAGCGCTGAATGCCGACTGCGACGGCCAGGCCGGCCTGCAGGAACTGGCCGGCAACGCGACGCTGCTGTTCTACCTTTCGGAGGAAGGGCAGGAAGGCCGCAACGCCTATGTCGAGAAGCGCAAGCCGAACTTCCGCAAGTTCCCGCGGCTGCCCTGACAGGCTGCGCCAGGCCGCACCGCCCTGCCCTGCAGCGTGAACGACGAGCTTTCCATCTTCGCCGCCGCACGGCAGGCGCCGGAAGCGATCGGACTGCGCACCGATGAACGCGCGTTGACTTTCGCTGAGCTGGCCGAGCTCACCGAGCAGCGGCTGGGCTGTTCCGACCTGCAGAACCACACGGCCACGCCGCACGTGCTCGACGGCACGACTTCGGTCGACACGGTCATCACGCTGTATGCGCTGCTCGAGCAGCGGCGGCCGGTGCTGCTGCTGCATCCGAAGCTCACTGCGTCCGAGCGCAATGCGGCGCTAGGTGCCGTCGAGCGGGGCGCAGGCACCCTGCCGCGTGACGCCGCGGTGATCGTCCTGACCTCTGGCACCACCGGCGAACCGCGCGCGGCGGCGCTGACGCGCGATGCCCTGCTCGCCTCGGCGGCCGCCAGTGCCGCCAACCTCGGCTGGTTCGACGACGATTGCTGGCTGCTGGCGATGCCGATCGCGCGCGTCGGCGGCCTGTCGATCCTCACCCGCTGCCTCATCGCGCGGCGCGCCGTGGCGCTGGCATCGGCCTTCGACGCCGCGCAGTTGCCCGGCTTCGTGCGGCGGCATCGTGTCACGCTGGCGTCGCTGGTGCCGACGATGCTGGCCAGGGTCCTCGACGCGCATCCGCAATGGGCGCCGCCGGCGTACCTGCGCGCCGTGCTGATCGGAGGCGCGGCGGCACCGGCGAAGCTGCTCGAACGCGCCGCGCAGCGGCGCCTGCCGGTCGTCATCACCTACGGTTGCACCGAGACCTGCTCGCAGGTCGTTGCCACTCCGTACGAACACCGCTTCGATGCCACGCGCTGCAGCGCCGGCCGGCCGCTACCGGGAGCGCAGGTGCGGGTCGTCGACGGGCACATCCAGGTCAGGGGACCGATGCGGATGACCGGCTACGCCGGCGAGCCGCCGCTCGATCCGCAGGAGTGGTTCGACACCGGCGACCTCGGAAACGTCGACGCCGACGGCTTTTTGCACGTGACGGCGCGCACCGGCGACCTCATCATCACCGGCGGCGAGAACGTCTACCCGGCCGAGGTCGAGCACGTGCTGGAGACGTTTCCCGGCATCGCCGCCGCCGGCGTGTTCGGCGTGCCTGACGACACCTGGGGACAAGTCGTGGCCGCCGCCGTCGTGGCGCAGCACGGCCAGCCGATCGACCAACAGGCTCTCGCCGCCTTCCTCGGCTTGCGGCTGTCGCCGCACAAGCTGCCGCGGCGCATCTGCCTAGTGCCCGCATTGCCGCACACCGGCGCCGGCAAGCTCGACCGCGCGGCGCTGCCCGCCGTGGCGACGGCCTTGCGCGAACTGCAGTTCAAGCCGGAAGTCAGGTGCTGAGCGTTGCTGCCTTCGGCATCGGAGGTGCATGCCGGCGGCCGCGGGCGTTCGGCACAGGGTCCTCGGCAAACAGGGCGCGCGGCTGCAGGACCCGGATGCGCCGGAAACCGAGCTCGATCAAGCCCTGATCTGCCAGCCTCCCCAACATCGGGTTGATCGTCTGGCGCGACACGCCGACGATCGCCGCCAGGTCGGCCTGCGAAAGTGGAAGGTCCACCGCGCCTTGCGGCGACTGTTCCTCGAGCTTCAGCTGCGTAAGCAGGGCGAGCTGGCCGCGCAGCCGGGTCTCCGGCGCCAGGCTGCTCGCCTGGACGTAGGCCTTCAGAAAGACCGCCGCTCGAGCGAGGGCCAGTTTCGCGAAATCCCGGAAATAGCGTGGCTCGTCGCGGACGATCCTTTCGAATTCCGTCTTCGGCAGGAAAAGGATCCTGGCCTTCGTCCTCGCGATGACGCTGACCAGTACCTCCGGTGCGTCCATCAGCACGGCATATTCGCCGAACCAGAAGCCCTGCTCGCCGACATAGATCAGCCCCTCGTCGCCCACGCCCGCTTGCCGCACCATCCGCACCTGGCCTTCGAGGACCGCGCGTAGCCCGGTTGTCGCCTGGCCTTCCAGGGTGATGACCTGTCCCTTTGCGTAGTCGCGCACGCGCGAACCGCTCAGGATCAGTTGCTGAAGCTCAGCCGGAAGCCCGCCGAACCAGCGGCCCGGGGTGAGTCGATCGCTCAGCCGACGCAACTCGTTCGTGTCCATTCGCCGCCGGCCCTCCGGACCTGTCGCCAACGCGACAAGTCTAGTCGGTCAGTTCTGGTAGAAAATGCGATGCAGACGAACAGGTCTTCGTGCGGCCTCCCAGCTTCGCGATGCTGGTCCCGAGAACCAGCGTCCCATGGAACGGCACCGATGCCGCGGAGGAGCTCCGCTCAATCCTGGAATTTGCAATGACCGGCTGGGAATGTGCCAAAACCGGCGCGCAAGACGCCAGAAAACCGAACCGACGCGGTAGTAGCGGCCCCCTAGCTGCCCAACTCGGGGCGATTGTGCAAGGTGGCGATGCAGCGGTTGACGCTGAAGCGGCCGGCGATTCGGTCGGGCGCCCCCGACCGAAACACCCAGGCGGTACCCATCCAGAAGCACGCCGACGGCGTTGATCAAGCAGTGCATCCACAACCCAGGGAGATGAACATGGTACGAAAACTAGTGGCGCTCGGCCTGCTGGCGATTTCGCTCGCGGCACCGGGCAGCCATGCACAGACTGCGCCGGCAGGAACGGCCCCGCCGGCCGTGAACGCCGTCGATCCAGGATCGATCCAGGCGCTCAAGGATATGGGCGCCCATCTGCAGACGCTGAAGCGCTTTCAGGTGTCGATCGAACTGACCGGCGAGCGGGTGCTGGCCGACGGCCAGAAGCTGCAGCACACGGCGACGGCAGACCTCGACGTTGATCGTCCGAACAAGCTGCGCGCCCGGATGTCCAGCGCCCGCTCCGAACGCGAACTGATCTACGACGGCAAGACCGTCACCCTCTTTACGCCCGCGCTGAAGTATTACTCGAGGCTCGAGCTTGACGACACGCTCGGTGGACTGGTCAACCGGCTGCAGGAAAGGTTCGGTATGGAAGTCCCGTTGTCCGATCTGTTCCTCTGGGGGACCCCGGCGGCGCCAGTCGACAACATCGAGGCGGCGATGAACGCCGGCCAGGATTTCATCGGCGACGATCTCTGTGACCATTACGCGTTCCGTCAGGGCCAGTTCGATTGGCAGATCTGGATTACGACCGGAAGCAAGCCGCTGCCGCGCAAGCTCGTGATCACCAATCGTGCCGACGAAGCGCGGCCGCAATCGATCTCGCTGATCGACTGGAATCTGAAGCCGACGTTCAAGGACTCGGTCTTCGCTTTCACGCCGCCCAAGGGCTCTTCCGCAGTCCAGATTGTTCCGGTGAAGACGAAGTAAAGGAGCGCCAACATGAATAAGTCATTCAGCAAACTGTTTCTGGCCCCCCTGGTCGTTCTCGTCCTGGCCAGCTTCGCCATGGCCCCGGTGGTTGAGGCCGCCGGCGGCGGCGGCGGTCGCGGCGGCGGTGGTGGCGGCGCTCGTGCCGGCGGCGGAGGCGGTGGCGGTGCCAAGCAGAAACCGCAGGTCAATAACAGCAAAGCGGATGTGCGCACGAACAATGTCCGCAACACCAGCGTCAATAACGTCAACAACAACGTCAACGTCAACAAGAACGTCAACGTAAACGTCGACAGCCGCGGTGGTTGCTGCAACAACGGCTGGGACAACGACTATCACCCGATCGCCACAGCGGCGGCGGTCACGGCGACGGTGGCGGTGACTTCCGCCATCGTTGGCTCGATCGTGAACGCCCCGCCGCCGGGCTGTGTGCCGGTCAACTACGGCGGCATGATCTACCAGCAATGCGGCAGCACCTGGTATCAGCCCCAAGGCGCGCAGTACGTGGTGATCTATCCGCCTTATTGATGTCTTGCCGAGAAGGACCGCGAAACCAGCGGTCCTGTTTCCGACTGGGGAAGCCGAGCCGGAGCGACACATCGACATCCGGTGGCAGGCGGAAGGATTCAGGGGTCGGGCGACCTCGGCATTGACCAATTGCTCAACTCATCAGGAAGCGCCCACGCGGGACGATCAAAGAGCACCTCCTCGGCAACGCGAGCCTGCTCGCGCGCGGCCCGCGCGGCGCAAGAGCGGAAGCGAGCCTGGCGGTGCTGTCCTGCAACTTCGAGCGGGTGATGAACATGAAAGGCGCCGCCTGGATGCGGCAGGCGCTGGCTGGCTGAGTCGCCGGCGCAATCTCGCCCGCTAGCCACACAGCGAAGAAGACGCCCCCGCATGAGGCGGAGCGCTCTCTCCCGACCGCCTGCTGCGTGAGTTTCCACACAGCTCTGTGCGGCGCCCCTTGCTCAGCAGCCCGCTCAGCCTTTCCGAATCGAGCGTCGTCGTGTCACCGGCCATGCACTTCCACTCTTTTTCTCGGAAGGTCTCACCTGTCAAACAGCCGACAGGTGCGATGTCAAAACCGTCCTAGGCTCTCCGGGCTGAACTCCGCCGCGCCTTTCATGACGCAAACGGGCGTTTCGACCGGCGCTTTCGCGAACCCGCGGGCGCAAGAAAGCGATCAATCGAGGAAGGGAAATCTGCATGAACACGTTTGCATCAGGACGGCGAGACGTCGACATCGATGTCGACCCCGACTTCAAGCCCTCGCGGCGAGCCTTCTAATAGCTGCGGGTGAACGAGATCCCGACACCAAGGTGGACGGCGTACGGCGAGTTGCGCCTCGGCGTGAAGATGTCGCCGGAGGTTCCGATGAAGCACCAAGAGCGGGCGTGGACCTCGCCGATCTGCTATTCGCCGCAAGCTCCGGCGCCACCCACCTGCCCGACTCCACTCTCCCCTAACAGAAGAAAGGAAGCGCCATGGGATTCTTCAGCTCCATCCTCGAAAAGCTGGGATTGAAATCGGCCCAGGCGGAACCCGCCACGCCGCCGCCAGCGCCCAGCTACACGCCGCCGCCGGTTCCGACGCCGGCTGCCCCGCCGCCGCCGGTCGCAATCCCGGTCGTCGACGTCGTGGCCCGGCTTGAGAAGCTCGCGGCGGCCAATCCGCAGAAGCTGAACTGGAAGACATCGATCGTGGACCTGCTCAAGCTCCTCGACATCGACAGCAGTTTCGCGGCACGCAAGGAGCTTGCGACCGAGCTGAGGTGTCCGTCAGAACTGATGGGCGATTCCGCGAAGATGAACATGTGGCTGCACAAGACCGTGCTGAAGAAGATCGCCGACAACGGCGGCAACGTGCCGAAGGAGCTGCTGGACTGAGGAGTCGTTCGGACCGATCAACGTTCGACGGGCCGTAGGTGGGGTCCCGCTCAGCGGTCGGTTGTCTTCTTTCTGAACGGCTGGCAAAGCCACCTCTCGCAGCGATTGACGCAATAGGTGCTCGAGGCACCACAACACTCAACAAGATCGAGGGCATGACCATGGATATCGTCGGACTGATCATTCAGTTGATCTGCGGCGCGGTTGGCGGCAACGTCGCGGGGGCCTTGCTGAAGAACTTCAGCCTCGGCACCGCGGGCAACAGCATCGCCGGCATCATCGGCGGGGGGCTGGGCGGGCAGATACTCGGCGCCTTGCTCGGCGGCGGTGGCGCGAGTGCGGCCGCCGCGGGCAGCAGCATGCTGGGCAACATCGCCGGCGGCGGGATAGGCGGCGCCGTGCTGATGATCATCATCGGCATCATCCGAGGAATGATGGCGAACAGGTAGCGAAGCGTCGGCGAAAGGGATCGAGGGGCACCCGCGAGCGCCCCTTGCATTTCTCGCGACGCCTCATTCGGCCTGGGCCATGACTGGTCGGCGGGACGCAGCCGACCGCTCCTGTCGGTCATGTGCCCTTCTCAAGGGCTGAAGCGATCTCGCTGAGGCGTACGGCCGGCGCGATCGCGGCGCAACAGGTACCCGCTGTCGCACACTCCGCCTGCCCGCTCGCCAGGTGAACCAGCGATGCCCGAGAAGGAACCTGGAATCATCACGCGCCTGATCCCGAAGGAGCGGCTGGAACGCGTGCTGGGCCTGCCCGAGCGTGCCGGCTGGATCTCGCCCGGCGCGAAGACTGCCATGCTGTTCGGCGTGCTCGCGCTGGTCGCGATCCTCGTCGCGCTCTACGATCCGCGGCCGAGCCTGCGCCACGTGAAAGTGGCGATCTCGTCGGGCAGCCCGACCGGCAACTACTACGCGACGGTCGAGAAGATCGGCGCCGAGGTGGCGCGCCGCAAAGGGCGCGTCGACAATCTGCCGTCGGTGGGATCGGTCGAGAACATCAGGCGCCTGGTCGCGGCGAAGCAGGGGTGCAGCGTCCAGTTCGCGCTCGTCCAGGATGGCATCGAATGGCCCGCCGACCATGAGCTCGAACTGATCGGGCGCATGCCGCGCCCCGAGGCGCTGATCTTCCTCGGTCGCAGCGCCGACCGGATCCTGGCGCCAGAGGACTTCCGTGGCCTCAGGGTCGGCATCGGGCCGGTCGGCAGCGGGACCGAGCACCTGGCGAAGCGGGTGCTGGCACCGCTCGCCGAGCTGGATCTGAAGGTGTCGACGCAGCCGATCGACGAGCAGCTCGACATGCTCCAGCGCAGCGAGCTCGACCTCGGGGCGATGGTCATCGACGACGAGGCCGACCTCGTTCGCGACGCGGTGCAAAAACGCAACCTGCAGATCCTCAATCTCCCCGATGCGGCTTCGCTCGCCCGTCGCCTGCCATTCGCGAGGGTCGGGACGATCGAGGCTGGCCGGTACGACTACGTGCGCCGGTTGCCTCCGATAAACAAGCAGATCCTGCACGTTGACGCGCTGCTGGTTGGCAACGGTTGCGCGTCGCTGTCGCAGACGCAGGGGCTGATGACGGCGATCGCCGAGTTGTTTCCCACGTTCGTCCAGCACAACCGCGGCCAGCCAAACCTGACCGGACTGCCGCTGCCGGCGGTGGCGAAAAGCTTCTTCGACGACGAGGGGCCCGACCTGCTCGGCAGGTTCGCCCCGTGGTTCGTCGACATCATGCCGACGGCAACCTGGCTGCAGCTCATCGTCGGTTTCTCAATGCTGTTCAGCGGCATGTCGCTCTGGCACCGTTTCAGGCTCTGGCGCATCGACGCGCAGCGGGTGAAGATCGAGCGCGACATCCCGGCGCTGTTCGGGCCTGGTGCCACTGTCGGCGACATCACACGGATGCCCGCCGACGATCGGCATCGGGTGCCGGAGGCGCGCGCGAAGCTCGACGGCATCATCGACCGACTCGCCGATCTGTCGGATCGCTGCCGACGGCAGTCGCTGTCGGTGCTGGTGCCGATGGGCGAGGAGATGTCCTACCGCTACCAGGAGACGCTGGTCGCGGACCTGCTCCATGCGCTGCGCGCGTTCAAGGAACAGCTCGACGTGTGATGCGGAGAAAACCCGTCGCGCTGCGCTACCTGAGGGTCGACATGTCGCTGGACTGGCGCCTGAGCGGAGATGTCGGCTCGCTGCCGCCCCGATCCGCCGAAGGGACCGCGGCCATCAAGCCCGCCTATTAGGATGCGATCGTCGGCGTGCGCGGGCGATTCACCTTCGAGCAGAGCCGATGGTTCGTGCCCTACCACTTTGACATCGGCACGGGCGAATCTGACCTTACCTGGCAGGCCGCCGCGGCAATCGGCTACGCGTTCAGCTGGGGCGAACTGATGGCCGCGTACCGCCACGTCGGCTACGACTTCGCCGCGGGCAGCCCGATCGAGCGGCTGACCTTCACCCGCCCCGCGGTGTCGGTCGCCTTCAGGTGGTAGTGCAGGCTGCTGCCTCACCGGCCATCTTCCGCGCCTGGCAGAAGGCGCCGTGCCGGAACTGCTCCTGTCGCTCCTGAAGATCTCGGTCTGCGCGCGGATCTTCGCGATCGGCGTTGATGGCTGCGCAGCGGCGCGCGGCCCCGTTACGCCACCTGTCTCGGCGCATGCTCCGACAAGCGCGGCTACGCCGCTGACACTCGTCCGCTCGCCATCGCCTGCAACCGGGCGATGCGTTCCTCGACCGGCGGGTGGGTCGAGAACATCCGCCCCAGGCCGCCACCCAGGGCCTGCAGGGGATCGACCTGGGCCAGCGGCGCCATCGTGGGCGGGATCCGCATCGGTATCTGCTTCGCCGCCGCGTTTATCTTCGCCAGCGCCTCGGCCAGGTCGAGTGGCTTGCCGGTGATGCCGGCGGCGGTCGCATCGGCCTTGAACTCGCGCGTGCGGCTGATCGCGAACTGGATCAGCGTCGCCGCCAGCGGCGCAAGGATCATCGCCAGCGGATTGACCCGCGCCTGCCCGTCCGGGCGTGCGGCGCCGTACATGCCGGCCTGCGACATCATCCCGACCGCGCCCGCGAGCGTCGCAGATACGGTCTGCAGCAGCATGTCGCCGTTCTTGATGTGCCCGAGTTCATGGGCCAGCACACCTTCGACTTCCCCTTGGTCGAGAACCTGCAGCAGCCCGTCGGTCACGCAGACCACTGCGTTGGCCGGGTTGCGGCCGCTGGCGAACGCGTTGGGCTGGGGTTGCGGCGCTACCGCCAGGCGCGGCATCGGCAGGCCGGCGCGCTGGCGCAGCCGGTCGACGATCTCGTAGAGCTGCGGCGCTTCCGCCTGCGTAACGACGCGCGCGCGGTAAGCGCGCAGCGCCGCCGTGCCCGAGTTGAACCAGGCGAACAGGTTCATCAGCGCTGCCATCAGAAAGGTGATCAGCATGCCTTCCCTGCCGCCGATCGAGCCGCCGA
>Ga0209450_10001701_pt1 | contig 11025 bp, 10 predicted proteins | sample FrelakmetLWP11LW_FD_187149 | JGI IMG/M metagenome (GOLD analysis project Ga0209450, IMG submission 187149) | Freshwater lake sediment microbial communities from the University of Notre Dame, USA, for methane emissions studies - LWP11 LW (SPAdes)... | ecosystem: Environmental > Aquatic >... | reverse complement strand
GGGCATCTACAACGTGGCGGGCGACGGCGCGCTCAGCATCCAGGAAATCGCTGCCCGCCTCGGCAAGCGCTGCGTGACGCTGCCTCCCGGACTGCTCCGCGCGGTGCTTGCCGTGCTGCATCCGCTGCGCCTGTCGCAGTACGGCCCCGAACAGGTGGACTTCCTGCGCTATCGGCCGGTGCTCGACAACCGCCGTCTCAAGGAGGTATTCGGCTACGTGCCGCAGCTCACCTCCGCCGAGGTGTTCGAGTTGTACCGCAGGTCGCACGGGCTCGGCCCGCCCTGACCATGGCACGCCGCTCGTTCACGGGCAGGACGGTGCTCGTCACGGGTGCGGGCGGCGGCCTCGGGCGATCCATCGCGCTGCGCTTTGCGGCCGCCGGCTCCCGCATCGTAGCGCTCGACAAGGACATCACGGGCGTCGAGGGCCTGGCGGCCGAGATCACCGGTCGTGGCGGCCGCTGTCTCGCCGTGCCCTGCGACGTGACGGATGCCGCCGCCTGCGCCAGTGCCGTCGCCGCGGCGGTCGCGCAATTCGGCTCGCTCGATGTAGTGGTGAACAACGCGGGCATCAGCCAGCGCAGCGGCTTCGCGGCGACGGAGCTCGCGGTGATCCGTCGCGTCATGGACGTGAACTTCTACGGCGCGGTGCACTGCACCAAGGCGGCGCTGCCGCACCTCGTCGCTGCGCGCGGCCTGATCATCGCGGTGTCGAGCGTGGCCGGCTACACACCACTCATCGCCCGCACCGGCTATGCCGCCAGCAAGCACGCGATGCACGGCTTCTTCGAAAGCCTGCGCACGGAAGTCGGGCCGCGCGGCGTGGACGTGATGATGGCCTGCCCGTCCTTCATCGCCACCCACATCGACCGCAATGCGCTCGGCGGCGATGGCCTGCCCGTCCGGCACGCGCAGCTGACGACCGGCGGCCGGCTCTCGCCCGAAGCGGTGGCGGAACGCATCTATCAGGGCGCCCGGCTCGGCCGCCGGCAGCTGCTCATCGGCCGCACCGCGGTGGCCGCCTGGTGGTTGAGCCGGCTCGCCCCGGGCCTGTACGAAAAGCTCATGGCACGCCGCCTCGCCGGCGAACTAGAATCCGACGCCAGCCCGACCGGCATGAATCACGACAGGAGGCCGCGCCCGTGAAAGTCCACGTCAAGCACACGCTCAAGACCGACGTCGCCTCTGCCCTCAAGCTCTGCACCGAGCTGAAGAGCCAGGAGCAGATCTACGCGCAGCTCGGCGGCAAGGACGTGAAGATCAAGCGCGACGGGCGCTCGCCCAACGTCAAGCTGAAGATCTCACGCAAGGAGGACGCCAACCCGCCGGCGGCCATCCGCAAGCTCGTGCCGAGCGTCAGCGAGGTGAGCCACACCGAGGACTGGGCGGCCGACGGCGACGGCTACAGCGCCGACATCGCCATCGACATCAAGGGCGTGCCGGTGAAGATCAGCGGCACGAAGTCCCTGCAGCCCGAGAAGGGCGGCTGCAGCGTCGAGTGGCAGTTCGACGTGACCAGCGGCATTCCCCTGCTCGGTGGCATCATCGCCTCATTCGCCGGCAGCGAAGTCCAGCAGAAGCTGGAGAAGGAGTTCGGGATCCTCAAGTCGCTCGCCTGAGGGGATGCTGCGGCGCAGCTAGCCAATTGCGAGATGGCGGCTCTGCGCGGCCGGCGTACGATCGGGGCATGCCACAGCTTTCCCCGGTAGACCAGGCGTTCTTCCTGCTCGAGACGCACGACCGGCCCATGAACATCGGCGGGCTGTTCGTGCTCGCGCCGCCGCCGGGAACGCGCGGCGATTTTGCCGGCCGCCTGGTTCGGGCCATGCTCAAGCGGCCCGTCGGGCCGCCTTTCAGCTACCGGCTGCAGCCCGGTCCGGTGAAGGGCCTGCTGTCGCTCGTCGACGACCCGCACATGGATCCTGCGCCGCAGGTGCGCCGCCACCGCCTGCCGCGCGGCACCGACCTGCAGGGCCTGTTCCGGCAACTCTGCCGCATTCACGTCCGGCCGCTGCCGCGCGACGCACCGCTCTGGGAGCAGCACGTGTTCACCGGCCTGCCGGGCGGGCGGGTCGCGCTCTACTTCAAGACTCACCACGGCCTGATCGACGGCATCGGGTTCCTGAACGCGCTCGGCACGATGTTCACCGAGTCGCGCGCGGAGCAGCTGCCGCGGGCCCTCTGGGAAGGGCTCCGCCACTACCAGCCGCCAGCCGGGCCGGCACCTGCGGGCAACGGATCGCTGCTGCAGGCGATCGTTGCGGCACGACGCACCGGCACGGACATGCTGCGGCTGTTCTGGCACCAGGGACTGCGCGATCTCGGGCTCGGTCGCGGCCTGGCTGCACCGTTCGTCTCGACGCCGAACGTGCTGAAGGCGGCGCCGAGCCCGAACCGCGTGCTGGCACACTGCGAGCTGTCGCTCGAGGGCGTGCGCGCCCTGGCGAGGACAGGCGGCGCCAAGGTCAACGACGTGATGCTCGCGCTGATCGACATGGCGATGCACCGCTACCTCCACGAGCACGGCGCGCAGGTCAGCCGGCCGCTGGTGGCGGACATGCCCGTCGCACTGCAGGACCACGGCGGCACCGGTAACCGGATCACGATCCTGCAGGTGCCAATGGGACGGCCGGACGTCGCGCCCGCGCAGCGCCTCGCCGACATCGTGGGCGAGACCGGCCAGGTCAAGCAGGAGATGCGCGACCTCGACGGCGGAGCCCTCACCCTCTACTCGATCGTGCAGCACTCGCTGGCAAGCGCGATCGAATCGCTCGGACTGAGCGACCTGCCGATGCTGGCCAACGCCGTGGTCTCGAATCCCCAGGGATTCGAGAAGCGCGTGTATTTCAACGGCGCGGCAGTCGAGCTGGCGCTGCCCATCTCGGTGGTGGCGCACCACCAGGTGCTCAATATAACGATCACCACATACGTCGATCGGTTGCACGTGACATTCATCGCGTTGCGCGAGGCCATCCCGGACCTGCAGCGGCTGGCCGACTACACCGCAGAGGCAGCCGCCGAGCTCGAGGCCAGCCTGGCCCGCGCCCGGCGTCGAGCCGCGACGCCGCGCCGGCGCAAGGCTGCCGCCCGCTCTTCCGCCAAGCCGAGCAGACCACGATCGCCGCAACGGGCCACCGTGCGCTAACCTCCACTGGGATCCCCGGACGGAGGCGGCCGAGCCTTGCCCAGCGCCCGCGACATCGCCCACGAACTGGCCATCGCCGCCCGCCTCGCCACGCGCGCGCTGCGTCGCCGCCTGTCGGGCGGAGCGACCGCGACGGTCAGCGACCGCGAATTCCGCGCCACGCTGGAGCCGTGGCTGGCAGCGCTGCCGCCGGAAGTCGTCGCCGGCTATCGTTACCTCAAGATACCGACCAACCAGCCGTGGCTGGACACGGGCCTGGACCTTGAGCCGGGCGACTGGGTCACGTGGCTCGCCGCAGGCCGGGTCTACTTTTCGCGGGCACCCGACATCTGGGTGGACCCGTCGCTCCGGCTCTGGTGTCGGATCGGCACGGACGTCCCGATCTTTCGCGGCGCCCGCGCGACGCACACGTTCGCCGCGCCCGGGCGCGGACGACTCTCCCTGGCGAGCCGGTTCCCCGGCGAGTGGCTGGACCCCTACGGCCGCCGACCCGCCGCGGCACCCGAATTCGCGCGGGCCAGGGGCGACCTCTCGGTGCTGCTCGTGCACTGGGCACACGGCGCGGACGTACACGGACTGTTCCGCCGGTTCGCCCGGGACACCCGCGTGCCGGGCCTGGTGCTGGCCGAGGCCGAGCGGTTGGAGCAGCCGGTGCCGACACCGCCGAACTGGCAGGACGACTGGCGGATCGGCGCGAACGAAGTCTTCCGCACCGCGATCGCACCGGACGGGCGGCCGGCGCTCGAGTGCTGCACGCACCACGACGTCGCCATCCTGCAGCGGGAGGCACGGGCTCCGCTGGCCCCGGGGACCTGCCTGCAGTGGTCCTGGCGCGTGGACCAGCTCCCCAGCGACCTGGCCGAGGACACATTGCCGTCGCACGACTACCTGAGCATCGCCGTGGAGTTCGACGACGGCCAGGACATCACCTACTACTGGAGCGCGACGCTGCCGGAGGGCACGGCGTTCCGCTGCCCGCTGCCCGTGTGGCGGGACATCGAGACCCACGTGGTGGTTCGCAGCGGGCCCGGCGAGCTCGGCCGCTGGCTGGCGGAGGAGCGCGACCTGTACGCCGATTACCGGCGAATCGTCTGCGGCCAGGCTCGCGAAGTGGTGCGCATCTGGCTGATCGGGGAGAGCGTGATGCAACGTGGCCACGGCCGCTGCGAGTATGCGAGCATTCGGCTCGACACGAACGAACGGACCCTCGAGGTCCTCTGAACGGACAGGCGGGAGAGAACGACATGCACGGACTGATGATGGATGCGCCGCTCACGATCACGGAGATCATGAAGTTCGGCGAGCGCAATTATCCGGGCACCGAGATCGTCTCGGTGACGATGGACAACCCGCGCCACCGCTGCACGCTGGCCGACGTCTTCCGCCGCGCGCGCCAGCTCGCCAACGCGCTCACCGCGGCCGGCGTGAAGCCCGGCGACCGCATCGGCACGCTGGCCTGGAACGACTTCCGCCACTACGAGCTGTACTGCGCCGTCTCCTGCATGGGCGCGGTGCTGCACACGATCAACCCGCGCCTGTTCCCCGAGCAGCTCGAGTACATCATCAACCACGCGGAGAACAAGCTGCTGTTCGTCGATCCGACCCTGCTGCCGGTACTGGCGCAGGTGCAGGGCAAGATCCCGACGGTCGAGAAGGTGATTGTGCTCACCAGCGACGCCGCGCTGCCGGAAGCGGTGAAGGGCAGGCTGCCTTCCTACGAGTCGTTCATCGCCGGCCAGCCCGACACCTTCGACTGGCCGGAACTCGACGAGCGCACCGCAAGCTCGCTCTGCTACACCTCGGGCACCACCGGTCACCCGAAGGGCGTGCTGTACAGCCACCGCTCGACCGTGCTGCACGCCTACGCGTGCTGCATGGCCGACGCCGTGGGCGTCACCGGCCGCGACACCGTGCTCGCCGTGGTGCCGATGTTCCACGCCAACGCGTGGGGCCTGCCCTACAACGCGCCGATGGTCGGCACCAAGCTGGTGTTCCCCGGCCCGAAGATGGGCGACGCGGCCACGCTCGTGACGCTCATGAACGAGGAAGGCGTGACCATGGCGGCGGGCGTCCCCACGGTGTGGACGCTGCTGCTCAATTACCTCGACCAGAGCGGCATCAAGCTCAAGACAATGAAGCGAACGCTGGTAGGCGGCTCGGCCGTGCCGCTGCAGATGATCCGCGACTTCGACCAGAAGCACGGCGTGCAGGTGCTGCAGGGCTGGGGCATGACCGAGATGAGCCCGCTCGGCACGGTCGGCTCGCTGCGCGCCGAGCAGGAATCACTGCCGGCCGAGGAGCGCTACCGGGCGCAGGCACTCCAGGGCCGCGGCATCTTCGGCGTCGATCGCAAGATCGTCGACGACGACGGCCGCGAGCTGCCGTGGGACGGCAAGTCCGCTGGCGAGCTCAAGGTGCGTGGGCCGTGGGTGTGCAGCGGCTACTACAGGCTGGAGCACTCCGCCGCGCACGATGCCGACGGCTGGTTCGCCACCGGCGACGTCGCCTGCATCCATCCCAACGGCTTCCTGCAGATCACCGACCGCGCCAAGGACGTGATCAAGTCGGGCGGCGAGTGGATCAGCTCGGTGGACCTCGAGAACTGCGCCTGCGGCCACCCCGAGGTGCTGATGGCGGCGGCCATCGGCGTGAAGCACCCCAAGTGGGAAGAGCGTCCGCTGTTGCTGGTAGTGCCGCGCCAGGGCTGCACGCCCACGCGCGAATCGGTGCTGGCGCACATCGCCGAGCACTTCGCCAAGTGGCAGCTGCCGGACGAAGTGATCCTGGTCGAGTCGCTGCCCATGACCGCGACCGGCAAGATCAGCAAGAAGGACCTGCGCGCGAAGTTCGGCGATGTGCTGATGCAGCAGGCGTGAAGAGGTGCCCGTGTCGGCCTCGAGCGGGAGCTGTTACTCCCGCTCGACGTCGAAGTGCGTTCCCTTCAGGGTTTCCTCGACCAGCTCGATCGAGAAGTCGGGGCCGTCCTTCTTCTTGACCAGCACGTCCTCGAAGTCGTCGCCCTCGACGCGGAAGCGCTTCGGATCCAGGGCCGCCTTGAAGGCCTTCTTGACGTCGGCTGAAACACCGTTCTCGGAGCGGCCTTCCTTGATGGTCACGATCACCTCGATCGGAGCCTCGTCCTTCGGGGTGACCCGGAAGCGGGCGACGCCGTCGTTGTTGGCGCCCTCCTTCACCTCGATCCGCCACTTGTTCGAGTATTTCAGGTCGGCGAACGATTCCGGCGCGACCGTGACCGCGGCCTCGGCCGCTGCCGCCGCCGGAACGGCCTCCTGCCCGACTGCCGCGTTTGCGGCCAGCAGCGCAGCCAGGGTCAGCAACACCGGCCGAATTGAGGATTCGAGACTCATGATTGCAGCTCCCATCGAAAGGTTCACGGATGTCCGAGGTGCTAGGCCAGACACTTCCGCAGCAGCCCCTCGGCATCGACGAGGCTCATGTTCTTCGGCACCGGGTAGTCGCGGTGCGCTTCGATCATGGCAGCGCGGGCGACCTCCGGGATGTCGCTCGCCTTGAGCGCCGCGAGTTTCTCGGGAATGCCGACGGTGCGGTTGAGTTCGTGCACGCGCGCGACGAAGCGCTGCGCCAGCGCAGCGCGCGGTTCGCCCTCGCGGCCGGCACCGATCGCGATCGCCAGCTCTGCCAGGCGCTGCTCGGCCAGCGGCGCGTCCTTGATGAAGTCGAGCACGTAGGGCAGCAGGATCGCGTTGCCGAGTCCGTGCGGCACGCCGTACATGCCGCCCACCTTGTGCGAGAACGCGTGCACGTAACCGACGTAGGCCTTGGTGAACGCCAGGCCGGCGTAGAAGGACGCGAGCAGCATGGCCTCGCGGGCCTCCAGGTCCTCGCCGTTCGCGCAGGCGCGCGGGAGGTTCGCGAAGATCATGCGTACCGCCGACACCGAATGGAACGCGGTCTCCGCGTGCGGCCAGCGGTTGATGTACGACTCCACCGCGTGGGTCAGAGCGTCCATGCCGGTTGCAGCAGTGATGTGCTTCGGCATGCCTCGCGTCAGCAGCGGGTCGAGCGCGGCCGCCGCAGGGACCAGCTTCGGATCGACGACCACCGACTTCACGTGCCTGACCGGGTCGGTCACGACCGCGGCCACCGTCACCTCGGAGCCCGTGCCCGCCGTGGTCGGCACCGCGAACAGCGGCAGCATGGGCTTGCCGACCTTGAGCATGCCGACCAGTTTCGCCGGGCTCTTGCCGCTCACCAGCATCGCGTCGATCACCTTGGCCGCGTCGATCACCGACCCGCCGCCGACCGCGAGGATCGAGTCGGCGCGATGGGCTCGCGCGGCCTCGAAGCCGCGCTGCAGGACCTCGTAGGTCGGATCGGGGGTGATGCCGTCGTGGATGGCGACGTCGACGCCCTTGGCGGCCAGCGCCTGACGCAACGGCTCCACGATGCCGAGCTTGACGAGGACGGCGTCCGTGACGATGAGCACGCGCCGCAAGCCGAACTGCGCGATCGAGTCGCACAGACGGAGCGCTGCGTCGGACCCCACGAAGGTCGTCGGCCGCGGAATAGGCACCACGCGGGAGGTCGGCCACTGGAAGGGCTTTACTAGCCGGTAGGCGAACAGGCGCAGGGCGAACAGCATGGCGGGTCTCCGAGTGCTGCTGCGCATCATGCTGCGCATCCGCCGACCCTGCCAAGTGTGGATGACCGCGACAGCCGTTCCGGCTAGGCTGCCGCGGCGTGCGCCACCGGGCGCCTCCCGGACAGGTGACCCCCATGACGGACCGAGCCCCGATCCCGCGCGACCCCGCCAACGACTACACGCCGGAGATGGCCGAGCGACGGGCGCAGTTCCTGCGCGAGCGAACCGGCGTCGAACTCGACCACGTCCGCCGCGCATCGTTCGACCCGGCCTTGCTGCCGGGCAACATCGAGAACTTCGTGGGCGTCGCGCAGGTGCCCATCGGCCTCGCCGGCCCGCTGCGCATCAACGGCGAACACGCTACGGGCGACCTTTACGTGCCGCTCGCGACCACCGAAGGCACGCTGGTGGCGAGCTACAGCCGCGGCATGCGCGTACTCACCGAGTGCGGCGGGGTCACCGCAACCGTGGTGAAGCGCTCGATGCAGCGCGCGCCGGTGTTCATGTTCGCCACGGCACGCCAGGCGCGCGACTTCGGCGAGTGGCTCACGGCGAACTTCGAGGGCACGAAGGCGGCGGCCGAGTCCACCACCCGGGTCGGCAAGCTGTTTGAGATCGAGCAGTACGCGCTCGGCAACCTGCTCTACCTGCGCTTCAACTACACGACGGGCGACGCCGCCGGGCAGAACATGACCGGCAAGGCGACGTTCGCCGCCTGCGAGTGGATCCGCGCGACCCACCCGGAACACCCGAAGTACATGCTCTCGGGCAGCATCGACACCGACAAGAAGCACTCCGCCATCAACACGCTGCGCACCCGCGGCCGGCGCGTGGTCGCCGAGGCGGTGATCAAGAGCGAGGTGCTCGAGCGCCTCATGCGCGTGGACACGAAGACCCTGTTCCGCGCGCGGCAGGTGTCGAACGCCGGCGCCCTGCTGGCGGGCACAGCCTACAACGGTCCGCACGCGGCGAACGGCATCACCGCCATATTCATCGCCACCGGCCAGGACGTCGCCAACGTCGCCGAGTCGCACGCCGGAATCACCTACTCCCAGCTGCTCGACAACGGCGACTACTACTGGTCGGTGACGCTCACGTCGCTGATCGTTGCGAGCTACGGCGGCGGCACCGGCCTGCCCACGCAGCGTGAATGCCTCGAGCTGCTCGGCTGCTACGGCCAGGGCAAGGCGGACAGGCTCGCGGAGATCATCGCGAGCGTGGTGCTCGCGGGCGACATTTCGCTGGGCAGCGCGGTCCTCGCGGGCGACTGGGTCACGAGCCACGAGCGGCTGGGCCGCAATCGCCCCTGACCCGGCGTGCGGGATTCAGCGTCCGACGAAATCGCCGATCAGGCGATTGACCTCGTCCGCGGCCTCGACCTGCACCATGTGACCGCGGCCCGGCAGCACGTGGACCGACACGCCGTCGCGGGCCAGTTCCTCGGCCGGCGGCGGTGGCACGATGGTGTCCGCCGCGCCCCAGAGGATGAGCGTCGGCACGCTACCCGCGACCTCACGAAGCGCGCGGCCCGAAGGCGTGCCGCCGTAACGGCTCGACGCAATCCTCGCGAGCGCCTCGACGGCACCCGCGCGCTGCTTGCTGACGACGAGCTGCTGCACTTCGGCGCCCGTGACGCGACCGGGATCCGCATAGAGCTGCCGCATGAGCGGCTCGAGTTCCTCGCGGCTGCGCGCCGCCACCAGCCCGCGAATGAAATCCGCATTGATCTTCTGGCCGAAACCCGCGGGCCCGACCAGCGTCAGCGACTGCACGCGTCCCGGATTAGCATCCGCCAGGGCGAGGCACACCGCCGCACCCATCGAATGCCCGACCAGGTGGACACGGTCGGCGCCGATCGCGTCCAGGTAGTCGCGGACGCACGCCACCAGTTCATCGAGCGAGCCCGAGCCCACGTCCAGCGACGATTCGCCGTGACCGGGCAGGTCGAGCGACGCGACCGTGCGGCCACCTGCCGCGAGCGCCGCCTGGTTGGCGCCCCAGGCATCGAGGCTGCCGCCGAAGCCGTGCACCATCACGACCACCGGACCGCCGTCGCCCAGCACGCGGTGACGGATGCGCCGCCCGTTCAGGTCCACGAACTGCAACTGGGTGTCGATCGTCATGGCTGCTCCCGCCATACGGCTCGCGATCGGCGCGCGGCTACCGCACATCGATTGCGCCGGCCGCTTCGAGCGCCCGCGCGTATTCCACCGCGCGGTGTTCGGCGTAGTAGTCGATGGTGAAGCCCAGCGCCGCGAGGATCAGCAGGCCCACGGCCAGTCCGTGGAACAGCGGCTTGCCGACGACGAACACGAACACCAACGCCATCCCGATGGCGATCGCATAGCCGATCCGGTACTGACCGAAGCTCTTGACGACCTGGCGGATGCGCGGCCCCTCCTCCACCGCGAACCGGGCCGGCTCGCGCTGCTGCATTTCGACCAGCTGGCGGACCTGCCCATCGGTGCGGAAGTAGACGGACCCGCCGACCCCGATACCGAGCGCAGCGGTCAGCAGCAGCGACGCCGCGAGGCCGCGCGCGAACGGCTCGCGCACGCAGAACCAAAGCCAGATCGCTGCCGCCAGCGCGAGCACGCCGGCCAGCAGTATCAGCGACGCCTCGGATTTCTCACCGGCGAAATATTCCCGCAGCACGTGCTCGACGGTCATCGCACTCATCCCCGTCCGGGTCGAGCGGCGCAGCTCACGGGATCGCGTGTGGCGCGATGCGGTCACGCCAGGGCATCGCCTGTTCGAGCTGGGCCGCGAGACGGAACAGCGTCGCCTCCTCCCCGAGCTGCGCGGTAAACAGCATGCCCATCGGCAGCCCGTCCTCCGTCCAGTGCAGCGGCAACGACATGGACGGCTGGCCCGTCACGTTCGCAACCATGGTGTACGGCGCGGCCTCGAATACCCTGGCGAACGCTTCGATCAGCTTGGCCCGCTGGCTGAGGAACGCACCGGCCGGCAGTGCCGCGAGCAGCTTCACGCCCTGGCGCTGCAGGGTGGAGAGTTCATAGGCACCGATCGGCAGCGGCGGCACACCCACCGTGGGCGTGAGCAGCACGTCGAAGGCCGAGGACCAGCCGAGCCAGCGCCGCGAGAACAGCTGCAGGCTGTCATGCGCGGTGACGGCATCCGTGGCCGACAGTGCGTCGCCCAGCTTCGCCAGCACCCAGGTCGCGAGTTCGACGTCGTCGCTGGTCGCCACGCGGCCCACAGCGGCGGCACCGCGGCGCAGCGTTGCGGCGACGTC
>Ga0209450_10001700_pt1 | contig 11031 bp, 11 predicted proteins | sample FrelakmetLWP11LW_FD_187149 | JGI IMG/M metagenome (GOLD analysis project Ga0209450, IMG submission 187149) | Freshwater lake sediment microbial communities from the University of Notre Dame, USA, for methane emissions studies - LWP11 LW (SPAdes)... | ecosystem: Environmental > Aquatic >... | reverse complement strand
TTCTCTGATCCGCGGGACGGACGAGTGGGCCCAATGGTTCGGGAAGATCAACGCCGCCGGTGAATGCGCCCTGGAAATCGTCACGGGGTCCGACGATGACCTGCATTCCGGCCTGGTGGGGCTGGCCGTCGCAACCGGGCGGGGCGAGGCGGCGTACGTTCCGCTGGGCCATCGGGATGAGGGCGCGCTTCGGCAAATCCCCGAAGCGGATTTTTTCAAAAGCCTGCCCCCCCTTCTGTCGGATGAAAAAATCACGAAGCATGCCCACGACCTGAAGAAGGTACTCCTCGCCCTGTCCGGCAGAAAGGCAGCCCTGGGAAAACCCGGCTGCGACACGATGGTGGCGGCCTATCTCCTCAACCCCTCGCGCCATGGTTTCGAGCTGGCGGAGGTGGCCCGGGAGCATCTTCAGCGCCAGGTCCCGTCCGCAAAAGAGCTGACGGGCAGCGGGGCGAGGGCCGTGCCCTTCAGCATGATCAGCGTCGAGAAAATGACGGATTACGCCTGCCGCAGGGCCTGTGCCGTGTTCAGGCTGAGCTCAATCCTCGCCGAAAAGCTCCGCCGGGAAGGCTTCGAAGACCTGTTCCATCAGGTCGAGATGCCGCTCGTGGAGGTCCTTGCCGACATGGAAAAAAAGGGGGTTCTGCTGGACCTCAAACTCCTGAAGGACATGTCCGGCGAAATCCAACAGCTCATGGCCATCTCGGAAACGAAAATCCACCAGCTCGCCGGCGAGAAATTCAACATCAATTCGCCGAAACAGCTTCAGGTCATCCTGTTTGAGAAGATGGGCCTTCCGAAAGGCAGAAAGACGAAGGACGGATATTCGACCGACGTCGAGGTCCTTTCCTGGCTGGCCGAAAACCACGAGCTGCCTGCCGAAATCCTGTCCTACCGGAGCATGGCCAAACTCAAGTCCACTTACATCGACGCGCTGCCCCTCCTGGTCCGCAGGGAAACGGGGCGGGTCCATACGTCCTACAACCAGACGGTAACGGCCACCGGAAGGCTGTCCAGCAGCAATCCGAACCTGCAGAACATCCCGATCCGCACCCTGGAGGGAAAACGCATCCGGCAGGCCTTCATCGCGCCCCGGGGCTGGGACATCGTCGCGGCGGACTATTCGCAGATCGAACTGCGGGTGCTGGCCCACCTCTCCGGGGACCGGTCCCTCATCGACGCCTTCCAGTCCGGCGAGGACATCCACAGCCGGACGGCCTCGGACATCTTCGGCGTCTTTCCCGCCATGGTCAATGCGGAGATGCGCCGGCAGGCCAAGGTGATCAACTTCGGGGTCCTCTACGGAATGAGCGCCTTCGGCCTGGCCAGGGAACTGAACATCAACCAGAAACTGGCCCAGGCCTACATCGACGGGTACTTCGAGAAATACCGGGGCGTGCGGCGCTACCTCGACGGCATCCTGGAAAATGCGCGCCGGGACGGCTACGTGACAACGCTTCTCCGCCGCCGTCGCTACCTGCCGGAGATCAACCACAGCATGCCCGCGGTCCGGCAGTTCGCCGAACGGACGGCCATCAACGCCCCGATTCAGGGAACGGCCGCCGATCTGATCAAGGTGGCCATGATCAATATCTCTCGGCATCTTGCGAAGCGCCGCCTCCAGACCTGCATGCTCATGCAGGTCCACGACGAGCTGGTCTTCGAGGCGCCCGCAGCGGAAAGGGAGGAGGTCGTGGCCCTTGTCAGAAGGGAAATGGAGGAGGTCATCAAAATGGAGGTCCCGCTCAAGGTGGACATCGGCACGGGAAAAAACTGGGACGAGGCACACGGATGAAAAACAGAGCGCATTACGCCCGCCGGGGCGCCCCGGTAAAAACACCGGAAGATCATAAGGCAAAAAGCGGGAACATCGCTGAATTTGCCAGGAAGCTTCCCTTCCTGTCCTGCCTGGATGACGAAGAAATCATTATTTTGCGACACGTGATTACCGAAAGACAATTCGTCAAGGATCAGGTCATTCTGCGGGAGGAAGACACCCCCAACTACCTGTATTTCATTTACTCGGGCAAGGTTAAGATCATCCAGTCAGGCGCCGGCGGGAAAGAGAAAGTGATCGCCATCCACCAGCAGGGGGATTACTTCGGCGAAATGGCCATCCTGGACGGACGGACCGAACCGGCCTCCGTCGTGGCCCTTGAAAATACGCGGATCGGTCTTCTTTCCGGGGATGTGTTCAACAAACATTTCATGGGCAACAACAAAATCCTGCGGGAGATCATCAACCTGCTCTGCAGCCGGCTGAGGGACGCCTGGTCGATGGTCAAGGTCATGAGCTTCGCCGACGCGGAGCATCGCGTGCGTGCCGTGCTGAAATACATGGGGGAGCGGTTCGGCGTTCCGGATCCCCGTGGCACGGTCATCCGGTTCAGGCTCACCCACGGCGATATTGCCGGCTTCGCCTCTCTTTCCAGGGAAACGGTCACGCGCATTCTCAGCCGCCTCGAGAAGGCAGATGAAATCGAAGCGCGCCCCCGCAGGGACATCCTTCTCAAACCCGCCTTCATAAAGAAATAAGCGCGCTGAAAAAAAGCGCCTTTTCCGGCCCGCATGGGACCGGGAAAGGCGCCTGCTGATGAAATCAAACGGACGCTGAGAACCTAAGGGTTTATTTCACCACAAACTCGGCCCGGCGGTTCTGGGCGTGGGCTGCTTCCGAATGGCCCGGATCAGCCGGTCTCTCTTCGCCGAAGCTGATCGTGCTGATGCGCGCTGCTGCGATGCCGCTGTTAACGAGGTATTTCTTGGCTTCCGCCGCCCTTCTTTCCCCGAGGGCAAGGTTGTATTCGGTCGTTCCGACTTCGTCGCAATGACCCTCGACGAGTACAGAGGTGTCCTTGTGCGCCTTGAGCCATTCGACATGCTTGTTAAGAATCGCCCGGTCCTGGGCCCTCAGGACGGATTTGTCAAAGTCGAAATGGACCGGATCCAGCATCTCCCTTCCCTTCGCGGCCTTCGCTGCCGCTGCTGCGGCCGCCGCATCTTCCGCTTCCTTCTTCGCCCTTGCTGCAGCCTCTTCCGCGGCCTTCTTCGCCTTCAGGGCCGCCGCATCCTCGAGCAGGACTTTCTGCACGAAAGCGGCCATGGCTGCCGGGTTCGCCAGTTCATCGGCGGTTGCGTAATCGCCACAGGCCGCGGCTCCGACGATCTGCTGTGCGAACGCCTTCCCGCCGGGAACATTTCCCACCTGAACGGTATACAGGCAGAGCTTGTCGCCGAAGTCCGCCTTCAGTTTGCCGGCAGCTTCCACAGTCGCCTTGGTGTTGACGTCTTTCTCATCAAAATCGCTGAAAATCACGATGGCCGACTGGCCCGCCGCGCCCTTCAGGTCATTGCCTGCCGCCAGGAGAGCCAGGTTTGTTGGCGTCTTGCCGTTGGGGAATCCGACACCGTCGATCACCTTGATGTACTCGTTTTTCTCAAAGGCCTTCATCCCGTAGATTTGAGCCGTCTGATCGGACCAGAACGTTTTGAGGCCCGCGTTCAGCTTCATTTCCGGGATCGTCGCGGCCATGTTTTTGGTCGCGTTCTTCGCATGCGTCAGATGGTTGGCCAGATCCACATTCGGCGGCTTGGCATACCACTGATCCATGGAAGCGGATTTGTCGAGCAGAACGGCCAGATTGTCCGTCTTCTGAATCAAGTCTCCCGCTTTCATTTTCGGGTTTAGGTCAACCGGCTTAAACGTCGAAACCGTCGCGCAACCGGTAAACATGAAGCAAAACACCGCCAATGCAACAAGCCCATAACTGATCCGTCTCATCATCGAACCTCCTTTAATTGAAGAATTTCATTTCTTAAAGTGGGTTTTATTATTCCACATTGCCCCTTGGATCTATCAAACCGCCCGATTTCACGGATGTTCCAACGCTGCAACTATATTTACATTACATCAGGAACCGTGGCAAGTCAATGGGTAAAATGCTTTTTTTCACATCTTCCGATCTGTGTCATCAGTCTGTCCCCGCACGTCCGCACCCCGCTTCTGCACATCCTGTTTCTGGTTCTGCCTGTCCTGTGCCGTTTCCTTTTCCTTGAGGTCCCTGGTCTCCATTTCCTTCAATTTCCGTTTGCTTTCATTGGTCCAGGCTTCCCGATCCTGGTCGGTAATGTCCTTGTAGGATTCCAGCGCCTCACACCGGTAACCCCTCTCGGTGGGATTGTCGGTCAGTATCGTGGCGCCGTTTCGGTCCGTGCACCTGTAGATCGTCCCGCAGCGGGCGCTTCCCGGGAATGCCGCCAGAAGAATGGCCAGCGATCCCAGGACAATCCGGCACTTCCCCGCCGTGGAGCCATGCCGGGCGCGGATTTTTCCGATCATCGGCCTGTCACCTCTCAAAAAAAGTATGCGATTCCGAGATCGAAACCGTACTGGTTGGTCGTACTCGACGGTTCCCTGACCAGCGACCTTTGCGATCCACGATAGGTCAGGACCTCCATGCCGCTTGCGCCGATCGGACTGTATTCGTACCAGGGCGTGCCGGTCACGGACCAGTTACCCGTGAATGCGTAACGGACGGGAGCTGCGACATAAAAGCCGATTTTATCCCCCAGGTTGAAGGCGGGATCGTTGTAGCCCGAATCCAGTTCCGACAGCAACACCTTCATCCTGCCCATGAACATGATATTCGCCGCCGCCGTGATTCCGAAACGCCATCGCGGATCGAAGTCGCGATCAACCCTGATCCCCAAAGGAAGATAATGCCATCCGTACTCCTCCTTGTAGTTCCCGATGGATGGGTTTGCCTCGCCCCGCTTCCAGGAGCGATAGCCGTAGCCGATATAGGGAATGAGGGAAGTCCTTTGGCCGGCCTGAGACAGGTAACCCACGTTCGCTTCGAGCCTGTAAAACCGTTGGGGGTCGTTTGCGAAATAGATCGGCGTCCCGTTCTGATCGCTGCCGTCATAGGCCAGATCGCCGCTCGCATAGCTGCCGCTGATCCTCAGATAGAGCCCGCTGTCCCTCCTGTAGCCGAAGCCCAGATACATCCCCGGCAGCCAGCCGCTGTTCGCACTTTTCTGGGGCGGGTCGATGTCTTCCTCGTAGTCGGTGTAAAAGTATCTTGCCCCCATCTCGAGGAAAAACGGCGGCAACGAACCCGCAGCCGCTTCTCCCCCCATTTTAGCAGAAGAAATTTTTCCCTGGGCAAATAAGGTTGCGGGGACAGAGAATATCACGGCCGCGACTGCCAGAATAACGGTGATTCTGACCGGATTCTTCAATTTCCCTCCCTGTGCGTGACGGATAAAAGCCGGGCCCGGTGCGGCTGAACCCAAAAGCGGGCACAGTCTGCCCCCATCGTTTTCAGATGTCAAATATTTTTGTCATTCATTTTTTCGTTCGACCGCGCAAAATAACCAGCCATCCGCGTTGCGGGGTTCCTGGAACTGTTTTCAGTTGAGTTATCACACCGCCCGGAGTATATTGCCCATCATCGATCATTTCAGGAGGAAACCCATGCGAGCCATTATGCATTTCATGGGGTTTCCAGTACCATATTGTTCTTATTCTTACCATGAGGGGGGAGTATGCAGGATTCGGAGCTCAATCAGGAAAAGTTTCAGACACTGAAGAGGATTGTTTCGGAGATCGCCGAAATGAGGCATCAGATGAACGAACAGGACAGGGTCAAAATCGAGCTGGAAAATGAGATACATCAGTTAAAAAGCACGGAGGAAGAGTTGCGCGCGGCCAAGGCTGCCCTGGAGGCGCAACTGGCCGACGGCAGGACCGAAAGGGAGCTTCTCTCGCAGAAGCTGGAACATGAGGTCGGCGAACGGAAGCGTGTCGAAGAGGAGTTCCGCGCCGTCAAAATTTCGCTCGAGGAACAATTGGCCAGGCGGGCGTCCGAGCTGGAAGCGATGACGAACAATCTCAGGTCCGAGAAACAGACGTTGAAGCAGGCGCTGGACAACCTGCAGCAGCAGTTTGATGCATCATACAAATTATAGCACGCGGCCGGACCGGCAAGGGCGGAGAGATGCACCCGGACGGGAGAAAATGGTTTGGAAAAGCGGGTTTCCGCCGGTCAGTGAGTGGTCGCAGCGGGTACAGGCCGTCCCATCTCCGGTCGTGATCCCGACGTGATGGCTGCCTTCCTCTCACTCCTCGCTCGATGCCTTTAACCGGAACAGGGAAGAAAAGGTAGCCGTTTTCACGCCCGCCCCATCAAAGACCTCCGCCTCGCCCTTGATGGGCGTCCTACGGACACAATGAATTTTGTTTTTTGACATTTCAGAGAATCAGGAACACAAGAAAACAAATACATTCACATCGGGCATCGTCAAAAGGTCAACAATCAATCCCGCCCCTTTTTCAAGGGTGATGCCATGAAGAGCTTGTTGAAACCCCGTATCTCAAAAGAGAGCGGGGTTTTGTGTTTTGAAATTTAACAAGGAAATCATGTCAAAGAATGTGCGTTTCCGGCATGCCCTGCATGCTTTATGACACCCAGGGTTGCATTGTAGAGAGCATCATCGTTTCAACACATGGGGTCGATTGAAGGGAGGTAAGCGATGGACGACAACGTTTCAGGGTGCGGGCAAGCGTTTCGTGAGGAGTCCGCCGTGAAAGGGAATTATCAGTAAGGTTCCGATGCAAAGATCACCCCCCTTGGCTTTGCCGTTTGGCCTTCATTCAAGGGGATTGCCATGCTGAATGAAGTCCATCATCTGTTGGATCTTTTCCGGACTGGTGAGCCAGGGGGGTGACTCTTTGGGGAACCAATCCCGAAGGGCCGTAAGATCATCCGGCCAGCGCAGTGCAGATTCCACAATCGTTCCAGGTGAGGTGATCTCTTGAACGGCTTGGAGCATATGCTTCATGACAAGGCAATGGGTTTCATGATCGCCCGGCCGCCCCCAGATCATGCCGAAGGGGAACTCTACGGCCATGGCCCGAGGCACACCGATCTTCTCGGTGATATAGGGCATCTGCGTTAAACAGATTGTGGACAGACCCTTTTTTTCCATGATGCGCTGTGCCAGCCCCACGGACTGGTTGCACAGGGGTCACCCGGGAGACAACAGGACAAGGTCAGCCTCCATCTCGATCAGCCGCTCCGCCATGCGGGGAGCTGTTTCTCTCATGAAAACCAGCGGCTTTGGCTGGTAGCCCATAAAAGAAAGGTGGTGGTCCGTAATGCCGCCGATCTCGCCGGTCGCGTACAGCTCCTCAAGGACGGCGACAGGGAGCATGCAGTTATAGTCCTGTCGGGCATGAGCATTTTCATAGTGCAGGTGGGCTGTTCTAATTTCATCCTGCCTGATCCCCCTCGGAATTTCCCGTAAGGTGGGATCACCCCAGAGCGGTTCCCGCTTCTCCCGCTCCATGTCAAAGGGCGTATCATCCCGGTGATACAATCCTCCCGAGGAAACCAGGGCCACCCGACACTCCCGCACCCGCTTTCTTAACGGCGCCCAAGGGATCGGTTCAGCCTTTGTATCGACATAAGGCCAGACTTTCAGAGATTCAGCAAGGGTCTTTGACATGAACTTGAAGCTGTTAATCGCCATAATGGACCTCCGTCGCAGTTGAGCTGACCGCTTTCTCCGGATGCATGTTAAAAGATTGTTTCCTCCCTATACCGACGGCTGCCCGGTGTGGACCCGGTATGCCCATTATCCACACCTTTCTTCAGCTCCCTTCCAACCTTGAAGTACACTCCTTTCTTCGGTTTCACCTCGACGGTTTCACCGGTTTTCGGGTTTCTCCCCCTGTAAGCGCCATATTCCCGCACAGAGAAACTCCCGAATCCCCTGATTTCAATCCTGCCGCCCTTCATCAGGGCATCGGTGAAGCCGTCAAAAACCAGATTGATAATTTTTGTTGCGTCTTTTTCCGTCAGATTCTCTTTCACAGACAGTGCGGTGATAAGGTCGGATTTGTTCATATAGCCCCCTTACTTTATATGACCTTCAGGATATTCGGCGCGTGTCTTTCAGAGGCATCGGGAATGCTGGTCGGATAACCAACAATAACAGGTGCCACGATGCGGCAATCTGAGGGGACTCCAATGTCATCCAATGTTTTGCGGTCACGTATTTGAGCCCCCAATGCAATCCAGCATGTTCCGAGTCCCCTTGATGTTGCCGAGAACATGAAATAGGCAACTGTCAGGGCAACATCCACATCGAGGGAGCGAATGTTATTTGGACCTGCGATACAAACCAGGCAGGGTGCATTATAAAATACATTGAAGTTTTCATCTCTCAATGTGGCCTCATACTGCCTTAGCGGTGAGTCAGGATTCTTCATCAAATCGGCAAGCAGATTTCTCTTGCTTTCATCGGAGAGTCTTTGCATGCAATGACGGTCCTGGATGATGATAAACCGGCACGGCTGGCCGTTGCCTGCTGTCGGGGCAAGGCATGTGTCCTGAATGATCTCTTTCAGGACTGACAAGGGAACCTCCCTGTTCTGAAAGTCCCTGATGGAACGCCTGTTTTTCAAAATGGTCTGGAAATCCATATCGCGGCTCCTTTGCTGTTCCGGTCTTGGCCGGTTTTTATATAAAATCTGGAGCGGTTTTGGTGCACCGGGCCTTACTGATGTGGGTGATTCTCACGCCAGAGCTTATATGCAAGGCCGCCGAAAAATACAGCGGCAACAGCGCTCGGCCAGAGGGGAATGGATATGCCGTTGGCCATGACCTCCACTCGGAAAAGGAAGCGGAGCATCTGTGCAACTGCGATGAGCGAAAAAATCACGGTGGCGATTGCTGTAAAAGGTTTCATTCCCTTAACCTCGGCGCCGTCGTGATTGACTTCCCCGTGCGAGCGCCACACTCAAAACAACGGCCGTCTCCGTACATGTGCCACCGTCAATCCTTTTGTGGATGGCGTGGCACCTTTAGGGCTGATCCGGTAGTGTCATATGGATTGAAATTTTATCAATTGCGTCACGCGGTCCGCTCCCTGTCGCGATTCGTTTGCGCTGAATTGTTATTTCTTCAACAATGCAATCGGTGGTTTCTTCAAAGTAGTTGAGATTCAGCAATATGTTGCGCTTCAGATAATCTTCACTTTCCTGGATGTGCGCCATGAATTCTTTGATGTCCGCCTCCCTGTCCGCACCCATGTTCGCTTTCCATTTTTCGATGACCTTCTTGACTTCTTCAGTGTCCTTTATGTCCATATCCTTTTCCCCTTGCAGGCCCGTCAAAACAAAAAACCCCGCTCTCTATAAGAGAAACAGGGCTTTCATTCGGGAATCACCATCACTTCACCATGTGGGTTTATGTGACCGGGACTTTATACGACAGTCTGTATATGCCCCTGTCTGGTTCAAAAGTCAACCCTTATGCCCTTATGCCCCTGTCTACCCTTTCCGGCAACCGAAGTTTTTGTCTGATTGTCTTGACACCGTTCGACAGTTGGAGGGAGTTCGACATCCAAAAGCGGTAAAATATGGCTGTCGCAAATCCCGTAAACAAAAAAGGCTGTAACGCCGAAACGCTGCAACCTCTTGATATCATTTGGTGCCGGAGGTCGGAATTGAACCGACATGACCGCAAGGGTCGGGGGATTTTGAGTCCCCTGCGTCTACCAGTTTCACCACTCCGGCACGGGCGGCAGATTACCATAGAGGAGGTCTGAAATGTCAAGAAAAATGTATTGACAGAGCGCAAAACGCCATGCTAATGGTTGCGCTCCCGGCGGCGGAAAATTGGGGTTGTAGCTCAGTTGGGAGAGCGCTTGAATGGCATTCAAGAGGCCGGGGGTTCGACTCCCCCCAGCTCCACCAAATCAATAAAGGGGTTGCGCTGGTCATCGATCGGCAGCCCCTTCTTTTTTTACCGGAACGAAGGAGAAATGCCATGCCGCGGAAAGGCGACAAGGTTTTTTGCATCAACCATCCCGACGAAGAACTGGCAATCCTGAATGAGAATGACGCCAACACCTTTCATTTGATCCGCCTGGGCTTCCTCAAGGGCGGATACAACTACGGCTTGCACGACAAATCGACGGGTTTCGACGTCTTCGGCTGCCGGAAATGCGGCTACGTCGAATTCTATCTGACACCGAAGGAGCTGAAGGTACTCGCCGAGCCGAAGGCATAGGATCATTCAGCAGCATCATCATGGCCAGGATTCTGATCGTCTATCACTCGCAGACGGGGAACACGGAGAAGATGGCGCTCGCCGTTGCGGAAGGCGCCCGCAGCATCGAAAAGGCCGAGGTCGCTCTCCGGAAAGCCCCGGACGCCTCGATCGACGACCTGCTGCAGGCGGACGGCCTCGCGATCGGCACGCCGGAAAACTTCGGCTACATGTCCGGCATGATCAAGGATTTTTTCGACCGGACCTATGTCGCTGCCCAGGACAAGGTCTTCCGCAAGCCCTACGTCGTTTTCATCAGCGCCGGCAACGACGGCACGGGCGCCCTGAACGCGATCGAACGAATCGCGCTGGGCTACAAACTCAAGAAAGTCTACGAACCGGTGATCTCCAAGGCGCGGGTGACGGAGGAAATCCTGGAGCGATGCCGGGAGCTGGGGGCCACGCTGGCCGGCGGCTGCCAGATGGGGATCTACTGACAGCGTTTTCAGAGCCTGCCGCAAGTCTCCCATTGCGGGAGCGCGGGCGGCAATCCCGCCTTTCTCAGTGCTTCTTCCCCTGCAGGACCTCGATGAACGCCTCGATCCGGGTCTCGATCTGGCTCTCGGAAAACTTCCGCTCGTCCGTCATGTCCGCCTCCAGCATCAGTGAAGGGATTCCCTTTTCCCGCTCGACGATGCGCTGAATGTCGTACTGGCCCAGCGAATAGGGCTTGCAGCTCCGGTTCGAGTGCATGACGATGCCGTCCACGTCGTACTTGTCCACCATGGCCATGACGCTCCGGGCCATCTCGTCCACGCCGATGTTCAGGTAGATCCGGGCGTGGCACTCGGCCATGCTCTCCAGGAAATTGTTTTCGTCCACGTATTTGAGGGCTGTGCACCAAGCCGAGGTGTAGGTGTCGGCCACCAGGCAGGCGCCCTGGGCGGCGAATTTCTCGGACAGCCATTTCGTC
>Ga0209450_10001699_pt1 | contig 11032 bp, 8 predicted proteins | sample FrelakmetLWP11LW_FD_187149 | JGI IMG/M metagenome (GOLD analysis project Ga0209450, IMG submission 187149) | Freshwater lake sediment microbial communities from the University of Notre Dame, USA, for methane emissions studies - LWP11 LW (SPAdes)... | ecosystem: Environmental > Aquatic >... | reverse complement strand
TTCAATGAGATCCATCGCTCTTCTTCCGGCAGGTAATATCTTTTCATAAAAAGATTTGGATAGAATTTTCTCTTAGTCCTCCTTTTTGAATGCGATACATTATTTCCTACCATCGCCTTCTTCCCTGTAACTTGACATACTTTTGACATGGTATTCTTTTTATCCGAGTTCTTAAATCAAGCTTTTTAAAACGAAGCGCAAAATACGTGATTTTTATCTGATTAACCAAATATTTAAGATACTTTTTTTTAACATGGCGAATGTTGAAATCTCAATATCTGGAAATCTGTTTCCAGAGCAGGTTCAGGGCCGCGACAGAAAACCGGTTTATGTTGGTGACCCTTTCGGTTCCGTACCGGTATTTTTCAGAGATTGTTCCATTCTTTGAAGATACTGCTATCCAGACAGTTCCGACAGGTTTTAATTCATTACCTCCATCCGGTCCTGCGATGCCTGAAGTTGCAACCGAATAATCAGTTTTAAGCAGTCGCTTTGCTCCTTCTGCCATCAGTTCGACAGTCTCCCTGCTCACTGCTCCATGGTTATCGAGGATATTGCGGCTTACCCCGAGAACATTCTCCTTTACTGAGTTGTCATAAGCAATGACGGCCCCTTTAAAATACTGTGAACTTCCAGGAATGCTTGTGATCATGCTGGCTATTCTGCCTCCTGTACAGCTTTCAGCAGTGCAAATGGTTTTACCTTTTTCTTTAAGAATCCTTCCGATTACCATTTCAAATGTCTCCTCATCTTCTCCGTAAATAAGTCCCGGGATTATGTCATAGAGTTTATTGATCTGCTCATGCAATATGCTGTCAAGCAATTTTTTATCAGAGCCTGTTGCTGTGAGGCGCAGTTTTATTATACCTGAGGCCGGAAGGTAAGCAAGCTTTATCTCCTTTGGCAGAGCTGCTTCAAAGTCCGTAAGCAACTCTGCAAGCTTTGCCTCCATTTCACCGTAAGTCATTATATTCTTGTGAATGATTGCCTGTGATGAAAACCTTTTAGCAAGCACAGGCAGTACATGTTCATTCATGATATATTTCATCTCATGCGGAACACCTGGCATTGCCACGAATATCGTCCCATCCTTCTCGAACCACATTCCGGGTGCAGTGCCTGCTGCATTATTCAGCACCCTGCACGCTTCAGGCACCTCGGCCTGCCTGCGATTATTCTCGTTCATAGGGAAATTGCGGCGTTTCAACATTTCTTCGATCATTTTAAGGACTTCATGATCGGTTGCCAGCATTGTACTGAAGAATTCGCAGAGAGTCTGTTTGGTGATATCGTCGCTGGTGGGGCCAAGACCACCTGTAATCAGGACAACGTCTGATTTTCCTGCCACTTCTGCAAGGGTGTCGATTATATCTTTTCGGAGGTCGTGAATAGATATCCGCCGGCAGACGTCAAATCCAAGCTTGCTGAGCTCTGCCCCCAACCATGCAGAGTTGGTGTCGATCGTCTGGCCAATAAGGAGCTCATCGCCTATGGTGATGATCTGGGCTTTCATGGAAATTACTTTCAGATTAAAAGCAAATCTAGTAAAAAAAAGATACCACTTCGTCCCGATATATCGGGACTTCGGAGGATGAGATACTCCTTCGCTAAAGCTACGGAGCATGAGAGCGGGAAACGAGACTCGAACTCGCGACCCTCAGCTTGGGAAGCTGATGCTCTACCAACTGAGCTATTCCCGCGTTATGAGATTTCGGATTTCGGATTTTTGATTTCGGATTTAAAGATACAAATAAAGTGAAAAAATCCGCAATCCGCAATCCGAATTCCGCAATTCCATTGAGCCTCCAATGGGACTCGAACCCACGACCTGCTCATTACGAATGAGCTGCTCTACCAGCTGAGCTAAGGAGGCATTTTTAAGAGCACAAATATAATAAAAAGCTATAAAGGCAATAAAAGCTATATATGCTTTAGAGGCTTTACAGCCTTTACAGCCTTTACAGCTTCTCGAGTTTCTCCAACCGCTGAAGCAATGGAGGATGTGAATAGTGAAAGAACACGTATGTCGGGTGTGGCAGCATATTTGAGAGATTCCTGACCGAAAGTTTTTTGAGCGCTTCGGCAAGATGTGACGGATAGTAGTTCTCTTTTACGAACCTGTCTGCTGCATATTCATTCCTTCTCGAAACAATATTGGAAATCAGTCCAATGATCAGAGATAGAGGACTGTACAGAATGCCAAATACGATGAGACCAAGGTGGAAGCTTGGTTTTTCAGCCCCGAGTGCCTGCGAAAGCTTTGGATTATTAACTACCAGCGAGAAAAGAAAGAGCATGAATCCGGTCATGATGAACGATGAGAGCATCATGAGCAGAATATGGTGTTTCTTATAATGTCCGATCTCATGACCAAGTACTGCAACTATCTCTTCTTCTGACAGTTCCTTGATAAGGGTATCGTAAAGGACAATTCTCTTTTTCGGGCCAAATCCCGAGAAATAGGCATTGCTCTTTGTACTTCTCTTTGATCCGTCGATGATATATATATTTTTCAGTCTGAAACCGGCTTTCAAAGCGAACTCCTCTATTTTCTGTCTCAATGATCCTTCTTCAAGCGGAGTCTGTTTATTGAAGATTGGTACTATGAGCTCCGAATAAAAGAAGTTCATGAAAACTGAAAATATAGTTATCAGTCCCCAGGCATATAACCAGAAGAGCGATCCGGTTTTGTAATAGAACCATGTTATAAGTCCAAGTACCGGTGCTCCCACCAGCAGGGCCAGGAACCATGATTTTATATGATCAGTTACGAAAGTCCTGATGGTCATGGTGTTGAAACCATACTTCTTCTCGATTACAAAAGTGTCGTACCAGCTGAACGGAATATTTATCAGATCCGATGCTAATCCGATCATTCCGAAAAAGAGAAGTGCAACTATCACCAGGTTGGCACTTATTGCTCTTGCTGCAGTGTCGACCATAGAGAATCCTCCTGCCAGAATCATTGCAAGGATCACCGCAAGGTTGAACGATGATGACCAGAATGAGAGTCTTTTATTATCCTTATCGTAGAGCTGGGATTTTTTGTAATCTTCTTCGGGACATATTCCCTGCAGTTTTTCGGGTAGCCTGTCGGACCACATTTTCCCGTTCAGGTGTTCCAGGTATTGTTCAAGCAGAAACCCGGCGACAGGTATAATAATTATGAGAATGTATACTATGTTGAACATCATTTAAATGGGTATAAAAAAAGAAGCAGGGTGTCTGTTTAAAATAAGTGTGGAATAAATATGTCTCGCTGCATTTCCTCGTGCTAAAAGGATAGACACCCTGCGAATTGTAAAGATAGTAAATATTTTTAAGTTAACATACCTCCGCAAACATGAATTATTTGTCCGGTGACATATGATGAGAGATCCGATGCCAGGTATAAAGCTGTATTTGCAACATCCTCTGGGGTTCCGCCGCGTTTCAATGGTATTTTGCCTGCCCACTCTTTCTTAACATCTTCTGGTAATTTTTCGGTCATCTCGGTCAGTATGAAACCCGGAGCAATTGCATTGCACCTGATGTTTCTTGATCCTACTTCCTTGGCGACACTTTTAGTAAAACCTATTATGCCTGCCTTGGAAGCAGAATAGTTGCTTTGTCCCGCATTTCCTGAGACGCCAACCACAGAGCTCATGTTTATAATAGATCCGTTCTTCTGACTGATCATTACCATAATGGCAGCCCTGGTGAGGTTGAAAACAGATTTCAGGTTGACTGCAATAACGGCATCCCACTGTTCTTCGGTCATACGCATCAGAAGGGTATCCCTCGTAATTCCGGCATTATTAACCAGAATATCGATATGTGAGAAATCTTTTACAACATCCTTTATAAGCTGTTGTGAATCATCAAATTTGGCTGCATTTGAAATATAACCTTTTGCTTTTGCCCCCAACGCTTCGATTTCCTTTATTGTTCCTTTGAACTCATCGTCATCCACAATATTTGTGATCGCGATATCGGCACCTTCATGTGCGAACAGCATTGCAATAGCTTTCCCGATTCCTCTTGAAGCACCTGTTATCAGAGCTGTCTTTCCTTTAAGTAGTCCCATGTTTTAACATTTAAAATTGTTGCAAATATATAAAAAGCTTTAAAGCTTCAGAGGCTATAGAGGCTGAACAGTTTCATGCCTCTACAGCCTCTACAGCCTCTATAGCATATATAGCCTTTACCGCTTTTTCTTAAGGACTGAAGCCACAGTATTCCCAATATCTGCCGGTGATTCAACGACATGTATGCCGCATTCTTTCATAAATGCCATTTTTGCTGCGGCAGTATCGTTCTTCCCTCCTATTATTGCCCCGGCATGTCCCATCCTGCGTCCTTTGGGAGCTGTCTGGCCGGCAATAAAACCGACCACTGGTTTGGTGCCGTTATCCCTGATCCATTCGGCGGCTTCGTTCTCCATATTCCCTCCAATCTCACCGATAATTACAATTGCTTCAGTATCAATGTCATCCATCATAAGCTTCACTGCATCGAGGGTTGTGGTACCTACTACCGGATCTCCTCCTATTCCGATACCGGTCGACTGTCCAAGACCAAGCTTTGTGACCTGATCTACAGCTTCGTAAGTAAGGGTTCCTGACCTTGATATGATACCCACAGTTCCCTTTTTATGAATGAATCCGGGCATGATACCAACCTTTGCTTCTCCGGGTGTTATTATGCCAGGGCAGTTAGGACCTATCAGTCTGCAGGGTAATGTTCTAAGGTAGTCTCTTACCTTCACCATATCCGAAACAGGAATTCCCTCAGTTATTGCAACGATAAGCATTATCCCGGCATTGGCGGCTTCGAGTATGGCATCGGCTGCATGGGCCGGTGGAACAAATATTACTGAGACATCGGCCTTAGTTTTTGCTATAGCATCCCTGACAGTATTGAAAACAGGGAGTCCGAGATGAGTTTCACCACCCTTGCCGGGGGTGACACCACCGACCACCTTCGTTCCGTATTCGATCATCTGAGAGGCATGGAAAGTGCCCTCGCTGCCTGTAAAACCCTGAACGATAACACGTGAATCCTTATTCAGCAAAATACTCATAATCTAATGATAATTAACTATATATGCAGTTCAATACAATAATATTCAAATTCCTGCATAATTTCAAAATTACCGAATTATTAGCTCCTTTTAGCTATATTTGAATTATAAATTTCAACATTTCCGATGGTAAATATAGATCCCATATTATATATAGGTATATCGCAATCGTTTTTTGCCCTGATACTGATTCTCTTGAAGAAGCCTTACACTACTGCCAACAGGCTGATGGCCTTATGGCTTTTATTTATTTTAGTAGAGCTGGTATTTGCACTTATTCATTCCCAGGGAATTGAGATGTATTCATTTCCCTTTGTTTCTTTTACCTATGGGCCTCTCCTTTACCTGTATGTGAAATTCATGACGAAGCCGGACAGAAAGTTCAACTGGCTTGCTCTGATGCATCTCATTCCTTTTGTTACCTTCTTCACTGTCTCTGTGATTTTCAGGGAAATACCATTAATGAAGGACCTGAGAACATTTTTCGCCCCTGACAGGTTTATTTCACTGAGATTAGTCTACAGCACTGCCATGTTCCTGTCAGTTACAGTGTACAGTATACTGACATTCATAGAAATACGAAAGCATCAGGAAAAAATCAAGAACATACTATCCTATACAACAGGAATGATTACACTGAACTGGCTTAAAGTTTTTTCAATAAGTTTCTATATGGCGTTTCTGATTCTCTTTATTCTCGGTGGACTGAACATGATAGGTGACTTCATTCCGTTTGACCCCTATATCGTGGTATTCACCTTCATTACTGTATTCACTTTCGTCTTCAGCTACTATATAATTAATCAGCCGGTAATATTTGGACAGGAAGTAAAGATTTTAACTGGAGAAGACAAAAAGGAAGGTGAAAAGTATACAAGAAGCGGGCTGAAGGATAAACAGGCAGATGCTTTTCTTATTAAGCTCATCTCCTATGTGGAGGAAAAGAAACCCTATCTCGACCGTGACCTGAGCATCCAGGATCTTTCAGATTCGACAGGTATCTCCCGGCATCATATCACTCAGGTTCTAAATGAGAAGCATAGGAAGAATTTCTTCACATTCATAAATGAGTACCGGGTCAAGGAGGTGATTGCCAGGTTCAACGACCCTAAGAACAATAATTTCACCATATTGGCTATTGCCTACGACTCCGGTTTCAATTCAAAAACAACCTTTAACTCCATCTTCAAGAGCCAGACCGGGATGACTCCGAGTGAATTAAGGGAGAAATCTACAGGAATAACAAAATAGGCATCCATCCTTCGCCAAGGCTTCGGATGGTAAAACAGGCATCGGGTGATAAGAAGAATTTTGCTTTTTCCTGCTAAATCCAGTTCATTCCAAGCGGGACGTACCAGTAAATCTCTCTTTTGAAGTACGGGAAAATCGGTTAAGACGACACGTCTTTATTTATGTTATTCATTTGCATAAAAACAGTGCATGAATAACAGTTTCTTAAAAATAGCCGCCCTGTTAATTCTGGTACCGGTAATAGCCTTTGGTCAGAATGGCTTCTCATCCGGTTCAAACGAGGATCCAATAAAAAAGACTCTTTACGGATTTGTACGGGGCGGCTTTTATTCAAGCATTGATGACAACGATAACAAGCTTCATATTCCAAGTGCATTCTCCGATTTTGCTCTTAAGCTTGATGCTGGCGATGGCTTTCACTTCAAGGGATTTGCAGACCTTAGGTACCGCTATGGAACAGAATTCAGTGAGCCGGTAAGCAGATTTGACCTGCGGGAAGCTTATGTTACCGTTAATGGAAAAACATGGGATGTCAGCATAGGTCAGAAGATCATTAAATGGGGCCGGGCAGATTTTACAAATCCAACACAAAAGCTTAGTCCTCAGAATCTTATTTCACGATCCACAGATCATGAGGACATGGATATGGGGAATCTTCTTGCCGATGGACGCTGGTATCCTTCACCTGTAATCAGCATTGAAGCTACTGCAGTTCCATTTTACAGATCATCTGTTCTTCTTATCAAGCCTCTGGATCTTCCTTCGTATGTAACAATAAACCAGATTGAAACACTGGTGACCGACAAAAAGATGTTCAGCTACGGGTTGAAGGCGGATCTTCACTTAAAGGGAATTGATCTAAGCGTGTCATGGTTTGACGGGTACGATAATATGCCAGGTGTAGCGCTTATGAATTTTTCCATGGATACGACGGGATATATTCCCTCCCTTTTTGCTGAAATGACTATGACCCCATATAAGATAAGGAACCTGGGATTCGATTTTGAAACCACCCTTGGGAGCTTCGGCATCAGGGGTGAAGCTGCATGGACATTTCCATACCTTTCATTTAAAACCAATGAATATGTGCCCTTTGAGGAAATAAAATGGGTTGCCGGCATCGACTGGATGAAAGGAAACTGGCGTATCACCGGTGAATATTCCGGCAAAACTATACCCGGTTTTGAACCTTCAACTGTCGAACCATTTATCGGAACCGAACTGGATCCTGAAACACTTGCGATACTTCTTTCCATACCAGGATTCAACCTGGAAGAGTATATGCGTAAGCAGGTTGGCGCTTTCAACAGGCTTTATAATTACCAGCTTGAGAGGTACTATCATTCAGGAGGAATAAGGGTGGAAACTGATCTTATCTATGGTAAGCTGACTCCATCGGTGACTGCTCTTTACAATTTCACCTCACGTGATCTTATGCTCATGCCTGAAGTGACATACAAGCCTGCTGACGGACTTACTATTGTTGTTGGTGGAGAATTCTTTTCTGGCCGGAAAGGATCTGTTTATGATATAGCTGATGAATTTATGAACTGCTTTAAAATGGGACTGAAGGTTAATTTCTAGGAGTATGACGGATTTCATTATAAAATACCGCTGGCTGATAATAAGCTTCTGTGTTGTTGGCGGAATAGCTCTGGGATCTCTGATCCCGCTGTCGAAGACCGATCCGGAAATACGAAACTATGTTCCTTCAAATATGATATCCAGAGTTGAAACGGATAAGATCGAAAAGGAATTTGGTGTGCAGGATATGATCATGCTGCTTTTTAAAGACTCAGCAATCATTACTTCGAAGAACTTAAAGCAGATCAGGGACATAGACCGGGATATTTCGAAGCTGACTGGAGTAACCAGCAGGATCTCACCATATACCGTGAGAACGATAAAGAGCAGTGAGGATATGATGGTGGCCGATCCTCTGATAAAAAGGATCCCTTCTGATTCTGCAGGATTAGATCAGCTGAAAAAAGACATTCTTAGCAACAGGTTTGCACGAGGGATAGTTGTTTCATCGGACATGACCTCAGCCTCAATAACCGCGACAATTAATAATTCTGTTACGGAGAATGAAACACTTCATAAGGTTGATTCGATAATAAATGCTCATCCTGGTGGTGTCCAGGTACTTAAAGGAGGCCTCCCCTACGTCAGACAGCATATAATGAAGGATGTAAAGAGGGATGGAATTATATTGGTTCCTTTTGCCCTTTTTATAATGCTTTTTATCCTGAAATTATCCCTCGGAGACTGGAGAAGCGTTGTTATGCCATTCTCTGTGGTAGTGCTTTCAACAGTAATCAGCCTTGGATTGATACCACTCATGGGATGGAAGCTGTCGATGATCACCCTTCTGGTACCTATCATACTTATTGCCGTAGCAAATAATTATGGTATATACCTGGTTGCCAGATATCAGGAGTTAAGCCTTAAAGGAGGTATAAATTCAAATGAAGGAATGATAAGGGAGCTTCTGGGCTCGCTAAACATGCCCATACTTTTCAGCGGGCTTACTACAATTGCAGGGATACTCGGACTCCTGACACATTCAATTATACCAGCCAGGCAGGTCGGTATTCTTGCAGCAATTGGTGTATCTGCAGCCCTGTTCATGAGCCTTATCTATATACCGGCACTTATCTATCTGCGTGGGAATAAGCTGAAAAAGGTTAAAAAAGTGAAAGCCAAAACAGATGGATTTTACAGGTTCCTGGGGGGTCTCTCAAAATTTATAATCAATAACTCCGGAAAGATTATTATTTCTTCTGCAGTTATCACTCTGTTAATATCGGCAGGAATATTTATGCTCAAAATTGAAACGAATCAGGAGAATTACTTCCCGAAGAAAAATCCCATCAAGATGACTTCAGATGTGATAAACAAAAAATTCGGGGGTTCTCAAACCGTATCTATAATGATTTCCGGCGATATTAAAGATCCGGCAGTGATGAAGGGAATTGACAACCTTACGAGGGAAATGGAAAAGACTGATGGTGTCGGCCAGATTTTTTCTATATCTCAGGCTGTCAGGGAGATGAGCAAAGCGATCTACGCTGAAAGTGAGAGTGGTTATGACAATATACCTGATTCACGCGAAAGCATTGCACAGATGTTCGAACTCTACAATATGAGCGGTGATCCCGAAGATTTCAGACAAATGATGAACCTTGAAAACAGCAAGGCTCATATTTTAATCCGTCTTTCGAATCCTGAGAATACCGTAATAAAAAATGTGAAGGCAAGAATAGATGAGCTGACAGAAGGAATCCCGGCAGAAATTACTGTAGGCGGTTATGCAATAATAATGACTGACTTTGCGGGTTCAATCATCAAGGGTCAGGTATTGTCATTGTTATTTGCCCTGGTTACTGTTTTTATACTCATTACAATAATATTCAGATCTGTGAAAGGTGGACTCATCGGGTCAATACCACTTGCAGCGTCGATAATAGTTTTGTTTGGTTTTATGGGACTTTCCGGCATCGCCCTTGATGCCGCCACAGCCCTGCTCTCTTCGGTAATGATAGGCGTGGGTGTCGATTTTACGATTCAGTATATATGGTGTTTCAATATTCAGTTAAGGAGCGGATTGTCCTATGAAGAATCTACCAGAACAACCATGGCTACGATCGGGCGCAGCATAATTATTAACGCTTGCAGCGTGATGGCAGGATTTTCTCCATTGATGCTATCAGGATTTATGTCAATAAGATTCTTCGGCTATCTCGTGCTTATCTCAATAGGATCGTGCCTTCTTGGAGCACTGGTCCTGATACCGGCGATCCTCATGAAATTCAGGCCGGGATTCGTGGAAAAGAACTTTAGCAATTTAAAATTCAGGAAATATGAAAAAGGCAATCATCTTATTAATGTCAACACTGCTGCTTTCTCAGGTGTCAGCCCAGCTGCCGGATGCAGACCAGATTATGAACAAATCCCGTGAGCTGACCATTGTAGGTTCAATGCAGGCCACAATAAGCCTCTCGATAACTGAGAAGAACGGTGCCACACGCAACAGGACAATTGCAATGACCACAAAAAGCTTCCCGGAAGGCATCGAGAAGAGGTTTATTAAATTCCTTGAGCCGGCCGATGTGAGAGGGACAGCAATGCTTGTTGTTGATAATAAAACTGTTGCAGATGAGATCTGGATATACCTGCCTGCCCTGAAGAAAACACGGAGGATATCGTCTTCGGAGAATGGAAAAAGCTTCATGAGTTCTGAGTTTTCGAATGCAGATATGGGCTCTCCCACTCTCTCTGATTTCAAAAGCAGGAATATCGACGGATCAGGGTCAAACAACACATGGATCATCGAGAGTGTTCCAATTAATGAAGAAAAAGCGGATCAATACGGGTACACAAAAAAGATAAGCTATATAAGCATGGATAAATTCCAGGTTCAAAAAATGGAGTTTTATAACTTTGATAATGAACATTTTAAAACGATTGAAATAAGAAATGTTCATCCTTTGCCTGAAGGTAAGTACATGGTATCGGACATGATCGCAAGCAATCTTGTAACAAACAGAAAGTCTGAGATACTCTTCAACAGTATTGTCGATAAGGTAAAAATTGAGGATACCTATTTCAGCGTGCAGAATCTGGAAAGATAGCTAATAAAGATAAAAGACAAAAGATACAAGACCCAAGAAAATCCTCGATGCTGATAGCTGGTAGCTGGTAGCCGGAAGTCATAAG
>Ga0209450_10001698_pt1 | contig 11032 bp, 3 predicted proteins | sample FrelakmetLWP11LW_FD_187149 | JGI IMG/M metagenome (GOLD analysis project Ga0209450, IMG submission 187149) | Freshwater lake sediment microbial communities from the University of Notre Dame, USA, for methane emissions studies - LWP11 LW (SPAdes)... | ecosystem: Environmental > Aquatic >... | reverse complement strand
GGTACTCCTCCTCGTCCAGGTCCGGCACGGGGATTTCCCGGACACAGCCGGGCAGGGCGGCAAACGCTCCGGTCTTTTCATCCCTTCGTCCGTCACCGCCGGCCAGCAGGGTGTGGAAGGAGGCGCCCCGCTCGTCCGTGGTCCCCGGCTCCGCGGCGGCGAACACCAGGTGGGCCGAGGCCCGGGTGCAGGCCACATAGAACAGCCGCTTGCGTTCCGCCGCTTCCTGCCGGGCTTCTTCCTCCCGGGCCAGGTCGAAGAAGAGGTTGACGGTCTTGGCCCCCGGCTCGTCCCAGGGTCTCAGGTTCAAGGTGATTCCGTGCTCCCGGGAGAGGTACCAGGCCTTGCCGTCGCCTCCGGATTTTCCGCGGCCGTCCAGGAAGGGCAGGATGACCACCGGGAACTCCAGGCCCTTGGCCTTGTGGACCGTGAGGATCCGGAGCCCGGATCCCGCTTCCCGGGGCGCGTCCAGGTCGGGCAGGCGCTCCGGTGTGCCCGCCCGGGGCTCCAGTTCGGAGACGAAGGAGGCCAGGGCCAGGCCCCGGGCGTCCGCGTCCGCGGCCAGCCGGAACAGGTAGTCGAAGTGCTCCAGGAAGGGATGGGTGTCGGGCTTGGGAAGGAGGCCCAGCCGGAGACCCTCTCCGTACCAGAGGGAACGGACCAGGGCAGAGACGGGCCGGCGGTCCGCGGCGGATTGGAGGCGCTCCAGGATGCCCCGACCCCGGTCGAACCGGGCCGCATCGTCCTCCGACAGCTCCGCGGCGGGTCCCGCGGCGGGATCGAAGGGCACAAGGCCCAGGGCCAGGATCCGGACGAAGGCGTCGTCGGAAACCCGGACGAAGGGGGAGCGGAGGAAGGCCGCGTAGGCCGGTCCGTCCTCGAGGTGCACGGCCAGACGCAGGGCCTGATAGACGTCGTTGGCGGGGGATTCCGTGAACAGGCCGCAGACGTCGCCGGCGGCGTAGGGGACCGCCAGGAGGCGGAAGTGCTTTTCCAGGAGGTACTGCTTGCCGGTGCTCCGGAGGAGGACCGCGAAGTCGTCGTAGCCCGCGGGTCTCCAGGCGCCCGGGGCCTTCGGGTCCGGGACGCGGAGCTTCCCGGATTCCACGGAATCCCGGACAAAGGAGGCGACCGCGTGGGCCAGGGCCTCGTCGTCGCTCCGGAAGCCCTCCCGATCCCGGGGTGGCCTGCGGGGCTTGATCAGGTAGCGGATCGAGGGCGAGCCTCCCGGCGCGGCCGCCCGGGACAGGATGGGGGAGAACCGGGCTTCCCAGGGCTCTTCGGCCCCCGCGAAGACCCTCTCGAAGACCTGGTTGAAGAAAGAAACCAGCTCGGGTTCGGAACGGTAATTGGTCCGCAGGGCCGGCCCGTCGGCGCCCAGGTCCTCGGCCAGGCCCCGGAAGACCGCGACGTCGGCCCCCCGGAACCGGTAGATGCTCTGCTTTTCGTCGCCCACGAAAAAGAGCTTGTCCGGCTCCAGGTCCCCGCGCTTCGGGACGCCGGGGTCCATCCGGTCCCGCCGCTCCGCCAGGAGGTACAGGAGGTCCTTCTGGAGCTCGTCGTCGTCCTGGAACTCGTCGATCATGATGTGCCGGAACCGGTCCTTCCAGCCCGCCCGGATCTCCGGGCGCCGGGAAAGGAGGTCCACCGCCGCGGAAGCCACGTCCCGGAAGCCCATGACCCGGGCCAGGCGCTTGGCCTTCCGCACCTGCTCCCCCAGTTCGGCAAGAAGGCCCAGGGCGGGCCCGGCCAGGGGTGCCAGGCTCTCCATCTCCGCGGCCTTGGCAAGGAGGCGGGCGGCGTCCCGGGCTCTCCCGGCTGCCTCCTTGATCAGGGTTTCCGAGTCCGAGCGTCCGAAGCCCTTGAGATTGAAGAGTACGATGAGGTCCAGGGCCGCTACGATCATGTCGGATTTTAGGCCCGCGAGGTTCGCCGGCAGGGTCGCGAAGGCGTCCAGGACGGCCGCGGCCTTGGCGGAGGGATTCCGGAGCCCGGCGCCCTCGTCGCAGGCGGCCCGGGCCGCGTCCAGGATGATAGCCGCCTGTTCCCGGATCGTCCGTGCCGCCGCATCCGCCTGGAGCCTGAGCATGGCGGGGATGTCCGGGGCCTCCGAGGGGGTCCAGAGCCGGGCGGCGGCGTCCGCGAAGAGCCCTTTCCAGGCCGTTTCGAAACCCAGCCGGGCGAAGATCTCCCGGAGTGCCGGATCCTCCCGGCGCTCCAGCAGGAAAGACAGGGCCCGGGCTTCGGAAATACGAGCGCACTCCTCGTCGTCCACCCGGAAGTCCGGGGGATAGCCGTACTCCTGGGCCTCCGGTCGGAGCACCAGGGAGCAGAAGGAATCCAGGGTGGAGATCTGGGCTTCCGAGAACCGATCCACCTGCTCCAAGGCTCGGGACTCCCCCGAGTCCAGGAGGGCCCGATGGATGCGCCCGTACATCTGGGCGGCGGCCTTGCGGGTGAAGGTCAGGACCAGGATGGACCGGACGTCGGCGTTTTCCCGCAAGACGAGGTCCAGGTACCGGGCCGCCAGGACCGTGGTCTTGCCGCTGCCGGCCCCCGCGGACACGGCGCCGTTTTTCCGGAGCTCCACGGCCTTCCGTTGGTCCGGATCCAGCATCCCGTACAGCTTGTCTCCGCTCATGGCCGCTCCGTGGCGTACCCGGTGCGGCAGACCGACGCCCAGCCGCAGGAGCCGCAGTCCCGGTCTTCCGGGCGGGGGGGGCGGAAGTCTCCTTCCCGGAGCCGCCCTGAGGTGATCCGGAGGTATTCCTCAAAGACCTCCAGGGCCGGGCCGTACTCCTCCCGGGTTCGGGCGCCGGGTCCCAGGACGTCCAGGGCCTTGGCGTCCTCCAGGGACCAGTACCGGGCTCGGGACACGGGCCGGCCGGCGGCTTCGCACAGCAGGATGTAGGCGGCCATCTGCGGGGCCGCCAGGTTCCCGTCCCCGTCGGGATAGACCTCGCCCTTGTCCGGGACGCGACGTTTCTTGTAGTCGATGATCGCGTACTCCCCGTCCCGGCGGGCCAGGCGGTCCAGCCGGCCCGCGAGGACAGCCCGAAGATCCGGGTACTCCTTTTCCATATCCCCTTCCAGGCTCTCTACCTCCCAGCCCTGAAAGGTACCCGCCTCCTCCGACAGGAGCCGGCCGATCCGGTCCTCCAGCTTCGGTATGTAGGCCTCGAACATGGGCCTCAGGAAGGGGCCGTGCCGGGATTCGAAGGCGGGCAGGATGCGGTCCACCGCGGACCCGATCCAGGAGCGGTACTCCGCCAGGCGCTCCCCGTCGAAGGGACCGGATTCGGCGATCCGTCCGTACAGGACCCGCAGGGTTTCATGGGCCATCTCCCCGGCCAGCAGGGCGTCGAAGAACCCCACGCCGGATTTCTCCTCTTCCAAGGAAAGCCCCCGGGCCAGCAGCCACGCGAAGGGGCAGGAGAGCAGCTCGGAAACCTGGGTCGCCGACAGGCGCAGGCGTCCGTCCCGGCGGCTCACCCGGGAGAGGACCGACCGGGCGGCTTCCGGAGCAGCCAGGTCCCGCCGGTAGTCGGAGGCGGCGGGCCGGAGGGATACAACCGCGGAACGGAAGGAGGCGGCCTGCTCCGCCAGGAGGGTTTCCGGGAAGGGGGCTCCCCGGCAGGCCTCGGCTTCCCGTCCCCAGGGATCCGAGGCCCGGAGCGCCGGGCCGTCCTCGGGGGGTCCTACCCGGCCTTCCCGTGAGAACCAGGGGAAGGGCAGGTTCCAGCCCCGGAAGCCCTCCACGGAGTAGCTGAATATAGTCGTGCCGGGCTCGGCGTAGGCCTTGGCGTAGGGGAGGGAGGCGTCCCGGTCCGGAAGACCCAGGGCCTCCTTTTCGTCCTCCCGGAGGCCCGGGACCGGGGCAAAGCTAACCCGCAGACCCTCCTGGGACGCCCCGGCCAGGTAGTGCCTGCGGACGGCCTGGAGGGCGGAGACCCGGTAGGCGTACACCGGCACCGCCGGCAGGGAGGACTGGTGGACGTAGCGCAGTTCCGAAAGGATCCCCCGGAAGAGGGGGAAGGCCGAGCCCGCCGGAGCGGGAAGCCCGAGCTCGGTTTCCGCCCGGGCGAATCCCTTGAGCTCGTCCATGGCACGCTGGAAAGAGCGCTCGTCCTCCTCGGAGAGGCAAGACTCGTCCAGGAACTCCCGCCGGAAGGCCACGAAGGCCCGGGAGAGGGCGCCGAAATCCCCGGCCCCCGTGAGTTCCCCGGCGCTCGACTTGAGCCTGCGGTAGAAGGAGTCCAGGCCCGGCTCCGGGATCCCGCAGACCCGGAAGCTCTCCAGCCAGGGATCCCTTCTCCGCCCGTCCGAGGTGTAGGGGGCGTAGGCATGGCGGCGTATCCCGAACCGGACCAGGGAGCGGGCCCGTCCGGGCTCCTTCCAGGGAAGGAAGCGGTCCAGCAGCAGGGCGGTCACGGACTCCAGGTCGAATCCCCGTTCCGAGCAGGTGCCCAGGGCCGCCAGGAACCGGCCCACCGGGTGCCGGGCCAGGGGAAGCCCGCTCCGGATCTCCGCGGGCACCCCCGCCAGGGCCGCGGCTTTCTCGATCCAGGGTGACGTCTCGTCCAGGTCCGGCACCGTGACCGCGATGTCCCGGGGGAGAAGGCCCGAGTCCAGGTCCCGGGCGACGGACAGGAAGATCCAGCGGAGCTCCTCGTGGAGGTTCGGGAACTCCGCGAGGCCCGGGCACGGGATGCTTTCCGGGAGGCCCAGGATGCGGACGGAAGGAGAGGCGGCCAAGGCCGTCCGGTATTCCTCGAAATCCCGGGCGAGCTCGGGGCGGATCAGGACGAAGCGGCCGCCGGTATCCGGGACGGGAAGCGGTTCCCACGAAGGCTCGAAGAGCCCGCGCTCAGCCAGGAAGGCCCCGTAGCGGGCGTGGAGAGCCGAGAGGTCCCGGAGTTTCCGGTCCCCGGGCAGGCGGTCCGCCCTCTCGGCGATGCGGCGGAGTCCGGGCAGTATGCCCGCCAGGAAAGGGACGTACCCGGCGTACTCGCCCCGGTGCTCGGGGCGGAGCAGGGTTTCCAGAAAGGGCGAGCGGGAGTTTTCCGCCAGGGTTGATGCCGCCCACAGGCGGCGGGCCCGGTCGTCCGCGGGGCGGCCGCCCGGCCTTCGGGAGAAGAGGCGGGCCTTGAAGGTGTCCCAGCCCAGGAACCGGTCCGTATACACCGCCCGGGCGCTCCCGATTTCCAGGGCCCGCCGCGCCCAGGACCCCGCGGCGACCTCGCTGGGAAACACGAAGGACACCTCGGGATCGGGGAGAAGTTCTGCGATGGCGGATTCGATGAGGGAGGGCATCAGAACCCAGGACTCAGGAGCCGGGAGGCAGGACACAGGACACAGGACACAGGAGCCCGGTCCCGTGGACGCGAGACCGCCGGCATAGAAAGCTCAACAGCCACCTATTCGCCCCCCTGACTCCTGATTCCTGTCGTCCGATTCCCGGCTCCTGTCGCCTCCCAGGCCCCCTCCACCTTTGCCACGTACATCCGGTGCCAGTCGCCGTTAGGGTAGTTCTTTGCCACCTCGGGATCCACGATGTGGCCGGGCCCGAGGTCCTGGTTGTACAGCTTCCGACAGGACAGGACGAGCCGGGCCTGCCGGAAGGAGACGATTCCCGGAGCGGGCTCGAAGGGTAGAAGCCCCGTGAGGGCGGCCTTGTCGGCATCCCGGCCGGAGACGCTGCCGCACTTCGTGAGTATCTCCCGGTGCTCCTCGGGCAGGAAGGAGAGGGTGAACCGGTCGCTTCGGTTCATGAACTCGAAGGTGAGCCGGGTAGGGCGGACGAAGACGAAGGCCACGCTCTGGTTCCACAGGACACCCAGGCCGCCCCAGCTGGCGGTCATGGTGTTCCAGGACGGAAGGCCGCCGGCGGTCACCAGCATCCAGTCCTTGCCGATGAGCTTCCACGGGTTGTCCGGAAGGGTCTCTATGTCAACAGGCTCGAAGGGCATTGTCGCTCCTTGGTTCACAGTCCACCGTCCACCCTATACCCCGACTTCGCCTCCGCCTTGCGGAGGGCCGCGAGGATCTTCGCCGCCGCCGAAAGCCGGGTCTTGAACGCCCCGCCGCCTCCCGGCGGGAAGGCTGCGTCCAGGGCGGCAAAGGCGGCGAACAGCTCGAAGCCCTCCGCCCGGAACCACTCGACCCCGTCCCAGGTGTTGACGCCCAGGATGCGACGGCCGTCCTCGTCCATGGACCAGGCCGCCCAGGAGGATTCAGCGGAGGGCTTGTCGGGATGCAGGGCCGAGGCCGTCCTGGCGGCGTTGGTCAGCCGCCAGGCCTCGTCGCCGGGCACCCCGGCGGCCTGGAGGGCTTCCCGGAGCTTCCGATCCAGGCACCAGTGGTCCACCAAAGCCCGGGCGTCATCGCCCCGGGCGCCGGGGCCGAGGAGCACGCGAAGGGAGCCGAATAGGATGAGGGCCGCCGCCGCCTGGGCCGCCCGGGGAAAGGATACCGTAAGGGAGGCGGGGAAGGAGTCCGGCCCGCCGGTCCGGGCTTCTTCGAGGAAGCCGGCAAGATCCCGGAATCCCGAGACCAGCGCCTTGGCTGTCCGGTCCGCCCGGTCCGGGGAGGGGGTCTCGACACGCTTCCCGGCGGTTCCGGAGCTTGCCGCGGCGCCAGGGCGCTCCGATTCGGGACCCGACCCGCCGTTAAAATCCTCCAGGAAGACCAGGGCCGTCCGGACGAAGGCCCGGCAGGGCTCCTCAAGGGCCGCGAGAAGCGCGGCCGCCTCCGGCGGCGGCGCTCCGGCCGAGGCGGGGGCCCCGGATTCCGCGGAGCCCGGCGTTCCGGGCTTCGGGCGGGCCCTGCCGGGCTTTGCCGGAATCCCTTCCGGGGTCTCCTTCGGAGATCCGGCCTCCGTTGCGGGCTCGCCGGCCGGGGCGCGGCCCAGGACAGCGAGCAGGTCCGGGGACAGCAGGGCCGCGAGGGCCGCGTAGAGCTCCGCCAGGTCGATGTCCTGCAGGGCGGCGGACAGGTCCGGCGTCCCGGCCCCGGCGAGGCCGCGGCAGAGGGTGCCGTAACGGCCCGTCGCGTCGTCCTCCACCTCGTGCATATCCAGGAAGACCTGGCTCTCGTAGCCGTTCAGGGCCAGGTGCAGTCCCTTGGCGGCCACGTCCTTGGAAGGTCGGAGGAACCAGAGCGCGCTGCGCTGTTCCCGGAAGACCAGGAAGCGGCCGTCCTTGCCGGACAGGCCCAGGGCCTCGGTAAGGGACCTCTGGACGTGGCGTTTCGACCCGTCCGGAAGGATCTCGGCGAAGCAGGCGGAATCCTTGATCCAGCCGGAAGCCCGGGGAAAGGCGTTGTTGTAGGCCACAAGGGCCCGCTCGCCCCCGGCACGATTCGAGTACGCGAAGACGTTCTGGTTGACGCTTCCGTGCTCGTCCCAGAGGTCGTAGAGCAGGAAGTCGTCCACCCCGGAGAAGAGGTGCCGCCGCTTGAGGATCGGAAAGATCTCCCGCTCGTGCCGGGCTACCAGGCCCGCGTCGGGCGTTTCGTCCCGGTAGGAGCGGCGATATTCCATGCCGTACTTTTCCTCGAAGCCCTCCACCTGTCCGTGGCCGAACATGGGCAGTCCCGGCAGGGTGGCCATCAGGGTGCAGACCCCGAAGTACTTGTCCCCCTTGCCGAACTGGGCCACCGCGGTTTCCTCGTCCGGGTTGTTCATGAAGTTTACGAAGCGCTTGAGAATGCGCTTGTCGAACTCCTGGGTGTTCTTGATGGTTTCCTTGAACTTCCCGTTCTCTTCTTTCTTGAGCATGTTCATGAAGGCCGAGTTGTACACCCGGTGCATTCCCAGGGTCCGGACAAAGTAACCCTCCATCATCCAGAAGGCCTCGGCCAGGAGCAGGGTGTCCGGCGTCTCCCGGGCACAGCGGTCCACCACCTGGCGCCAGAACTCCTCGGGAAGGCGCTGGTCGAAATCCCGGCGGCTGAGGGCGTGTTCCGCCCGGGAGGCGATGTCCCCGCCCGATCCGGGCTCGGGGTACCAGAGCCGGCGGAAGTGGCGCTTGGCCAGGACCATGGCCGCGTCGAAGCGGATGATGGGAAAGGACTTGGCCACGTGGAGTATGCGCTCCGCCACGGCTTCCCGGGCTTCGGGCTTGAGGAAATCGATCTGGGCGGTGTCGTTCCAGGGCATCCCCGTGCCGTCGTTGCCGTGATAGATGAAGCGGGTGTCCCCGGTCCGGAAGTCGACCCGCTTGAAGACCACCGCCGCGTCGGAGCGGTTGTAGTAGTGGTCCTCCAGCCAGACCCCGACGGAAGGGTCGGCGGAGAGGTTTTCCCCGTTGAAAGTATAGCCCGGGAAGGGCGGGCGGTCCGACTGCACGAAGAGGTCCGGCCGGTTCCGCACCCATTCAGAGTCTATGCCCGTATGGTTGGGAACCATGTCCGCCGCCAGGCGCATGCCCCGCCAGGCGCAGCGCTCCCGGAGATTGTGCAGGGAGGACCAGCCCCCCAGTTCCCCGGCTATTTCGTAATCGAAAAGGCTGTAGGCGCTGGCCGCGGCTTCGGGGTTGCCGCAGAGCTGCTTGATCCGGCGGCTGGCGTCGGACCGTTCCCAGATGCCGATGAGCCACAGGGCGTTGAAGCCCCGGGAGGCCAGGAGGTCCAGCTCCTCATCGGGGATCAGGTCCAGCCGGTCAATGGTCCTGCCGTAGGCTGCGGACAGCTGGTGCAGCCATACCAGGACGCTCTTGGCCATCATCACCACCCGGGGCATCCAGTCCTTGTCCTCGGTGAAGCGCTCGTACTCGTGCTCCATGCCCTCGTAGACGTAGACCCGGGAAGGGCCGGGGCCGGGGAAGAAAGGTTTCTCCTCCTCCTTGATCATGTCCAGTCCGCCCAGGATCCGGGCCATGAGGGGCCCCAGGAGGAGCCCCCAGTTCCGGCGCATGTAATCCAGCTGCCCGGGCAGGGAGTAGGGCGCCGCTTCCACGGGGCAGCGGAGTAGCTTGACCAGGGGGCGCTTTTCCGGGCCGAAGACCGGCAAAGAGTCAAAGAAGGATTCCAGGCTTTCCAGGGCCGGCAGGTAGCTCGTGGTTTTGCGCAGGGCCGAGTCGTCGAAGAGTTCCCGGAAGGGCTCGAAGGCGGGATTGTCGTTGGCCAGCTTCAGCAGGAGCAGTTCTTCCAGGGCCAGGACCTTGTTGGGGACTCCGTCGGTCGACCCCGCCAGCCAGGCGGCCTCATCCGCCTTGCCCTGGTACACCTGTCGGGGCGGAAAGTCCTTGGTGAAGGCCCGGAGGAGCGTGTCCGTCTCCGCGGCGCCCACGGCCTTTTCCACCATCGCCAGAGCCCGGACGAAGGCATCGGGGGCAACGGAGGCGCGGAACCGGTCGCAGACGAAGTGGAGGATCTCGTCCACCAGGCCCATGGCGTTGAGGCGCCCGGCCTTGACGGAGCGCTCCGGGTGGGCCTGGACGGAGGGGCGGGCGTTCAGGGATCGGGCCAGGACCCGGGAGGCGTAGAAGTTGGGGAATATAACGTTGCCCGCGATCGTGAAGAGGGCCTCGTCCAGCTTGTGCTCCGCCCGCAGGGCGCGGTGCACGTGGAACTCCATTTCCGGGCCGGCGGCTCGGGCTGCCGGCGAATCCGCGCCTTCGAAGGCCGAGAGCCGCAGGACGATACCGTTGCGCTGGGTCATGGCGTTGCCCCCTGTATCCGATCATAGCCGAAGGGAGGGGGGGGTGTCCAATAGAATGCCGTGAGGCCGGCTCAACTGATTCTTGAAAAAAAAATCGCTTCCTCTTTACCTCAAAAAGTCGATCTGAATCTTTTTCGTGCTTGTCACATCTGTCCATTTTTGGTTTACGAAACTTGCAAAGGCGAAATGGACCGTTTTGACGTCCTTGAGATACTCATCGACGAGCGAGAGAGCCACCTTGCCAACGTACATCGTCTCACTCAGCTTATACGATGAGGGATTCGCCGATCCCAATTTCTTTTCCTGTGTTTGCTTCATGAGATCATACACCTCGTAGTAGCCTGATAATTCTCTGGTTGCGCGATCCCTGTTTAGTGACAGCCCTAATTGCGCGGGCTTGCTTTTGAAGCTCAGCATGAGCTGCGAGTGTAGAGAATCTTTAACACCTTCCGGTGTTTTTAAAAGCGGATTCTTTTTGTTAAAATCCACCCGCCAATACAGATACTTCTCATCTCGGCACATGAAGAACCGACGGATGCCGTAGGCTGGGTCTCCCTGAAAAGAGCCGCTCAGGTTTTCGTCGATGGGTTCCATGGGGCCCCAGGAATCCACCTTGCCGTCCAGGGCGATCGTACGGATGGGAATCCGTACAGTCATGTTCCGTATGTCGAACTCCGGGGACACTCCGGGAATGATATGCACGTTTTGGCTAAAACGCAGCCCACCCGGAGTCTCGACGGAGAGTGCATAGGCCCCCGAATCCAGTTCATGCCATTCGTCCGGGCCTCCCTGGTCCGGTTTTGAACCGTCGATATAGAGTGAGCTTCCCGCCGGGGCGTTCAGGGTCCTGAACCTGGCCCTTGCCACCGGCAAGACCTGCTTATATTCGACGCTTTCCCCGGGGTTCACCACGATCGGCGTATCTCCGGGGGTGATATAGTATCGACTTCCGCTCAGTATGGAGGACGAGGCGAAGCTCAGGATATGCTCCCCGGGCGGCAGGTTTTCAAAGGCGAAGGGCGCCCTCTCGGGCGGGCTTCCGTCCAGGCTGACCATTACCTCGGGTTTTATGGATACCAGAATCCTTCCGGGCTTGACCCCGAGGGGGGCGTGGACCCGGGTTTCCCGGCCCGTCTCCACGGAGGCGGACAGCTCCCAGTTATCATAGCCGGGCATCATGAACCGCACCGTGTAGGTCCCTTCCCGGAGTTTGTCGATCCTCAGGGGGCTCGTCCCGATTTCTTTGCCGTCCACGTGGATCCGGGCGCCCGGAGGCTCGCTTTCCACCGTCAGGCTGCCGACCAGGAGATCCTCAGCTTTGTACCGGCTCTTCAGGGTCTCCTTTCGCCCGTGCACCGCCGTGAGGGCGAA
>Ga0209450_10001697_pt1 | contig 11032 bp, 12 predicted proteins | sample FrelakmetLWP11LW_FD_187149 | JGI IMG/M metagenome (GOLD analysis project Ga0209450, IMG submission 187149) | Freshwater lake sediment microbial communities from the University of Notre Dame, USA, for methane emissions studies - LWP11 LW (SPAdes)... | ecosystem: Environmental > Aquatic >... | reverse complement strand
GGAGCGGAAAGCTCGCTTTTGCAATTTTAGCTGGGTACTGTTTTTCAACACTGATTGCAAGATTGTTAGGAGAATAAGACTCCATCTGGCTCTCGCATAAACGTAACAGGAATGATAAATGATTTCTTTATAAGATCCATCATCGATAACATATCACCAGTTTATTGCTTTAGTGACATGTCGGATGGTGTTTAAACGGTCCAACTGCTCAAAATAATGACGGATTTATTCCATATATCCTATTGTTACGCGCATCGACCCAATAATGTCCAACTCAAACTGAAGACCCTGTTAGACAAAACCGGCTTACGAAAGGCGATTAAACGCGGCTTTCATCGTAGCGGCTTTTAGATCCGGGCGGAAAGTAACACCAGATAACGAGAACAAGCAAACCAAAGAGAGAGTACCCAAGCACGAATGCCCAGGATGGTGCATCAAAAAAAATCAGTCGCTGCAGCCAGTGCTCGATGAAGCTGACGCTATACACTGCCCCTCCAGCTTTCGAACGCAGCCAAATCTCAAGAGTTGTGAGTGGACAGGTAATCCCGAACCACGACTCGGCAGCAACTATCCCGATGGCAGCAAAGTGTACGAGCCTGAACCATAACGCATTGACCCAGTGCCAACCGCGCATGTTACCGACGATAATAAGAACCAGGCCACCAACAACGAACACAACGATTGCAAAATGCAGTAGGAGGACAACATCCGCGAACATTTTGTATGCTGGAAGGGCAATCATATTATGAGCCTAGAGTTGAATTATCCAACAATCTAAAATTATTCCAGATATTTTTTGTCTACCTCACGCTATTATGTAGTCGATATGTTGCCCCGGCTATCTTTTCCGAGGGCGAGGCTGAACTCTTACCGGAAGGTCACCCTCTTTGCCCGGTTCATTATTGTCGAGCCGCTCACCCCTTCTTTCATACTGTCTTAGCGTCCGCCTGTAAGGATCACCGGTGTAATCGTACTCAATATTATCGCCCGCATCCCCGGATGCAATGCCGGTGCTGACGCCACTCCCGGCTTGCCCGCCCCCTTGATTCGGATTTCCCTGCTGCTGATTCGGGCGATCGCTCGCTGTCGATTGACGGACGGGCTGGCTTGGTTGTGGCGAATAATCAATAGTGTCAACAGCCTTGGCGGTGTCCGGTGGCGGATCTTGGGTTATATGAGTCACCCCCTTGGCATCCGTCCACGTGTAAAGACGGTCTGCGTAACCGTTCAGCACCCAACAAAGCCAAATCACCAAAATTATGAGTGCCGTTTTGAATAGTTTCATCCTGCTATTCCTCGTTTCCAGTCGCAGTTTATTGTTCTGCGGTCAGTTGATCAGTCGCCTGCTTCAGCACGGCGGCCGAAGCATGAAGCGCGGCAAGTTCATCTTCTGGAAGGCGGCTCTCGACGATCTTCTCCACTCCCTTAGCCGAGACGATACATGGGACGCTAAGGCAGACATCCTGAAGGCCGTACTCGCCGTTAAGCATCGTTGAAACCGGGAGCACGCTGTTTTGCGAGCGCAAAATAGCGCTCGTAATTCGGACCAGTGCGAGGCCCACCGCAAAGCAGGTGGTTCCCTTGTAGTCGATGATATGGTAGGCAGAGTCCCGCACTTGCTGCACAATTTGGCTGCGCTCTGCCCTCCAGTCGGCGCAGTGACCACAATTAGGGCAGAATGCTTCGATCTGCATGCCGCCAATGTGAGTCATCGACCATGCTGCAAATTCCGTATCGCCATGTTCACCGAGAATATACCCGTGCACGTTGTGAACGTCGACCCCGCAATGCGCACTAAGAAGATAGCGGAGTCGAGCACTGTCCAAAACAGTACCCGATCCCAAAATGCGGTGTCTGTCCCACCCTGTGAACTTAAGCGCGATGTAGGTCATAACGTCCACAGGATTGGTGACGACCAGCATCACGGCAGATGATTGTTGGTCCATGACTTCCGTAACTACGGTGCGAACGACGGCCGCGTTTTTTTTAAGTAGTTGGAGTCGTGTCTCACCAGGACGTTGGGCAGCACCTGCGGTAATGACGATCAGCTGCGCGTTAGCGTAGTCGGATAGATCGCCAACATGGATGGACACGGCGGGGAAATATGGCTGTCCATGGACCAGATCCATGACCTGCCCTCGGGCGAGGCTCTCGTTCTTGTCGATAATTGCGATCTCGTCGGCCAGACCACTTTGAGCAAGCGAATATGCGAACGTTGCTCCTACAGCGCCCGCGCCAACCACGACGACTTTGCGCCGATTATCCGATGAGGTCTTCATCATTTTCCCCCTGCCGGACAAAATTGGATTCGCACAAGAAGAAGTATCTCACTCTTATGTCTTAGAGAAACGCAATCACAAAACTGCTGATCTGTTGATACGTCGGATGGTATTTAAATTTCCCAACAACTCAAATTTATTGCATATTGGCTCCGCATAACAAACTCATATTCCCAAATGGAGGGTGGGGCAGGTTTGTGAACCCAGTTTGGCTTTACGATAACTTGGATCCCCTTGTTCGGCGCAATATCTTGCGCATCTTCTTCTCGCTGCATTTCCCGCACGTGAATTTTTCGCCAAGTTGTGAGAAACCATCTGTGCCCAGATGGATGACCTTTCCACACTCAGAGCAGAGGGTTGGCTCGAATGTGGGCGGATTCTCCAGTTTCTCGAAATTGTACTCGTTGGTGCCGTACCAGACGTACATCTCGGTTTTGAAGGATTTGCGGCATTCGTCGCAGTCTTTCCAGTGGCCTGCATGTCCTTCACTGTAATGGGACCCGCAGAGGGTATAGCGATCGTGGTTTCTGTTGCAACTGTTCCGCGCATACGAGAATGGGACATACTTGTCATGATCGTCGCATATCCAGTTCCCGCAGCAATCGGCCTTTCTGACCTTTCCGACTTTGCCACACAAGCCGCAGCAAGGCTTTTTTCCCTTGGGCTTCGATGCAGTCATCTTCCCCTCGCACGTTTTGCGGGTCCATATTCGCCTGCCCCATCAAAGCACGCCTACGGAATCAAAATACCAACGGTTTGAGGCTGGCGATTTGCCGGATGGTATCCCAGACCTCGCCAACGTTGCAATAGGCAATAGAAATCAAACGAATCTTGGAGGTGTTCGAGGTTTAGGTTTGGGATCCTAATCCTATTGATTCCCGAAAAATATTGCACCTTTCGTCCGCTGATCCTACAATCCTCACCTAAGTCGTCTTTCATCCAGTCGAAAGGATTCCGAATGACAAAAAACGCCTCGACTCGCCGCACTCTCGTATGGCCTCTTCCGCGTGCCAGCCTTCTCTCGGTGCCCGTCGAACAGCGCTTCACCGCCGGTGTTGCTTATGTCGAAGGTCAGTTCTGTCCCATCGAGGAGGCGCGAATTCCGCTTCTCGATTGGGGGTTCCTTCGCTCCGACGCTTGCCAAGAAACCATATCGGTCTGGGATGGGTCGTTCTTCCGCCGGCAGAATCACCTCGAGCGTTTTCAACGCTCGATCGGCAGGCTTAGGATGACCTCGCGCCCGAATCGCTTGATCCAATCCGCAGCATCGTTCACGAGCTCTTCGTTTTGGCGGGTTTCCGCGTATTGGAAAAGACGCGCGTCCGGCTGGTACGCCGAACCGGTCGTCTACAGGCAGGCCCCGGAAGGCGTCGCTGAACAGAGTGGCGTTGAGGGGTGAACCCGGCTCATTTGCCGTTCATGCCTTTGTCTATGGCCTCTATCTCCGCCAGCTCCCGGTCGAAGCCGGCGCTCAGGCCCTCGTGCTCGCGGGTGGCGCGGTCGAGGGCGTCGAAGAGGCGGTCGATCTCCTTCTGGCAGGTGTGCATGGCCTGGGAGACCTCGGCGATGCGGGCGCCGTCGCGGTTTTCGGATGCGGCCTGCATGGCGTGGGTGAATCGGGCCATCTCGACGTCCTGCCGCTCGATGTCGCGTTCCAGGCGCCGCATCTCGTCCTCCAGCGGCTTGAGCGTGCGGCCGCGGCGGGCGCTGATCTCCGAACGCCGGCGGCGCAGCTCCTTGCGCGCCGCTTTGATGTTTTCGGCCGGCGTGCCGGCGGCCTCCGCCTCCGCTTTCCCGGCCGGTTTCTCGTCCTGCCACCCGCCCTTGTCCAGGAACTCCTGGTAGCTGCCGTCGAACACCTCGACCCCGTTCTCGCGAAAGACGATCAGCCGCTCGGCCAGAGCGTGCAGGAACATCTCGTTGTGGGTGACCAGGATCAGCGTCCCCTCGAAGGCGTCGAGCGCTGCGAGCAGCGCGTCGCAGGACTCCAGGTCGAGGTGGTTGGTGGGTTCGTCGAGCAGGAGCAGGTTCACGGCGGTGGCGATGATCTGGCCCAGCAGCACCCGGCTTTTCTCTCCGCCCGAGAGCACCGCGATCTTCTTGAGGGCCTCGTCGCCTGAAAACATCATCGCACCGCAGATGTCCCGGGCCAGCTGCCGGTCGACGCCGGCGTCGGCGTAGAGGATTTCCTCCTCGACGGTGCGGTTGGGGATGAGGTGGCTTACGTTCGTCTGCTCGAAAAACCCCTTCTGAATGGCCGGGTGGTAGATCACCTCGCCGGTCTGGGGGGCGAGGGCCCCGGCCAGCATTTTGAGCAGGGTGGTCTTGCCCTTGCCGTTGGGACCCACAATGCCGATGCGCTCCCCGGCCGTGAGGGTGATGGAGAGGTCCGTGATCAGCGGCTGGTCCGGCTGGTAGGCGAACCCCACGTTACGGGCCTGCAGGGCCGACTTCCCGGGCAACGGCTTCTCCCGGAAGGAGAACTCGAGGTCCTTCAGCTTTTCCAGCTTGTCCCGCTTCTCCATCTTCTGCAGGGTCTTGACCCGGGATTGCACCAGCCCGGCCAGCCGCGCCTTGGCGCGGAAGCGAGTGATGAAAAGCTCCACCTCCTTGCGCCGGCGCTCGTCGTTGAGCCTTGTTTTTTCGTACACCTCCTCGTCCTGGGCGATCTGGCTGTAGTAGGCGTCGGTGGTGCCGGCGATCTTGCGGACCTTCTGGCGGTGGACGCCCATGACATGGGTGACCACCTTGTCCATGAAGCTGCGGTCGTGGGTGATGACCATGAGCTCCCGGGGCCAGGCCACCAGAAAGCGCTCGATCCAGCGGATGGTGGTGATGTCGAGGAAATTGGTCGGCTCGTCGAGCAGCAGCAGGTCGGGCGCGGAGACCAGGGCCTTGGCGAGATTGAGGCGCACTTGGTAGCCGCCCGAAAACTCGGCCGGCGGGCGGTCCATGTCCGGCTTGGAAAACCCCAGGCCGGCCAGGATCTTTTCGGCCTTCCAGTGATGGCCGCTCTCCGGGGGCGGGAGCGCGGCCATGGCCTCTTCCAGGACGGTCGGGCGCGTGAAGTCCAGCGTCTGTCGGACGTAGCCGATGCGGTAGTGCTTGGGGATGATCAGGCCGCCGGAGTCCGCCGGCTCTTCACCGGCGATGATCCGGAAGAGGGTGGTCTTTCCGTGGCCGTTGCGGCCCACCAGCCCCAGCCGCTCGCGGGAATTCAGGGTGAAATCGACCTGGTCGAAGAGGACCCGGCCGCCGAAGCTCTTGCTTAAGTTTTCCGCTCGAATCATGTATTACTCCGGCCAATAAACAGGTCCCACTTGAGCCGCTGTCGGGCGCCCCGCCCCGCCGGTACGTGAGATTCTGGAATTAGACATATATTTGATCGCCGGAGTAATAACCGCTGCGCTTGCGAAAAAAAAAGCGACCGCTGCAACGTGCAGCGGCCTTTCCCGCTCCGCTGCAAAAGCGGCGGAGCAGGCGTTTTAACCAGCCTTGACTTTACTGATAGACTCGAATAGAAAATAACATTTTGGGAAAAAAGACCCCGCGGGTTTCATTGCCGGGGCGGGTCCCCTTCCCATCGTCAGCTTTCCGGAGCAATGTAGCACGTATGTTCAGCCTTGTCACTTTGAAAAATCCCGTCGCCGCCCTGGGCCGCGAGGTGCTGACGTCCGTTCGGTATATGGGGCGGGTCTTCCTGTTTTTCATCAAAGGGTTCCTGCTGATCTTCCAGCCCCCGTTCCAGTTCAACAAGATCCGCCAGCACATCTACTTCATCGGCATGAAGTCTGTTTTCGTCATCTGTCTGACCGCCGGGTTCACGGGAATGGTGCTCGGGCTGCAGGGCTATTACGCGCTGGTGAAATACGGCTCCACAGCGGCGCTGGGCTCGGCCGTGGCGCTTTCGCTGGTGCGCGAGATGGGCCCGGTGCTCACAGCCATCATGGTGATCGCCCGCGCCGGCTCCGCCACGGCGGCTGAAATCGGCATCATGCGCATCTCCGAGCAGATCGACGCCCTCAAGACCATGGACATCAACCCGATGCGCTATCTCATCAGCCCGCGCATCGTTGCCGCGCTGGTGTGCTTTCCCCTGCTCACCGCGCTCTTCGACGTGGTGGGCCTGTTCGGCGGATACCTGTCGGGCTCGGCCCTGCTGGGGGTCAACCCCGCGTTTTATTTTTCCCGGGCCCAGTCCAGCGTGGAGATGAGAGACATCACCGGCGGCTTTATCAAGTCTCTGGTGTTTGCCGTCGTCATGGTGACCATCTGCTGCTACCAGGGATACTATACCCACACCCGGGCCGAGTTCGGCGCTAAAGGGGTCAGCATCTCCACGACCACGGCGGTGGTCACCTCCTGCGTTCTGATCCTGGTGACCGATTACGTGCTGACCACGTTCCTGATGTGACATGCATCCCATGGCTGAAACTCCCCTGATCGAGCTCACCGACGTCGTCAAAACACTCGGGCTCAACCGCGTGCTCGACGGCATCAACCTGAGCATACAGCGGGGCGAGATCACCGCCATCATCGGGAAAAGCGGATCCGGCAAAAGTGTGCTGCTCAAACACATCATCGGTCTGCTGGAACCCGACGGCGGGACGATCCGCTTCGATGGCAAGAGCCGCGCGGAGATGAGCCCCACCGAAAAGAAAGCCCTCAAGCAGAAGTTCAGCTACGTCTTTCAGGACACGGCGCTGTTCGATTTCCTGAATGTCGTGGACAACGTCGCCCTGCCGCTCGTGGAGCGCAAGGGGATACCCCGGACGGAGATCCAGCGACGGGTGCGCGACAAGCTCCATCAGCTCGATCTGCACAACATCGACCAGAAATACCCGGCCCAGCTCTCCGGCGGCATGAAAAAGCGGGTGGCCCTCGCGCGGGCGCTGGTGACCGACCCCGAGATCGTCCTGTTCGACGAGCCGACCACCGGGCTCGACCCGATCCGCAAGAACGCCGTGCACAGCATGATCCTGGACTATCAGCGGCGCTTCGGTTTCACCGGGGTGGTGGTCAGCCACGAGATCCCCGACATCTTCTTCATCGCGCAGCGGGTGGCGATGATCGACGAGGGCCGAATCCGGTTCGAGGGCACGCCCGATGAAATCCAGCAGGCCTCGGACCCCGGGGTGCGCAATTTCATCGAAGGCCTCGAAAGCCCCCGCGACGACCTGACCGGCATCACCTCCCACTCCATCGGCCGGAAACGGCTGTTGCAGGAGTTGAGCCGGCTGCAGCGGCATGAGATCCCTTTTTCCATCGTCCTGCTGGCCATGGACAACCTGGAGGGCATCGACCGCATCGACGAACACGTGGCCGGCCAGACGGTGTTCAAGACCTTCGCCAACCATGTCACCCAGAACACCTACATCACCGACACGTGTTTCCGCTACGACATACATAAGATCCTGGTGGTCCTACCGGACACCAGCGAGGAGCAGGCCCGGGATTTCTGTCGGAAAATTTCCCGAACCATGGAGAACAACGCCCTCTTCGATTCCGTCGAAGCCGCCAAGGGGTTCCGCTATTCGGTGAGCGCGGGGGTGGCCCAAGCCTACAAGGACAGCGGGCTGGAGGAACTGATCGCCCAGGCTCAACAGGGGCAGGCGGTGTTTTACGAGTGCCGCAACTGACCGGAGGAATTATGCGTCAATCATCGATAGAACTGGGAGTGGGCGTCTTCGTCCTGCTCGGCATCATCTGCGTGGGCTATCTCACCTTCCGTCTCGGGGAGGTCGAGATCCTGGGCGACAAATACTACCTGCTGAACGCCCGCTTCACGTCGGTCACGGGCCTGAAGGTGGGCGCCCAGGTGGAGATTGCCGGGGTTCAAGTGGGCCAGGTGGATGCGATCGTCCTGGAACCCAAGGACCTGGTGGCGATGGTGCGGCTGAAAATCAAAGAGGGCCTGAATCTCAGTGACGACGTCATCGCTTCGGTCAAGTCGGCAGGGCTGCTGGGGGACAAATACATCCAGCTCTCACCGGGGGGGGGCGACCGGATTCTGAAACCCGGCGAGATGATCATCGAGACCGAGCCGGCGTTGGACATCGAAGCGCTCATCAGCAAATACGCTTTTGGCAAACTGGATAAAACCGAAAAGCCCGACTAGTCCGTTTGACTTGACAAGCGGCGCGTTTCCCGTAAATTGACATTCAAGCAATTGACCCTCAACTTGCATATCGAGGAGGCGCTATGGCCGAAAAAGAAAAAGGGTTCGTGGTGAAAGACCGCCGGATGTTTTCGCAGGACGGCCCACCCGCAGCGGATGAAACGCCGGCCGCCGAAGAGCGGCCGGAGCCGAAGAGCGCATCCGCCTCGGACGCCCCGCCCCGGCAGACCGAAACCCCTCTGCCCCAGATCAATTTCCCCACGTTTGTCGCCTCCCTCAATGCCTCCGCCCTGGTGCACCTGGGTGTCATAGAGGACCCGGTCTCCGGGAAGGTGGAGAAAAACCTGCCCATGGCCAAGCAGACCATCGACATTTTGAGCATGCTGCAGCAGAAAACGGCCGGGAACCTCGCCGCGGATGAGGACGGCATGCTGAAAAGCATCCTCTACGATCTGCGCATTCTGTTTGTGAAGGAAAAAGGATGAAACGGGCGGTCGGGCGGCAGCGGTGATGGCCCTCCGGATCCTTTCCCCCGCCAAGATTAATCTCTTCCTGTGCGTTTTAGGTCGACGGCCGGACGGCTACCACGATCTTTTTTCCCTGATGTGCCGGATCGGCCTGTATGACGAGATCGTCCTGGATCCAACCTCGGCAGACATATCCCTCACGTGCTCCGACCCTGCCCTCCCCGTGGATGACGGAAACCTGGCCCTGCGGGCGGCCCGGCGGTTCTTTGAAGCCCTCGGACGGAGCGGCGGGGTTGCGATCCATCTCACCAAGCGGATTCCGGTGGCGGCGGGATTGGGCGGGGGCAGCAGCAATGCCGCCAGCGTGCTGCTGGGGTTGAATCATTTAAACGGCGCCCCTCTCTCATTGGACCGTCTCATTGCCATCGGAAAGTCCCTCGGCGCGGATGTGCCCTTCTTTCTTTTCCAGTCACCGGCCCTGGCGTCTGGAATCGGCGACCGCTTGGAGGCGTTCGGCGGCATCCCACCCCTGGCGGCGCTGGTGGTGAGCCCGTCATTTGCCGTATCCACTCGAATGGTTTACCAAAACCTGAATTTACGATTGACAAACCCTCAAAAACGACCTACAAGAACCCATTTTAAGAAAACGGCATTCACCCCTGGTTTCCATTTATATAATGATCTTGAGACGGTTACGCTGGCGTGGCATCCTGAGCTCGCCGCCATCAAGAACCTGTTGACCGGCCGAGGGGCGCTGGGTTCCCTCATGTCCGGGAGCGGGCCGAGTGTTTTCGGGCTTTTTCCCGACCTGGAAGCCGCTTACAAAACCGCTGACACCCTGCCGGGGGACCGGGGGTGGCGGCTGTTTTGCGCAGGTTTGTTGACCGGCCCGGTTCCGTTGATCTGCGAGATTTGAAGACCGGGGGGTGGCCCGGAGAGATTCCGGGGGACTAGGGCGAGCCTTTCTGGGGCGTCGTCAAGTGGTAAGACACAGGACTTTGGTTCCTGCATCCGGAGGTTCGAATCCTCCCGCCCCAGCCATACGCGAGTTCAGCGGCCTCTTCCTCCGGGCAAGGGGCTGGCAAGACGGCGCCGGGGTGTTTTGCAAGCATATGCGGAACGTGGGCAGATGATTCGGCGGATGCAGCGTGCCGGGGCCTAATGACGGCAGCAGCGGGGATACCATGGAAAACAACGGTGTCTTTGTATTTTCGGGAAGCTCGAACCCCGAATTAGCCAAAAAAATCTGCAGCTACCTCAAGCTGCCGCTGGGCGGCGCCAAAGTCACCACCTTCAGCGACGGTGAGATCCAGATCGAGATTCTCGAAAACGTGCGGTCGAGGGACGTGTTCGTGATCCAGTCAACCTGCGCACCGGTCAATGACAACCTGGTCGAGCTGTTGCTCATGATCGACGCGTTCAAGCGGTCTTCCGCACGACGGATCACGGCGGTGCTGCCGTACTACGGGTATGCGCGTCAGGACAAGAAGGTGGCCCCGCGGGTGCCGATCAGCGCCAAGCTCGTGGCCGACATGCTTACGGTGTCCGGCGCCCACCGGGTGATCACCTTGGACCTGCATGCCGGCCAGATCCAGGGCTTTTTCAACATCCCCGTGGACAACCTGTTTGCGGCGCCGGTCCTGATCAGCCACATCCGCCGCCACTTCGACAATGACCTCGCCATCGTTTCTCCCGATGCCGGCGGAGTCGAGCGGGCGCGGGCTTTTGCCAAGCGGCTGGATGCGGACCTGGCCATCATCGACAAGCGCCGCTCCGCACCGAACCAGGCCAAGGCCATGGCCGTCATCGGCAACGTGCGCGACAAGGTGGTCGTGATCCTGGACGACATGGTGGACACGGCCGGGACCCTCGTCGAGGCGGCGGAAGCCCTGTCCCGGGAAGGGGCCCGCGAGATCCACGCCTGCTGCGCCCACGCCGTGCTTTCGGGCCCGGCGGTGGATCGCATCAAGGACTCGACGCTGAAAAGTGTGGTCGTCACGGACACCATCCCGTTGAAGCCGAATGCGGCCTCGTGCAAAAAAATCAGCGTCCTGTCGATTTCCGAATTGGTCGGCGAGGCCATCATCCGCAGTTACCGGGGGGATTCGGTCACGTCGCTGTTTGTTTAAAACAGCTTTGAGAAAAGCTTGTAATTTTTGGTCAAGGAG
>Ga0209450_10001696_pt1 | contig 11032 bp, 9 predicted proteins | sample FrelakmetLWP11LW_FD_187149 | JGI IMG/M metagenome (GOLD analysis project Ga0209450, IMG submission 187149) | Freshwater lake sediment microbial communities from the University of Notre Dame, USA, for methane emissions studies - LWP11 LW (SPAdes)... | ecosystem: Environmental > Aquatic >... | reverse complement strand
TGAGCACCGCGACGAACCAGCGCGCCTTGTCCATCGGATCCTCGCTCAGCCGGTCACCGCCACACCACGCACACGGGCGTGCCCGCCACGACGATGCGGCCCGTGGCCGAGAGTGTGCCCGTGGCCTGGTTGACGTCGAATTCCACGATGGTGTCGCCGCCCTGGTTGGCGGCGTAGAGCCGCGCGCCTGTGGGGTCGAGGCCGATGAACCGCGGCGTGGCGCCCTTGGTCGGCTCCCACGCGACGGGCAACAGCAGTCCCGTGGACGGGTCGACGCGGAAGATCCCGATGCTGTCGTGGCCCCTGTTCGAAACGTAGACATGTCGCCCGGATGGCGCCACGTCGATGGCGGCACCGGTGTTGTCGCCGGTAAAGGTTGCCGGAATCGACGGCAGGATCTGAATGGGTTCGAGCGCCCCTGATCCGGATACACGGCAGGTCGCGACGGTCGAGTCGAGTTCGTTGATCACGTAGGCGTACGGCAGCGTCGGGTTGAAGCCGATGTGGCGCGGGCCGGCACCCGACCGCACTTTCAGCGACGGCGGAGATCCGGGGACGAGCACGCCTCTGGCCGTGTCCAGCGTGAAGACGAACAGGCGATCGAGGCCCTTGTCCGGCACGACGACGATGCGGCCGCTCGGGTCGAACGGGCAATGATGGGGATGCGGCGACGACTGTTCTGTACGGTGCGGCCCAGGTTCGCCAGTGAGGCTGACAAGATCCGTCCTGCCGCCCAGCGAACCGTCCGGGCGAACCGGCAGCACGACGACCGATCCGGAGCCGTAGTTCGCCACAACCAGGAAGCGGCCTGTGGCGTCGAGGGCAAGGTGGACCGGGTTGTCGCCTCCGCAGGATTGCCGGTTGAGCAGCGTCAACTCGCCGGTCGTGTCGCTGATGGAGAACGAGGACACCTGGTTGGCTTCCGAGTGCACCGCGTAGAGCACCGGGCGCTTCGGGTCGATGGCGAGATAGGACGGGTTCACCTCGCGGCCGAGCACCTGGACGCGCGCCCAGCGGCCCGACACAGGATCGATACGGTAAGCCAGCAGCCCCTCACCGCGCGCCTTTCGCTTCGCGGAGTTGAAGGTCCCCACGTAGGCGAACCGGGCGTTCGGTGGCGCCGCCTGGCCGTCGCCGCCATGCCTGTCTGCCGGCGAGCGCCCGGCGGCCGCGAGCTGTCCGCCCGCGGCGGCGGCAATCGCGGCGGCGGACAGGCCCATGAACTGCCGGCGGGTCGGGGCCGTCGAAACGCGCGGCGCGCGTGGCGTGGTCATGGTGGGCACAGGGTACAACAGGGCGCACGCGAGGGGACAGGGGCAAGGGGCAAGACGGGAGATTCGGGATTCGGGATTCGGGATTCGAGATTCGGAAGTGATTCTGGCAGTATGGAGAGACGGTGCTGACAAGAATTGGATTCCCTCTCCTCCTGGTGGTGGTGCTCGGCGCGGGTCTGTCGGCGCAGACGCCTGCGCAGGAGATTGCGCCCGCGCCTCCGCCCTTCGAGGAGTGGCTCGCGGCCGTGCGCGTGGAGGCGCTGGCGCGAGGCATCAGCCAGCCCACCGTCGACGCCGCGTTCGGATCCCTCGAGCGGCTGCCGGTGGTGGTCGAGCGTGACCGCACTCAGGCCGAACGGACGCTCACGCTCGATCAGTACGTCAGGCGCCGCCTGACGGCGCGGGTGGTGCGCAGCGCGCGCGAGATGGCCGTGAAGCACCGCGCGGAGCTCCAGCGGGCCGCCGACACTCACGGCGTGCCCCGCGCGTTCATCGTGGCGATCTGGGGCCTGGAATCGAACTTCGGCAGGTTCCAGGGCGTGCGGCCCACGGTGGCCACGCTCGCCACCCTCGCCTACGACGGCCGCCGGCAGGCGCTGTTCCGGGAGGAGCTGTTCGCGGCCCTGCGCATCCTCGACAGGGGCGACGTGCCGTTGGACGCGCTCCGGGGCTCCTGGGCAGGCGCCATGGGCCAGGCCCAGTTTCTTCCCTCGAGTTATCTGGAATGGGCGGTGGATGCGGATGGCGACGGCCGCAGAGACATCTGGACGTCGCTCCCGGACATCTTCGGGTCGATTGCGAACTACTTGAAAGAGCACGGCTGGACGAAGGGCGAGCGCTGGGGCCGCGAAGTCCGCCTCGGGGACAGGACGGCGGCCCGGGTGGCCGCGGCCGTGCCCATGCGCCTGACCGGCGCCTGCCAGGCCGTGCGCGACATGACCGAGGCGCGCCCGCTCTCGACGTGGCGCGAGCTGGGTGTCACGCAGAAGGACGGCTCCGCGCTGCCGCGGGCCGACATCAGCGCGTCCCTGGTGCGCGTCGACACGCATCGCTATCTCGTCTACGGCAACTACGAGGCCTTGCTCGGTTACAACTGCGCCCACACATACGCGCTGAGCGTCGCCTTTCTCGCGGAGCGCATCGGCCCGCGCTGAGCAGCGGGGCACCTCCCCTCTCGCCTGCCGCCTCCCGCCCCTCGTCCCTACTCCCTTGCCCCATGTCCCATGCCCCTTTTCCTGTAGACTGTGCCGCTGAAGGAGCGCGCTCGACATGACCACATTCGACTGGCTGATCGTCTTGCTCTATTTCGCCCTCCTCGCCGGCATGGTGCTCTGGCTCGTCAAGCGGAACAAGGACACCGCCGACGACTATTTCCTTGCGAGCCGCAATCTCGGCTGGCTGATCGTCGGCGCGTCGATCTTCGCGTCGAACATCGGATCGGAGCACCTGGTCGGCCTGGCCGGATCCGGGGCGACCAGCGGCGTGGCCATGGCGCACTACGAGTTGCACGCCTGGTGCCTGCTCGTGCTCGGGTGGCTGTTCGTGCCCTTCTACAGCCGGTCGAAGGTGTTTACGATGCCGGAGTTCCTCGAGCGCCGCTACTCGCCGGCCGCGCGGTGGATGCTCTCGATCATCTCGCTCGTCGCATATGTCATCACCAAGATCGCGGTGGGCATCTTCGCGGGCGGCATCGTATTCGGCACGCTGCTGCCCGAGATGCAGCTCACCATCGGCGGCATGGTCTTCAACGCCTTCTGGATCGGGTCCGTTGTGGTCGTCGTCTTGACCGGGCTCTATACCGTCGTCGGCGGCATGCGCGCCGTGGCCTATACGGAAGCGGTCCAGACGTTTATCCTGGTCGTCGGCTCCGTGCTGTTGACCTACTTCGGCCTGCAGAAACTCGGCGGGTGGAGCGAGCTGCGCGCGGCGCTAGACCCGGACATGTTCAACCTTTGGAAGCCGCTGATCCCCGCTGGCGTTGAGGGCACGTGGGCGCCGGTGAGGGAGCCGGGACGGATGGCCTGGTACTTCAACAGCAACTACCCGTGGCTGGGCATGCTGATCTGCGCGCCGATTATCGGCCTCTGGTACTGGTGCACCGACCAGTACATCGTGCAGCGGGCCCTGGGCGCGCCGAGCGAGCGTGAGGCACGGCGCGGCACGATCTTCGCCGCCTACCTGAAGCTCCTGCCCGTCTTCATCTTCATCATCCCCGGCATGATCGCCCTGGCGCTGGCCAAGACTGGCCTCGGCGGGTCCGGGATGGCCGTGATGATGGGCGCCGACGCGGCGGTCGTGCGCGACGCGGCGTTCCCGTTGATGGTGCGTGAGATCCTGCCGGTCGGCGTCCGCGGCCTGGTCGTAGCGGGCCTGCTCGCGGCGCTCATGAGTTCGCTGGCCGGCGTGTTCAACGCCTGTTCGACGCTCTTCACGATGGACCTGTACCAGAAGTTCAGGCCGAAGGCGACGCAGCACCAGCTGGTGTGGATCGGTCGCGTCGCGACGACGGTGATGGTCGTCGTCGGCCTGTTCTGGATCCCCGTCATCCAGGGCGCGAAGGGCCTCTACGACTACCTCCAGGGCGTGCAGGGCTACCTCGCGCCGCCCATCTTCACAGTGTTCTTCCTCGGCGTCTTCAATAAGCGCCTCAACGCCAAAGGCTGCCTGTCGGCGCTGGTGGTCGGCTTCGTCCTCGGCGCGTTCCGGCTGGCCGTCGACACGCCGGTGGCCCTCGGGATGGCGGGCTACGAGCAGGGCTACGCGACGGGCTCGTTCCTCTGGATCGTCAACAACATCTACTTCCAGTACTACAGCGCGCTCATCTTCCTGGTGTGCGTGGTGGTGATGATCGCCGTCAGCTATGCGACGGCGGCGCCGGAGCAGGCGCGCCTCACGGGGCTGACCTATGCTACCGTCACCGACGAGCACCGCCTGGAGTCGCGCAGCAGTTGGGGCCGCGCCGACGTCGTCCACTCGTGCATCGTGCTGCTGCTCATCGTGATCGCGTACGTCTACTTCAGCGGGTGATCGGGCATAGGCGAGAGGCCAGGGGCGGGAGGCGAGAGGCGCAGCTCGCCGTCTCGCCTATCCCCTAGCCCCTTGTTCCCAGTCCCTACTGCCCTCGTCCCCCCCGGCCCGTCGCCGCGGCGGCCGGCGGCCGTTTCGCGCCCACCTGCGGCGTCTCGCGCGCGAGCTCGATGAGGTCCACGCTCTCCGACGCCTGTCCGAGCAGGTGCTTCGCGAAGTAGTCGGCCCGCAGCCAGAAGAAGTAGTCGCCCATCGCCGTGTAGCCGTGGCGCTGGCCCGGCATGATGAACATGTCGAACCGCTTGTTGGCCTTGATGAGCGCGTCGGCCACGCGGTACGTGTTGGCCGGGTGGACGTTGTTGTCCATGTCGCCGGTCACGAGCAGCAGGTGCCCCTTCAGGTTTTTCGCGATCTCCGAGTTGCGGTCGATCGTGTACTCGAACTTCACCTTGCCGTCCTTGTCGGTGACTTCCTTCACCCCGTGGTGCTTCTCGCTCCACCACCGGTTGTAGACGTTGTTCTCGTGGTTGCCCGACGAGGAGACGGCCACCTTGAAGAAGTCCGGGTAGACGAGCATCGCGGCCGTGGACATGAAGCCGCCGCCCGAGTGGCCGTAGATGCCGACCAGGTTCATGTCGATCCACGGGTGCTTGCGCGCCAGCTGCTCGACGGCGGCCTTCTTGTCCGCGAGCCCGTAGTCGCGCAGGTTGCCGTACCCGTAGTTGTGGTACCACTTCGACCGCTGCGGGTGGCCGCCTCGGTTGCCGATCTCGATGACGATGAAGCCCATCTGGGCGAGCGTCATGCTCTGGCTGCGCGGTGAGAAGGTCTTGGTGACGCTCTCGGTCTGCGGGCCCGGGTACACGTAGGCGATGATCGGGTACCGCTTCTCCGGGTCGAAGTCGAAGGGCTTGTACATCACCCCGAACAGATCCGTCACCCCGTCGTCGGCCTTGACCTTGAACGGCTCGGGGAACCTGAAGCCCGCGTCGGTGAGCGCCGTGACGTCGGTCTGCTCGAGGTCGGCGAGCTTCAGGCCCGTCGCGTCGAACAATTCGGATTTCGGAGCGGTGTCCACCTGGGAGTAGGTGTTGATGAAGTACTTGCCGTTGTCCGAGAGCGCCGACGAGTGGGACGCGTCACCCGGGTCGAGCAGCTTCAGGCCGGTGCCGTCGAGGTTCACGCGGTAGAGGTGCGTGAAGTACGGGTCCTCGCCCGCCTCGCGGCCGTTGGCGGAGAAGTACATGACGCGGAGCTTCTCGTCGACCCAGGCGATCGGCCCGGTGACGAATTCGCCCGTCGTGATCTGGTTCTTCAGCGTCCCGTCGGCGCCGAACAGGTAGTAGTGGCCCCAGCCGTCGCGCTCGGACCAGTGGATGAACTCCTGGCCGTTGCCAACCGTCCAGAGCGGCTGCGTCTCGATGTAGGTGTTGAGGCGCTCCTCGATGATCGGCTTCACCTCGCCGGTCTCCGTGTTGGCCACGCATACGTCCACGCGATGGAGATCGCGGCTGAGGCGCCAGAAGAAGAGCTTGTCCGACGTGTCACTGAGCCACCTCGGCTCGGTCTTCTCCTTGTCCCGGTCCCGCGCGAGCGACCTCGAGGTGGCCACTTCGAGAGCCTGGTCCTTGAAGGCGTCGGCCTTCACCGTGACCCGCTTCTTGGTGTCGCGGTCGAAGACCAGCAGCTCCTCCTGATCGACGTTCTCCTCGCCCGGCATGGCGTAGCGGTAGGTCTCGAGCTTCGGCCGGGGCGATGCGAGCGAGTTGATCACCCAGAGGTCCGCCACCTTGCGCTGGTCGGCTCGCGTTGCGGAGAACTTCTTCGAGTCCTTCGCCCATTGCGCGCCGATGGCCGGCACCCTCGGGCCGTCCTTGTGCTTCGTGTCGTTCTTCTGGTCCTTCTTGAGCGTCGTCTTCGCCTCGTCTGTGAGCCGCCTGGCGAAGCTGTAGTGCTCCTCGCCGTCGGTGGTCAGCTGCACTTCCTGGATCTTCGGATCGCCGAAGTCCTTGAGCGCGAGCTTGTAGTTCGCCTCGTCCATCATGAAGAGGTTGTGGCCGCGGGCGAAGATGACCGTCTTGTCGTCTGGCGACACCTGCGCCCAGCCGGGCTTCTTGGGGTCGGGCGTGTGGTCGGCCAGGAGCGCCAGCTTGCCCGTGGCGAGGTCGTACTCGAAGTAGAGGGTCTTGGTGGTCTTCGGCGGCTCGGCGTCGGGATCGGCGCCTGCGCCCGTCTTCTTCTCGTCCTTCTTGAGGTCTGTTTTCTTCGTCTGGTCGGTCTCCCGCTCTTCGAGTGTCTTCTCGTCGGTCTTCTTCACGTCGGTCTTCGTTTCCCCAATCTTCTGCTCGTCTGTCTTCTTCTCTTCTGTCTTCTGACCGGCCACTTCTTGCTTCTTGCTACTTGCTTCTTGCTTCTTCTCTTCCTCCTTCTCCCCGACGATCTTCGCGTCCTTCGGCACCTCGAGCTCGAAGCGGATCGCCGTGTCGTTCTTCACCCACTTCATCGTCGCCGGGGTGATGGGCAGGTGCTGCGACTCATAGGGGATGCGCGTGATGTTGGTGAGCATCGCGGCCATCTTCGCGTTGTCCCACAGGGGCGTCTTCGCGCGCTTGAGCGGGTCCACCAGCATGAACTTCCGGCCCTGCGCCGTTTCGAACGCGTACCAGAAGCGGTCGCTCGTCTCCGCCCAGCGGGGCGCGACGCTCGTGTCGAAGACCAGCTTGCCGACTTTCGTGGCCATCCAGCGCGACGCGAGGTCGTAGTTGGGCTTCGGCAGCGGCCGGTCTCCGGCGCTGAGGCCGATCGTGAGCAGGACGATGACGAGAAAGGCCGTGGCAGGCGGGACCTGACGTCTGAACATCTCCGATCCTCCAATGGGTGGTCGCCGGCGGGCGGGGCGCGGAATCGACGTGGCGCCGATTGTATGCCGGATTGACGCCCGCGGCGAGGCGCGTTGGTCCGACCAGGGTCCCGCGCGGTCTTGACGTACGGCTCGAAGACGGACATCCGGAACGCTCGCGGGCACGCAACCCGTGATAATCTCCGCTGGTTCCCCGGTCAGACCACGAGGCGGTCCGGCCGGGGGTGTGGGCAGGAGTCTCAGGGTATGGATCTCGGTCCGCTCGAACGCAGCCTGGCGGGAACGACACTGGCGCCGTACATCGTCAAGGCGATGGCGATGATCGACCGCCCGCGCAAGGCCGGCAGCAACATGTTCCGCCACCAGATGAGCACGCTGGCGATCCTGCTCGACTATAAGATCGTCGACCCGGTCCTGCTGAAGGCGTCCATCATTCACGACCTGTTCGAGGAGCTCGGCGATCAACCGTGGGTGACCCGCGACACCGTCGCGTCAATCGACGCCGACGGCCCGGCGGTCTACGACCTGGTCATGGAAGTGACGATCCGCAAGGTGAACGGGGTGGACGAGCCGAAGGCCGAGTATCTCCGCCGCATCATGCAGACGGGCAGCGACCGGGCGAAGAAGCTGAAACTGGCGGATCGGATCAGCAACCTGGTCACGCTCGGCTTCGTCAACGACCGGGCGTTCGTCGAGCGCTACACCGCCCAGACCCGCGACTGCATCCTGCCGTACTCGGAAGCCGTGGCCCCCGACATGCACCGGGAGCTGAAGGACCTCGTCGACAACCGCACCGCCCAGCTCGCGCGGCTGCGGTAAGGGTCGCTTCCCTCACCTGGCACTTCACTCATCATGATGAGTGAGTCTCCTCATCATGGTGAGCACTCGTGGCGGCGGAATCGCGCCTCTCGTTCGTCGAGACGCGGAGCGACACCGGCCGCTGGGGACGCGTCGTCGAATCCGCGGTCGGCGCCCATCTGGCGAATGCCGCCGCGGCGGGCAGCTGCGAGCCGTTCTACTGGCGGGATCGGAATCGGGAGGTAGACTTCGTGGCGCGCGCAGGCAAGACGGTCACCGCCATCGAGGAGTTCCTCCGGAGGGCCGCCGAACACTGGGTGGCGCCGTAGCGGCGGGCTCTGGGGAAGGGAGGGCGGCGCCTGACGCACGCAGGACGCTTCGGCTATCCTGTACCTGATCGTGGGTTCTTCCTCGGAGCTGCGCATGACCGATACGTTCAGGATGACCGGGCGTGAACTGATCGGACGATGGAAGGTCGCCGGCCCGGCGCTCGAAGCGCAGCGGTGGTCCGAACTGTCCCGGCTGACCGACGAGGACGCCCGGCGCGCCACACTCGACCTGTTCGCCCTCTGGCGACCTTCCGCGATCGACGAATTCGGCGCTGAGCTCGTCGAACAGCAGCGCGTGTTCCGTCTGCAACGGGTCGGGAGCGTCTCGCACCCGTGACTGCGCTTGTCGAGGCCGCGCGCGAGATCCTCGACTGGCTCGACGCCGCCGGCTGGCGCGCGTGCGTCATCGGGGGTCTGGCCGTCCAGCGATGGGGGGAGCCGCGCCTCACGCAGGATGTCGACCTGACCGTGCTGGTGGGGCTTGGTGACGAAGCGCGCTTCATCGACGGCGTGCTCGGCCGGTTTGATGGGCGCCGCCCGGACGCCCGCCGGTTTGCGCTGACCTACCGCGTCCTTCTCGTGCGGGCGAGCGTCGGCGTCCCCCTCGACATGGCGTTGGGCAGCACGCAGTTCGAGGTGGAGTCCGTCGACCGTTCATCGAACTGGGAGATCGAGCCGGGCCGGGTGATTCGGACGTGTTCCGCGGAAGACCTGGTGGTTCACAAGTTGATTGCAGGACGGCCGCGGGACGTGGCGGATGTCGAGAGCATCGTCGCCCGGCAGTCCGGACACCTCGATTCAGAACGCGTGCGCCGGACGCTCGCAGCTTTCGCCGAGCTGAAAGAGGACCCGGAACTCGGCCGCCCGTTCGAGCGCGCTCTTGTCAGAGCCGCGGAATCACGCGGGACCGCGCAGCCTGGCGGCGCAAGCCGCGACTGAACCGCCCTGACCCACGGGCCTCACTCGTGCGTGTGGGCCGCGGGCATGCCGAAACGCTTGACGGTCTCCCCTTCGAAGTCCACTTCGATGAGCACGGCCTGTTCGTCCCCGACGACCGAGCCGGAGTGGCCGGGCTCGAGGAAGACGACTGCGGGTGCCACCCAGTCCCGGCGGCAGCCGTCCGGGAAGTGGGCCTCGAGGTGGCCGCGCGCCAGGAAGCCGACATGGGCGTGCATGCAGAGCTCCGTCGTGACAGCTTTCTTCAGGTGGGTCTGCCACGTGAAACCCGGCTCGTAGATGGTCCGCCGCACGCGGGCCTCGCCGATGCGGACGACGTCGCAAATGACGCCGCCGACGGTCTTGCGCTCGGCGCCTTCGATGGGTGCGGTCAGGGGATCGTGCTCGCTCATGCTCGCCTCGCTCCGTGATGCCGGGGTGTCCGGCTGATTGTAGCGCCAACGCGCGCCGGATCGACCCCTCTTTGAAGGTGTGCCCATCAGAACGCGTACGTCCGGCGGACGACGGTCGCATCGCCGGCCTGGATGGGCTCGAGCGACGGGGGCCTGGGCGTGACGGATGTGCCGGGCAGGTCCGGCAGGCCGTGCGCGCGTTCGGTCACCGCCACGGTGAGCCCACGCGAGCCTCGCAACGTCATCGCGACGAGAGCCCCGGATGCGGGCGCGTTGAAATACTCCAGCGTCCACGCCGTGTCGTCGGGCGCCCGTCGCGTGAACGCGCCGCTCACTTGCTTTCCGTCCACCGAGATGTCGAGGGCGGGCACGCCGTTGACCCACACCGACAGCATGTTGCCTTCACGTCCGGGCGCTACGCGAAAGGTGACATACCGTCCGCCTTCGGTCGGATACGCCCTGACCAGCGTCGCCGTCGGCGCCGGCAGGTCCGCGGCGGGCGCATCGGCGTGCAGGAACCCGGGCACGCCGCTCGCCGACGACCAGGGCTGTACGAGGGCGGGCGGCCGGCCCGGCCGTGGCGCCGCGCCGAGAAACTGGCCGAACCATGTCTCGGTCCAGCCCGCGCGTATGGCCCAGTGCGCCGTTCGAGCGTCAGCGTCAATCGCGTACACCACGTTCACCGGCCTGGGATGCCGTTCCGAGTAGCGGGTCTCGGTCAGGGCAACGGCCAGGCAAGCAAGCGTCACGGTGGCGGCAATGCCCGCCGGCCACCACCGCCGCCGCTCCACGATGAGCTCGATCGGAATGGCCAGCGCGCCCATCCCCAGCGCGGCCGTCACGGCCATGGCCGCCCCGCCTTCTGGCGCCAGCCCCATCGCGACAAAGAACGAATGCGCGAGCGGCCAGAGAATCAGGATGGCGGGCACAGCCAGCAGCATCACCGCCGCGGTTCTGCCAGCCCCCGGTGGCGCGTCCGGCTGGCGCAACGAGGCTGCCATCGCGGCGAGCAGGCTGCCGATGAGCGGCCACGCCACGACGTAACTCGCGCCGGCGGCGAACCAGGAGGATGCCGCGGCGGCAACCAGTATCACGAACGCCGCGCCGAGCGCGATCGACTGCGCACCAAATCGCTTGCGGAGCAGGACGTAAAGCGCCAGCCAGACGGTGACGATGCACGCCACCATGGTTGCCGCGTACATCCCGCTCGTGAGGACGGGCCCCTCCTGCAGCCACCGCGCATGCGCCAGGCCGACCAGGCGGCCGAACCGCCAGCCGAGATAGCCGGACGCCCCCGTGAACGCCGCGTAGATCAACACGGCGAGGATGATGCCGCCGATGCCCGCCTCGCGCCGCCGCCGCGCCCTGACGACGGCGACGACCCACAGCACGGCG
>Ga0209450_10001695_pt1 | contig 11035 bp, 12 predicted proteins | sample FrelakmetLWP11LW_FD_187149 | JGI IMG/M metagenome (GOLD analysis project Ga0209450, IMG submission 187149) | Freshwater lake sediment microbial communities from the University of Notre Dame, USA, for methane emissions studies - LWP11 LW (SPAdes)... | ecosystem: Environmental > Aquatic >... | reverse complement strand
TTTTTCCGAGGTTTCGCAGGCACTGAGGATCATCAGCTCGGCCTGCAGCTGGAGATCGAAGAGTTGCCTGGCCTCGCAGAAGACCGGCGTCCCCCCTGAGGCGGAGAACAAGAAGGACGAGCGCGAGGGGTCCTTCCCGTTGCCGAAAAAATGGCTGGCCAGATGGATCAGCTTGGCCTGGGGGGCGAAGCGGGCGAAATTCTCCCAGTTGAAGTCGGCACCCATGAAGATGCGCCGGGGCTGGCCGCTGAACAGCGTCTCCAGGTTCTGGACCTCCAGCCGCGTCGAGGGAATGTCGGCGATGCCCTTCAGCGCTTCCCGCTGGCCCGATGGGGGCAGCAACGGGTGGCCGAAGGCGGCCAGGGCAAGCGGATAATCGCCTCGAATCTGAAAACGGCGCAAAAAATCGGAGAAGGAAAAGAAATAGGACACCTTGTAGCCCTGGATCACGTATTCGGCCGCCTGATACTCGGAAAAAAGGGCATCATCCTGCCCAAGGCGGCCGTTAAAACCGGTCACCAATGCCTCAAAAGGCAGGGTATAGAGCGATCCGTCGGGAATGACTAGCAAGTCATCGGCATGCGGAAACCGCAGCGAAACGTTTCTCAGCAGAACATTGTGCAGGCGGTTGGCCAATGCCATGTCGAAGTGGATGCGCAGGTAATCGACCTTGCCGCTGGCGAAATCCTCCAGCGGCTCGCACAACTGCCGCACCATGGCATCGAGTTGAGCGCGACCGACCGCAAGGAATTCGAAGCCGGCGTGGCCGGAGCCGATGAAAATGAGGAGCACGCGGTCTCCCAGCATGATGTATTTCAGCAGCAACTGAGAGGGGGACAGGCTTTTCTGCAACTGCTCGAGGATGCTGGATGCGGAGAAATCCAGCGCCGCCATGCGGGCGGAAGCCGCGGAGCGGTCGTTGACGCGGATGTAATCCTGCGCCAACCGGCACAAGCGCCGCTCGCTTTCGCCGGGCGGGCAGTTGCCGCCGCGGAAAACGGCGCGCAAGCGTGAGCTGGCAAGCAGAAGCTGCCGTTCGCCCGTGGCGTTGCCGGGATGCCTGCCCCACTCCAGCTCGAACAACGGATGGGTCTTGATCTCGGACAGGCGCAGCGCCGTCTCCAGGAAACGGGGCTCACCGCCCCGCTCGTAGCAAGAGAGAAGGCCCTCGATGATGACGGCGATATCCAGCTTCAGCCGGGGCAAAATCCCTTCCGGCGTGGAATTCTCCGCCATCCTCGGAAAAATCAGCAGGATCAGGGCAAATACGATGCTCAACCCACGCTTCATTGCCTGGGATTATAGGAGAAGCGGCATTTTTTTGCAATGGGTTGCAGAAAACGAGATAATGGAATACTATCCGTAATCTAAGGAGGAGAAGGTGCAATGAGAAAGCTGCTTCTGTTCCTGCTCCTGGCGAACGGGATCCTCGTTGCCGGCGAAGCGCCGAACTTCAAGGCCCGAGACATCCTGGTGCTTGAGGACGGATTCATCGCCCTGAGGATCGAAAACACTTCTGCCCAGGACTTCGCCCTGCTCCCGACCCTTCGTGAGCGGGTCTTCATCAGCTTGTTCGTCAACGGCGTCAAGAGGGCCGAATACCTGGCCAAGGCCGTTGATCCGGCCATTTTTTTGAAGCGCAGCCTCATCGTGCTCAAGACCAACTTCCGGGCCCAACAGCCGCTGAAGATCCGCATGGTCGTGAACGGGGAGGGCGCATTCCCCGAAGCCGATCCCCGCGACAACGTCTTGGAAAAGGACCTGGCGCCCATTACCTGAGCGATGGACGAAGAACGGTTCTTCGCCAGGCTGCGTGCCGGCGATCCGCAAGCGCAGAAAGAGCTGATCCAGACGTTCAATCCGCGCATTTTCGTCTATTTCCGCAACCGCATCAAGGGCGAGAGCAGCTACGAAGACCTGGTGCAGGAGGTTTTCAGCGCCTTTTTCCACGGCCTCGACCAGGGCAAGCTGGCCGGCGCGGACTGGATCGCCCCCTTCATCTTCGGCATCGCCAGGCGCGTCATGTACAACTACTTCTACCGTCAGAAAAAGAGCAATGACATCCAGAAGAACATCTGCACCCAATGCGAGCTGAGCAGCAGCTTCAGCGAGGCCGAGAGGCTGGACAACGAGAAACTGGGCCAGGTCCTGAGCGGGCTGATCCAGAAACTGCCGCGCATCGACCGCGAGATACTGGACGCGTTCTACTTTCAGGAGCGCAAGATCGGCGAGATCGCCGACATGACCGGCCGCTCGCCGCACTATGTCAGCGTGCGCAAGGAGCGGGCCCTCAAGAAGATCCGCGCTGAGATATCCAGGAAAAACCTTTATTGAATGGATGAGGGAACATGAAATGCCATGAATTCCAGGGATTGATCACGGCCTATCTCGGGGAAACGATCGAGGAGTCCAGGCGCGAGCAGTTCGAGGAGCATTTCTTCGCCTGCCGCCAGTGTTTTCTCGGGCTGAAGATCAATGAGTCGCTGCGGAACAAGGGGGCGCGCATCCAACTGAACGATCCACCGCACCTCTTCACATTCAAGGTCCTGCGCCCGCTGCTGGCCATGGCCGCGCTGTTCCTGCTCGTCCTGTTCTCCGCACTGCTGGTGCAGCGGGACCGTAGGGCCGGTCAGCTCCGCGAGCTTGCCCGCTTCGATCTTCCCTTGTATCACCAGGGCGAAATGCGCGGGGAAGCGGAGAGCGCCCGCGGCTGGGAAGAACAGTTCTCCCTGGCCATGCGCCACTACCAGGAGCGGGACTTCCGCGCCGCCCTCGACCTCTTCGAGGGACCGGTTTTATCCGCCGCCGACCTCCCCAAGGCTGCCTTCTTCCGCGCCATCTGCTACCTTGAGACGGACCAGTTGGCAGGGGCGGAAGCGATATTCGACGCCATTATTCGCGACATGAACCCGGCCTATTTCGACGAGGCGTGCTATTACAAGGGGTTCATCCGGCTGCGCCAGGGCCGACTCCCCGAGGCCCGCGCCCAATTCGCCAAGCTGGCCGGCATGCTCAGCCCCATGGCCGGCAAGGCCAGGGACATGATCCGCAAGATCGACGAGTTATGAAGGCAAAGGAAAAAGGCAAAAGGCAAAAGTACAAAGTTTAAGAAGTCCTCCTAAAAAAATGCAAGTTCTTTTCACGGGGAAAAGTGATTTGCTTTTTACTTTTGCCTTTTTCCTTTTGCCTTTTTTTACCGTGCACCGTAAACCGTTTACCGGCTGCAACAAACCGATTTGCCGCGAGCGGACTTGTTTGACACGGAATGGAAAGTATGCTATAAAAAAGCCCTTCATTCTGGAAAAACCGGGATAAGGCGCTGCATATGATAGTAAATGTCAATAAAATCTCCGAGAAGGGCTATGCGCTGAACGATACCCTCGACATCGACAATGCCCAACTGCTTGAGGAAGGCAGCGGTTTTCTCGAAGGCGTCGAATTTCAGCTCTTTTTCAAGCGCCAGGACCGGCGCATCCAGGCCCAGGGCAAGATCAAGACCCTTATCTCGTTGGATTGCGTCCGCTGCCTGGAGCCGTTCGAGCTCAGGATCAACTCCCATTTCGACATCATCCTGTTCCCCAAGGAGCTGATCGACACGCGCAGCACCGCCCTCGAGGAGGAGGACCTGGAATACATCTTCTACGAAAACGACCAGATCGATGTGGAAAAGATCCTGGTCGAGCAGGTCAACCTCTTCATTCCCTTCAAACCGGTATGCAAGAACGAGTGCAAGGGCATCTGCCCCGGCTGCGGCGCCAACCTGAACATGGGCGCCTGCCCCTGCGACCAGGCCAAGAACGAAATAAAATTCCTGTTCGAAAAAGTGAAGAGGTGAACCATGCCCCAGCCAAAACGCAGACACTCCCATGCGCGGAAGAATAAACGCCGGGCGCACGACGCCCTGAGAGTGGAAGGTCTTTCCGTCTGTCCCAAGTGCAGCGAGCCCAAGCTCCCCCACCGCATCTGCGGCAACTGCGGCTACTACCAGGGCAAGCAGATCGTCAAGGGCAGCGAAGCCTAGATCGGGATGGAAGCGGTCCGCATCGCCGTCGACGCCATGGGCGGCGACCATGCCCCCGAGGTCGTCATCGAGGGCGTGATCGAATACCTGCGCGAGAACAGCCGAAACGAGAGCTTCAAGATCGTCCTGGTCGGAAAGGAAAAGGAGATCCACCGGGAGCTGAAAAAGTACCGCAACGTCCGCCTCGACCGGCTGGAGATCGTCGACGCCCTGGAGGAGATCTCGATGAAGGAGCATTTCCTCTCCTATTGGCGCAAGCGCGAAAAGACGTCCATCAAGAAGGCCATCGACCTGGTCAAGAACGGCAGGGCCTCGGCCATGGTCTCGGCGGGCAACACCGGGGCGGTCATGGCCCTGGCCAAGAACGTGCTGGGCACCATGAAGAACATCGACCGCCCGGCCCTGGCCATCATGCTGCCCACCCTGAAGGGCAACTCGCTGCTGGTCGACGTCGGCGCCAACACCGAATCCAAGCCGCACAATCTGGTCGAATTCGCCCTGATGGGCAAGATCTACCTGGAAAACATCCTCGGCATCGAAAAACCCCGCATCGGCCTGATGAACATCGGCGAGGAGGAGGTCAAGGGCAACGAATTGACCAAGACCACCCACAACCTGCTCAAGCAGCTCGACATCAACTTTATCGGCAACGTCGAGGGCCGCGACGTCTACATCGGCGAGGCCGACTTGATCGTGACCGACGGCTTCACCGGCAACGTCACGCTCAAGGTCTCCGAGGGGGTGGTGGAAGCCATGCTCTCCATGCTGAAGCGCGAGATCATGTCCAACATCTTCTCCAAGATCGGCTTCTTTTTCCTGAAAAAATCGCTCAAGCGCATCAAAAAGAAGCTGGATTATTCCGAGTACGGCGGCGCCCTGCTGCTGGGCGTCAACGGCATCGTCATCATCGGCCATGGCGGCTCCAACGCCAAGGCCATCAAGAACGCCATATCGATGAGCTGCAAATTCGTGACCGAGAAGGTGCTGGAAAAGATCTCCCAGGAGATCGGCAGAATGCAGGACACCCTGAAGGAGCTGAAATATGTCTGACGCCGCCTTGAACGCCATCGTCACCGGCGCGGCGCGCGGCATCGGCAAAGCCATCGCCCTGCGCCTGGCCCGGGAAGGGATGAACGTTGTTATTTCCGACATCATGGGCGAGGAAGCCGAAAAAACCGCCGGCGAGGTCCAGAAGCTTGGCGTTCGCTCCCTGGCTTTGAAAAGCGACGTCGCCAGCGGCCGTGACGCAGAAGAACTGGTCAAACGGACCGTCGCCGAGCTCGGTTCGGTCGACATCCTGGTCAACAACGCCGGCATCACCCGCGACAACCTCTCCATCCGCATGAGCGAGAGCGACTGGGACCTGGTCCTGGGCATCAACCTCAAGGGGACATTCCTGTGCTCGCAATTCGCCGCCAAGGAAATGATGAAGAAGCGCTTCGGCCGCATCGTCAACCTGGCCTCGGTCAGCGGCATTCTGGGCACGGCCGGCCAGGCCAACTACGCCGCCTCCAAGGCAGGGGTGATCGCCCTGACCAAGTCCATGGCCCGCGAGCTGGGCGGCCGCAACATCACGGTCAATGCCGTCGCCCCGGGTTTCATCCTCACCGAGATGACCGAGAAGCTCCCCGACAGCGTCAAGGAAGCCTACATCGCGCAGATCGCGCTCAAGAGAGCGGGCACTCCGGAAGAGGTGGCCGAGGCCGTCCTTTTCCTGGCATCGCCAGCCGCTCGATATATAACCGGGACGGTGCTGAACGTCTCCGGCGGACTCTTGATTTAAAATCCCAAGGAGGAAAACATGAAGAAAGAAGAAATCCTGAGCAAGGTTAAAGCCGTGGTGGCCGAGAAACTGAACGTCGGCGAGGACCAGGTGACCGAGGAAGCCAAGTTCGTCGAGGACCTGGGCGCGGACTCCCTGGACCAGGTCGAGCTGATCATGGCCCTGGAGGACGAGTTCGAGCTCAAGATCCCCGAGGAGGAGGCCGAGAAGCTGACCACCGTGGGATCGGCAGTCGACTACGTCCTGAAAAAAGCCCAGTAAATACCGTCCGTTACCATGGATCCCTTCATTAGCAAGACCATACCGTTGCGCCGGGTGGTTGTGACCGGTATCGGCCTGTTCACGCCCGTGGGGAAGAACAAGGACGAAAACTGGGACAATATCCGCAACGGGCGCAGCGGCATCGGTCCCATCACCCGCTTCGACGCCACGCGCTACGCCACCCGGATCGCCGGCGAAGTAAAGAATTACGATCCCGCCCAGTATTTCGACAGGAAGGACCTGAGGAAATTCGATCCCTTCATCCAGTTCGCCCTGATCGCCTCGGAAGATGCGGTCAAGGATTCGGGGCTGAACCTGAGTACCATTGACAAGGAGCGGGCAGGGACATACATCGGTTCGGGGATCGGCGGCATACTGACCATCGAGGCCAACAAGGAAATCTTGTTGCAGAAGGGGCCGGACCGGATATCCCCGTTCTTCCTGCCGGCGGCCATCGCCAACCTGGCCGCCGGCCAGGTGTCCATCAAGTTCGGCTTCAAGGGACCCAACCTGGCCAATTGCACCGCCTGCGCCACCGGCACCCATGCCGTCGGCGATTCCTTCCACATCATCCAGCGCAGCGAGGCCGACATCATGCTCGCCGGCGGGGCCGAGTATCCCGTCACCCCGCTGGGCGTGGCGGGTTTCAACGCCATGCGCGCCCTTTCCACGCGCAACGACCAGCCGGAGAAGGCCTCCCGGCCTTTTGACAAAAACCGCGACGGCTTCGTCATCGCCGAAGGATCGGCGATCCTGATGCTGGAGTCCTTAGAGCATGCCATGAAACGCGGGGCGCGCATCTACGCCGAGGTCGTGGGCTACGGCTTCACCGGCGACGCCTATCACATGACCGCCCCCGATCCCGACGCCGACGGCGCCTACCGCGTCATGAGGATGGCCCTGGCCGAGGCCGGGGTCAAGCCCGAGGATATCGCCTATATCAACGCCCACGGCACCTCGACCGAGCTCAATGACAAGCTGGAGACCCATGCCATCAAGCGCCTGTTCGGCGCCCACGCCACCAAGCTGGCCGTCAGCTCGACCAAATCCATGACCGGCCATATGCTGGGCGCCACAGGCAGCGCCGAAGCCGCCTACACCGTGCTGGCCATCAACCACTCGTTCATCCCCCCGACCATCAATTACGAGACCCCGGACCCCGACTGCGACCTGAATTACACCCCCAACCAGGGAGTGGCCCGGGAGATCCCCTTCGCCCTGTCCAACTCATTTGGCTTCGGCGGCACCAACGGATCCCTGCTTTTCAAGAAATTCAGCGAATAAACCTTAGGGAGAGGCCCGCGCCTCTCCCCTTTTTTGCCGGGAGGAACCCATCATGAAAATTGCCGTACGTTCTCTTGCCTTTCTTCTTCTCCTGGCCTTCTCTGTGCCGGCGGTGTCGGAGGCTCTCCCCCCGGCGGCCGCAGGTCTTTTTGAGGGCGTCCCGGTCATCGTCATGACCCATCCCACCCTGTCCCAAGTCAAGAATATCGTGGAGATGTACGAAAAGGACGTCCTGCCCCTGAAATCTCTCGTCCTGTTGGGGATCTATCACGAGGACGAGCTCGTTAACAAGGAGCAGGCGCAGGCCTACCTGGACGCGTTCACTTACGTGGAAAAGAACGGACTCTCCTGGGTGCGCTTCCGCAAGATCACCGGCCGGGTGGGGATCGACGGCCTGTTCCGGGAAAACCTGTGGACCGCGCAATTCCGCGAGATCTTCGCCGCGGCCAGCGGCTTCATCTTCACCGGCGGCGAGGACATCCCGCCTGCCGTCTATGGCCAGGAGACCAGCCTGTTGTCCGAGCCCTGGACGCCGGCGCGCTCCCTTTATGAAGTCTCGCTCCTTTTCCACCTGCTCGGCAGCGGGCGCAACCCATCTTTCGCTCCATTGCTCGGCAACCGGAAAGATTTTCCCGTCCTGGCCATCTGCCTCGGTCTTCAGAGCCTGAACGTGGCCGCCGGCGGCGACCTGATCCAGGACATCCCGAGTGAATTGTACGGCCTGAAGACGGTGGAAGCGGTCCTGGCATCCGCTCCCGACCAGATCCATTCGGGCGTCTACCTGGAAAAGCTGTTTCCGAACGATGAGGACCTGCTCTACCCGTTCCACCGCGTCCGCCTCGGAGGCAACAGCGTTTTTGTCGGCAGAATGGGCATTTCAGCCCGCGCCACGCCTTACGTGGCCACGTCCCACCACCAGGCGATCGGCAAGCTGGGCAACGGCCTGCGCGTGACTGCGACCTCTATGGACGGCAAGATCATCGAAGCCGTCGAGCACGAGCGCTTCGCCAATGTCCTGGGCATCCAATTCCATCCCGAGCGCTACACCCTTTACCGCAAGGGACTTTGGCAGCGCAGCCAAACCGACGCTCCCCTCGATTTCAACCCCCTGGCCTTCCTGAAGGCCAATCCCCCCTCCTACGATTTCCACCTGGCTCTCTGGAAGTGGTTTGCCGAACAGGTCAGCGCCCAGAAATAAGACGAGTTCGAGGTTCGACGTTCGACGTTCGAAGTTTTTACAGAAGGGATCCCAACAACCTCCTGATAAAATAATCGGAAACGATCACAGAGCCTGACAGATCTCGTCCAGGTTTTTCCCCAACCTCGAACCTCGAACTCCGAACATCGAACCTGCTTTTTTCTTAAAGCGGGTACTTGCTCTCGATATAATCCTTCAAGTGCCGGATCTGGTAGTCCTTGTCCTTCAGCATGGCCTTGATGATGTCACCGATGGAGATCATGCCCACAACCTTGTCGTGCTCGTCGACCACCGGGATGTGGCGGATGTGGTTCTGGGTCATGGCCGCCATCAGGTCGTTGACCTCGTCCTCGGCCCGGGCCACGATCAGCTTCTCGCGCGGGGTCATGACGTCCTTGACCGCCAGCCCCTTGACGTTGGCCTGGCTGCGGTAGCAGTTGCGCATGATGTCCCTTTCGCTGACAATGCCCTGGGCATTCTGCTGGCCGTCCAGAACGATCAGGGCGCCGATATTCTTCTCGCTCATGACCTGCAACGCCTCGCTGACGATGGCGTCGACATGGATGGAGAACACTTCGCTGCCCTTATTTTCCAAAATCTTTTCGACTTTCATGCTTCCTCCCCGGCGGCCGGTGCCCGCGCCTAGGGCCATAGCCTACACGAATCGTTAAAAAAAATCAACATGCCGGCCGTTCCTCAGTGACAAGTAACAAGTGACGAGTGACGAGGAAAGCTCAAACAGCAAGATGGAGATCGATTCATGCTCTTTCTTGTCACTCGTTACTCGTCACTGGTCACTATAGTTCTCGGTCTCCTATTGACGGGAAAGTTTAACCTGATACAATAAGGCTATAAATAAAAAACGAGGTGTTTCCATGGAAAAATACACTTCCCAGCAATTGATGGACATCGAGCACAAGTATGGAGCACACAACTACCACCCCCTGGAGGTGGTCATTGCCAAGGCCGAGGGCATTTGGGTGGAGGACCCCGAAGGCAAGCGCTACATCGACATGCTGTCGGCCTACTCGGCCGTCAACCAGGGCCACCGCCACCCGGCCGTGATCAAGGCCCTCAAGGACCAGGCCGACGTCCTGACCCTGACCTCGCGCGCCTTCTTCAACGACCGCTGGCCCCTGTTCGCCCGCAAGCTCTCCGAGTTCACCGGCAAGGAGATGGTGCTGCCGATGAACACCGGCGCCGAAGCCGTGGAAACGGCCATCAAGACCATGCGCAAGTGGGGCTACCTGGTCAAGAAGGTCGAGGCCGACAAGGCCGAGATCATCGTCTTCTGCGAGAACTTCCACGGCCGCACCACCACCATCATCTCCTTCTCCACCGATCCCGAGGGCCACGATTTTTACGGCCCCTACACCCCGGGCTTCACGATCGTCCCCTACAATGACCTCGAAGCCGTGGAGAAGGCGATCGGCAAGAACACGGTCGGCATCATGGTGGAGCCCATCCAGGGCGAGGCCGGTGTGGTGGTTCCGGATGACGGCTTCCTGGCCGGGCTGGGACGGATCGCCAAGAAACACAACGTCCTGCTGGCCATGGACGAGATCCAGACCGGCTTCTGCCGCACCGGCAAGCTGTTCGCCTACCAGCACGAGGACGTCGACCCCGACATCATCATCATGGGCAAGGCCCTGGGCGGCGGGGTGTTCCCGGTCAGCGCCGTGGCCGCCAACCACGACGTGCTCGGCGTCTTCAAGCCCGGGACCCACGGCTCCACCTTCGGCGGCAATCCCCTGGGCTGCGCCGTGGCCATGGCCGCGATCGACGTCCTGCAGAACGAGAAGCTCGCCGAGCGCGCCGCCGAGAACGGCGCCTACTTCATGGCCAAGCTGCGCGAACTGCAGAAGACCTCGGACAAGATCGAGCTGGTGCGCGGCAAGGGGCTGCTGATCGGCCTGGTGCTGAAAAAATCGGCCGGCAAGGCCCGGCAATACACGACCGCCCTGAAAGACAAGGGGCTGCTCTGCAAGGAGACCCACGACTGGATCATCCGCTTCGCCCCGCCGCTGGTCATCACCAAGGCCGACATCGATTTCGCCATGGAGAAGGTCAGGGAAGTCCTGGGCTAGATGATCGTCTTTCGGGCCGACCTTTCGCCGCATGCCGGGCTGGGACCTCTGCGCCGTTGCGCCTATCTGGCCTCGCTGCTGAGGAAGGCGAACGAGGTCCTGCTCTGCTGCCGCGACGACAAGCGGGCGGCCAAGTTCCTGGCCGAGAAGCATATCCCCTTCTCCCTGGTGAAGGACCCGGGGGCGATCGACATCACGGAGGCCCGGGCGCTCGTCTTTGATCTTGCCTCCCTTTCCAGCCAGGACCTCGCCCTGCTGGCGAAGGCGCAAAAAGCCGGCGTCAAGACCATCCAGATTGTCCCGGCCGTTGGCGAAAGCCAGGCGGTTGACATCGTCGTGCGCCCGTTCGCCGGGCCGCAGAGCGCCCTGCTGCACCACAAGTTCCGCCACTTCAACCGCGC
>Ga0209450_10001694_pt1 | contig 11037 bp, 9 predicted proteins | sample FrelakmetLWP11LW_FD_187149 | JGI IMG/M metagenome (GOLD analysis project Ga0209450, IMG submission 187149) | Freshwater lake sediment microbial communities from the University of Notre Dame, USA, for methane emissions studies - LWP11 LW (SPAdes)... | ecosystem: Environmental > Aquatic >... | reverse complement strand
TCATGGGCGAACACTCAATGCTGGGAGATCATTGTGGTCAAAGAGGCGGCGACCAAGGAGAGGCTCAAGGAATCTTTTCCTCCTACCAATCCCGCCATTGTCGGACTCACCGAAGCGCCCGTGGTGCTCGCGCTCTGCGGAAAACTCCAGAGCTCGGGCTACTACAAAGGCCAGGTGACGACCAAGTTCGGGGACTGGTTTATGTTCGATCTGGGCATCGCGTGCCAGAGCCTGTGCCTGACGGCGCACACCCTTGGCTTGGGTACGGTCATTGTGGGGCTTTTCGACCAAGACAAAGCGGCAAGGGTGCTGGGGTTGAAAGAGGGATATGAACTGGTCTCGCTGATTCCCATGGGCTACCCTGCAAAGGCCGGCGCTGCTCCGAGGCGTCGCGAGATCAGCGAATTTACCCATCACGAGAAGTTCTAGATTCGTCTCTCACAAAGCTCGCAGAGAACTCTGGTGGCACGGACAAACTCGTTTGTCCGTGGTAAGTGAGATGGATAAGACCGGAGCAGAAGAGGCGGTTTATGGCTCAAGGACGAATTCGAACTCCGAGGTGGACACCGGTTCCGGGTGCCCGTTGAAGGTTCTGTCCAAAAAGGTGACGTGGTCCTCCTTGTCGATGAGCAGCACGGTTGAGGATCGGGTGCCGTACGTGGGGCTCGTGATAAAGATGGGGGAGAGGATTCTCTCCCATTCGAGCGGCACCCCGGTGCTGGGAAGCTGATCATCCGGAGCCGTAGTTTGATCTTTGAGAAGCTGGAACAGTGATTCCACGGAGAGATGCCCTCCGGCACGAATGATTTCCTGGAACAGCGCTTTTGCGCGCAAAACCTTGGGCCAGGGCGTGTCGAGAAGGTGGTTGCTCACGCCGTAAATCCCTGGTAAAAGCGCAACCCTTCGATCGCTCCGGTTCGACGTCCACAGGAGACGATGCCTTTCTCCAACGAGAAGGTTGAAGCCGTTGTAGCGAGCCGATTCGCGGCTCACCGCTTCCAGGTAGTCGGATGGAGAGGCTCTTCCTAGAAGGAAATCGCTGACCAGTTGGCCCCTGGAAGGAGCGGTGGGCTTTGTGCTTGCAGGATCACGGTAGTTGGTGATGGCGGCGATTCTCCCATGGCGGGTAATGCCCAGCCACGTGCCGCCTGCGGCAAGATCTCGGCCTGCCAGGATCTCTGGAGCCTCTTCCCAGAAAGAGGGTGGCGCTGAAGGCCGCTCATAGTACTCGTCGCGGTTAGCGGCAAGAACGAGCTTGAAATCCGGATGGGCATCTACGGCAATGAGGATCAAACACATAGTCTGGATTCTACTTTGATCCTGCCTGGTTTTCAATGGAACTGTTGAAGAGGAGGGGACCCCATGAGCCTTTATCAGGAATTGGCAGCGCGCATAGGGTTGGGCGAATCGGGGATAGCGCCCAGGTTGTTCGAAATGCTTGCGGATGAAACGGACGCGAAGATCCTTCTTTCCCTTCCGGGTACGGTCCCGGAGGTCCAGGCGAAGACAGGCCTGAGCCAGGAGGAGGCTGAGAAGAGGATGAAGGATCTGTTCCTTAAAGGCCTCGTTTTTCCCTCTCACAAGACCACGCCGGCCACTTACCGCATGGGAAGGGATTTTGTTCAGTTCCACGATGCCACCATTCTCTGGCAGGACGCGCCCGTTGAATTCCTGGACCTGTGGCAGGAATTCATGGAAAAGGAGTGGCCCGAGTATGCCCGCCGAATCAGCGAAATGCTACCCAAACCTTTCACAAGGATGATCCCCGTCAACGTCGCTATTCAAGCCAAGACCAACATCCTTGATTTTGAGAGTGTGAGCGACATGGTCAAGAAGGCAAGGATTCTGGCGGTGACGAAGTGCACCTGTCGTCTCACGGCCCGCAAGTGCGACCGGCCCCTGGAAGCCTGCATCCAGGTGAACAATGCCGCAGCCTACGCCTTGAGCAGGGGCACTGGAAGAAAGATCACAGCTGAAGAGGCCCTCGATATCCTCAAGAAGGCGGAAGAAGAGGGGCTCATCCATGTGACCATGAACCGCCATGAGGTGGACCACTTTATTTGCAACTGCTGCCCGTGCTGCTGCCAGACCATGCCCATCCTGATCAAGGGCGGCATCCGAGTGGTAGACCCAAGCCGCTACAGGGCCGAGATAGAGACCGAGCGCTGCACAGGCTGTGGGACCTGCCATGAACGATGCTATTTCGGCGCCATCGGGTGGGAGAACGGGGAAGGGAGCGTAAGCCGCGTTGAGGAGTCAAAATGCATGGGTTGCGGCCTGTGCCGGGTGACCTGTCCGGAGGAAGCGATAGAGCTGGTGGAAGCACGCCCTGAGAGCTTCATACCTTAGAGGACTCAATTAGCCACAGACCCAAAGGACATTTAAGATCGCCTAAAGACAGATGGGCCTCTGTACCTTGAAAAGCAAAGTGTTTTGTTTTTCCCGGTTCAGAGGCCCATTTGCCTCCCGATGTTCCCATCGGGAGAGGCCTGTCTCGACAGTCCCTAGACGATCATCCGTACGTGTTCTCTTTTGTAAAAGAAACCTTCGTCTGCTTTTTTCCGTGTGGGTCTGTGGCTAGACTACTTTGCAGGGGTTCACCAGGCGGCCCACTTTCTCGATTTCGATCACCACCACGTCTCCGTCCTTCATATAGATCGAAGGGTTACGAAAGGTGCCCACGCCGTGCGGAGTGCCTGTGAGGATCACGTCCCCTGGGAGCAGGGTGACCTGCCGGCTGATAAAGTGAACCACTTCCTGGATCTTGAAAATCATGAGGCTTGTGTTGCTGTCCTGCATGGTGGTGCCGTTGAGAATCGTCCGGATCTTCAGAGAATGGGGATCGGGGATCTCGTCGCGGGTGACAATGTAGGGGCCGATGGGGCAGAAAGTGTCCAGAGACTTTCCCCTCACCCACTGCCCATCGCTGAACTGGAGGTCTCTGGCACTCACATCATTGGCGCAGGCGTAGCCGAAAACAGCATCCATGACCTTATCCGCCTGGGGCCGGAAGATTTTCTTTCCCATGATCACGGCCAGCTCCGCCTCGAAATCCACTTTTTTCGTGATTTCCTCAGTCCAGGTAATGGCCTCCTTGTGGCCGACCAGGGAGCTCGGGAACTTGGCAAAAAGGAGGGGCACCTTGGGGATGGCCCCTTTGCTTTCCTTGGCGTGATCCAGATAATTGAGCCCCAGGGCGATGATCTTGGAAGGTTTGCTGACCACGGGCGCAAACCGGATTTTCTCCACAGGCAAAGCCTGGCCTCTGGGTTTTGCCGAGGCCCCCTGTTCGATCAAATCCATCATGGTGCCCCTGAAGTCTAGGGGCAAAAGGGATTCTCCCTCGACCATGCCCAGTCGAATCTGTTCCTGGTCATAATACTGCGCAATCTTCATAGGTGATGGCTCCTCGTAAAAGGCTATCGGATTCATCTCGCCTGCTGAGGAAGATCAAGATAGGGTAATATGGCTATTCAGGAGGGAATTGGCAATGGTTTATTGCTTGAAAGCTATTTCTCCAGGTAGGTGCCGTATTCTTCCTTTATTTGGGCCGAGGGCACGGCAAAGCCGACTCCGCTCACTGGCATGCCTTGCTGGGAAAGGAACTTGAGGCTGACCACACCGACGACCATCCCTTTTTCGTCCACTAAGGGGCCGCCGCTGTTGCCGGGATTCAAGGGAGCGGAAAATTGAATGAAATCTCCTTTGGCCGTTTCTATGGTTCTGAAACCTGTGAACACGCCGTCGGTCACAGTGGATTGCAGACCGGCCGATGCTCCCACTGCGAAAAGGCGATCCCCCGGCGCCAGACCCTCTGCATCGCGGATGGTAAGAAAAGGCATTTTTCGGGGCGTCATGAGTTGCACAAGGGCTAGATCATACTTGGCGCTCGTAAACAACACGTTCACCTGGGCCTCCTGCTGATCGTTCAGGACCGCCGTGAGATTGGGGAGGCCTTCCACCACGTGTTTGCACGTGAGCGCGTACCCGCCTGGAGAGATGAGAAACCCGGACCCTATGCGCTTTGGGCCTTTAATAGTAAACGTGCAGTTTGTTACATATTCTATCGGATTTCTTGCTGTTTCTTTGATCACCGTATCCTGGGGCTGCTTGACTGAATCAGGGTCTTTGTACTCCCGTTCTTCAATGTTTCCTTTGGCCTTGTCCGTGCCCGGGTCGTGATCCGAAAAATGCACAACCCCCCTTTCATCCACCCATTTGTAGATCTTGCCGCCAAGGGCGGGAGGCCACGGAAAGAGGAGAAAAGCGAGAAAGGCTATGAAGACAAGGCGTAGAAGGTTCATTTCCTGATGCCACCGGCACCGCTGATGCGCGTGCCTCAGGTCCTGCACCCTTTGCGAGGGGGTTCTTGGTTGGCCTTGATCAAACGATCGAGAAACCGGCCCCACCATCCTTTCCTGGTTTGTCCTGACGGGGTATGGGTTTTTTCAGTCATGTTGCGGCTCAGTCCTCCTGCTCACTGGGGTATATGATACTATTATAATTGGCATTTATCAATGACGAATTCCGGACTCTCTTTTGTGGGCCTTCAAATTCCTTTTGACCCTCGCAGTGAACTCTGCTATAAAATCGCCTATTCTTTTGCACATGGGAGGGTCTGATGGCTAAAGAGAGCCCGCTGAAAGACAAAGTTGTGCTCGTGGTTGACGACGAGCCTGATGTCCTAGAAACGGTTGCCGATGAGTTGGACATGTGTATTGTCCACAAGGCAAAGGACTATGACACCGGCCTGCAATACCTGCTGAGCTACACCTACGATGTCGTTATTTTGGACATCATGGGAGTGAACGGTTTCGAACTCCTCAAGACGTCCGTGGAGAGAGGGTTCCCGTCTGTCATGCTGACCGCCCATGCGTTGACTCCGGATGCACTCAAGAAGTCCATCAAACTGGGGGCTCTTTCATTTTTGCCCAAAGAGAGGATGGCGGACCTGAGAGAGTTTCTGGAGGACGTGGTGCTGGGAGCCGGAAAACCCCTTTGGATCAAGTTTTTCGATAAGTTGGGGAACTACTTTAACAAACGGTTTGGGCCGGACTGGAAGGAAAGAGACAAGTTCTTCAAAGAGTTTGAAGAATCCCTCACGAGGAGCGAAAAGGAAAACTCCTGAATCACTCGCCCGCAGCAGCCTCTTCCTCAGCGTTCTCTCCTTCACCGCTGGGCACCTGAGGCTTGTACCCCTCACTGACCGCCGTGCCGTCGACCTTGTGCACCGCCGCCTGCGGATTTTGCTTTTCATGAGCCTGAAGAGCTGTTTCCAATGCTTTTCGGTTGTTCTCCTCCAGAGTGGACCAACCGATGCGGCCCCGGCATTTGGGAAATTTTGAACAGCTCAGCCATGGGCCTCTGGCACCCCGGCGAAGATTCATGGGTGCGTTGCACTTGGGGCAGGAGAGGTCCGTCAAAAGGGGAGGGATTTTGGGCGCCGCGATCAAGCCTTTTTTATCGAGATTCACGATGCCGGCACACTCCGGATAGCGAGGACAGCTGAGAAACAGGCCGAAGCGACCTTTTCGCAGGAGCATGGGAGACTCGCACTTGGGGCAGGCAATGTCGGTCTGTTCCGGGGCAACAGGATTTCCTTCCCGGTCCACGGGTGCGGCAAATTTGCACTTGGGGTAGCGGGCGCAACTGAGAAAACGCCCCTTTTTGCCGAACCGGTAAACCGTCTGCCCGCCGCACTGGGGGCAGGTGTGAGGAGCGGGCTCGGTTTCCGCTTTTGCGTGAACCAGATCTTTGTAAGCGTCGTCGAGGCCCTTCTTGAAAGGCCCGTAGAACTCGTGGAGCATTTCCACCGAGTCGGCATGCTTGTCCTCGATGTCATCAAGCTGCTGCTCCATGTCTTTCGTGTATCCCACCTGCATGATCTCGGGAAAGCCTTCCATGAGCTTGTCCGTCACCACCTTGCCCAGGTCTGTGGCGTAGAAGCGGTTTTGGTTTTTTTCTACGTATTTTCTGTTCTGGATCACCTGAATGATCTGGGCATAGGTGCTCGGCCTGCCGATCCCTTCGGCCTCTAGTTTCCTGACCAGGGACGCTTCCGTGTAGCGGGGCGGTGGAGAGGTGAAGAACTGGTTCGGTTCGATTTGAAGGGCCCCCAGTTCTTTTCCTTGTGCAACAGGCGGGAGCACCGCCTCCTCAGAGGCATTGGGCACTCCCGTGACCCGGTAGTACCCTTCAAAGACCAGAACCCGGCCTGTGGCCTTGAAGACCAGCTCTCCCTTGTCGTCCTGCCCCGAAACCAGCACAGTGGTGGCATCCCACTGAGCGTCCGTCATCTGGGAGGCAACAAAGCGCTCCCAGATCAGCTTGTAGAGCTTGTAGTGGCTTTCCTTGAGGGAGGAGCGCACCCGGGCCGGCGTGAGATGAACGTCCGTCGGACGGATGGCTTCGTGCGCTTCCTGGGCGGACTTGTTTGAAGAGGTGAAGGTGTTCGGTGCCGGCGGCAGGTAAGATTCCCCATGGTTGGAGGCGATGTAGTTCCTCACGGCCTGAATCGCTTCAGGGGAAACATGGGTCGAATCGGTCCTCATGTAGGTGATCAAACCCACGGATCCCATGCCGTCGACCGTCACTCCTTCGTAGAGGTTCTGGGCAACGCCCATGGTGTACTGAGCGGTGAAGTTGAGCTGGTTGGCCGCAGCCTGCTGAAGGGTGCTGGTGATAAACGGCGCGTAGGGGCGACTCTTTGTTCTTTTGGTCTGAATCGATTTTACTTCCCACCGGGGCCCGGCTTCCAGGTGCCCGATGAGGTGCACCAGGCGATTGGCAGGCGCCTTGGCACTGGGATTCTCCGCGATGTGCTGATCATCAACGTGAAAACCCGCACGCCTGGCCGCTTCCAGAACCTTCTCGAAACGGCGGGACTCAATCTTGGCGCCGTCCACTTCCATCAGTTCGGCGGCGAAACTCGCGTGGCCGGAGAGCCACTCGTTTTTCTCGGTCACGGTTTTGCCGTTGTTTCTTTTGCCGTTTTTCTTTTCACTCGCTTCCGACAGCCACCGGAGCCATTCTTCCGAGAGGCCAGGCGCCTGGGCGGGGTCTGTGGTGAAGATTCCGTTTACCTTCCAGTACTCTTCAGGAACAAAGGCCTCGATCTCCCGCTCCCTCTCCACGACCAGGCGAACGGCCACGGACTGCACTCGGCCTGCGCTCAATCCGCCTGCGACCTTCCGCCACAGGAGAGGGGAAACCTGGTACCCCACGATGCGGTCCAGAACGCGTCTGGCCTGCTGGGCATTGACTTTAGCCATATCGATCTTGCGGGGGCTTCGAAAGGCTTTTTCGATTTCACTTTTCGTGATGGCATTGAACACCACGCGCTTGGCTTCTTCCGGGTCGACCTGGAGAGCTTCCACCAGATGCCAGGCAATGGCCTCACCTTCCCGGTCGAGGTCTGTGGCGAGCCATATTCCCGCCGCCTTCTTGGAAGCGCGCTTCAGGGCGTTCACCGTGGATTCCTTGCCAGGGATAATGACATAGGTCTGCTTGAAATTGTTATTGAGATCCACTCCGGGGACCGGGTCTTTGACCCCCTTGGGGTTTCGGTTCGGGAGATCCCTCACGTGCCCCACCGAGGCCATGACGACGTAGTCGGGCCCCAAGTACTTGTTGAGTGTTTGGGCTTTGGCCGGTGATTCGACAATCACGAGTTGTTTGCCCGATGGGTCGGGCGCTTGCTGGGTTCGTTTCCTGGTGGATTTTTTCTCTGCCATTTCTCTTATCTACCTAAAGAAGTCTCGAAGAAGAGGGAAGACCTAGCGAACGAACAGTTTGCCGGGAAGCTGCCTGACGATCCCCTTGAGTTCCATTCTCATAAGGACGGCGGATGCTGTGCCCGGTTCCATCTTTCCCTCTCTTACGATGTCGTCGATGTGCACAGGGTAATCCCCTAACAAATCGTAAACCTTTTTCTCGTTGTCCTCCAGCGGGGGGAGGGGCGGCTCCGTGTAGGAGTCTTTCTTGGCCGCGTAAGCGTAATTCATCCCGAATTCGTCCAGAACGTCGTCCGCGTTTTCAACGAGCTTGGCTCCCTGTTTGATCAGGAAGTGGCACCCCTGGCTCTTGAAGGAGTGGACGCTCCCGGGCACGGCGAAAACCTCTCGGCCCTGTTCAAGGGCCACGGAGGCAGTGATCAAAGAGCCGCTCTTCATTGTGGCTTCCACAACGATCACGCCTCTGCTCAGACCGCTGATGATTCGGTTCCGGATAGGGAAATGCTTCGGCTCCGGCGGCGTTTTCAGGGGAAACTCGGTGATCACCGCACCCTTTTCAAACATGACCTCAAAGAGCTTCTTGTTGGACAGCGGATAGACCACATCAATCCCGGTGCCCAAAACCCCAACGCTGAAACCTCGCCCTTCAATGCATCCCCAGTGCGCGGCAGAATCAATTCCGCGGGCCAGACCGCTCACAATCCCGAGACCCCGTCTTGCCAGACCCTGGGCCAGGTTTTCAGAGGTCTTGACACCATAAGGGGTCGAATTCCTGGAACCCACGACGGCCACAAACGTGGTTTTGCCGGGTATGTCGAGGCCCTTGGTGTAAAGCACCATGGGCGGATCATAGATCTCTCTCAAAGGCTCGGGATAGGTCGGATCCGAGAAAATCACCATCCTGGCCCCAAGTTTTTCAAGGTCCCTGAGAACGCTCTGCGGGTCCTGGGAGAATCGCCGCTGTGCAATTCCCTGCGTGACCTGCTTGCGGAGTCCCCCCACCTGAGCGAGGTCCGTCGGTGTTGCCCGGAAAACTTCTGCCGGATCACCGAAGCGTTCCAGCAGTTTCTTGAAGGCCATGTTTCCGAGGCCGGGGACCAAGTGCAGGGCAAGCCAGTCCACTCTGTGTTCAGAGAGGATGCTCTTCATGATGAGACCCTTGCGTCCGTAAGAAAAGGAGAGGACTCACTCGCCTTCGCCGGGAGGCTCCGTGCTCCTGCACGCAGGAGGAGTGGCGGAGGCGACCGCGGCGTAGCCCGCAGGGCGAAGCCGGGTGGCTCCCGCGTAGTTCCGCTTGGCGTTTCCCCTGGTGCACCACGCTCCCGCGTAGGGAGCTTCACTCTGTCCAAGTGCTTGATTTGCGGAGCGAAGCACTAAGGATGGCGGGAATATAAAACAGAGGATCTCCGAAGTGTCAAGCTTTTTCTTCCCCTTGGCTTTGCCACAGCAGCTTCACTCCAACGGGCAGGAAGGAAGGTTCCTCAGAAATTCGGGAGTCTCAGACCATGAATACCCTTTGAGATAAGCCCCGGTGTAAAGGTCTTCACTGGAGGAGAGGACAATAGCGGTGGACGAAGCCGGTCGGGCCTCTACAACCATGAGTTTCCCCACCGTGTAATCATAGAGTTTCGTCCCCTCGTTAAGCTCCTTCCAGAAATCAACAAGATATTCGTGCTTGGAGAGGGTGGTTCCGACTTCATTGACGATGGCTTCGAAGTTGCCCAGTCTGAAGGCGGGGGCAGCGATACTGGTGATCCTGACCACATCAAAAACCTGTCCCCGTTGAATGCCGTCTTTGAAACCCGCGTCCAGGTAGACCACGGTGCCGCCGCCGACGATTTTTCGGTTGTCTTTGAGCGCTACGATGTTGCCGTAGAGCTTGGGGTCTGTGGCCATGGGCTGCACGCATTTGGACAGAGGCTCAAAGGGCAGAATCATGGCCCCCACACCGAACTCCAGCCACACATCCGTGACCTCGGCAAGAAAGAAGTCCTCCTTGAGATACTCCTTCACCACCACGGCGCCTCGGAAGCTGATGATGTCTCCCATAGGATAGTCCGTCAGAGGGTGCCGGACAGGGATGGGCCTGGCTACTCTGAATTCGTCCCCTGGCTTCACGCCCGCCCGATTCTTGAAATTGATGAAAATCTTGTCGCCTTTTTCTGCGCCCAGTTCAGACTTTGTGCTCGCGTAAATCTCACCCCAGGGTTCCACTTTGGTGAGAGAAAGGTATCCCATAGTCGCAGGGTTGGTGAGAAGGCCCAGATCAATGCCTTTCATTTTAGGGACAGGCTTCGCCGCCTCTTTAGAGGGTTTTTCAGCGCCCCTTCCTTTTAGCATGTCTTCTTTTTCGATCAATGTGATCAAATCCCCGGGTTTCAGCAGGTGTGGATTGGTCACAAAAGGATTCATTTCCCACAGTTTGGGCCAAAGAGTAGAGTCACCGTAATATTTTTCGCAAATTGACCAGAGCGTGTCGCCTCTCTGAACCTTGTGAGTCGAGGGCTGTGCTCCGAGATACGCCGGAGCTGCAATGAGAATCAGGCTCAAAATCATGAAAACCGAAGCGATGGTCTTGCTTTTTGCTTTCACTCTGTCGATCATGGCTTGTCACCCGATAAATTAGAATGGATATAAGCTACAGATTTTATTAACATTTGTCAAGCTTTTTATAGTGAGGATAAAAAGAATCAATTTTTGCCCATTCTTCGGCAAAGGTATTGGGAGAGTACAAATGTGCAGGATACGGTCGTGCGGAGCTTTTGGGGTAGTTGGTAACTCCTTGTATACAGGTAATATTCAATGTTTGGCTGTCAAAAGGACAAAGGCGCTCGGTCCGGCCACGATCCTCAGCCCTCTGTCGAGGGCAATGACGTAGAGCTCAAGTTTCGAATCCGTCTTCAACGCAATCGCTCCCTCGGCACCGCGATACCCCTTGGTCATTCTGATACGGGTTCCTTCTTTGAGCATAACTCAGCGATCCTTTCTTGTCCTTGTCGGTGAATGGGAAAAAATCTTCGCCTTTAGTTGAGTTCTCGCCCCGTGAGGCAGGCACAAAGTTGCAGAGGCCGCTAGGCACAAAGCAGAAAGTCCTTATACCCTTTGTGCCTTTGCCTCTCTGTCCCTCTGTGCCTTTATTCAGTAGGGGCAGGTTTCTTGACCTTCTCTTTCTTCTTCGGCTTTTCCTTCGGCTTTTCCTCTTCCTTGGGCGGCTCCTTCACCGGCAACGGCTTGGGTTTCTCTTTCGGGATGGTTGCCAGGAGCCTTCTTTTCCGGCGGCTCAATTCTGCCTTGAGATGCCGCA
>Ga0209450_10001693_pt1 | contig 11037 bp, 6 predicted proteins | sample FrelakmetLWP11LW_FD_187149 | JGI IMG/M metagenome (GOLD analysis project Ga0209450, IMG submission 187149) | Freshwater lake sediment microbial communities from the University of Notre Dame, USA, for methane emissions studies - LWP11 LW (SPAdes)... | ecosystem: Environmental > Aquatic >... | reverse complement strand
GATCTCCGGACGGCCGCGTACTGGGTCTCGCCGAGGAAGGTATCGTTGAACGCGGACTTGATCGTCTCGGCCAGTCGGTCATACTCCCGGGCCTCCTCGCCGCGGCCGAGGACGGCGGCCAGACGGGCCAGGATGAGCACGTCGTGGTAATAGTACCAGGTCGCGGTCAGCTCGACCGGGGTCTTTTTGGGCACGATCCCGCCGGGCGGACACCAGTCGCCGTACTTACCCAGCTTGCGGATGATCCCCCGATCGGCACTGCGGCCGAGGAAGTCGATGTATTTTTTTAGGCTGGCGTAGTGAACGGCGATCGCCCGCCGGTCGCCGTAGTGGTTCCAGAGAAGCTCGACGAGCGTCGCATAAGCCGAGCTCCAAGCCGGGTCGGCGGGGTAGAACCGCTCGAGATAGGCCGGGGCGACGTCGGGCAGGCTGCCGTCCTCTTTCTGGGACAGCCGGATGTCGTCGAGGAACTTGGCATAGAAGGCGGCCATGTCGAAATTGTAGACGGCCTCTTCGGCCGAGAGGTGGGCGTCGCCGAGCCAGCCGTGGCGTTCGTCGCGCTGAGGGCAGTCGGTCGGAATGCTCATCAGGTTCGAGAGCTGGCCCCAGAGGACGTTCCCGTGGATCCGGTTGATGAGCTCGTTCGAGGAATGGAACGAGCCCGTCCGTCCGACGTCGGAGTGGACGAACAATCCCTCGAGGGCGTCGGGACCCGGCTGGCCGGGGTAGCCGGACATCTCGACGTAGCGGAAGCCGTGGTATGTGAACCGCGGCTCGTGGACCTCGGGCCCGCCGCCGCGGAGGACGTAGACGTCGGTCGCCTCGGCGTTCTCGTTGGGTCCGAGATTGAGGGTCCCGTCCTCGTTGAGGAGCTCGGCATGGCGGAGCCGGACCTCGGTGCCCGCCGGGCCTTCGACCTTCAAGCGGGTCCAGCCGGAGAAGTTCTGGCCGAAATCGAAGATCACGGCCCCCGAGGGAAGCGTCCGGACCTCTTTCGGGGCCAGACGGTCGGTCACGCGAACGGGCGGCATCATCTGCGACGCGACGGGATATCCGGGGACGGTGACGGCCTTGTCCCAGCCGCGGTCGTCGAAACCGGGCCGGTCCCAGCCGTCGATGTCGATGCGGGCGTCGGTGCGCGAGCCGTAGTAGAGGCCGTTCTCCCGGAGGGGGCCGCCCGACGTCCGCCAGCTCTCGTCGCCGAAGAAGATCTCCCGCTCGCCGCTTTCGTATTCGACCTCGATCCGGCAGGCAAGCTTGGGCGCGTCGTAGCCGTAGCTCCGGATGTGCCGGCCGTTGCCGAGGATGACGCCGACGGCGTTCCGGTCGCGGACGAGGCCGGTCACGTCGTGGGACGCGTAGAGGGCCTTCTTCCGGAAGTCGGTCCAGCCGGGGTCCAGGACCGACGTCCCCACCTTTTCGCCGTTCAGACGCAGCTCGTGCTGGCCCAGCCCGGAGATGAAGATCATGGCCAGCGCGGCCCGCTCCTTGAGGGCGAACTCGCGGCGGAGGTAGACGGCGCAGGCCTGGGTCTCGTCGGCGCCGGCGTGCCCGAGCAGGACCGTCCCTTTGGACCGGAACTCCGTGACCCGGCCGGCGCCGATCCACTTCGGCTTCCAATCGCCAGGGTGCAGGAAGCCGGTCACGAATGTCCCCGGCTCGCTCCATGGGCTGGGGCGGCCTTCGCCGTCCCACCAGCGCACCTTCCAGTGATAGCGGGCGCAGCTCAGGAGAGCCTCGCCGGCGTATTCGACCCCGGGCGTCCGGCCCCTATCGATCTTGCCCGTGTCCCAGAAGTCGCCGATGTCGCTCCGGAGGAGCTCCGGCGCCGAGGAGACGAGGAGGTGACAGGCGGACTGGCGGTCGCCGCGGACGGGGCTTTCGACGAGCCAGGAGAGGCGCGGCGAGGCGGTCTCGACCCCGAGCGGCTCGGAGAGGTATTCGCAGCAGAGGCGGACGGGCGGCTTCGGTGTCATGGAGGACCTCGCGGAGGCTATTGGGTCTGGGCCAGGAAGTAATCGGCGATCTCGATGCCGTAGTCGTGGGGATTGAGCGGGCTGACGATCGTTCGCACGAAGCGGCCGCCGTCCGGGTCCCGTTCCGAGAGGTCGACGAGCTCGCCGTCGATCTTGTTCCCGGTTTTGTCCGTGATGAGCTTGACCGTCGGGCGGAGCTGGAACTTCGGGTCGGCGTTGAGATCGAAGATGATCCCGATCTCGCCGGTGCTCAGGGCCACGAGCGAGCCGATGGGGAACGCGCCCATGAGGTTGACGAAGGCCTTGAGGATGACGGGATTGAACTCCGTGCCGGATTGCTCGAGCATGAGGCTCAGGGCCTCGGCCCGGGTGAAGACGTTGGTCCGGTAGACGCGCCTGGTCGTGATGGCGTCGAAGAAATCGACGACCTTGACGATCTTGCTGAACAGATTGACATCGTCCTTGTGGAAGTAGCGCGGATAGCCCGACAAGTCCTCCTTGATGTGGTGCTCCATGGCCACGTGGATGGCCCGGAGCGGCAGGCGCTTGGATTCCTGGAGGAGGACGAGCTTCTCGGCGCCCTTGAACGGGTGCTGCTCCATGATCTCGCGCTCGGCGTCGTCGAGTTTGTCCGGCTTGTTCAGGATCGCCAGGGGGGTCTCGAGCTTGCCCAGGTCGTGGAAGAAGGCGGCCATGCCGAGGTCGACGATCTCGCCCCGGTTGAGGCCGAGGCGCCGGCCCAGGGCCGTGGCCAGGAGGCAGACATTGACGGAGTGATTGAGGGTGTACTCGTCGTAGTTCTTGAGGTTGGTCATGCCGAAGACGAACGACTCGTTGTCGACGATGTGGTTGTAGATGGACTGCATGAGCCGCCGCGTCGATTGGATCTTGATGCCCTCCTTCCGCTGGTGCCGCTGGAACGAGTCCTTGAGGTGGACGATGCTCAGGAAATAGACCCGGGCGGTGTTCCGGTTGATGTTCGAGGGCGTTTTCTGCTCGGAGGCCTTCTCCAGGGCGATGTGGGTGACGTCCGCGGCGTCGAGCTCGGCCTGGAGGCGGTCGAACATCGAGCCCTCACGCTTCTCCCGATGGGCGAAGACGGGCATGAAGCGGAACAGCTCCTCGAGCGTCAGGCCGGGTTTGAAGGCCAGGGCCTCGAGCTCGCGCAGCCGGAACTCGTTCATGACGAACTTGAAGATGGGGTAGGTCCCGAGCGAGGATTTCAGGCGCACCCCGTTCAGCAGCAGCGAGCTGTGACGGATCCTGAACGTGGCGTCGTCTTCGCGCTCCAGGAACTTCTTCAGGGCGTCGAAGAGAATGCGGCCCTGCTCCTGAAAGGCGTCGTTCTTCGGGTCGTGGATCTTGGCGATCTTCTCGATGATGTGGAAGTGGATCAGCAGGTCGCTGGCTGTCTTTTGGTAAGCCTTGAGATCGGCGTCCACCGAAGGCGGGCGGCTCTTGGGAGCCTGCCCAGCCGTCTCGTCCACAGGCTTCCCCGTCATGTCCGTGTCCCGCCCGAGCGGATCCGGGCCAGGGCCTCCTCGGCCGCCTGGCGGATCCTCTTGCCCCTCAGTCGCGCGGCCGACTCGAGAACGCTTACAGCCTGGGGGGTGGCCATGCTCTCGAGACCCTGGACGGCCGCCAGCCGCATCTCCAGGTTCCGCGTCGACGGCCACAGCTTTGTCCTGGTCAGGGCGCCCTCGAGAAAAGCCAGGGCGTCGGACGACCGGGTGCGGCCGAGGAACGACAGGATGGCTTGCTTTTCCTTGAGGCTCTTCTGGCGAAAGCCCGGCGCGCCGGCCTCATGAATGATGTGCTCGATCCGGGACTTCTCCTCGGACGGATCGAGCTTCATGGCCGCCTGGATCCTCAGATCCTCGTCCGGATCGTTCAGAAAGCCCATGAGGATGCGGTTGGCCATCTCGTTCCGCATGTCGCCGAGCGCGTGGATGACCTCCAGCTTGATCTCCCGGTTCTTGAACATCACGAACTTCAGCAGGCTGGGTACGCCCTTGCCCCCGGGCATCCGGACGAGCGTAGAGATGATCCGCATGGACAGGGAGGGCCGGGAGTCGTGGGCCAGACTGATGATGAGATTGGGGTCGCCGCCGGCCATCTCCTCGATGAAGGACAGGATCCGGTCCCGGACCGCCGGATCGGCCTGGAATTCATAGAGTCCGGCCGCGGTCGGCAGGGTCACGGGCCCGAGCTCCTTGAAGAAGCTCAGCAGCCCCGGCCACTCGGTCCGGGCGTTTTCCGCGAGATGAGTTTCGACGGCCCGGAGCGCCTTCGGGCCCGTCAGCTTTTTGAAGCAGGCCTCGATGAGGTCGGTCTTCTGCGGCGAGGCCGTCCCAAGGAACGACTGGAGTTCCCGGATCTTCCGGAGAGCGGCGACCGCGACCGGGAACTGCCCCTGCCGGATCTGGTCGAGCACGAAGTCGGCCAGAACGTCCAGGCCCGAGACGCAGATCTTGAGATCGTCCTCCAGGAAGACGATCTCGGCCGTCAGGCCGATGAACTCTTCCTCGGGCCAGAGAACGCGGTTGGCCCGGACCATGGTCTCGAGCTCCCGGACTTCCGTGTCCGTAAAATTCGGGTCGGCCGCTGCGGCGGGGCTGCGGTCCTGACCCGAGGATTCGTCTGGGGAAGTGACCGGCTGAGGCCCGGCCGGCCTCGGCACGGCGCTGTCTTCGACGGGCGGGGCGTCGATCCCTGGCGTCCAATGGAACTTGGCCCGGTCTTCGGGCTTGATCTCGATCTTTCCTTGGGAGAACTTGGCCAGGTCGACCTTGACCTCGAGGGTCTCCTGGGCCAGGTCGGACGGCAGTTCGGGCAGGTTCTCATCGACCTGCTGGGACTTTCTGTCGGCCAGGATCTGGTTCTCCAGGAACTCGTCCGGAGCGAAATACTGGATGTTGGCCAGTTCGCTCTCCCACATGGCGGCGACGATGTCGTTGTCCCCCCCCGGCCGCTGGGCCACGGTCTTGATGAGCTCGAGGAACTCCACCATCTCCTCGCGGTCGAGGCCGCGGTAGAAATAGAGGATCTGGGTCCCGTCCTTGAAAAAGAAGAAGGGCAGGCTCTTGAGGGGTGTTTCGTCGGTATAGACGACCTGGCCGGCGCAGGTGAACGAGAATTCCTCGACCCCGGCCTCGAGCCTTTGATAAGTCTCGAAGAAATCGTCAAACTTGGCCATGAGGGCGTCGACGAAGTTCCGGACCGTGGCGTGGTCGGACGGGAAGATCTTCATGGCCGAAACGGCGTTGGCCAAGGCGGTCAGGATGTCCTGGGCCTTCTGAAGGACCTGCTTGTCGGCGAGGAGAAGATCGTCGTCCTCGCCCTGCGGCCTCATCTGGAGCATTGGCATGACTGGAGATTCCCCGTCCTTTCAGCCGGGACCAGTTTAAGCGAATTCTCCCGCACGCGTCAACTGAGGAAAATATCGCGGGCCGATGTCAGCGCCGGCTCAGGACCCGTCGCTCGTAGGCTTCGACGTCCCGGAGCCAATCCTCGCCCGAGGGGACGGCGTTCCGGACGCAGTAGGCGTCCCAAACGGGGCCGAACGGCAGGGTCTTGAGCTCCTCGAGGAGGGACAGGCGCTGCAGGGCCTTGGCCGCCGGGTCGAGTTCCCGGAGCCGGTCGTGGGGCTCGAGCAGGGCGATGAGCAGGGCCTTGAGCACGGACCGTGCGCCGAGCACCCAGGCGCCGACCCGGTTCAGGCTGGCGTCGAAGTAATCGAGGGCGATGTGGATGCGCTCGAGGGCCTGGCTGCGGACGATCTCGGCGGCCAGCTCGCGGACCTCGTCGTTGAGCAGGACGATGTGGTCGCTGTCCCAGCGGACGCCGCGGCTGACGTGGAGCAGGATCTCGCCGGAGAAGGGGAGGAGGGCCGAGATCTTGTCGGCCACGGACTCGGTCGGGTGGAAGTGCCCGAGGTCGAGGCAGATCATCTTGCCCCGGGTGAGGGCGTAGCCCAGGTAGAATTCGTGCGAGCCGACGACGAAGGACTCGCTGCCGATACCGAAGAGCTTGCTCTCGACCGCGTCCTTGATCTGTTGAGGACTGTACTCGACCTCATAGATCTCGTCGAGCGACTTGAGCAGCGCGGCCCGGGCGCCCCAGCGGTCCGCCGGGACGTCCTTGGACCCGTCGGGGATCCAGAGGTTGTGGACGCAGGCGGCCTGCTGCTCCCGGCCGATCGAGGCGGCGATCCTCCGGCAGCATTTGACGTGGTCGACCCAGAACTTGCGGATGCCGTTCTCCCGGCTGCTGAGCGTGTACCCCGAGGCGGCTTTGGGGTGGGCGAAGCAGGTGGCGTTGAAGTCGATCTTGTGGCCGTGGCGACGGGCCCATTCCGACCAGCCCCGGAAATGCTCCGGTTCGATGGCATCGCGGTCGACGGGACGGTCGCCGAACTCGCCGTACATGGCGTGGAGATTGACCCGGTGGCGGCCGGGGATCAGGCCGAACGCCTGTTCCAGGTCGGCCCGGAGCTCCTCGATCGTGCGGGCCCGGCCGGGGTATGCCCCGGTGACCTGCAGGCCGCTCCCGGCCAGGCTGGCGGCGTTCTTCTCGAAGCCGCCGACGTCGTCGCCTTGCCAGCAGTGGAGAGACAGCGAGATCGTCTGCAGGCGGGCCAGGGCTTTCTCGGTATCGATGCCGCGCTCGGCGTACCGCTCTCTGGCGGCGAGATAGTTTTTTTCAACGGCCGTCGGATCCATCCTCACCCCTCCGCGAAGGAACGGCATCGTTATATTCCTTTGACCATGGTCTGTCAAGCCTCGAGGATGGCCCTGAACCGGGCGGCGGCCGCGTCCCAGGCCGGCGCGCTCCCCGCGGGGAGATACGTCCGGAGGCTGAAGGAACGGCGGATGATCTCCCGGATCGCGGCCGGCGAGGACAGGCGTCCCACGGCCATGGCCTGGACGAGGATGTTGCCGACGGCCGTGGCCTCGGCCGGCCCGGCCACGACCGGCAGGCCCGTCGCGTCGGCGGTGAGCTGGCACAGCACCTCGTTCTGCGATCCGCCGCCGATGACGTGGATCCTTTCGATGGGATGGCCGAGGACAAGGCGGAGCTCGTCGATGACCTGGCGGTACTTGAGCGCCAGGCTCTCGAGGAGGGAGCGGACCAGAGCGGCTCTCGTCTCCGGCACGCGCTGGCCGGTACGGAGGCAGTAGGCGGCGACGGCCTCGGGCATGTCGGGCGGATTGAGGAAGCCGGGGTCGTCGGGATCGATGAGGGCCGCGAACGGCGGGGCCTCCGCGGCGGCCCGGTTCAGGTCCTCGTAGGTGACGGGGCCTTCGGCCGACCAGGCCTTGCGACAGCCCTGGACGAGCCAGAGGCCGGATACGTTCTTGAGGAATCGGACCGTCCCGCCGACGCCGCCTTCGTTGGTGAAGTTCGCCGCGAGGGACGCCGCCGAAATGACGGGCGACCTCTCCTCGACGCCGACGAGCGACCAGGTCCCCGAAGAGATGTAGGCCCAGTTCCGCCCTTCGGCGGGGACCGCCGCGACTGCGGCCGCCGTATCGTGGGAGGCCGTGGCGACGACCGGCACGTGGCGCAGGCCGGTCGCGGCGGCGACCTCCTCGGTGACCGGTCCGAGCACCGTCCCGGGCTCGACGATGTCCGGGAGGACCTTCTTCGAGAATCCCATCGCCTGGAACAGTCCGGGCACCCAGGCCTTCGTGCGGGGGTCGAGGCACTGCGAGGTCGAGGCGATCGTGAATTCGGCCGCCTTCCGGCCCGTGAGCAGGAAATTGAACAGGTCGGGCATGAAGAGCAGGTCCTCGGCCGCGTCGAGGAGCGGCGATCTCTCCCGGACCATGGCGTAGATCTGGAAGAGCGAGTTGAAGGGCATGAACTGGATGCCCGTCCTCTCGTAGAGCGCGTCCCGCGGGACCAGCTTGAAATAGTCCTCCATGGCCCCGGCGTTGCGATGGTCGCGATAACAGAAGGGCAGGCCGAGGAGGCTCCCGTCACGGGCCAGAAGGCCGAAATCGACGCCCCAGGTATCGACCCCGATGCTGGCCGGTCGCTCGCCGACAGCGGCCGCGGCGTCGCGCATGGCCGCCTTCATCTCGTCGAACAGGGCGTAGACGTTCCAATGGATGTGACCGGCCAACGGGAGCGGGTTGTTGGGAAAGCGCCGGACCTCGTGGACGGTGAGCTTCGGGCCGTCGAGCGTCCCCAGAACGGCCCGGCCGCTGCCGGCGCCGAGATCGAAGGCCAGGAAGTGCGAGGCGTCTTTCCGGTGCGGCATGGGAATGCTCGAGACCCTTCTTATATGCGGAACGCGGACCGTTTTCAAGCCCGGCTTTGAAAACTCGAGCGCATTCGCTACAATGAACGTCCCATGCCGCTCGAGGACAAGCTCAAACAACTGAGGCGCGAACGGGACGCCCGCACCCGGGCCCCGAGCGTCGAGTCGACCTGGGAGAAGCTCGGCGACGACGCCGGCCTGACCGTCAAGCAGAGGCTCGAGCGCCTGATCGCCCTGACCGACAAGGGCCGGGGCATGGCCGTCCGGGCCGAGGAACGTCCGGTCGAACGGAAGCGGCGGGAGCCGGTCCAGGTCTTCGAGAACTCCTACGTCCTCGGAGCGAGCTACGGCCAGATCCCCATCGCCATGGGTCTGCAGATCCCGGCCGACATCATCGGCTTCCTCAGCCGTGACGCCGCGTTCGAGGGCCTCGACCTCTCGTCGGCCCTGTTCCTCGATCTCGAGACGACGGGGCTGGCCGGGGGGACGGGCACGGTGCCCTTCCTGGTCGGCCTGGCCTACTACCGCGACGAGCGGTTCAAGGTCACCCAGTTCTTCCTCAACGAGATGGCCGAGGAGGACCGGCTCGTCCGCGAGCTGGACCAGTTCATCCGGGACATGGGGTTCAAGTCGCTCGTCACCTACAACGGCAAGGCCTTCGACCTGCCGCTCGTCGAGACCCGCTTCGCCCTCCAGCGGACCCCCTGCCCGCTGCGGGGCCTGCCCCACCTCGATTTCCTGTTCTCGGCCCGCAGCCTGTGGCAGCACAAGTACGACAGCTGCCGGCTCTTCCACCTGGCCCAGCAGATCGTCCAGGCCGAGCGGTCCGAGGATATTCCCGGCGCGGAGATCCCGCTCCGCTATTTCCAGTACATCCGCAGCGGCGATTTCTCGCTCATCGAGCCCATCCTCTACCATAACCAGGAAGACCTGCTTTCGCTCCTCGGCGTGGTCGTGGCCGGGGCCGTGCTCGTCGAGCGCAACCGGGAGGCGGCGGCGCGGGGCGACGGCGACCCCATGGACCTCTACGGGGTGGCTCGGCTCTTCGAGCGGGCCGGCGACTCCGCGACATCGGCGGCCCTTCTCGAAAAGGCCCTGTCCGGCGGCCGCGGGCTGACCGCCGAAGTGTCGATGGTCGCCCGCAAGAAACTCTCGCATCATTTCAAGAAGAACAAGGATTGGGACAAGGCCCTGCCGTTCTGGCAGGAGATGGCGGCCGGCGAGGAGATCGACTGCTTCCGCGAGCTGGCCATGTACTTCGAGCACACGGCCAGGGACCTCGACGAAGCCATCCGGGTCGCCACCGAGGGCCTGACCCTGTCGAAAGGGAAGTCCCCGGCGGCCGAGAAGGACTTCGAGAAGCGGATCGTGCGGCTCAAGGGCAAGGCGGCCAAAGGGAAGTGAGCGGCGGGACGATGAAAGCCATGGTCCTGGCCGGGTTCGGGGCGCCGGCGGACCGTCCCCTCGAGCTGCGGGACATCCCGGTCCCCTATGTCGGACCGGAGGACATCCTCATCAAGGTCCGCTGCTGCGGCGTCTGTCACACCGACCTCCATGTCGTCGAGCACGAGCTCGTCGAGGCGCGGCTGCCGCTCGTCCCGGGCCATGAGGTCATCGGGACCGTGGAACGGACGGGGGAGAAGGCCGGGCGGTTCGATGTCGGCCAGCGCGTCGGCGCGGCCTGGCTGCGGTCGGCGTGCGGCGTTTGCCGCTTCTGCCGGAGCGGCCGGGAGAACCTGTGCGAAGCGGCCCTCTTCAACGGCTACCATGCCGACGGCGGCTACGCGGAATACATGGCCGTCGACGAGAAATTCGCCTACGCCATTCCCGACGGGTTCGGCGACGCCGAGGCGGCGCCGCTGATGTGCGCCGGGATCGTCGGATACAGGGCGCTCCATCTGAGCGAGGTCCGGGCCGGCGGCATCCTCGGGCTCTACGGCTTCGGCGGCTCGGCCCACATCGCCATCCAGGTCGCCAGGCACCGGGGTGTCCGGGTCTTCGTCTTCACCCGAAGCGCCGAGCACCAGAAGCATGCCCGCGAACTCGGGGCGGAGTGGGTAGGAACGGCGCAGGATGAGCCTCCGGCCAAGCTGACCAATGCCATTCTCTTCGCCCCGGTCGGCAGCCTCTATCTCGACGCCCTCCGGGTGATGGACAGGGGAGGGACGGTCGTGTCGGCGGGCATCCACATGTCGGCCATCCCGGAGATGGACTACGACCGCTACCTCTACCACGAACGCCGGATGCTCAGCGTCGCCAACGCCACCCGCCAGGACGGCGAAGAGCTGCTCGCCGCCGCGGCCGAGATCCCCGTCCGGACGACCGTCCGGACGTTCCCCCTCGAAGCCGCGAACGAGGCTCTGGCCGAGCTCAAGGCCGGCCGGATCGACGGCGCCGCCGTCCTCCTGATCGGCTAGGAATTCGGGGGAATTGAGCGGGAATTGAGGGGACATGTACCCTTGGTACGTGTCCCCGAATCCTCATGCCGAGCGCGGCTGCGCCGTTGCAAATCCGCCTCGTTTAAGCTATAGTATGCCCGTTTTTCCGCCCTGCGCGCCCGTAGCTCAGTTGGATAGAGCGTCTGACTACGAATCAGCAGGTCGGGTGTTCGAGTCACCCCGGGCGCGCTTCTTATTTCTCCGCCCTTCGGTTGACTTCGCCCCTGTTGCCTGTTATCTTTAGGCCACCATAGAAGGGGAACCAACGTGGCCATCAAGTGCCCGAAGTGTCACTCCGAAAATCCTGAGACCAAACAGTTCTGCGCCGATTGCGGCACAGAACTGTTTGGTCTCAGGA
>Ga0209450_10001692_pt1 | contig 11038 bp, 7 predicted proteins | sample FrelakmetLWP11LW_FD_187149 | JGI IMG/M metagenome (GOLD analysis project Ga0209450, IMG submission 187149) | Freshwater lake sediment microbial communities from the University of Notre Dame, USA, for methane emissions studies - LWP11 LW (SPAdes)... | ecosystem: Environmental > Aquatic >... | reverse complement strand
GCAGGTCAGAACCGGAAACATCTACGGCAAGATCACGGACTCGGAAGGGAATCCCCTCCCCGGCGTGAGCGTCACTCTCACGGGCCCCCAGATGGCGCCCATCACGACGGTCAGCACCGAGACGGGTATTTACCGCTTCGTGTCCGTTCCCCCCGGCAACACGTACGAAATCGCCGCTGAGCTCAGCGGCTTCAAGAAGTCCAGCAAAACGGGCATCATCGTCACGCTCGGGTCCAACTCCGAGATCAACCTGGCCATGGAAGTCGGGGCGATCGAAGAGCAGGTCACGGTCGTGGCCCAGACCCCGGTCGTCGACACCAAGAAGACGTCCGTCGGGGCCAACATCAACAAGGAAGCGATGCAGTCCCTGCCCAGCGCCCGCGACCCGTGGGTCGTCATGCAGATGGCCCCCGCCATCATGCTCGACCGCGAGAACATCGGCGGCAACGAGTCGGGCCAGCAGTCGTCCTTCTTCACCAAGGGCGATACGGCCAACAACGGCTACACCGGCTCGAACAACATCTGGTCCGTCGACGGCATCGACATCACCGACCCGGCCGCCCAAGGCGGCTCCGCCCTGTACTACGACTTCGACATGTTCGAAGAGCTGAACATCACGACGGGCGGCGCGGCCGACGTGTCCATCCAGACGGGCGGCATCGCCCTGAACATGGTCACCCGGCGCGGCGGCAACAAGATGAGCCTGGCCGGCCGGTTCTACCTGACGGACGGGTTCTTCCAGAGCGAGAACCTGACCCAGGAGCTCAAGGACCAGGGCGTCGTCGCCACCAACAAGATCCAGCAGATCAAGGACTTCGGCTTCAACGCCGGCGGCCCGCTGGTCAAGGACAAGGTCTGGTGGTGGGGCGCCTACGGCGTCCAGGACATCTTCGTCTACACCATCTATTCGACGAAGGACCAGTCCCTCCTCAACAACTACAACTTCAAGATCAACGCCCAGCTTCTGGCCAACAACCGCTTCGAGGCCCTGGTGACCTCGGGCGCCAAGGAGAAGCTCGGCCGTAACGCCTCGGTGGCCAAGCCCGAAGGCGACCACCAGAGAGGCAAGTACTATTGGGGCAGCCCGGTCATCAAGCTGCAGGACGAGCACGTCTTCGGCAACAACATGTACCTGTCCCTGAAGTACTCCTACAACGACGCCGGCTTCGGCTGGAAGCCCATGACGGACGAGGGCCTCCTCTACCCCGTCACCTACGACTCGCGGAACGCCAAGTACGTCCCCTACAAGGCGGGGACGATGTCGAGCTGGGGCTCCTACTACGCCTCCCGGCCGCGGTCGAACTACCAGATGAACGCCAATTACTTCAACGACACGTTCCTGGGCCTGTCCCACGAGATCAAGGTCGGCGCCGAGTATTCGCACAAGGTCGCCGCCCATTGGTGGGGCAACTTCCAGGATTACGACATCACCCGGAACTACAACAGCCTCCAGATCGACGCCGACAACAACGGCACCCGGACCACGGGCGAGATGCTCGGCTGGCAGCGCGTCAACTGGTACCGCGAAGGCCGCGACAACGGCGTCGCCGACCAGATCGCCGGCTACATCCAGGACACGATGGTCAAGGGCAACTTCAGCATCCAGCTGGGCCTGCGGTTCGACAACCAGAAGGGCTCCATGGGCGCTGTCGACTACGCCACCGTTCCCTATCAGAATTCGTCCTGGCAGATGGTCTTCGGCGGCGCGTCTGAGTCGCCTTCGGCGGTGTCCACGGCCCTGGCCGATGTCCTGCCCGGCGTTTCGGCGAATGCCGTCAGCGCCGTCGACAACTACCAGTGGAACACCTGGTCGCCGCGCATCGGCGTGACCTGGGACATCAACGGCACCGGCAAGACCGTCCTCAAGCTGGCCCTGTCCCAGTACGGCGACGTCATGGGCACCGGCTACAACGCCGCGAGCCCCCTCGGCACCGGCGGCACCGCCCGGTTCTGGTGGAACGACGGCGCCAACGGCAACGCGTTGGACTCGGTCGTCCAGTTCGGCGAGATGTATTGGAACTATTGGAGCGGCGGCGCCAACCCCTACGGCGTCTACCGCCTGTTCACTGACGCCGGCGCCTACACTCCCGAGGCCACGGCCGCCCTCGTCGGCGGCAGCAGCAGCAACGCCCGCCTGGCCGGCAACTATTCGGGCTACGACTGGGCCAACAAGACCGGCCTCGACTACAGCAACATCACCACGTACTTCTTCAACAACAAGGTCAAATCCTCCACCCGGACCAGCGAGATCCTGCTGACCCTCGAGCGCGAGATCATAGCCGACTTCTCCGCCCAGATCAACCTGACCTACCGCAAGTACGACAACTTCGACACGTGGTGGCAGTATTTCCCCGAGAGCATTTACGGCGAGGACTATCCCGAGTGGGCCGGCCAGGTCATCGACGACCAGAGCGGCCCCTGGTACGTCGAAGCCGGCACGATCCCCGACGAGGTGCAGATCGGCGGCACGGTCGGCGATCCCGATGATCCCCCGGTCTATTACAGCACGGGCGGCGCGGGCGGACGGCCCTACTACCTGCCCAGCGCCGAATATCCGGACCTGCCCTGGGAATACTCGATGGTCAAGAAGAACAATGCCTACAACACCTACACGGGCATTGACTTCGTCCTCAACAAGCGGCTGTCGAACAAGTGGTTCATGAACGCCTCCGTCACCCTGCAGGACCAGAGGAACCACTGGGGCGATAACTTCCTCGACCCCACCAACCAGTGGATGTCCGACGGCAAGCCCTACGGCCTGTGGGGCGGCGGCGCCAGCGGCAAGACGGCCGTCCTGATGTACACGCGCTGGATGGCCAAGATCAGCGCCCTCTACCAGCTCCCCTACGGCTTCGACGTCTCCGGTACCGTCAACGCCCGCGAAGGCTGGAAGGTCCCCAACTACTTCTACATGTACGATTACGATGCTCCCAATCCGGCCAACGCGTGGACCACGGCCATCTACACCCAGGAAGTCACCGAGGACTCCCTGCCCACGTTCTACAACGTCACGCTGCGCCTGGAGAAGAGGATCAACGTCGGCACCGGGCGGATGTACCTGATGGCGGACGTGTTCAACCTGCTGAACTCCGCCATCGTCAACCGCTCCTACGATGCCTACTTCGGCGACGCGTATGTCACGAACGGCTCGCAGGCTAACGACGACTACTGGGTCAACCCCACCAACCGCACCCTGAACGAGATCCTGAACCCCCGCATTTGGAGGTTCGGCGTCCGGTTCGAGTTCTAAGCAGCAGTACAAGCAGATGCACAAAAGCCCGTCCCGGCGCGAGCCGGGACGGGCTTTTCCCTTAAGCCCATGAACCGCCAGATCGTCAGCGTCGACGGCGTCCGGATCGGGGACGGGTTCGTCTTCATCGCCGGCCCCTGCGCCGTCGAGGACGAAGAGCTGACCCTCGAGATCGCCCGCAAAGTCCGCGCGGCGGGCGCCCGCATCCTCCGCGGCGGGGCCTTCAAGCCCCGGACCTCTCCCTACTCGTTCCAGGGACTGGCCGAGGAGGGTCTCCGGATCCTGCAGAAGGCCGGACGGGCGACGGGGCTGCCGGTCGTCACCGAGGTCATGGACACCCGCCACGCCGCCCTCGTCCACGAATACGCCGACATGCTCCAGCTCGGCTCCCGCAACATGCACAACATTCCTCTTCTCCGCGAGCTCGGCCGGATGCGCAAACCGGTCCTGCTCAAGCGGGGCATGAGCGCCACGCTCGAAGAGTGGCTCCTGGCCGCGGAGACCGTCCGGGCCGGCGGGAACGAGGCCATCGTCCTGTGCGAGCGCGGCATCCGGACCTTCGAGTCCCACACCAAGAACACCCTCGACCTCGGCGGGGCCGTCCTGGCCCGCGCCCGCGTCCCCTTCCCCGTCATCGTCGATCCGTCCCACGCCACCGGGCGGGCCGAGCTCGTCGCCCCGATGAGCCTGGCCGCGGCCGCGGCCGGCGTCGACGGGCTGATGATCGAGGTCCACCCCCATCCGGACCGGGCCCTGAGCGACAAGGAACAGCAGATCACGCCGCAGGTTTTCGCCCGGATCTCCGCCGGAGTCCAGCGCCTCCTCGGCGGCATGGCCGCCGACCCCCTTCTGGCCCGGTCCTGAGCCGGACCGGTCAGTCCGTCACGACGTCGACCGCCCCCTCGATCTCGACCAGCAGGTCTTCCCGGCAGATATCCGCTTCGACGAAGAGCGCCGGCGCGCCCGGGAACGCGCCCCTGACGATCCGCGCGACCTCGGGGATGTCCGCTTCATGCTTGACGTAGGTCCGGACGTACGAGAACCGCGGCGCGAGGCCGGCGGCCCGGATCCCCGACCGGCGCAGGTTGGCCGGCGCGACCAGGCGCTCGATGTTGCGCACCGTGGCCCGGGTCTGGCCGGCGACGTCGCCGCAGTGCACGACCGATTCGCCCACGATGGCCGCCGTGCCGGAAACGTAACACGTCGCCGCGCCGCCGGCGACGACGACCCGGGCCCGCTCGAACTTCGGCGTGCGCCGGCGGGCCCCGCCGGGGGCCGCGGCCCCGACCAGGACCTTCGACGAATAGCGGTGGGCGTCGGCTTGCCGGGGGTTCGAGACGGGCACGCTCGTTCCAGCCGCCGTGCCGGCCGCGGCGATGAGCTCGAGGACGAAGCCTCCCCCGGCCGTCCCGATCCCGGTGGCCGCGGGGAAGCCCGACCGGAGGTCGCCGCGGTCGTAGGCCTTGGCCCGGATATCGTTGAATATCTGATAGTTCTGGCGGGCCCGCGGGCCCGTTCCGGAGCGGCCCGTGATGTCTTCGACGAAATTCCACTGCCGGACGACGTCGGCGAAGCTCAGGCCCTCGCGCTTCAGGATGGAAGAGGCCGCGGAGAACGCGGCGGCCGTTCGAGCGGCGAGGTCGCGCGGCCGGCCGCCGGAGAGACCTCCGGCGATGACCTCGCGCCCTCCCGGGCCCCGGAGCACGACATAAGGAACGCCGCGCCAGGTCCTCGGAACGATCTCGAGCGACCGCGGAGGGCGGCGGAGGACCACCGCTTCGAGCGCGACGGCGCGTCCTCCCTCCGGCGGCTGGGCGACGACGCCGACGGCAGGATGCATGGCGGGCCGGAGGACCCGCGGGGCGGCGGCGATGTCGCGCTTCCTCCGGTCCAATTCCGCGCCGCTCCCGGCCCGGACGAAGAAGGTCAGCTTGACGGTCTGGTCCGGGCCGAGCCCGCGCTCGCGGAGCGACGCCCGGAGCCGTTCGACGCATTCGCGAGCCGCGTCGCCCGGAGCGGTCCCCGCGCCGGCCAGAACATCGAGGACATCCTTGTCCCAGGGCCCCGCGGCCCGGGCCGGGCGGCCACGGCTCATCGGGCCCCGTCCCGCGGCGCCACCCGCGGCCGTTCCTGTTCGAGCAGGAGCAGGTCGGCCAGGACGATGGCCGCGGCGGCTTCGACCACGACCGGCACGCGCAGGGCGATGCAGGTGTCGTGGCGGCCGGCGGCCGTGACCTCGGCCGGCCGGCCCGTCTCGAGGTCGACCGTCCTCTGCGCCGTCGGGAGGCTCGGCGTCGGCTTGACGGCGACACGGAAGACGAGCGGATTGCCGTTGGTAATGCCGCCGTGGATGCCCCCGGCGTTGTTGGTCTCGGTCCGGCCGTCGGCCCCGGCGATCGGGTCGTTGGCGGCCGCGCCGGTCATCCCGGCCAGGGCGAATCCGGCCCCGAACTCGACGCCTTTGACGGCCGGGATGGCGAACAGGATGTGGGCCAGGAGCGATTCGACGGAATCGAAGAAGGGCTCCCCCAATCCGGCCGGGACCCCCGTGGCCTCGCAGGCGACGAGGCCGCCGATGGTCTGCTTTTCGGCCAGGGCCCGGTCGACGGCCGCCTCGACGTCGGCGCGGCCGCCCGCTTCGATGAGACGCGCGGCGAGGCGGATGGGAGCAAGGACCTTCCGGGCCACGACGCCGGCCGCGACCAGCCCGACGGTCAGGCGGCCGGAAAAATGCCCGCTGCCGCGCCCATCGTTCCAGCCGCCGAACTTGGTCCGGGCCGTGAGATCGGCGTGGCCCGGCCGGGGCGTCGTCCGGAACCGGTCGTAGGCGGAGGGGTCCGTCGACTCGTTGGCGAAGCGGATGAGGAGCGGGGCCCCGGTCGTCCGCCCGTCGAGGACCCCGCTCGCGATCTCGGGCACGTCCGGCTCGCGCCGGGGCGTCGTGCCGCGGCGGCCGGCCCGCCGCCGCTCGAGGTCGGCCTCGAAATCCTCCGCCGCGAGCGGCAGTCCGGCGGGGCAGCCGTCGACGAGGATGCCGACGGCGGGGCCGTGCGATTCCCCGAAGATGTGGACGCGGAACATCCGGCCGAAGCTATTCATGGATCCTCCCTCCGACGGCCGCCAGGTCCTCGAAGAACCGGGGATAGGATTTGTCGACACATCGGGCGTCCTCGACGGCGACGTCCGCGCCGGCCCGGAGGCCGGCCACGGCCAGTGCCATGGCCATCCGGTGATCGCCGCGGGACGAGGCCGTCCCGCCGCCGAGCGGCCCGCCGCGGACGACCAGGGCGTTGCCCTCGATGCGGAGATCGGCGCCGAGCCGCCCGAACTCCTGCTCGAGGGCGGCGGCCCGGTCGCTCTCCTTGTGCCGCAGCCGGTCGACGCCGTCGAGACGGGTCTCTCCTTCGCAGAAGCAGGCTAGGGCGGTGAGCGGCGGGAAGAGGTCCGGCGCGTCCGCGAGGTCCATGGCGAAAGCCCTCAGGTCCCGCCGGCGCGAGGAGACGCCCGCGTCGCCGACCGTGAGGCCGGCGCCGCATCGCTCCAGGGCCTCGCAGACGGTCCGGTCGGCCTGGAGCGACCGGATGTCCAGGCCGCAGACCGTGACCTCCCCGGCCAGGGCTCCGGCGACGAGGAGGAAGGCCGCTCCGCTCCAATCGCCTTCGACGGCGTAATCTGTCGGAGCATACGACTGTCGGCCCGGGATCCTCAGGATCCCGGGCACGCCGCCGGAGACGTCGATCCCGGCCCGGCCCAGGAATTCGAGGGTCATCTCGACGTAGGCCCGGCTCTTGATCCCGGACACGACGAGCTCGGAGTCGCCGGCGGCCCGGGGCAGGGCCAGGAGCAGGCCGGTCAGGGCCTGCGAGCTCAGGCCGCCGTCAACGACCGCCCGCCCGCCGCGGAGGGGTCCCCGGACCGTGACCGGCGCGAAGCCCCCCATCGTCTCGCAGGCGGCGCCGAGGGCCCGGAGCGGGGCCTCGAGCATGCCGACCGGTCTGCGGAGAAGGGAGCCCCGGCCTTCGAAGACGAATTCTCCGGGGCGCAGAGCGGCGACGGCGGGGAACAGGCGCAGCGCCAGGCCGGACTCGCCGCACTGGAGGACCCGGGCCGCGGGACGGGCGCCGGCCTCGATGACGACCCGGCCGGCCTCGCGCCGGACCGCGGCCCCGAGGCCTTCGGCGATCCCCAGGGCGGCCGCGGCGTCGTCGCAAGCGGAAGGATTGGCGATGGTCACGGCGCGTCCCTCGGTCAGGACGGCCGCGGCCACGGCCCTCAGCATCAGGCTCTTCGAGGGCGGGGCCTGGACCTCGCCCTCAATCCGCGACGACGCGATGAATTTCTTCATGGATGGTCCGCGCCGTCCGCTCTTCCGGCTCCTCCGAGCCGACGGCGATATCGGCGGCCTCAGCGTAGCACGAAAGCCGGGCCCGGAAAAGCGCCTCGAACGCCTCCGCCGATCTCAGCCGGAGGTCGAGCAGCGGCCGGGTGGCGGCGTCGATGCGGGAGCGGCAGACGCCGGCCGGGGCATGGAGCCAGACGACGACGGCGCTGGCTCCGATGAAAGCGCGGTTCCCGGCGTCCTCCAGGCTGCCCCCGGCGCAGGCGCAGACGACGCCCGGGGGGCCGGACAGGATCTCCCGCAAGGCCGTACTCTCCTCGCGACGGAAGGCGGCCTCGCCTTCGGTCCTGAAGATCTCGGGGATCGTCCGCCCCGTCCGTTCCTCGACCCGGGCGTCGGAATCCTCGAACGCGAAGCCGAGCGCCGAGGCGAGACGCCGGCCGACCGCGGTCTTGCCGCTGCCCATGAACCCGACCAGGGCGATCTTGAGAGAGCGTCGGGACAGGCGCTTCGGCCCGGACCGCAGGGTCCCGGCCATGGCCGCGCCGTCCGGTTCGACGCCGGTGAGCAGGCGGAAGGCCGGAACGGCCTGGTGGAGGAGCCAGGACTCGCCGGGAAGGACGCGGCAGCCCCTGGCCCGCGCGGCCCGGGAGAGCGGCGGCTCGGGATAGGCCGCCTCCAACAGGACGAGCCCCGGCCGGAGCCGGTCGGGATGGACGGTCTCGGCATCGGGCGGCAGGCAGGAGACGAGGATGTCGCAGCCGGCCAGGATCGAGTCCCTGTCCGCCCATGGCCCGGCCGTCACGGCCAGCTTGGCCGCGGCGGCCGCGGCCCGGCCGTCCGTCCGATTGCAGAGAACGACCTCCGCCCCGAGCTTCTTAAGCGCGAAGGCCGCGGCCCGGCCCGCCCCGCCCGCGCCGAGGACCAGGACCCGCCGGCCCCGCACCCCGATGCCGGCCGCGGCGAACGCCCCGGCGACGCCGGCCGGATCGGTGTTGGTACCCCGAAATGCGTCTCCGTCCCGGACCAGGGTGTTGACCGCCCCGAGGGCCGTCGCGACCTCATCGGACCGGCCGAGATGGGCGAACACGTGCTCCTTGAGCGGGGCCGTGATGTTCATCCCGGCCAGCCCGATCTCCCGGGCGAGCCGGAGCGCGTCGCCCGCGGTCGGGGCCAGGATCCGGGTATAGACGGCCGGCGAGGCCGCGGCCGGATAGGCGGCCCGGAAAAGGACGGGGCTGAGGCTGTGGAGGACGGGTTGGCCGGCGACGGCCAGGAGGGTCCGGTCATTCATGAGAGACGCGCCTGAGGATGCGGTCCATCGTCCGCCAATCCAGCTGCCCGTCGGCCGTCTCCCGGCCGGGCCGGAGGCAGGCGTAGGTGAACGGAGCGCCGAGAAAGGGCGCCGCGAGCCGGGTCACGACGCCGGCCCGCCCCAGGCCCAAAGCGATGACGCGGTCGCGCCGGTCCGTATCGTAGAGCGAGAAGAGGCGCAGGCAATCCCCGGCCGAGGCGGCCCGGTGGACGATCTTGACGATGTCGGCGCCCCGCCGGAAGAGCGCGTCCCGCGTCCGGCCGAGCTCGGCCGCCGCGGGCGGCCGCCGCCCGCTGTGCACGGACAGGATGACCCGGCAGCCGCGGGCGCGCGCGGTCCGGACGAGCCGCCGTTGGTCGTCGGGCGCGGCGTCGTGTTCGATGTCGACGTAGGCCGCCCCGGCCCGGATGGCCGCCTCCAGGGCGGCGGCGCGGTCCGCCGCGGAGACCCGACCCGGCCTGAACGTGGCGATCAGGGGGATCGGCCGGGAGAAGACCGCCGCGATCTCGGCCGGGCCGAGCGGCGTGAGGTCGAGCCTGATCTCGGCCATGGGCAGGCCCTTGAGCCCGAGGGCGGCCGCGGTGCGGCGGAACGACGGCTCGGCCAGGCTAACACAGATCATGGATCGCGGACTCCAGCTCGGCCATCGGCACCTCCCGGACGAGCGGACGGCCGATGGCTTCGAGGAAGACGAAGTGGATCGCCTCCCCCGCTCTCTTCTTGTCCTTTCGGACGGCCTCGATGAGGGCGGCGGCCGGGGCGCCGACCGCGACGGGCAGTCCGAGCCGGCCGACGAGCGCCGCGATCCGGTCGCGGTCGCGGGCCGCCAGAAAGCCCTTGCGGACCGAAAGCCCGGCGGCGAAGACCAGGCCGGCGGCGACCGCTTGGCCGTGGTCCAGTCCGGCCGCGGCTTCGAGGGCATGGCCGAACGTATGTCCGAAGTTCAGGACCCGCCTCGCGCCCGCGTCCCTCTCGTCCGCCTCGACCACGGCGGCCTTGATCCGGAGCGACTCGAGGACAGCCCGGCCGATGAAGTCCGGTTCGAGGCCGAGGGCTTTCTCCGGCGCCCGCTCGATCTCGTCGAAGAGGGCCGGGCTGCCGATGGCCGCGGTCTTGACCATTTCGGCCAGGCCGTTGGCCGTCTCGCGGGCCGGCAGGGTCCGCAGAACCGCCGGGTCGCAGAGGACGAAACGCGGCTGCTGAAAGACGCCGACGAGGTTCTTGCAGCCGCGGAAATCGACGCCGTTCTTGCCCCCGATCCCAGCGTCGACCTGGGCCAGGAGCGTCGTGGGCGCGAAGCCGAACGGCAGGCCGCGCAGATAGGTCGAGGCGGCGAATCCGGCGACGTCGCAGACGACGCCGCCGCCGACGGCGACGACGAAGGTCGAGCGGTCGGCCCCCGCGTCGAAAAGCCCGTCGTAGATCTGTTCGACCGCGGCCAGGGTTTTCGAGGCCTCGCCCGGCGTCAGGACGATCGTCTCGCCGGGGCCGAAGGACGGGCCGTAGAAGCGGAAGACGTTGGCGTCCGTGACGTAGAAGGCCCGGCCGGCGGGGATGTGGCGCCCGAGGCGACCGAGGCTCTCGCCGACGTGGACGCGGCAGACGCCGGAGGGGGCCCGGACCTCAATCGTGGTCAAGCCCCAGGCCCTCCATCAACCGGCTCATGGCCGCGAACTTCCGGGCTAGTCCGGCGAACGCCTCGGGGCCCAGTCCCGCCGCCGGAGCGGAGTCGCGGGAGGAGGCGGAGGCCAGGCCGACCTCGAGCATGAGCCCGTCCACGCCGGCCGCGACGGCCGCCAGGCCCATCTTCTCGATCTCTTCCGGCCAGCCGGCCCGGCCGACGTCGAGGACGATGGGCAGATGGCTGATGTCCTTCACGGCCGGGATGGCGCTGAGGTCGAGGACGACGCGGGCGCCCGACTCGAAGCTGCGGATGCCGGCGTCGCAGAGAATGACCGCGGGATTGCCCTCGAAGAGGACGTATTCGGCGCTGTTGAGCCACTCCTTAAGCGTGGCGTGCCAGCCGCGCACGAGCAGCACGGGCTTTCCGGCCGACCGGCCCAACTCCTTGAGGAGCGAGAAGTTCTGCATGTTGGCGGCCCCGACCATGAGCACGTCGGCGGCCGCCGCGGCC
>Ga0209450_10001691_pt1 | contig 11040 bp, 9 predicted proteins | sample FrelakmetLWP11LW_FD_187149 | JGI IMG/M metagenome (GOLD analysis project Ga0209450, IMG submission 187149) | Freshwater lake sediment microbial communities from the University of Notre Dame, USA, for methane emissions studies - LWP11 LW (SPAdes)... | ecosystem: Environmental > Aquatic >... | reverse complement strand
CCTTCGGCTTTCTCGGCTATCCACTGCTGCAAACGGTGGACATCATCATCATGAAGGCCGACACCGTGCCGGTGGGCGAGGACCAGGTATTCCATCTCGAACTGGCGCGCGAGATCGTGCGCCGCTTCAACGGCCTTTACGGCGATTGTTTCCCCGAACCCCAGCCGTTCCTGACCCCCATTCCCAAGCTGCCCGGAGTCGACGGCCGCAAAATGAGCAAAAGTTACAACAACGCGGTTTATCTGGGCGATACGACCAAGGCCGTAGACGAAAAGATCCGGCCCATGGTCACCGACGTGCGCCGCAAAAGACGCTCCGACCCGGGCGTGCCGGAAGATTGCCCGGTCTACGCCCTGCACAAGGCGTATTCCAAGGCGGTTGAGATCGCCGAAATGGCAGCCGGTTGTCGCAGCGCCGGCATTGGCTGTTTGGACTGTAAAAAGATCCTGATCACCAATGTGAATGATTTCCTGGAACCTTTCCGCCAGCGGCGCAGCAAATACGAATCCATGTCGGTCAATGACCTCCTTGCCCCCGGCAACCAGCGGGCCGCCGAACGCGCCCGCCAAACCATCACCCAGGTCAGGGACATGATGAAAATATGATGGAAACGCCGGACTATCAGGTACAGACCGATTTTTTCGAAGGCCCACTCGATCTGCTGCTGCACCTGATCCGCAAAAATAAACTGAACATCAATGAAATCCGCCTGTCGGAGATCACCACCGAGTATCTTTCTTATCTCGAAAAAAAAAAGGGGATCAACCCGTCGCGGGAAAGCGATTTTCTGACCACGGCCGCGACCCTGATCTACATCAAGTCGCGCTCACTGCTGCCGAAACCGGAAAACCCGGCCGAAGAATCTCCCGAAAAACAGCTGATCAATACCCTGATTGAATACGAAAAAATTCAAAAAATTTCCAAATTGCTCCAGGAGATGGAATACACCGAGCGCCTGCTCTGGCGGCGCCTTGAACTGAACGAGAACTTCACCAACCGCGAGTATGCCCTGAAGGAAGTATCGGCCTTCCAGCTGGCGGAAATTTTTTTTGCCATCGTCAGAAAGAAAGAAAACGAACAATTCCTCTATGTCTCGTCAAAAAACTACTCCATTGCCGCCAAGCAAGCCGAAATCGCCGCCCTGGTCAAGGAAAACGGCTATCTCGATTTCAGCACCTATATGAACCGGCTCGATTCGATCGAAGAGATCCTGGTCAGCTTTTTCACTCTGCTGGAAATGATCAAGCGCCATCTGCTGATCGCCATGCAGGAAACCTTGTTCGGTACCATATCCCTGTATCCCAACTTGCCCGGCGAAATGAGTAATTAAAAACATGACCAATGAACAAATCGCGCTGATCGAAGCCATCTTGTTTGTTTCCAAGGACCCGCTCGAACCAGAGCGGATCATGAATTTTTTAGAGATTACCGATGTCGAGGAATTCGAAAAAATCCTCCAAGCCATGGAAAAAAAGTATTTGCTCGACCGCCCCGAACGGGGCCTGATCCTGAAGCGGAGCGGCGGCGGCCTGCAGCTGGTCACCAAGCCCGAATACCATGATGCCCTGAAGGACTTTTTCACCATCAAGCAGGTCACCAAACTGACCCTGGCCTCTCTGGAAACCCTGTCCATCGTTGCCTACCGCCAGCCGGCCACCCTGGCCGAAATATCGGACATGCGCGGCGTCAACACGAGCGGGCCGGTTAAAAACCTGCTGCAGAAAAAACTGATCCGCATCAGCGGCCGTAAAAAAGTCCCCGGCCTGCCTGCACTATATGCAACGACCCCGGAATTCCTGATCTATTTCGGGTTGAACGACTTGTCGGAACTGCCGTCTTTAGAAGAATTGACCGAACTTTTCGAGGAAAAGGAACAGCCATCGCTCTTTAAATAGGAGGTGCGCATGGAATCTTTGCTCAACCCCAATATTTTGCAGATTTCTCCATATGTCCCGGGAAAACCGGTTGAAGACATCCAAAGAGAATTCAACCTGAAAAAAGTCGTCAAACTGGCTTCCAACGAAAACCTGCTGCCCATTCCGGCGAATGTCAGAAAGGCCATCCGCGCCGAGTTGTCCCAGGTTCATTACTATCCCGATTCTGACAACTACTATCTGCGCCGTCGCCTGGCCGAACTCAATGGCCTGCAGCTGGAACAGGTCATCATCGGGGCCGGTTCGGTGGAGCTCATCCACATGCTGATTCGCGTTTTTTTGCAACCCGGTGAAAAAGTGCTGACTTCGGAAAAAACGTTTTCTCTCTACAAGATTGCGACCACCGAATTTGCCGGACAAGCGGCTTTCCTGGAAACGCCCATGGATGCAAACCTGTGCTTTGACCTGGAGGTAATGCTCCAGCGCATCGACAAACAAACAAAAATCATCTTCATTACCAATCCCAACAACCCGACCGGAACATTTGTTCCCGCGGCCGCCATTCGCCGCTTTATCTCAAGTCTTCCCAATGACAAGATCATCGTCCTGGACAACGCCTACCAGGAGTATGTCGACGATCCGGAAAACTATGTCACCGGCCTTGATGAAGTCCAGGCAGGGAAAAATGTGATCGTCCTGAGAACCTTCTCCAAGGTGTATGGGCTGGCCGGCCTGCGCGTCGGCTACGCCATGGCCAAGCCCGAAATCATTTCCATACTGAACCGTGTCAAGGCACCGTTCAATGTCACCCGTGTCGGGCAGTGCGCGGCCCTGGCCTCTCTGGAAAATGACGATTACAGGGACCGATCCGTGCGCATGAACCGGTCCAACAAAGCGAAATTGTTCGCCCAGTTGAAAAACATGGGGCTGCGCGTCATTCCATCGCAAACGAATTTTCTCCTCTTTTTCCCGCCCATGGATGTAGCCGAGCTGAACCGACGGCTGCTCAAGGAAGGGGTGATCATCCGGCCGACCGCCGGTTTTGGCATACCGCAAGCCATGCGCGTTACCGTCGGTTTGGAAGAAGAAAATGAATTTTTCATCAGCAAGCTGAAAAAAGTGCTGGCTTGAATCTGCCGCGCTCAAGGAGGAATTATGGATTTCGATCTGCTGTTCATTGGCGCCGGGCCAGCCGGCTACGAAGGAGCGATCGCCGCGGCCAAGAAAGGCAGGAAGACTGCCGTAGTGGAAATGGACCTGCCCGGGGGAACCTGCCTGCAGCGCGGCTGCATCCCGACCAAGGCCATCCTCCATTCAGTTAAGGCAATCAAGCAAATCAACGATTTCGCCAAGATCGGCATCCACGTGGAAAAATATCAGATCTCCCTGGACGAAATCAAACGCCGCAAGATCCGCATCGTGACCAAGCAGACGCGGGGCATCGAAATGCTTTTTAAGCAGCATAACATCCAGTTGCTCAAGGGCAAAGCCCAGATCGTCGACGCCAGTAAAATACTCATCGACGGTCAAAAAGAAATTTCCGCCGCCCAAATGGTGGTTGCCACCGGTTCCCGAGCGGCCGAATTGCCGTTCCTGAAATGGGACGGGCAAAAGATCCTCAACTCCGATAATCTGCTTGAGCTGGAATCTGTGCCGGAAACCATGCTGGTCATCGGCGCCGGGGCCGTGGGTCTGGAATGGGCCCTGATCTACAGTTATCTGGGCTGCAAGGTCACAGTGGTCGAAGTCATGGACACCATCGTTCCGGGAACCGACAAGGAGATCGCCGAAATCCTGAGGGTCGAGCTGATCAAGCAGAACATCACCATCCATACCGCCACGGCCATATCCGATCCGCGCCTGGGTGAAAAGGTGCAGTTATCGTTCAAAAAAGGCGACAAGGTCTGGGAAGAGACATTCGCCAAGGTCCTGCTGGCAGTCGGCCGCATTCCCAACAGCAGGGAAATCTTTGCCGACGGCATGCCTATCACACTCGACCCGAAAGGGTTCATTCCGGTCTCAGCCAATCTGCAGACCGCCATGCCGACCATATTCGCCTGCGGCGATGTCATCGGAGCGCCTCTGCTGGCCCACAAAGCATCGCACCAGGCCATGGCCATCGTCGATTTCATCGTCAGCGGCACGGCGGTAGCCCACCACCCGCTGCCGGGAGTGATATATACCTTCCCCGAAATGGCCACGGTCGGGATCACTCAGGAGCAAGCCGCCACTGCCGGACGGCAAGTCAAAATCGGCCGTTTCCCATACGCCGCCGGTTCCCGGGCCAACGCCATCGACGAAAAAACCGGCCTGGTCAAGATCATCGCCGACCCGGAAAACGTCATCCTGGGCGCCCACATCGTCGGCGCCGAAGCCGGTGAACTTCTACCCTTGCTAACCTATGCCGTGACCCGCAAACTGAAGTGCGACGAATTCAAGGACCTGGTCTTTGCCCACCCCACCCTGGGCGAGAACCTCTGGGAAGCCATGGGCGAGATCGCCGGCTTTTCGATCCATATTTAAAGTTGCTTTTTGGTTTTCACTAATCTATAATCAAGCCAATGAAAAAGGTCCTGGGGCTTTTGCTGTTTTTTATCCCTTTCTGGCTGCAAGCCGAGATTTACGCCTTGCGCGTCGATGGCCCTATTGATACATTGCTGGAAGAATACATAGTGGATTCTTTCAAGCAAATCCAGAAGGCCGGAAACGCCCGCCTGGTGATCATCGAGATTGACACCCCGGGCGGCTACGACACCTCGATGCGGGCCATCATCAAGACCATACTCAATGCCGACATCCCCTGCGCCGTCTACGTCTCCCCGCAGGGCGCCCGCGCCGCCTCGGCGGGGTTCTTCATCCTGCTGGCCGCCGACATCGCCGCCATGGCCCCAGGCACCAACACCGGCGCCGCCCACCCGGTGTCGGTCAGCGGCAGCGACATTGAAAAGACCATGAAGGAAAAGGTCACCAACGACGCCGCGGCCTATGTCAAGACCTTGGCCAAAAACCGCCAGCGCAATCCGGAATTGGCCGAAAAGGCGGTGCGGGAAAGCCAGTCCTACACGGCCGAGGAATGCCTGCAAAGCCAGCTGATCGATCTGATCGTTACCAACCGGGTGGAACTGATCAAACAGCTCAACGGAAAATCGATCACCCTGCACAATGGCCGCGCCGTCACCCTGGACGTGCTGAATGATAAGATTGTCCAGCTGAACATGAGTGAAAGGCAGAAATTTTTACGCACGATCACCAATCCCAGCCTCGCTTATTTCCTCCTTATTTTCGGGTTGATCGGCCTGTACATCGAATTCACCCACCCCGGGGTAGTGATCCCCGGCATCCTGGGTGGCATATCGCTGCTGCTGGCCTTCCTGGCATTTCAGGTCCTGCCGATCAACTACGTCGGCTTGTTTCTCATTCTCCTGTCGGTTGGTTTTTTCATCGCCGAGATCAAGGTGCAGGGCTTTGGCATGCTGGGCGTTGGCGGTATTGTGTCATTTATTTTAGGATCCATGATGCTGATCAATTCCCCCATTCCAGAAATGAGGCCAGCCATGTCTTTAATCATAGCGTTTGCCCTGTGCTTCGGTTTTATTTTTCTTTTTCTGACCTACAAAGTATTTCAGGCCATGAAGCGCAGGTTGGAAACAGGCCGCGAAGGGATGATCGGAGAAAGCGGAGTGGCCAAAACCGATATTGATAACCGCTCGGGAAAAGTTTTTGTTCACGGCGAATGGTGGAACGCGGTGGCTGACGGGCTGATCCCCGCCGGCAGCCGGGTCCAGGTCGAAGCCGTGAACAATTTGCTGTTAAAAGTAAAATTATCAGGAGGATAGAACCATGCAAAGCTTCAGTCCGCTGGTCGTTGTGGCCGTGGTTGCCATATTTTTTATTTTGAATTGGATCAAGGTCTTGAAGGAATATGAGCGCGGTGTTGTCTTCCGCCTGGGCAGGGTCCTCGACAAACCCAAAGGACCCGGATTGATTTTGGTCCTTTCGCCGATCGACAAGTTGGTTCGTATCGGCCTGCGCACCATCGTTCTGGACGTCCCGCCCCAGGACGTCATCACTCGCGACAACGTCTCGGTCAAGGTGAACGCCGTGGTGTACTTCCGCGTCGTTGACCCCAAAAGGGCGGTAATCGAAGTCCAGGACTATTTGTATGCCACCTCCCAACTTTCCCAGACCACGCTGCGCTCGGTCCTGGGACAAGCGGAATTGGATGAATTGCTCTCGGAAAGGGACAAACTGAATTCACGGTTGCAAACCATCATCGATGAGCACACCGATCCCTGGGGCATCAAGGTTTCGATGGTGGAGATCAAGCATGTCGATCTGCCCCAGGAAATGCAGCGGGCCATGGCCAAGCAGGCCGAGGCCGAAAGAGAACGCCGGGCCAAGATCATCCACGCCGAGGGCGAACAGCAAGCATCGGCCAAGCTCCTGGAAGCGGCCAACACCCTGTCGCAGAACCCCTCCTCCATCCAGCTGCGCTACCTGCAGACCCTGGTCGAGATCGGGACTGAAAATTCCACCACCGTCGTATTCCCCATGCCCATCGATCTGATGAAAGGATTATTTGAAAAAAAATAAATGGAAAAAACCTATTTTGACATCCGGGTGACCTTCATTCATGTCGTTGTTTTTTTGATCGCGATGATCGCCATTGGAATTTTTCTTTTTTACATGGGCTACCAGGCCGGACACCGATTGGCCGATCAGCCCGCCGGGATCGAAAACACGGACAAGGGGATCGAACCCGGCCTCGACAACCGGGGAAACATCGATGCCATTGACGAGAAGCCGGTAGCGGCGGCAAAACAATCGATCCCCGCGGAAATGAAGCTGCACGAAAAAAAAATCCCTGAAACCGAACCCGTTCCGGACACGGCAAAAAAAGTAGTCGCGGATCAGAGCTTCACCATCCAGGTCGGCGCCTTTGACAATTTTGCCAACGCGCAGAATTACAGTGAAAAATTCGCCCGTCTCGGCTATCAAACCGAGATCATCGTCGAAACGGTAAACAAGAATAAATTGTATACCGTCCGCGTTGGCAGCTTTGTTTCCCTGCAGGAAGCCCAGAGGGAAAAAGACAAGCTGGAAAGCCTGGAGAAAAAGAAATTCATAGTAAAAAAAGGACACTGAGCTTTAAAAGACATTTTCTTTGGCTGGGCGCAAGCCTGGCCTATGGTCTGGCTTTCCCAAAGACCCAGACTTCGTTTCTGGCCTTTGTCTTTTTGGTCCCCTTGCTCCTGGCTTTGGAAAAGCAGAGAAATAAGGGTGCTTTTCGGATTTTTTTTTCTTTCGCTTTTTGTTCCCACCTGCTCCTCTTGTACTGGATCCCGAGGGTCATGGTGCGTTATGGCGGCGCGACATGGATCCTGGGCATTGCCGGCCTGATCGTTCTGGCCGCGTATCTGTCATTTTTTTCAGGCCTGGCCGGTATTTTCATAAATAAAACACTTGAGCGCGGCTTTTCCTTGGGCTTGGTCCTCTGGATCCCGTTGATTTGGATCAGCAAGGATCTGCTGATCGAAAAAGTCTTCGGCGGTTTTCCCTGGTGCCTGGCCGGGTATTCCCAGTATAAAAACACAACTTTCATCCAATGGGCCGAGATCGGCGGCATTCATTTGGTTTCATTCATCCTCATCGCCGCCAACGTGCTTTTTTACCTGCTATACAAAAAACGAAACAGACAAACCTTGTTGGCGTTAACTGTCTTTTTGCTGGCGGCTCTTGCCGGCGGCTTCGTGCTGCAGAAAAGCCATACGTTCAATGCCCCGCTGAACAAGGCCGGGATCATCCAGCCCAACAGCGATCATGACAAGGTCTTCGACTTTGCCCGTATCCGATCGGAACTGGAAAAACTGTTCCTTGTTTCACGGCAGCTCAAGGAAAAAGGAGCTGAATTCGTCGTTTGGCCCGAATTTACCGTGCCGATCTATCCGTTGCAGGTGCCCCATTATCGAGAGCAGTTCGATTCCTTCAGCCGCGGGCACCTTCCGCTGCTGGCGGGGTTCACCGATTACGGCGGCAGCGACCAGGTTTTCAATTCGGTCATCCTTTTCCAGGGGGGCAAGGTCCAAAAATACGACAAGGTGCACTTGACCCCTTTTGGGGAATACGTCTTGTTCCGGCGCCTTTTTTTCTTCGTCAAGAAGATCACCGACGAGATCGGTGACTTTACCCCCGGAAAACAGCTTCACAACCTTGACCTTGGCGGCCGGCCGCTTTCCACTCCGGTCTGTTATGAGGTCATCTACCCGGAACTGGTCCGGGCCATGGTCGCTGCCGGTGGAGAAGTAATCGTGACCATTTCCAACGACTCCTGGTTCGGGAATTCATCGGCACCCTACCAGCATCTGGCCATGGCGACCATGCGCTGCATCGAGAACCGCCGCTGGCTGCTGCGCTCCACTTCCAATGGCATTTCCGCCCTCGTCGACCCCGCCGGCCGCATTGTTTATCAATCACCACTGCACCGGGCCGATAAATTTTTGGGATCGTTCCAATATCTGAAACAAAAAACCATATTCACCCGCTGGGGGTATCTCTTCCCCTATTTTTGTTTCATGCTGGTTTTATTGGATGGTTTGTGGGCAATTTTAACAAAGATCAAAAAGCGATTTTTACCTCCAGGCAGGCAATAAAAAAATCCCCGCCTGACCTGATTTTAGAATTTTATTCGTAAGCCGGCCCGGGTGCTAAAACCGGAAAAATCGATCACTGCCTCGCGGACTTCCGAAAAGTCCGGATCGTCAGGGAACTCTTTGCCTGGGATAAGCATATGAAACCGGCCCTGGCTCGTGTTGGCATTCAAAAAATATATCGTGGAGGGATTAGAGCTGCCGGGAGAATCTGAATCTTTGGTGGTCTGAGTGCCCGTGAAACCACTGATGCGGGCATAGCGGCCCAATGCTTCAATGAAAAAAAACAGCTTTTTTGACAACTCAAGCTCAAGCGCTGCTCCGCCATTAAAGCCGATGCCTCCGGCAGAAGTATCGGCGGTTATACTTGACCAATATCCTATGGAAGCAAAGGATAGATCATATTTGAAACGAGCCAGGTAGTATGCGGCTCCGCCGTAAAGAGCCAGGTTCATTTTCGTGCCCAACGGTTTTTCAAGAAAAAGGCCCAGCTTGAGAGGAATGGCTGACACCTGCGGCGTAATCGTGAAAACAGAATATTCTGAACCAAAATCGAACCGGGCTTCGCTGGTTCGTGATGCTTTAAGATAATCAATGCCCAGGGTAATTCCCCAGTTGGACTGGAGATAAACCAGGATGTCAAAACCACCGTTGAAACCGGCATGAAGAGGTTTATAAACGCCAGTCCGGATTGCACCCGGCGGAAAAATTACGGCTCCCCAAAGATCGAGGGAGCCCGCAACGCCGGGATTTATGTCGCCGCCGCCAATGTAACCCAGACCGCCGTACAGGCGCAGCCCGATGCCCAATCCTTTGTGAACTGATTTGGCCGGCTCGGTTTTAGTTTTTACGGGCACAGGTTTTTTTTCCACACTACCGCCCCAAACTTTTATGTTTAGAGAAACCAGCGTTAGAATCATGATCGGGATTATGAGCTTCGTTCTTCGCTGCATTTTTCCTCCTCCAACGCAATTTCCAGCATCACTATGCCAAGATCTTTCGCGGCATCCAGTGCTGCCGTCTCCATCCTTGGATAATAGAGACAAACATTCAAAATGTCAATTTTTTGCGATGGCGCTTAAGGAGTTTTAGCTTCAATACCGGCGTCACCAGTCTTCAAGGTCATAAAAGAAATCCCCGGTCGAACCGATCATGCGGAAGTGACCGGCCGGGATTTTAATTGATCGCGAAATGCCCATAAAGTAATCGAGATTGAACAGCGGGAGCATGGGCAGGGTTTCGAGCCAACGCTCATGGGCGGTGACATAGATCTGACGGCGTTTTTTTTCATCCATTTCACGCAGTCCCGCTTCGAGCAACGCATCCATTTTTGCATCGGTCGAACGGGCATAATTAAAATATCCGGAGCTGGACAGGACATCCTTCATGTTCCAATCCATGTCCAGAAGGAAAGCGGAAACAGCCAGGTCATAGTTGCCCTGCTTGACATACTTCAAAAAAATCTGATATTCGACGAATACGGGTTCCAATTGCACATTGAAACGCTTCATTTCCTCGCATAAAAACAAGACCAGCTGTTTTCTTACTACCGATTCACTGTTGGCCAGGATGCGTAAGCGGCATGGCTGAACCCGGGGCGACGTCGTCTGCCTGCGGCTGCGTACAGCCGGGTTGTAATAGAGGAAAGGGGAATATACGCGCTCCCCGGCTCCTTGCAAAAACAAGTCCAGAAAAGGAGAATTGAGCAGGCTGTTGTAGAACAGCTTGCGCAAATTGAAATCGATGACCGGGTTCTGCAGATTAAAAACCAGGTAGGTATAGCCGAATTTTTTGTATTTCCGCAGGCTGAATTTCTTCTGCCATTGGGCAAGCTGGCGGTACGAGCGCACGTCATCGGCATGGATCTCCAGCGCATCCATTTCATTGTTGAGCAATTTCAACGGCCCCTGGCGCGGATCGCCGAGCACGCTATAGATGATTCTTTTGCATGAAATGCGCTGGCCATAAAATGGATTTTCCTTCAGAGTGATCGCCCGCGGAACGTCAATGGACTCCAATTGATATGGTCCGCAGCCCATCGGCAAATGCTTCCTGAATGCAAGCGGATCCATGCCGCGGATGTCGTCGGCATTCAAGATCTTGAAAGTCAGATATGCTTTCCACGGGGCAAATTTTTCTTTCAGTTTGATGCAAAAATGCAATGGATCAATGACAATGATTTGTTCAATGAAGTCCAGATCGGAAAGATAGGGATATTCGTAACGCGGGTTTTTCAGCAAGGCCATGGTGGCCGCGACATCCCGACTTTGCAGGGTACTTCCGTCAGCAAAGCGCACGCCTTTTTTCAAGGCAACCCAAATCGTCAATTCTCCATCCCGGCGCACCGATTGTACCAGTTCCGGGACAATCGCACCGGTCTGGTCAAAATAAAACAAGGCCTGATGGATCTTGTTCACGACCGCTTGGGCGGTCTCGTTGGTGGCATAAACCGGGTTGAGTCCGGATGGAAAATCATAGCAGCCGATGCGGAAAACCCTGAAGCCGGCCGTAAAAAGAAA
>Ga0209450_10001689_pt1 | contig 11048 bp, 10 predicted proteins | sample FrelakmetLWP11LW_FD_187149 | JGI IMG/M metagenome (GOLD analysis project Ga0209450, IMG submission 187149) | Freshwater lake sediment microbial communities from the University of Notre Dame, USA, for methane emissions studies - LWP11 LW (SPAdes)... | ecosystem: Environmental > Aquatic >... | reverse complement strand
GGTCGTCGCCCATCTGGAAGAAGACCGGCCCCTCTACTCTGATCACAACGCCATGATGGAGACGGTCAAGAAGCGCGACGTCCTGCACGCGGTCGAAAGCGCCATCGGCGAGCTGAAGACGTATTAATTAAAATGTCGGTAGGGGCACGGCGCGCCGTGCCCCTACGCATTAACATCGAGATATGCGATCCGGAAGCGTCGCGATCGCGGATTGAGGCGCGCTGCAACGAGGGGGACATGCCATTGCAGAGCACATTTGTTGAAATCGCCGCCATTCTGGGTCTGGCAGCGTTGCTTGGCGCCCTGGGGCAGAAGCTGCGCCAGCCGCTGATCATCATGTTCATGGCGGCGGGGATATTGGCCGGGCCGGCGGGCTTGAGTCTCATCGCCAGCTATGGTAGCATCGAGCTGCTGGCCCATATTGGCATCGCCCTGCTCTTATTTATCGTCGGACTTAACCTCGACATTCATCTCATCCGCACCATCGGCCCCGTGGCCCTGGCCACCGGCTTGGGGCAGATCGTCTTCACTAGCCTGTTCGGGCTGCTGATTGCCCTGGGGCTGGGCATGGACCTGGTCGGCGCCCTCTATGTCGCGGTCGCCCTCACGTTTTCGAGCACGATCATCATTGTCAAGCTCCTCTCGGATAAGAACGAGATCGACTCCCTGCACGGCCAGATCGCCATCGGCTTCTTGATCGTGCAGGACATCGCCGCCATTATCGCCGTGGTGATCCTAACCACCATCGGCGCTAAGACCACCGTGGCCGCCTCGCCTCTCTTGTCGGTGCTGATCATTGCCGGCAAGTTCCTCGCTTTCCTGGCACTGGTCGTTCTCCTGGCCTGGAAGGTCATCCCGCGCCTGGCCAGGCGCCTGGCTGCTTCGCAGGAGATGCTGACCCTATTCGCCGTCGCCTGGGCCGTTATCCTGGGTGCGGCGGGTGAATTACTCGGCTTCAGCAAGGAAGTTGGCGCGTTCCTGGCCGGCGTCTCGCTGGCCTCGACCGCGTATCGCGAAGTGCTGGGCGCCCGCCTGGCAGGCCTGCGCGACTTCCTGTTGCTGTTCTTCTTCATTGACCTCGGCTCACGCCTCGACCTGTCGCTGGTCGGGTCACAGGCCGTCCCTGCCGCCGTGTTCTCTGTTTTCGTCCTGGTCGGCAACCCCCTGATCGTCATGGCCATTATGGGGCGGATGGGATATCGCCGGCGCACCGGCTTTTTGGCCGGCCTCACCGTAGCCCAGATCAGTGAGTTCTCCCTGATCGTAGCCGCCATGGGATTGAGCCTCGGCCATATCCGCTCCGAGACCATGGGCTTGATCACCCTGGTAGGCGTGGCGACCATCTTCGTCTCCACCTATATGATCCTCTACTCCGGGCAGCTTTACGATGTGTTGTCGAAGGTCCTGGGCATATTCGAGCGCCGCGATCCCTACCGTGAGTCGGCAAGCGATTCTCTTCAGGAGATGACGGCCATCGACGTGATCCTGGTGGGGCTGGGCAATTACGGCGGCGGCCTGGCCGAGAACCTGCTGCAGCGGAACAAGACGGTGCTGGGCATCGACTTCGATCCCGAGGCTCTGCAGAAGTGGCGCGGCCGGGGCATGTCGGTGCTTTACGGGGACATAAACGATCCGGGCATCTGCAGCCAGCTGCCCCTGGGCAAAGCGCGCTGGGTCGTGGGCACGACCCGCATCCACGAGTTGAATCTGCTCATGCTGCGCAAGCTGAAAAGCTGCGGCTTCAAGGGGAGGGTGGCGCTGACCGCGGCCAATCAGGAGGACGCCGCCGCCTTCGACAAGGCCGGGGCGGACATCGTCTTCCGTCCCTACGCCGACGCGGCCGAGCAGGCGGTCGATGACCTGAGCGACGCCATGGACATGTTGCCCGAGAGCATCGACTGGCCGGTTTCGTTCCGCGAAGTGCGCATCCCGCCCGGGGCGGCGGCCGCTGGCCGCACCGTGCGCGACATCCTGCTGCGCGACCGCACCGGGGTCTCCATCCTGGCGGTGAGCCGCTCCGGCCGGGCCCATTACGACCCCGGCCCCGACTTCCAGGTGTTTCCCGGTGACCGCCTGGTCATCGTCGGCGCTGAGGAGCAGTTGCGCCGGGCCGAGGATTTCCTGACCTTGCCCCCCGAGGGCCTGGAATCGTCCGGAAGCGAGCGCTTCGTCATCGCCGAGCTCGACGTCGCCAGCGGCGAGGATGTGGCGGGCCGGACGCTGGCCGAGCTGAGCTTCCGCCAGAGTTACGGGGTGACGGTGATCGGCATCCGTCGCGGCGAGCAGCGCGTCATGACGCCAAGGGCCGGGGAGCGCCTCATAGCCGGAGACCGGCTGGTGGTTATTGGCAGTGCCGGCGCCATTAGTGATCTTTGCCGCGGCAAGCTGGGCGGAGAGCTAATTCCCCACGGGAATTTCTGCGCCTTGCGCTAAAACGGAGCAAGGAGGGCATGGCATGAAGAAGATCAACCTCAAGAAGGATCTTTCTTACATTCGCAAGTCATTGTCTTAGCGGATTTTTGCATATTTGAGTCTATCCCCAATTCTTGAATGTCTGAAATCGAGGCCCGATTCCTCATTTACAAACTCGATTTCCGCCAATTCACTTCCGGCAAGGGCACCCTGGCCGCCAAGGCCACTGCGCGCCAGGTGGTCGACAATCTGGAAGAAGACTGGTCCCTCTACCCCGACCACAACGCCATGATGGAGACGGTTAGGAAGCGCGACATCCTGCACGCGGTCGAGAGCGCCATCGGCGAGCTGAAGCCGTATTAATTTGGATTTCGGTAGAATCGTGAGGGACAGGGCTTGTCCCCTTGCGGGACACGACCTGTCCCTAAAAAAACATTCCTGTTCCCGTACACAAAGAAGCGCTCATCCGGTATTACGGACATTGTGCCAACCCAGCAAGTCTGGATAAGACCCTTAGTATTCAAACATATGCTCACAACAGTCTTTATGTTTTGAATAAAGGAGCTGACGCCGCCTGCGGCCCACATCTTTTCCTTGCTTTTTGCTTGACTTTTTCACAATTCATCCATAGAATCGACTTATGGGAAAAATTGATTTTCCTATTAGTAACTTAAAGCAAATAAACTTGGGGAAAAAACAAGATAATTTGCTTTCAAAGTTACTTATCCTGCGCAGCAGGGTTAGTTAATGATAAAAAGACCTTCATTACAGGAGGGGGCATGGCTAAGAATACAAGAAAGATATTGCCTGAAGATGCGGTCGCATTAATATGTATGTGTGCTATTCAGGCAGACACGCGTATAAAGCCTGTCGAACTAAAAAAACTTGTCCACATGATCTCCCTGAGCCCATTATATAAGCATATAAATGATCCTGTTGAATATATTTCTGGTTTGAACAGAGAATTCTCTGGCCAAGAAGTAGAGAAGATTATCGACGACTGTATTGATTCTATGGCACCATCTCTTCGTGAGACTGCTTATGCATGGGCTTATGAAGCGGTAATGGCAGATTCTGGAGTTTCACAGGAAGAACATGTTTGTCTCACTCTTCTTGTCAAAAAGATGGGAATTCATGGTGATCTGGCTGGAAAGATAGGAACAGTAGTTGCAATATTAAACCGCAAGAAATAATATAGCTCGATTGTTCGGAATGGGTGGTAGGGAGTTGGTCGTGGAGACTGGTTTTGTTTCTTCTGCTTATGCAATTATTGAATCTCTCGCCTTCTTAATTATCCTAGGTTTATTTTTTATTGAAATTGAACAGTTTTTTGAGTCTTTGTTCTTTATTTCTTAGTAACTAATCGGGGAAAACATTTTTTGCAGGTCGCTACCGGGATATCCGCCCCACGCTGATCACAGTCTACCTCTTTTCCTTCCTTTTTGCTTGACTATTCCACCATGCAGCCATAGAATCGACTTATGGGAAAATTGATTTTTCTATAGCGTGTCAAAGGAGAATGGGGCGAGTTGATAAGCAATTTTAATTGGCAGAAGTTGAAGGGAACGATCAATGGCAAAATGAACGATTAGAAGTTACACGGACATCGTGCATTCAATGTCGATTGAAAAGGCGGTTAAGCAGCTCGACATAAATGTCTCTTTGGGGTTATCTCTGGAAGAGATTAAGAAGCGCAGGGATATTATCGGATTGAATTAAATCACCCTCAAAAAAGGTGCGCCGCTTTGGCTGCGTTTTCTACTGCAGTTTCATCAGCCGCTCGTATACATTTTGCTGATCGCTACTGCGACAACGCTGTTTTTGAAAGAATGGGTTGAAGGAAGGAATAATATTTGATGGAGAATTAAAAGATTTTTACCTGGCCGATGAAAAGGACCAGGAATATCATGAATTCATCGATGCATACAATGAAGAGGTCTTTTGGGAGAATCTGGAGGATGATTTGGCCAAGAGGGACCTCCTTGAAAAACACGCCAAGAAAGCAATACAGGGAATGGATACGAATAATTGGTTTGACTTGCTTGGGAAAGAAGTTGACAAGTATTACCAGGAATTCGCAAAGAATGGATTGAAGAATTTGCGGATCGTCAAATAAGGTTTGCGATGATTCCGGCCCCTCTCCCCCGACCACAACGCCATGATGGAGACGGTCAAGAAACGCGACATCCTGTCCGCGGTCGAAAGCGCAATTGGCGAGTTGAAGACGTATTGGGTCGGATATCGGAAGGGACACTGCTTTTTTCTTGACAAATAAAAAATCCAACCCTATATTGGTCTGGTGAATAGTAAATAAAAATATAAGGCGATCGACATATGACTGCAATCATTTTTGATGTGGACGATACTTTGGTGGACAGCATGCATTTTGACATTAAGCTGTTTGTAAATACTGTCAGGGAGATATTGGGCGATGTCGTCGTTCATGATGACTGGAGGAAATTCAAGCATGTGACCGACTCCGGCATCCTGGAGCAGATAATCAATGAAAATAATATAGCGGCTGGGAAAGAAGTGTTCGAGCGTGTCCGCAAACGGTTCGGCGAATTGGTCATGGCTCACCTGGGATCCAATCCGTGCATACCCAAGCTCGGCGCGATAAGCGCCATAAACGAACTGAACAAAAATAAAAATTACACTCTAGGCATTGCTACCGGCGGCTGGAGGCACACCGCACTGATGAAGTTGCGATCGGCCGGATTCTCCATTGATGAAACGACCCTGTTTTCCTGCGACGATCATCATGAACGCATCGGCATAATGACATGCTGCCAGGACCGCATCGCCCGAAACTGCAATGACATTGTGTATGTGGGCGATGGCGAATGGGACCTGGAGGCCGCCGCCAAGCTGCAATGGGGCTTCATCGGCATCGGCGCCAGGCTGAAAGGCAAGACCGAGGTGTGGATCGAAGATTTTTTCTCTGAACATTGGCCAGCGGCGCCGCAAAAGGCGCTGCAGCGAACGCGGATGAGCAATGCTGTGGATTATGGCATCAGGGAGTTGAAGGAGTAAAAAAATGTACAAATGCTATCAGGACAATATTGTTGCCGGAGACGAATCATTCCCCCTGTCCTGGGTCATTTGTGAAAATCTGTTTTATTTAGCCATGTGGACGCTGACGGGGTTTCTCCTTTGGTCGCTATGGATGCCGTTCGGCCTGCCGCTGCTCACCATCGTCTGGGCAATCCTGGTGGTGATATGCCAGATTTTATTGAAGAAACACAATTGCAGTGGCTGCTATTATTACGGCAAAATGTGCCATTTGGGCTGGGGGAAAATCGCGGCGGCCATGTTCAAGCAAGATAGCGGCAATCCAAAAATGGGAACGAAACTGGCTTTTTTCTACATCCTGCCTCCGCCGTTGGTCTCTTTGACGGCCCTTGCCTTTGCCATCATCAAAAGACCTGCCTGGATATATTGGTTTATGCTGGCGCTGTTTGTAATCTTGAATGCGGCGTCATTCCCCGTGCGAAAAAAAGGCTGCGGCTTATGCGCCATGAGAGAGGCATGTCCCGGCAGCGCGGCAAAAAGCATTGAGAATAAAGGAGGCATCTAGTGCAACCTAAGGCGCTGTTGGTTGGCAATTCTGACGGCATAGGCTTGGCCACAACGAAAAGGCTCCTGGCGGCCGGGTGGGATATTATCGGCATTTCAAGAAGTGAATCACCGATTACAAACCAGAACTATCAGCACCGGGTGGCCGATGTCAGCGATAATAAATATCCTGATTTGCTGGCTGAGTTGCTTAATGAAGGTTCATTGGATCTGTGCATCTATTTTGTGGGGATCGGCGAACTGCTGGATCCTTTGAATATGAGCGCTGAGGAAAAAATCTTTGAAGTGAATCTGATGGGCATGGTCAAAACAGCAATGGCCGTGCTGCCCCGGATGGTTGAAAAAGGACAAGGCCATTTCATTGGGATTTCCAGCATGGCCGATGAGCTGCTTTCGGCCGAGGCGCCATCCTATAATGCCTCCAAAGCCGGGTTTTCAAATTATCTTGGCGGCCTGGCGCTGGCCCTGAAGCCCAAGGGCGTCCATGTGACGAATGTCCGCTTCGGTTTCGTCGACACCAAAATGGCCAAGTCAGATGTGAAACCGTTCATGATGAGTGTTGAAAAGGCGGTTGACCATCTGGAAGCCTGCATGAAAAGGAAACCGGCCCGTTACACGGCACCCAAGATCATGATCCCGCTGGTCAAGATCCTGAAGCTGATGATGAAATTGCGGGGAAGGCAATGATTTGACGAAGGCATCTGTGATGATCGGATTGACTTTTCACGAGATTAAAATCTATAATATCTACAGGAATTTTTGTTAAAATACGGGGGGGGTGTTGAAGGAAAGGCTCTTTTGGATTCTCCTTGTGGCTTTTTTAGCGACTTCCAGTTATCTGGGTTTTTGCTACCTTGGAGAACATAAAATTCAAATGAAAATAGTGCCCGACAACATAAATACAAAGAGTAAATCCTATCAGATAATCAACTATCAATTCGTGGAAGGCGAGACCCGATTGACCTTTAATCGGGATATCACACAGATGGATATTGTGCCTTTTTCAAATTATCAATTGAATGAAATCCGTCGCCTCACACGCAATTGCTTCCTTGTTCTCAGTGACAAAGAGTGCTTGGTAAAATCAATTCACATATTCGTCAATAACTCCCAGGAAGGGTCTTCCTACGAATTGATCGTTAGTGCCAAAAGTCGTCCTCGGTTCCGTTGGTCTCTTTTTCTGCCGCAGTTTATATTCCTTTTTTTTCTAGCCGGTGCTTTTTCGACCGCTGTCATATTTGTTTGGCGACTTCTCTTTGCCCTGAACCCGGTAGAGCCTTGGCTTACGATTATTGTTTGGTTTCTGACCGCCATACTCCTCACTTGTTTTATCTATTTCTTGTGCATGACACCATTTCAATTTTTATCTGGGTTCGGATTATCATGGTTACGGTTAATAATAGTAAACTTGGTCATTGCAATTGTACTACTGACTGCATTTTTCATTTTTCAGGGAAAAAGGTTTTCCCGCGTTTTGTGGTTTGTGACTGTTCTGGTGTTTTTCTTTCTGCTCTTCAACCCGACTTTTAATCCTAAAAAAATTGGCGATGCCAACTGCTTGACATTCAATTTACGACAAATGCATCTTTGCAGTGTCCCGCTCTCCGAAATGCTAAGCCTGATATGGCTTAAAGGCATCCAAGTTTTTTTTCGCAACTTGGGGATAATCAAAGATACAGCGGCGGTTTTCACCATTGGGGCTAAAGTACTTGGCATTTTATATATTTTTGCTTTATATTTTTTAACCAAAACCTTCAGCATCTTTTCCGGAAGAGGGAGGGTTATGTTTTTCCTTGGAGCTCTTGCACTTCCCCTTTCCTTGATGTTTACCGGTATTCCCGAGATATCATTTTATTCAAGTCCTTTCCTGATATTCGGCATTGCTTTCGCAATAAGGTATCTGCAAAAGCCTTCGGACTGGAGCCAATACATCCTGGCAATTGTGTTTTTTCTGGTGGCAGGATTTTTTCACGGATCCAGCTTTTTATCTTTTCCTGTATTGCTTCTCTTGCCATTTTTACCGGAAATGAAAACAGGTTACGATAGCCAGAGAAAATGGATTCGGTATATAACGGCGGCACTTATTGTTGTCTTCACTATTGCAGTGATAGTGATAGCTTCAATCGGACTTACAAAACTTGCCGGATTCCAAATCGAACCGGGCTCGGCTGGAGGGGGGAGTGATGGTAGATTGCTGGTTTTCTTTTCACCGCAGTTTTGCTTCTTTGAAAGCATTCCATTCTTAAGTAATCGTTATTTTTGGTTGCACGGCTGGATAGTGACTGTAGCTTTCCCTCTAGTCTTTTTTTTACTGCCTTTCCTGCTACGCCGTATAATGCTTGAAGGTGAGGAACTTTTATTACTTCTTGTCGCCCTGTCGCAAATCGTCATCTTTTTATTTTTTGGGTTCGATCTTGGGGTTAGAGACTTCGATTTATTTATCACTCTTTTTTCATGGATCAATCTCTTTTTTCTCTTGGTATTCAGCAGGATTGCCGAAAGAATGAAACAATATTGGGGTTTTGTCTTTTTTCTTTTGCTCGGCCTATTGCATCCATCATACTTAATTTTCAAATTTGCTTCCATGTGATCCTTGTTGCGTTTTTTTAGAGAATTGTGGGTTCACGGAAATGCAAAGGCATGGATTGGCCAGTAGCTAAACAAAATCCATGTGCATTATCCGGTTGAAATCAGCAACAAGCAAAATTTTATTAATAGTTATTATCCAAAATTGCATCCGATTTTAAAATGATCGCAAGACACGATTTTTCTGCTGTCTAGGATTGACAATTCCTCGGCCGTTTGTAAAAATGATTCGTCGGTATTGCGCGGAGAGAGTTTTAGAAAACATTACGTAATAAAACGGGAGGAGAATATGGCCATCAGGACATCCACAGCGGAATGGAAAGGGACGTTGAAGGAAGGCGCGGGAACGATGAAGCTGGGCCGCGGGGCTTACGAGGGACCGTTCACCTATGCCTCGCGCTTCGAAACCGGCCCCGGGACAAATCCCGAGGAATTGCTCGGCGCGGCCCATGCCGGGTGCTTTTCCATGTTCCTGGCGGCCCTGCTCGGCAAGGCCGGCTTTGTCCCGACCCGCATCGCCACCACCGCCACGGTTCACTTGGGGGACGGCCCCACGATCACCTTGATCGAACTGGACACGCAGGCGCAGGTGCCGGACCTGACCGAAGCGGGCCTGCAGGAACATGCCGAGGCGGCGAAGAAAAACTGCCCGGTATCGAAGGCTCTGGCCGGGCCGAAGATCACGCTGCAGGTGAAGTTGCTCAAATAGCCGGTGCACGCTGCGGGTTTGTTCCGTTGCTATAAAAGGAGAGTTTATGGTTCATCTGGTCTATTGCGATGGTAAAGAAAAGGTTTTGGAGAAAATAGTGCAAGGAACGAAAACCATGGTCATCAGGGGCGCCACCGGGAAAAAAATTCCCCACAGCAGGGTATTCGCGGGCGAGATCCTGTATTTTATGAAAAAAGGCAGCGGTTTGATTTCTGCATATGCAGAAGTGAGGTCGGTGCGTAATTATGAAAAGCTTTCGCAAGCTGAAATACGGGATGTCTTAAATAAAAATTCAGCAAAATTAAATCTGTCGGAAAAACAAAAAGAGCGGTGGGAAAAAAGATGTTTATGCTTGATCGAATTTGCAAACGTCCATGAAATAGAACCTTTGAAATTTGAACATCAAGGGAATATGGATGACTGGCTGATTCTGGAAAAAATTGAAGACGTTGTCGTGGGGACAAGCATTCCATACAATTATGAAAAGTCGCGGTTTAAATCGTAGGGAATTCGTCAGGCACGATAAGCGATTTAAAGCCGTGAATCGTCGCGGAACTACCGGCAAGGACAATGGCCTCGGAAATTTGGAGCAGTTTGGTTTTGCAATGCTGAAGAAAGAGAAAGGCCTGAAATTATGAAAAAGATGGATGGGCAAAACAGCTCAAAGCAGGTATAATGATCCATGGAGGCAGCCCATGATGACACTAGCTCCTGAAGAATTGGTCGCTCTCGTCCGTTCTGTCTTTCCGCGTTTTGAAACTGACCGCGTCCTGGCCATCCTCGTCGATGTCCCGCGCGATGCCGCGCTGGACAACCCGGCCTGGAAAGAGCGCCGGCGCCTGGCCGCCGAATGGTTCGTTCTCCTTGACGCCAGGAAAGGGGAGATCCCGCTGGCCGAGGTGAAGCTGGTAGCCTATCCCGACGTCGGTTCGAACAACGCCGACCTGCCCGCGGACGGCTTCCTGATAGACGGGGCTTTGCCGGATGTTGCCGCCGAACTGGAGCAGATGGGGAAACGGGTGGGTTTCGAACAGGTCTTTGCCGCGACCCAATTGTTCCTGGCCCCGACTGAATTGTCGACAACAGCGCCGCTCAAGAATGCGGCCAGGCGCTTCCGCTTCCGGGCGGCGACCATGCCCGGCTTCGCCCCAGAGATGATCCCCGCCCTGCGCATCGACTACGGTGAAGTGGCCCGGCGCGTCGATGCCTTGAAAAAAAGGCTTGACGAGGCCGACCATGCCGATATCGCCTTCACCGTGGATCGCGGCGTTGAATACCGTATGCATTTCGACCTGCGTCACCGCACGGCCCATTCCAGCTCGGGGCGCTTCCCGGACCTGGCCACTGCCGGCAACCTGCCCAGCGGTGAAGCCTATATCGTGCCCTACGAGGGCGAAGCGGGCGAGTCGAGCCGGAGCGCCGGAATCCTTCCGGTCGAGATCGACGGAGAGATTGTCCTTTACACCATCGCGGCCAATCGCGTCACGACGCTGGCAGGATCGGGCCAGGCGGCCCAGGCGGAACGCGCCCACCTGGCGGCCGAGCCGGCTTATGGCAACATGGCCGAACTGGGCTTTGGCGTTCTGGCCGACTTCGGCCTGGAGCCGATCGGCGAGATCCTCCTCGACGAGAAACTGGGGCTGCATGTCGCCTTCGGGCGCAGCGACCATTTCGGCGGTATGGTGGGCCCCAAGGATTTCTCGTCCGCGGCGGCGGTCATCCATCTCGACCGCATCTACATCCCGCAGTCACAACCGCGCATCGC
>Ga0209450_10001688_pt1 | contig 11052 bp, 8 predicted proteins | sample FrelakmetLWP11LW_FD_187149 | JGI IMG/M metagenome (GOLD analysis project Ga0209450, IMG submission 187149) | Freshwater lake sediment microbial communities from the University of Notre Dame, USA, for methane emissions studies - LWP11 LW (SPAdes)... | ecosystem: Environmental > Aquatic >... | reverse complement strand
TTTGCCGATGACCATCTCGGTCAGGGCCGAGGAGGAGGCGATGGCGCTGGCGCAGCCGAAAGTTTGAAACTTGGCATCCTTGACCCGGCGGTTCTCATCCAGCTTGAAGTAAAACGTCAGCGCATCCCCGCAGGCGATCGACCCGACTTCTCCCACCCCGTCGGCGTTCTCGATCACCCCGACGTTGCGCGGGTTGAGAAAATGGTCTTTGACTTTGTCAGTGTATTCCCACATGGCTCCCTCCGTAACGGTTGAGTTTATGTGAAAAAATAATCACGATTTAGCCCCTGACGAGTGAGATTCTCGGCATAATGGCGACAATTTTTATTTCGAATTTGGTTCCGGCTGGTCCGGGTTGGGGAGTTCACAGGAGACCGGTTCGGTTCCCATGAGGCGGGTGGCACAGCGCCGGGGAAGGCGCGGAGGTCCAAAAATCAGTTGTCAAACGGCCCCGGCGGCTGTATTTTTATCCCAATATCGCCTTCCGCGCCGGCATTCTCAACCATCCCAACGATTCGAACATTCCACCCCGTGAAGGAGGTGACGCATGCCGCCCACGCTCAGACGCGCTGTGTTTGCGGGTAGTTGGTACCCTGCCCGGGCCTCCGAATGCGAGGCGGAAATAAGGGGCTTCATCGAAAAGAGCCGCATCTCGCCGCCCCGCAACCCGGACCCCGTCGGCGGCATCCTGCCCCACGCGGGCTGGTATTTTTCGGGTGACATCGCCTGCAACGTGATCCACTGCTTGAAAAAGGCCGGTCCCCCGGCGCCGGATGTGATCGTGGTGTTCGGGATGCACCTGCACGCCTCCTCCCCGAACATCATGATGCCGAAGGGCGCGTGGGAAACCCCTTTCGGTGATCTGCCGGTGGCGGAGGACCTGGCCGCCGAGATGGTCAAGCGCTTCCCTTTCCGTCTCGAGACGCCGGATCGCTGCACCCCGGACAACACCGTCGAGTTGCAGCTGCCCTTTATCAAATATTTCTTCCCGGAAGCGAGAATCCTTGCCCTGGGGGTTCCGCCGGTCGAGACCTCGCTGCGGATCGGCACGGCGGTGGTCGAGGCCGCCGGGCGGCTGGGGCTGAGGCTGAAGGTTGTCGGGTCCACCGACCTGACGCACTACGGGGACAACTACGGGTTTACCGAGCATGGGACCGGTTCCACGGCGGTGGCCTGGGTGAAGCAGGAGAATGATCGCCGGATCATTGAGGCCATGCTGGATCTTGACCCTAAGCGGTTGATTTCGGAGGCTTTGGAGAACCAGAACGCCTGCTGTTCGGGAGCGGCGGCGACCGCGATCGAGGCGGGCAAGCAGTTGGGGGCCACGGCCGCGGAGTCGATCAGCTACGCCACCAGCTATGACCGCAGCCCGGGAGACAGTTTCGTGGGGTACGTCGGGATTCTGTTTTGATGAGTTTGCGAGGCGGCCGATTGCGGCCCTGCGTTAAAAAAAAACGAAATCGGGGCGGCTTTGCCGGCTGATGACTTTTCCCGCGCCCAGGCGATTGCGGCATCCTCACGATCGGTGGCTCAGCCAACCCCCCAGGGTTTCTGCCACCAATTGAATCCGCACTTGTCCGCCAATGCCCGTTGAGTGCTGCTGCGGGAATCCTGAAATCACCCCTTTGTATCCCGGTATCTGTTCTCCTCCACTGCGACGCCGCATGGAAAATCCAGCCCCGGACAACGCCGCAATACCGCGATGGGTGCACCGAGCGTTTCGGCAGCGGCCGAAACTGTCTGGGTGCCGGTGATTTCGAAGGCTGCCGGCCTTGCATTCATTTCTGAATAAAAGCCGCCCCGATTTCGATACTTCATGTTTTCGCTAATTTTCGCAAATAAATCAAGAGAAAAAGCGCATCAACGGTTCAGGGCACTGATGAAGCAGTTGATGAAGACGACCGTCCCGTTCTGGTCCTTATCCTGGCACTCCGCCACCTGGCCGTTGTTTGTGATGCAGGTTTGGTTGGAAAGGGCGCTTTCCTCGCCGGATGCTTTCACGGAAGCGGCGGCAAAGTGGTAGACGCTGCCGGGTTGAAGGTCGGTGACCCGGTAGCCGGGGTGGGCGGGGTCTTCGAGGTCCGCCACATCGACTTCGGCCAGCAGCTCGTAGGGCGCATCTTCGGTGCGCTGATAGATCCGGTAGCCGCTCAGGCCGGCGTCCGCGCTCGGATCCCAGGTGTACAGGAAATCAGCCGCACCCAGCGACCCCGCCGCCGCCACGATGAGGACGGACAGAAATGCGAGGAACGCCTTGCGGTTGGGTAGCTTATCCATGGCAGCCCTGCCTTTGCGGCTCCAATGGCCTGCAATGCCGCTGTTTCGGAAAACCATTGACCGGACCACGGCGCCGGGTCATTGGGAGTTCTTGCCCGGGCGGCTCCCTGCGTCGGGAGAAGGTCGGGCCGGCGCACGTCCGATGCTGAAATAAGCGAAGCCCAGGCCGGCCACGACGTGCGGGTCGTAGAGGTTGCGGCCGTCGAAGATGATCGGCGCCGAGAGCAGCTGGCGAACGCGGCCGAAATCCGGGTTGCGGAACTGGTTCCAGTCGGTGACCACCGCCAGGGCGTCGGCGCCTTCCAGCGCTTCGTACTGCTGCTCGCAGATGCGGACAGCGGGGTTGGACGCCAGGATCTCGCGGGCACGGCTGCCCGCCACCGGGTCGTAGGCCCGGATCTGCATGCCGGCGGCGGTCAGCTCCGCGATGAGCGCGAGCGAGGATGCCTCGCGCATGTCGTCGGTGTTGGCTTTGAAGGCCAGCCCCCAGAGCGCAAGCTGCCGGCCGGCCACCCCGCCCTGATCGGCGAAGTAGGCCGCGATCTTTCGCCCCAGGACCTTTTTCTGCCGGTCGTTGACGGCATCCACGGCACTGATCAGCTCGGGCTCGTAGCCGCTGGCGCGGGCCGTGGTGATGAGCGCCTTGACGTCCTTGGGGAAGCACGAACCGCCGTAGCCCACCCCGGGGTAGATGAAGTGGTAGCCGATGCGGTGGTCGGCCCCGATCCCACGGCGTACCGCGCTCACGCTGGCGCCGACCCGTTCGCATATGTTGGCGATTTCGTTGATGAAGGAGATCTTGGTGGCGAGGATGCAGTTGGCTGCGTACTTGGTCAGCTCTGCGCTGCGGACCTCCATCACGATCATCTTGTCGCGGCTGCGGGCAAACGGCGCGTAGAGGGTTTCCAGGAGTTTCGCGGTGCGCACGTTGTCGGTGCCGACGATGATGCGGTCGGGCTTCATGAAGTCGTTGACCGCATCGCCCTCTTTGAGAAACTCGGGGTTGGAGACGACATCGAACTCCACGGCCAGGCCGCGGGCGTCGACCCGTTCCCGGATGATGCGGTGGACCTCGTCGCCCGTCCCGACCGGCACGGTGGACTTGTTGACGATGATTTTGTACTCGGTGATGATCTCGCCGATCCCGCGGGCCACCTCCCGGACCTGGGACAGGTCGCAGGAGCCGTCCTCCCGGGGCGGCGTGCCGACGCAGTTGAAAATGAAGTCGGCGTGCTCCAGCCCTTCCTTCAGGTCCGCGGTGAACTGCAGGCGCCCTTCCTGCAGATTGCGTTTGACGAGAAGATCCAGCCCGGGCTCGAAGATGTGGACGGTGCCGGCCTTCAAGCCGCTGATGACGGCAGGGTTGCTGTCCACGCAGACGATGTGGTTGCCCATCTCGGCCAGGCAGGCGGCGGTGACCAATCCCACGTAGCCGGTTCCGACGATGCAAACGTTCATTCAGAGTTCCTCGTTGAGTATTGATGGAATTCCCCCGCCATCGGCAAGGTTGCTTCTGGCATTTTCGTAAAAATATCCGAAAAAGGCAAGTATACGGCGACCGTTAAACGGGTGCTAATCCTTTTCAACCGAAGGGCGCAAAGGAATGCTGTTGCCTGGCACCATTGTTCATGCTAACGTATTCGGGCAGTTATCCTCTCCATCGGCAGGGCGCCAGGGAGGGCTATGATCTACCGGCTGGCGGTTGGCATAACGGCTGTTTTGATGGGAGGGATCGTCGCCTTCTTTATCTGGGGCAACGATTTTCTCTGCATCGAGCAGGGGCTCCCGGCGCAGCGGGTCGATGCGGCCGTGGTGCTGGCCGGCCCTCCGGACGAGGACCGCGAGCGGGTGCTGGTCGCCGTCGACCTGGTGCAGGCCGAGGAGGCCGGCCTCCTGCTGCTGCCCGTGCGCCACCGCGCCCTGGAATGGCCGTGGTTCGTCCGCAAGTACCGCATCCGGAGTCCGTTGCCCGAGGACCGCGTGATCATCGGCCGTGAGGAGAACTCCAAAAGCCGGTCGTGGCCCGACCCCGGCGGGACTTTCGCCGAGGCCCGGAAGACCATCGAAATCATGCGCCGGCACAACCTGCACTCGGCCGTCGTCGTGAGCTCGGGCTATCACATGCGCCGCGCGCGGCTGGCCTTCGAGCGGGCCAGCCCGGACCCCGCCCTCGTGTTTTACTTTCACCCCGTGGACGTTCTGGATCCCGAGGATTCCGGGCCCTGGTGGATGAACGGGGGCTACGCGCTGCGGGTGGCCGACGAATATATCAAGCTCGCCGGCGGGTATCTGTTCTACCGGTAGGGATCACCCTTTTGATGGTTTTTTTGCGATTTTTGCCCAGGTGTCGCGCAGGGTCACGGAGCGGTTGAAGACCGGCCGGTCCGGCTGCGAATCCTTGAGATCCGCGCAGAAGTAGCCCATGCGCTCGAACTGGAAACGGCTGCCGGGCGCCGCTGCGGCGAGGCTCGGCTCGAGCCGGCAGCCTTTCAGCACTTCCAGGGACCCGGGGTTGACGGTGTCGGTGAAGTGCCGGCCCTCCTCCACCTCGTTGGGGTTTTCGCGTGTGAAGAGGTGGTTGTAGAGGCGCACCTCGGCGGTCACGGCGTGGGCGGCCGACACCCAGTGCAGCGTGCCCTGGACCTTGCGGCCGTCGGGCGCGTCCCCGCCGCGAGTGGCCGGGTCGTAGGTGCAGCGCAGCTCGGCCACCTCGCCGGTGGCCGGGTCTTTGACGACCTCCACGCATTTTATGAAGTAGGCGTAACGCAGGCGCACCTCCCTTCCCGGCGCCAGGCGGAAAAACTTCTTGGGCGGGTCCTCCATGAAGTCCTCGCGTTCGATGTAGATCTCGCGGCTGAAGGGCACCCGGCGCGTGCCGGCGGCGGGGTCTTCCGGGTTGTTGACGGCGTCAAGCACCTCGGTTCGCCCCTCCGGATAGTTCACGATCGTCACCCGGAGCGGCCTCAGGACCGCCATGACCCGCGGCGCGCGCCGGTTCAGGTCCTCCCGCAGGCAGTGCTCCATCAGCCCGATGTCCACGGTGCTGTCGGCCCGGGCCACCCCGATGCGCTCGCAGAAAGTGCGGATGGCCTCCGGCGTGTAGCCGCGGCGGCGATAGCCGGAGAGGGTGGGCATGCGCGGGTCGTCCCAGCCCGTCACGATGCCCTTTTCCACGAGTTCGATCAGCTTGCGCTTGGAGAGCACGGTGTAGTTGAGGTTGAGGCGGGCGAACTCGATCTGCTGCGGGTGGCAGGGGGTCTTGAGCGCGTCCAGCACCCAGTCGTAAAGCTCGCGGTTGTTCTCGAACTCCAGCGTGCAGATGGAATGGGTGATGCCCTCGATCATGTCCGAGAGGCAGTGGGTGAAGTCGTACATGGGGTAGATGCACCAGGCGTCCCCCGTGCGGTAGTGGGAGACTTTCTTGATGCGGTAGAGCGTCGGGTCGCGCATGACGATGTTGGGCGAGGCCATGTCGATCTTGGCCCGCAGCACGCACTCGCCGTCTTTGAAATCGCCGGCCCGCATGCGCCGGAAGAGGTCCAGGTTCTCCTCGATCGAGCGTTCGCGCCAGGGGCTGTTGCGGCCGGGCGTCGTCAGGGTGCCGCGGTAATCGCGGATCTCGTCGGCGCTCAGGTGGTCCACGTAGGCCTTGCCGGCCCGGATGAGCTGCACGGCGAAGTCGTGGAGCTTTTCGAAGTAGTCGGAGGCGAAGAAGCGCTTGTCCTTCCAGTCGAATCCCAACCAGCGTACGTCCTCCTGGATGGAAGCGACGTACTCCATGGACTCCTTGGCCGGGTCGGTGTCGTCGAAGCGCAGGTGGGTCACCCCGCCGAACTCGGCCGCCAACCCGAAGTTGAGACAGATCGATTTGGCATGTCCGAGGTGCAGGTAGCCGTTCGGCTCCGGAGGGAAGCGCGTGACGACGCGGCCGTCGTTCTTGCCGGCAGCCACATCCGCCGCGACGATCTGCTTGATGAAGTTGGTGGGACCGCTTGCCTCCGACGGCTTTGCCGGGGATGTCATGGTTCTACCTCGCCTCATTTGCTGGTGAACTCGGGGGACGCTTTTGCAGCGTTTCACATACGTCGAATTAAATGATTTTCTATTAACCCTCAACAAAATGACAAATCAACAAAAAAAATGGCTTACGGTTTGCCGTAAGCCATTTTTAGTTGGCTGAGGGACTAGGATTCGAACCTAGGTTAACGGGGCCAGAACCCGTTGTCCTGCCGCTAGACGATCCCTCAGCAATGAAAAACACAATAACCGACCACGCGCGGTCAGTCAAGGGTCATTTTTCGCCTTGGCTGTCGTGACACCCTGAAATAGCTATGCTTTACTCTTTTTCGATGTGCCCGATCGCCCTGCGCAGGCGTGCGAGCGTCTTACTTTTCCCCATCACGGCCGCGATCTCGAAGATGCCCGGGCTGGCCGTGCGCCCGCTCAGGGCGACCCGCACGGGCTGGGCGATCTTGCCGAGCTTGAGGCCGGTCTCCGCCATCACGGCCTTGAAGGTTTCCTCCAGACAATGCTCGGTGAAGTCCTCCAGCGCTTCGAGCTTCGCGGTCAGGGATTTGAGCGCGGGGAGGGCCTCGGCCGTCAGGAATTTCCTGGCCGCGTCCGGCTCATAGGCGATGTCGTCCTGGAAATAAAAGAGCGCCTGCGCGGCCATCTCCTTCAGGCTTTTGCTGCGGGCCGACAGGGTTTCGATGGCCTTTTCGGCGCGGCCGTCGGCTGCGATCTCGATCCCGTGCGCCCGCATGAACGGCGCCAGCGGCGCCACGAGCTGCCCCGGTGGGGTCGCTTTGATGTGGTCGGCGTTCAGGGCGTAGAGTTTTTCCGGGTCGAAGATCCCGGCCGAGCGGCCGATGTTCTCCAGGTTGAAGACCTCGACCAGCTCCTTGCGGTTGAAAAACTCCTGGTCGCCGTGGGACCACCCCAGGCGCACGAGGTAGTTGATCAGAGCCTCGGGCAGAATGCCCATGTCCCGGTACGCGGTGACCGAGGTGGCGCCGTGGCGCTTGCTCAGACGGGTGCGGTCTTTTCCGAGCACCATGGGCACGTGGCCGAACACGGGCAAGGGGCTGCCGAAGGCCTTGTAGAGCTGGATCTGCTTGGGCGTGTTCATCACGTGATCGTCGCCGCGGATGATGGTGTTGATCCCCATGGTGATGTCGTCGACCACGACGGCGAAGTTGTACGTGGGGCTGCCGTCGCTGCGGCAGACCACAAAATCGTCCAGTTCTTCGTTTTGAAAGACGATGTTGCCCTTGACCACGTCTTCCAGCACCGTGGTGCCGGCAAGCGGGGCCTTGAACCGCACCGCGGTTTTCTCGCCGGGGGGCAGGCCCTTGTTGCGGCAGGTCCCGTCATACTTGGGTTTTCCGCCCGTCGCCATGGCCGTCCGGCGCATCTCCTCGAGCCGCTCCGGCGGGCAGGTGCAGTAATAGGCGCTGCCGGAGTCGAACAGCTTCCGGACGTACTCGCGGTAGACGTCGAACCGCCGGGTCTGGTAATAGGGCCCCTCGTCCCAGTCGATCCCGAGCCACTCCAGGGACTCCAGGATGGCGTCCACGTATTCCTGGGAGGAGCGCTCGGTGTCGGTGTCCTCGAAGCGCAGCACGAAACGGCCGCCGGTGTGCCGTGCGTAAAGCCAGTTGAACAGGGCCGTGCGGGCCCCGCCCACGTGCAGAAAGCCCGACGGGCTCGGCGGAAAACGCGTTATGATCCCGGACATAACAGTCTCCTCTTGTGATATCCTGCCGGCGCCGGAAATGGGATGCCGGCTGCCGCTCGTCCGACGGTTTTGTCTAGCGGGACGGCCGTTTCCCGTGCAGGCGGTTTTAGGATAATTTAATTAAAATTAAGGTGCATACGCACAGTTTTGTTCTAAAGTTTATCTCATCCGCCCGAGTAGTACTTCGGTGGTGGCCGGGTTGCAAGGCCGCCGCGGGCCGGCTCGCACGGCGGACATGGGAGGCGGAGGCGCGCTGACCGGGCTTGCCGCCGAGGTCCAGCTTGCCCAAAAATCTAAAACTATATATTATATCAATTGGTTAAATAAAAAGCGCGCGCCAGCCGTTTTGGAGTCACTGCATAGCACAGAACGCATTCTTTCTCAAGCGGCGCCTCACACGCTTTTTAGGCTTGACATGGCGACCGAATTCAATTACTTAACGCGGAACTTTTGATATAGGAATCATTTAAATCATTATCTATTTCAACTCAATTAGTTAGGAGATTACTCATGGGTCTGCCTAAGCGAAGAGTGTCCAAATCCCGCAGAGACAAGCGCCGGACCGGCAAAAACCTCACGGCTCCGTCCATTTCCACCTGCCCGGATTGCGGGGAGCCCGTTCTTCCCCACCGCGCCTGTCCCAGCTGCGGCTCCTACAGGGGGCGCAAAGTGATCAAGACCGACGAAGAATAAGGAAAGACGGAATGACACCGCACGACACCCGGAAAAACAGGCCGCTGGCCGGCTTGGACCTCGAGTCCAGGCAGATGGTTCTGGACACGGTGGCCCAGCTGAAAAAGCGGCTGTTGACCAAGGAGCGGATCCTCGAATTCGACCGCAAGGAGATCTTCCCCGAAGACGTCATCCGGGAGATGCTGGGGCCCGAGATCGGCCTGCAGCTGCTGATGATTCCGGAAGCTTACGGCGGCCTGGGCGGCGGGGCGCGCGACAGCTGCGCGGTCACGCGTGAAATGGCCAAGATCTGCCTGGGCATCACCACCGCTTTCTTTGCCATCCAGCTCGGGGCGGATCCCATCATGGTCGGCGCCACCGAGGAGCAGAAAAAGAAATGGCTCGGTAAGATCGCCGCCGGCGATGCCCTGGTGGCTTACGCGGTGACCGAGCCCGATGCGGGCAGCAACGTCGCCGCCCTCAAGACCAAGGCCGACCCGGTGACGGACGCCTCCGGCAGGATCACGGGCTATCGCATCAACGGCAACAAGCAGTTCATCTCCACCGGCGGCTACGCGGACTTCATCACCGTGCTCGCCGACGCGCCGGAGGGCCCCACCTTTTTCATCATGGAGAAGGACACCGCCGGCTTCCAGCGCGGCAAGGGCGAAGAGAAGCACGGGATACGGGCCTCCAACACTTCGCCGCTGACCTTCACCGACGCCCTCGTTCCGGTGGAAAACGTGGTTGGCGGCGTGCCCGGCCAGGGCTTGAAGCAGGCCAACGAGGTGTTCGGCTACACCCGGCTGATGGTGGCGGCCATGGGGCTGGGCGCGGGCGAAGCCGCGCTCGAAATTGCCGTCCCCTACGCCAAGGAGCGGATCCAGTTCAAGACGCCGCTTTCCGAGAAGCAGGGCTACACCCACAAGCTGATCGTGCCCAACGTCGTGCGCCTGGAAGCGGCGGCTGCCTACATCGACGAGGTGGCCGAACGGCTCGACGCCGGCGAGAAGGATCTCGAGGTGGAGGGCTCCATCGCCAAGTGGTTCGCCACCGAGGCGGGCAACCGTGCGGCCGAGGACGGCATCCAGGCCCTGGGCGGGTACGGCTACATCAACGAGTACGGGGTGGAGAAGGTCAAGCGCGACGTGCGCATCACCACCATTTACGAGGGCACGAGCGAGATTCAGCAGAACATCATCAGCACGTTCCGCTGGAAGAAGAGCCGCAAGACCAAGGGCGAGTTCTACAGGGCGATGGCGGCCGAGATGGATCAGCTGGAAAAAGCCCGGCCGGGCTGCGGCGGTCGCTTCTATGCCCTGGCCGCCCGGGCGCTCAACCACCTGATCGGAGTGGCCGACACCCGGCGCCTCACCCGGCAGCAGATCCTCATGTTCGACCTGGCGGACCTGATGGCTCACGTCGAGGTCGGCGTGGCCGTCGCGCGCCGGGCGGACGCCCTGGCCGCGGCCGGCGACCCCCAGGCCGAGCGCGCAGCGCTCGTGGCGAGGATCTTTGCCCGAGAGGTGTGCGAGCTTCTCGAACGCAACAGCCTGCGAATTCTCACCGGCACCGGCGATATCGATCCCGCCGCCGCGGCCGCCTCTCTGGCCGAGATCCGATACGGCGAATTTACCGAGAGCTGCCGACGCCTGATCAAGGACATGGACCGGCTGGCCGACATCGTTTTCGGAAGATGACGCCCGGGTCGCGAAAAGGAGACCGTCATGCGCTTTAAAGACAAGGTAGTCATGGTCACCGGCGGGGCGGCCGGGATCGGCCGGGTGACGGCCGAGGCCTTCGCCCGCGAGGGGGCGAAACTCGCCATCTGCGACGTCAACCCCGAGGCGGGAGAAGCGGCCGCGAAATCCCTCGGGCCCGAGGCATCCTTCGAAAAGGTGGACGTGGCGAGCGAGGCGGCCGTCTCCGCCTGGGCGGATGCGGTGGCCAAGCGCTACAGCCGCATCGACGTGCTGGTCAACAACGCCGGCATCACGCGGGACGCCCTGCTGCTGCGCATGAAGGAGGCCGACTGGGATCTCGTGATGAGCATCAACCTCAAGGGAGCTTTCCTGTGCACGCGAGCGGCGGTGCGGTTCATGGCCCAGCAGCGCTCCGGGCGCATCGTCAACGTGGCTTCGGTGGTCGGCGTGGTCGGCAACGTCGGCCAGGCCAACTACGTGGCCTCCAAAGCCGGCCTGATCGGGCTGACCAAGACGGTGGCCCGCGAGTTCGCGGCGCGCGGCATCACGGTCAACGCGGTGGCGCCGGGCTTCATCGAGACCCAGATGACCGCGGTGCTGAGCGACAAGGTCAAGGAGGCCTTCCTCGCCCAGATCCCCTTGGGACGGGCCGGCAGCCCCGAG
>Ga0209450_10001687_pt1 | contig 11056 bp, 10 predicted proteins | sample FrelakmetLWP11LW_FD_187149 | JGI IMG/M metagenome (GOLD analysis project Ga0209450, IMG submission 187149) | Freshwater lake sediment microbial communities from the University of Notre Dame, USA, for methane emissions studies - LWP11 LW (SPAdes)... | ecosystem: Environmental > Aquatic >... | reverse complement strand
CGGAGGTCCCAGAACCTTTAAAAATCGTGATTTACCGCGTCATCCAAGAAGCGCTGAACAATGCCGCCATGCACAGCAAGGCGGATACGATTTATATCCGAATGAAAAAAATCGGCAATTATTTCGAGGCGGAGGTGGAGGACAACGGCCATGGCTTTGATTTCAAGGAGGTTTCGAATCAAGGCGATCGCTCAAGCGGTTTTGGGTTGAAGAGCATGCGCGAGCGGGTCGAAATAATCGGCGGTTCATTTTCCTTGCACTCCTTTTCTGGAACGGGCACGTGCATTCGCATAGCGTTTCCGGCCGACGAAGATGAGTCGACACTGTTTTGGACAGGAACAAAAGATTGACGATAATGCACATTTGGTGATGACATGGAAACCAAGAAGAAAATCATAATCGTCGAGGACAATGATCTTTACCGCGCCGCCCTGAAGGATCTGATCAACGCTCAGGAGAATTTAGAGGTGGTGGCAGAGACGGCCAGCGGTCGAGAGGCATTAACGATCATCAAGGATTTCCCTGCGGATTTGGTTTTGTTAGACCTTCGACTTCCAGGGAGAAGCGGTTATGATGTCCTCCCCGAAATATCCAAAAGCGCGGATGTAAAAATACTGGTGCTGACCATCCTTGAATCGGACCACAACATACGGGCGGCCTTTGAGGCGGGGGCTGACGGCTACTGTTTCAAGGATGTCAGCAGTCAAGAGCTGATAAATGCAATTTCGAGTGTCTTGGCTGGAGAGCGTTATGTATCCCGGCCGGCCGTGAGCTATCCGGACGAGCGGCGAGCAGAGCAACGGCAGACCTGCGACTGCAATATCGTTTGGTCATATTTCAACAAGGACAACCTGGTCTCTGCGCGGATGCTCAACTGCAGCCGAGCCGGTTGTTATTTTGAAACGCCTCAACATCTCACAACGGGTTCAACGGTCTTGGTCCGTCTTGAAAAATCGGCGGCCGGGAGCGAGAAAACTGTTTCCGGGTCCGTGCGATCCAGTGCGGTGGCGGAAGTCAAATGGTGTGACAAGCGAAACAATCACTACGGGGTCGGGGTCCGGTATCATTTTTCAGGATAGCCGATTCGTTTTTAAAATTTGAATTTGGACCGAGTTGCGTTCTTCGGATTTCGAATCAGGGCCCGGTGTTGTCCGGGCTGGCCTATCCCAACCGAGCGACCCGTGTGTTGGGCCCAACGCCGGAGCGGCCTAAAACCGGAAGTCCATCCAAGGACTACAGGTTGCTGGAAAGGCTGAGCAGGTTTTTGTTGACGGCGACCTGGGTCTGGGGTTGGAGAAAGTCGTGCTGGTCTTCGAGGAAGGGCAGGTAGGCCAGACGGAAGTGCGTGGGGTGGATACTGATTTGTGAAAGCAGGTCGGCGACCTTGCGGCGAGGCTTGAGAAAACCCGCGAGCACCACCTTCAGGCTCTCGCAGGCTTCCTCGACCGCCAGGGTTACCGGGTGATGCCGTTCGGCCGGCAACGAGGGTTCAAGCATCTCCTGCGCCTGCATGAGGGTCAGACTCTCTGAAAGGCGCAGAAAGGCCTGGGCCCGCAGCTTGAACGCTGGGACCCAGAAACGGAACTCTCGCTCTTCGAAAGACTTTTGAACGACCATCGGCAGGTTCGCGACTTTCACCAGATCGGCATGGGTTTTCAGGGTGATGTCCGAGATGGTGCACGTGATCTGCCAAAACGGCAGGTGATATGCCGTTTTTTCGGCATTTGTGAGAGCAAACGAGTCCACCCGCGTCAGTTTATCGTTGGACGGATACCAAGAGGCCTTGCAGTTGCGACAGTGCAGCACCAGTGCATCACGATGCCCTTCCAAGTCCCAGCCGCAGTCCGGACACAGAGCCGGTACAAAGTTGACCCGCCACTCCGGCTTCTCCCCTTTTTCCGAATCGCCGGGAAAGCCCTCCGGCACCTTTCCCACCGGGGTGTCCAGCACCGCGTCGTAAAGCTTGCCTTTGGCGTAAAACGGCGAATACAGAAGACCCACGGATTCCCCTAAATGAGCGCAGTAGAGGAGCGGTTTGGGAAGAGCCTGGCTGAAGCGTTTTTGAAAAGTGGTGAAAATTTCGGAAAAGGAGCGTGCCGGCGGTATGAAGCGACCCTCCATTTCGGGGGTGGCGAACTTGAGTTTCATGGTTTGGGCCCGCAGCCCCAGCGTCAGCGGCATGCCGGGGGTGTCCGCTGCGTGTTGGTTCACGTCGATGAACTTGTGGTCGTTTCCGGCCGGGAGGCTGAACAGCAAAAGCCCTTTGAACCGCCAATACGGGAAATAGATGAGATCCCTGCCGGCAGGGCTCTTGGCCGGCAGCACATAGCGAAAATAATCCCGGGTCAGCAAAAACGACTTCACCCGGCAAAAAGGGCAGGCGAAAAGCCGGTCGGTTTCCTCCAGGTTCGCCGGGGCCCCGCACTGCGGGCACTGGTGTTCGATTTGGAATGAAGTCATTAGTCAAAAAATAGTGTTAAGATTTAAGTTTTATGTTTTAAGCAACTGATTAAAAGGCTATTTTATCCTTGACATAAAACTTAACACCTAAAACCTAAAACTGTTTTTACAACTTCTCACCGCACTCGTTGCAGTGAATCGAGTTGACCAGATTCTCGGCACCGCAGGCCTTGCAGAACTTTTTCTGTGGGCCGGTCCCGGCTTCAAGCCCGCAGCGCGAGCAGAACTTTGAAGTGGGCGCGAGGTTCTTGCCGCAGCGCGAGCACTGCGTGAAAACCACCAGCTGATGCCCGCACTGCGGGCAGAACTGGGAGTCGGCCGGGACTCCGCTCCGGCATTCCGGACAGGTTGCGGCCGGGGGTGCGCCCGGGGGCTGGGGCACCGGCTTCTGGCCGGAAAAATACTGGGCGAACATCGCCGGCAGCATCAGCCCCAGGCCGGCGCCCATGCCGGAAGCAGCACCGCCGTCGGCGGCCGCGGCTTTTTCCATGGCCATGGCCGCTTTCATCTGCATGAGCTTCTCCATGTCCTTGAACACGCCCATTCGGCTGCGGTCGTCGATCGCCTGCTGGACCTCGGGCGGCGGGGTGATGGCATTGATGTAAATCTGGGTGAGGCGGATGCCGAAACGGCCGAAGTCCTCCTCCAGGCGCTTGCTCAAGCCCTCGGAGAGTTCGTCGTATTTCGCCGGAAGGTTCAGAAGCGAATCGAGGGTTTGGCCCATGTAGTCGTTGAACCGGGAGACGATCACCAGGTTGAGATACTCCTCGACCGCCTCGGTGCTGAAAACCCCCTGGGTCCCAACCAGGCTGTTGATGAAAAGGGCCGGCTGCACGACTTGGAGGTTGAACACGCCGAAGGCGCGCAGCCGGATCAGGCCGAGCTCCGCGTCCTTGTAAGCGACGGGGTCGCGTGTACCCCACTTGAGGTTGGTGAACACCTTCAGGTTGACGAAGTAAACTTCGGCACGCAGAGGGCTCTTCATGCCCCAGGGGATGCTGGCTATTTTAGTCAGAATGGGGATGTTGCCCGTTTTAAGGGTGTGGCGCCCCGGTCCGAAGGCGCCCACAGCCTTGCCCTTGTAGAAAAATACCGCCGCCTGGCTCTCCCTCACGGTCAGCTGTGCGCCCCACTTGATTTCGCCCGAGCCTTCCTGGGGAAGGCGGTGCACGAGCTGCTTGCCGGTTTCGTCAAACCACTCTAAATTTTCCAAAAAAACGATATTTTTGTCAGCCATATCTCCTCCTGTGAGCCGATGGTCGCATGAAAATGAATCCGGTCTGTCGCATAATGGTCTATCGGCATTTCAGAGCCGATACTTGAGGCGCCGGTCCGGCAGTTGCAGGCATCGTTTCGGGTATTTATCCTTAAACCATTGCGAGGTAAATCTTATCTTGTTCTTGTGGGAGCGGGGCAGGGTAACGCGATCAACCAGTCTGTCAAGAGAAGGAGAGGCTGTATGATTCACATTTCCAAAAAATCCCGGCTGAACCCGGATGAGATTCTTGCGAAAGCCTGCCGCTATTTCGGAAAAGGCGGAGAAGGATTGGACGAGACGGAGCGCGGCCCCTGCTGCATTTCATTTTCGGGGGTCGGGGGGTATGTCACCGTGGCGGTCTCTGAGAGGAACGACCTGCGGGAAGTGGACGTGGAAACCCGGGAGTTCGAGTACCAGGCTAAACGGTTCCTTGACTCCGTTTAAAGGTTTCAGTGCCGCGCCAACCAATAAATCACCGGCACCAGCAGGGCAGCCAGGATGAGCAGGCCCGGCGGGGAGAGGTAGGCCGAATACAACGGGAGGTTGCGGCGGCGCGAGTTCTTCACCTCGGATAGGAACCAGTTGCCGAGGATGGCGGCTCCCAAGACGACGGAAATCAGCTTGGCGATTTCTACGAGAGATGTCATTCTAAGAAGAAAGCAAATTGCGGTTGATATTTTCGACGGTTAATGTATATTAGCCACTTGCCGGAGAGCGCCGGGACGGACCGCTGATAATTGCCGGCTGGCGCGCCTGGAGGGATTCGAACCCCCGGCCTACGGATTAGAAGTCCGTTGCTCTATCCAACTGAGCTACAGGCGCACACGGATTTTTTTAACACATGTCCGGAGGGGTGTCCATACCCATGCCGGCCCATTGAACGGATAACCTCCGAAAAAAGTAGCGAAGTTCATCCCTCGGACGAGCAGTAGAATGAAAAAAGAGGCAGCGAAAAAGAAACCGTCAGCCAGGGCCAAAACCACAGCGGCGACGAAGCCCGCGGCCCAGCGCAAGCAGGCACCCAAGAAGACTCCCAAAGCAGGCGCGGCGAAAGCGCCCGTCCCGCGGAAGGCTGCGGTCACGCCTGCCAAGGCTACCAAGCCGGCCGCAAAGGCCAAGGTGGCAAGGGCCAAGGCGGCAAAAAAGGCCGTTCCGGCAAAGCCTTTAAAACGCTCGGCCCCGGTCAAGTCTCCGAAAACTCACCTAAAACGCAAGCCGGTGAAAACCCCGAAGACGGTCAAGGTTGCACCCGCGCCGAAGACGGTCAAGGCCGCACCCACGCCGAAGACGATTAAGGTTGCACCCGCGCCGGAGGTCGGCAGAAAGCCGAAGGCAGCTCCTCCGAGCCCCGAAGCTTCGACCGCAGAGAAGCAGAAAAAGCCGATGGTCGTGACGGCCAAGGAACCACCTGCGAAAGCGGTCAAACCCCTGAAAACTGAGAAAAAGGCAAAAGACCAGGATTCCGACAAGGCCCTTGTCAAGTTCGATCCGCTGCAGCGCTATCTCTCAGAGATCAGCAAATACCGACTGCTCACCCGTGACGAGGAACGCGACCTGGGCACCCGGGTCAAAGAGCAGGGTGATAAGGAGGCGGCCTACGCGCTGGTCACCGCCAATTTGAGGCTGGTGGTGAAGATCGCGCTCGAGTTCCAGCGGGTGTGGATGCAGAACCTGCTGGACCTCATTCAGGAAGGCAACATCGGCCTGATGCAGGCCGTGAAAAAATTCGACCCCTATAAAAACGTCAAGTTTTCCTACTACGCGTCTTTCTGGATCAAGGCCTACATCCTTAAATTCATCATGGACAACTGGCGCCTGGTGAAGATTGGCACCACTCAGGGCCAGCGCAAACTTTTTTTTAAGCTCAAAAAGGAAAAGCAGCGGCTGATTGAACAGGGGTTCGATCCCAAACCCAAGCTGCTGTCCGAGCGACTAGGCGTCTCCGAGAGGGAGATCGTCGACATGGACCAGCGCCTGGACGGATGGGATGTGTCTCTGGACGCACCCCTCAAGAACGACTCGGAAACCGAGCGCATCGAATTTCTGAGCACTGAAAGCGAGTCCATCGAAGACCAGGTATCGAAGAAAGAGATCGAACTGCTGCTGCACAACAAGATCGCCGAATTCCGCAAGAAAATGTCGCCGCGGGAGATCGAGATCTTCGAGCTTCGAATCTTTTCAGACAACCCCGTCACCCTTCAGGACATCGGTGACCGATACGGCATATCCAGAGAACGAGTCCGGCAGATCGAGAAGAACATCATCCGGAAAATGCGTGATTTCTTCAAGCATGAGATCCCCGATTTCGCGTCATATTCGGACGACACAGGCATGGAATAGCGACGCCGCGCCCGTGGTCCTCCTCGCCCCGGAACCAGGAAAACCTCAATGACATATCAGCGACTTATTGTTGCGGCAGTAATGTGTTTGTTCAGCCTCATTTGCGGGTGCTCCCGGCCGCCCGGGAGCGTTCCCCCGGTCGTCCCGGTTGAACCGGCGGTTCCGGAGGTTGCGAGGCCGGCCCGGGTGGGGGTCGAAAAACCGGAAAACGCCTATTTTTATTTTCTGGCGGCACAAAAGGAACGGCGGGCGGGGCAACCGGACAAGGCGATTTTGCTCCTGCGCAAAGCCATGGAGACTGAACCGGACTCTGCTTACCTGCAGCGTGAGCTGGCGACCATCTATCTCCAGAACAAGGAGGAGGAAAAGGCGCTCGGCGTCCTCGATGGCCTGCTTGCCAAAAACCCCGACGATGTCAAAGGGCTCATCCTTTACGGCGGCATCCAGCAGCTGCGCAAGCAGAACGATGCGGCCTTGAAGACGTATGAAAAAGTGATCCTTCTGGATCCCTCCCAGGAGAAGATCTACGCGATTGCCGGCGGTCTTTACCTCGAGGCGAAGGATCAGAAGAACGCGGAGCGGGTGCTGGGGAAACTGGTCGAGAGATTCCCGAACTCCTACACGGGTCATTTCCTGCTCGGGCGGCTGTATGTGACAACCGGCAAGACCGCTCCGGCGGAGAAGGCCTTCCGCAAAAGCGCCGAGGCCGACCCCGACAGCATCGAACCCCTGTTCGAGCTGCTCAAGCTCGCACGCGAGAAAGGCCGGCGGGATGAGGTGTTGAAACTCAACCAGGAGATTCTCGAGCGTGACCCGGAAAACAGCCGCGCCTACCTGGAGCTTGCGCTTTACTACCGCCAGGCCGGAATGAAAGGCGAGTCTGCGGAAATCCTCAAACAGCTCGGCGAACGCAGCCGGTCCGAATTCGAAGTCGTGCTGCAGGTGATTCAGGGCTATGTCGACGCCAAGAAGTTTGACGACAGCCTGTATCTCTTGGACGGCATGCTGAAGGGCGCGCCGGACAGCCCGGACCTGCATCATCTGAAAGGTTTCAGCCTTTTTGGGCTCAAGAAAAGCGCCGAGGCCCTGCCCGAGTTCCGCCGGGTCACTCCCGAATCCCGCTTCTACCAGGACGCGATGGTTCACATTGCCTTTATCCTGCAGGAGCAGGGCAAAACCGGAGAGGCCATCGAGCAGCTCAACGGCGTCATTCAAGGCGACCCGGAAAACGTCGAACTCAAATATTACCTGGCGACGGTTTACGAGGAGGCCCGCAACTTCGCCGAGGCCGAGCGGCTTCTTCTGCTGGCCATTGAAAAAGATCCGGGCAATACCCGCTTTCATTTCCGCCTGGGTGTGGTTTATGACAAACAAAAGAAAAAGGACGCCTCCATCGCGGCCATGCGCAAGGTAATCGAGCTGGACCCCAAAGACGCCAATGCCTTGAACTATCTCGGTTACACCTACGCCGACCTCGGCCAGAACCTGGACGAGGCCGAGCGGTTGGTGCTGGAAGCGCTCAAGTACAAGCCGAACGACGGCTACATCACCGACAGCCTGGGGTGGGTGTACTACAAAAAGGGCGAATACGAGAAGGCGCTGGCGTACCTGAAAAAAGCCGGGGAACTCTCCAACGAGGACCCCGTCATCATGGAGCACATCGGAGACACCTACCTCAAGCTGAACGACAAGGCCAACTCCCTCAAGTATTACCAGAAGGCACTGTCCAAACGGGAAAAAGAAAAGGACAAGGACCCCGAAAAAGAGAAGGAAAAAAACGAGCTGAAGACCAAGATCCGTCAGCTGAAAGAGGGGGCTCGGTGAGCTCGAGGTTGTGCGGGGTGACAGCCAACACCGGGAGGCTTCAGATGCGGGCGATGGTTTTCGCTTTGATTCTGGCGGGGGCGATTGCGTTGTCCGGGTGCGCCACGTGGTCCGGCATCCTTGAACCGCAAACTTCCGCGGAGGACGACTCCCCTGAGGCGGCTGACGCCCGGCTGGTGCTGGACCATCTCCAGAAGACGAATGAACGGCTGAAGAGTTTCAAGGGCGTCGGGCGCCTGACGATCCGCCGGGATGGCAAGGTCCAAATGGACGAGCGCCTGGCCTGGATCGGGTCGGACCCGCTCAAGCTCAGCATTGTTCTGTTTGCCGCGGGTTTTCCGGCCGTGCGCATGGCCGGCGACGGCGAGTGGCTCTATTACCAGGACGATCAGGCGCCGGGGTCGACGGTCAAAAAAATCCGTGCGAGCGACCCGGATTTCAAACGGTTGCTCTCCATCCCGATCCAGTCAAGCGACATTATCGCCCTCATGCGCGGCCGGATCCCCATCCGGGAGCACCGATCGGCGCGCCTGCAGCCTCTCAAGTCCGGCAACGGCTACGTGCTCATGCTGATGAGGACCTGGGGGGTTCATCAAATGATCTTTTTGGACGAGACCAAAACCGAGGTGCGCCAGACCGAGGTGTACGACTCATCCGGAGATCTGGTGTTCCAGGCCAACTTCCTCGAAATGCAGCTCGTTGACGGATACAAGGTCCCGCTGCGCCTGGCGGTTTCGGGCAAAGAAAAGGCCCTCGTCCAGCTGGTGGTGGAACGCTACTGGGCCGATGTGCCGGTGACGGCGTCCATGTTCGTCCTGGGCTCGCCGGGGTGATTGCGCCTTCGGCAAGGCGTTTTGGTGTTCGGTTATTTTTTTTTGGCCAGACACCAAGTAACGACCAAACACCAAACAAGCTGACACCTAAACACCCAGATACCCAAACACCCAAGGAAACATGATCGCCGAAATTATCGCAACCGGAGAGGAGATTCGCACCGGTGCGCTGGCCGACACCAATTCGGCCTTCATTTCCCAGGCGCTGGAGGAATGCGGTGTGGAAGTGACCCGCCTCAGCGGAGTCGGGGACGATCTGCACCGCCTGAGCACTCTGCTCAAGGAAGTCGGAGGCCGCGCCGATGTGTGCGTGATCACCGGCGGGCTCGGGCCGACCGTCGATGACCTTTCGGCCGAGGCCGCGGCCGAAGCGGCCGGCGTCGGCTTGCGCCTCGATCAGCCTGCCCTGGACTCCATCGAGGAGTTTTTCCGCAAGCGCAACCGGCCGATGAACCCCTCCATCCGCAAACAGGCCATGCTGCCGGAAGGGGCCGACGTTCTCTTCAACCCGGTCGGCACCGCCCCCGGTTTCAGCCTGAAGGTCGGACGCTGCCTGTTTCTTTTTCTGCCGGGCGTCCCGTTCGAAATGAAACGCATGCTCGCGGATCATGTCGTTCCGCGCATCGTGACGCTGATGGGCGGCAGACGGGACCATCGCCTGATCAAGACCCTGTCGTGCTTCGGCCTGACCGAGTCGCTGACCGGCGAACGCCTGGCCGGGTTCGGAGTGGAGTTTCCCGGCGTCCAGTTGGGGCTGAGGGCCAAATTCCCCGAGATTCAGGTGAAGCTCTACGCCAGCGGCGCCGATGAGGCCGGCGTATCTCAGCAGCTTGAAAAAGCCGCTGGATGGGCCAGCCGGCGTCTGGGGGATATCGTTTTCTCAGATTCCAGCGAGCCCATGGAGGCTGCCGTGGGGAGCCTCCTGCGTCAAAGGAAGGCCACGCTGGCCGTGGCCGAGAGCTGCACGGGGGGGCTGATTTCCCACCTGCTGACCGAGATTTCCGGGAGTTCCGATTACTTTCTCTTTTCCGCCGTGACCTACGCCAACCAGGCCAAGACGGCCGTGCTGGGTGTTTCCGCGGACACGCTTCTGCGCTGCGGGGCCGTGCACGAGGACACCGCTTGTGAAATGGCCGCCGGCGTGCGCCGGGTCTCCGGGGCGACTTACGGCATTGCCACCACCGGGATTGCCGGCCCGACCGGCGGCTCCGCGGAAAAGCCTGTCGGCACGGTGTGCATCGGCCTGGCATGCGAAGAAAGAACCCTGGGATTCCGGTTCCATTACACCTACGACCGGCGCTCCATGAACAAACAGATGTTCGCGATGAAAGCGCTGGATATCCTCAGGCGGGAGCTGCTGGCGCTTCCGCACAGATAGCTGGAACGTGCTGACGCTTCTCTACGCCTTCTGCGGTTTGGTTCTCGCCTACCTGCTGCTGTCCCTTGTTCTCACCTATGTCGTGCAGGAATACCCCCGCAAACCCTATATAGACGCTCCGGACTGGGGCCGGGTGACGGACGCCATGATTCCAACGGTCGAAGCCGGCCGCCTGGAGGTCTGGCGCGTGGAGCCGGAAGGCTCGTCACGGGGAATCGTGGTCCTGGCCCACGGCTGGGGGCGCAACCGGGACCGCATGGTGCACCGTGCCCGGATCTTCGGCAGCTGGGGCTTCACGGTCGTCATTCACAGCGCCAGAGACCATGGCCGCTCGAGCCCGCGTCGGTTTATGAACGCCGCCCGGATGGCCGAGGACATCGAATCAGTCCTGGAGTGGGTCGGCGAACCGGTGCTGCTCTACGGGCACTCGGCCGGGGCCGGTGCGGCTATCATCGCGGCGTGGCGGCACCCGGAAAAGATCAAGCTGCTGTTTCTCGAAGCGTGCTATGCGGACAGCCGAGAGGCCTTGCTGAGCCTCTACCGCTGGTTCAGCCGATTTCTCGGGACGGCCTTCGGCCCGATGATCGTCTTCTGGATGAATCTGTTTTACCGCAACCGATTGAAGGACGTGAGCCCGGCGAAGCTGGCTTCGTCCATCCGCATGCCGGTGATGATCATCCACGGCGCGCAGGATCGGCGGTTTCCCCTCGAGTTCGCCTTGCGGCTCAAAGCCTGTTTTTCGCCTGAGCGGTCGGAGCTTTTCGTGGCCGAAAACGCCCGCCACAGCGAATCCAGCCTCGACCCGGGCTATGCGGCTGCCGTGCGGGGGTTCATCGAGCGGCACTTGGACGGCTCAGGCGGCACGCAGAATTCGCCATGAAACTTCTCGACCGGATCACGGCCTGCCTGCTGAAAATCAGGGCGTCGAGAGGGCGCCCGGCAAAAACCTCGGATCCCACGCCG
>Ga0209450_10001686_pt1 | contig 11057 bp, 12 predicted proteins | sample FrelakmetLWP11LW_FD_187149 | JGI IMG/M metagenome (GOLD analysis project Ga0209450, IMG submission 187149) | Freshwater lake sediment microbial communities from the University of Notre Dame, USA, for methane emissions studies - LWP11 LW (SPAdes)... | ecosystem: Environmental > Aquatic >... | reverse complement strand
CGATCACCGCGGCGCCGATGCGCGTCACGGCTTCCTGCTTGAGCCAACGCAGGCACCAGTAGCGCTCCATCCGTTCCTGGAACTCGGCGTAGGCGCCGTACAGCGTGTCGAAGGCCGACACCGCGGCAAAGAGATCGGCGTCGTTGGCCGCGTAGGGCGCCGGTCGGCCAGCGGCCAGCGCCAGCAACTGCTGTTGATTGAGCAGGTCCACGTAGCGGCGCAGCGGCGAGCTGCTCCACGCGTAGTGCGCCACCCCCATGCCCTCGTGCGGCGCCGGCGTAGTGCTCATCCGCACCCGGCCCACGCCGCGCTCGTAGGACTGCGAGCGGTAGATCGCCGCAACCTTGTTCTGCGCCAGCCAGCCGCCCCAGTGGCTGTTGGCGTAGATCATCAGTTCGGCCACGATCAGGTCGAGCGGCGCGCCGCGCCGCCGCGGGCGGATCGCCACGTGCGCATGTTCGCCGTCGCCATCGAGCACGAAGCTGTAGTCCACGCGGCCCACCGGCTCCGGCTTGCCGCGCACCGCCTCGCGCCCGCGCAGCAGCGTGGTCGCCAACCGATGCAGGAAGAGCAGCTCGGCGCCAAACGGCGTGTCGAGCGTGCCGTGTTCGACCGCCTCGGGCGTAACCACGTCGTCCAGCTGGTCGTGGCGCAGATTGGCGGCGATCTTCACCCGCTCGGCGCGCGTTTCGGTGCGCAGCACCGCGCAGGTCTCCGGCTCCACGTCGACGTACAGCGACAGCACCGGCACCTCGCGCCCGGCGTCGAGAGAAAACGCCTCGATGGCAGCCGGCGGCAGCATCGTGTATTTGAGCCCAGGCGCGTACACCGTTGACATCCGCTCACGCGCGACGAGTTCCAGCGGATCGTTGCGGCCGATGGAGAGCGCGGGTGCGGCGATGTGGATGCCGACGCGCACCCAGCCGTCGCCGCGCTCGAGCGAAAACGCATCGTCGATCTCGGTGGTGGCAGAGTCGTCGATCGAGAACGCCGCCACCGGCGCCAGCGGCAGCTCTTGGGCAGCCACAGGCACGGGCAGCCCGCTCGCAAAGCCGGTGCCGCGCGGAAAGTAGCGGGCGAGGAAACTCTCCAGATGCCAGCGGTACGGCGAGGCGATGGCGCCCGTCTTGAGCAGCAGCCGCAGCGGCGTGGTCTGCAAAGCGGCAGCGGCGGCCTCGACCGCCTTGTATTCGATGCCGTTGCGGTCGGGGGCCAGAATCAGTTGCACGCCCAGCGCCGCAATCGCGGCCGGCAGCTCGCCCGCCTGCAACTGCGCCGCGTACTGCTGCTTGAGTTCATCCTGCTTGCGGCGCTTTTCCACCGCGGCCAGCGCGGCGCGCAGCACTTCGGGCGGCGCGGGTTTGTAGCGGCCGCGGCCCTTGCGGTAGAAGTACACGGGCGCGCCGTGCAGCCGCAGCAGGATGGAGGCCGCCTCGACCGCGGAGGGCGCGTGGCCGGCATAGTCGCGCGCCAGGTCCTGGAAGTCGAACTCCTCCTGCGGCGCGCACTCCCACAGAAAGTCCAGATCGATCTCTTCCGCCGCCGCCTGCGCCTGCGCGAGCAGCGCGGCGGGCGCCGGTTGCTCGTAGCGCAGCAGCACGTGCGAGGCCTTGACCTTGCTGCGCTTGCCGCTGGCGAGCTCCACCTGCATCGACGCGTCGGTGGCCGACAGCACCGTGCCGGCCTTGAAGCTGCCGTCTTCTTCGAACAGGAGGTGTTGGGCCACGGACTACAGACCGCCGATGAAGGTCTTGATCCCGCGCAGCATCATCTCGACCGCAATCGCAGCCAGGATCAGGCCCATCAGGCGCTCCATCGCCGTGCTCAGGCTGTCGCCCAGCCGCGCCAGGATCTTGTCCGCCAGCGCCAGCACGACGGCGCTGACGACCATCACGATGACGATCGCGCCCAGCCACTGCGCGGTGTGCGACGGATCGCGCGCGACCAGCAGCAGCACGGTGGCCAGCGCCGACGGACCGGCCAGCGCCGGCACCGCCAGCGGCACGATGAAAGGCTCGCCACCCGGCGCACGCCCGTAGACCCCCTCGGGCGTGGGAAACACCATCCGGATCGCCACCAGCATCAGCACCACTGCGCCGCCGATCTGCAAGCTGACTTCGGACAGACCCAGCAACCGCATGAAGGGCTGGCCGACGAAAACGAACGCCGACAGGATGCCGGTGGCGATCAGGCATTCGCGCAGGATGATGCGGCGGCGGCGCTCGGGCGCGACCTCGCGCAGCGCCGAGGCAAAGATAGGGATGTTGCCGAGCGGGTCGGCCACCAGCAGCAGCAACACCACACCGGAGAGGAAGCTGGCGTCCATGCTCAGGCCGTTTCCATCTCGGTGCCGCCGGCCACGCGCGCCAGATCGGCGGGCGCAATCGGGAACACGCAGTGTGGCGTGCCGCCCGCGGCCCACACGACTTCAAAGCGCCGCAGCGACGCATCGACGTAGGTCACCATGTCCGCAGGATGCGCCACCGGCGCCACCCCGCCGATGGCGAAGCCCGAGTGCGCGCGGACGAACTCGGGCGTGGCGCGCTCGATGGGCTCGCCCAGGTCGGCGGCGATCTTCGCTTCGTCCACGCGCCGGTCGCCGGCGGCGATCGCCAGCACCGCGCGGCCGCTTTGGGCAGCGCGGAACACCAGCGACTTGGCGATCTGCCCCACTTGCACGCCGAGCGCATCGGCCGCCATCTGCGAGGTGCGAGCAGAGACATCGAGCAGCACCACGCGCGAGGAAAGGCCCAAAGCGGCGAGCGCGTCCTGCACGCGCTGGGCGGAGGCGGGCAGCGGTTTGGCGGCTTCGGCCATCAGACGATCAACCCACCCGTCACTTCGAGCACCGCGCCGTTGACGTAGCTTGCCTCGTCGGACGCGAGGAAGGCGTAAACGTTGGCGATCTCCTCCGGCCGGCCCAGGCGGCGCATCGGCACGCGCTCGGCCATCTGCGCCATCACCTTGTCCGGGATGCTGTTCAAAATCGGCGTGGCGATGAAGCCCGGGCACACGGCATTGCAGCGGATGCCCTTCGGCCCCAGTTCGCGCGCCCAGGTGCGCACGAAGCCGATCACGCCGAACTTGCTCGCCGCGTAGTTGGTCTGGCCGAAGTTGCCGTACAGCCCCACCACGCTGCTGGCATTGAGGATCACGCCGCCGCCTTGCAGCACCATCGTGTCCACCACCGCCTGCGCGCAGTTGAAGACACCTTTCAGGTTGACCGCGATCACCTTGTCGAACTGCTCTTCGGTCATCTTCTGCATCCGCGCGTCCGCGGTGATGCCGGCGTTGTTGACGAGCACGTCGATGTGCCCGTACTTGAGCTTGAGCGCGCCGACCATCGCGTCGATCTGCGGCCGCTTGGTCACGTCCACGACAAAGCCCTCGACGTGCCCGGTGCGGCCGGCATCCGACGCCTGCAACTCGCGCACCGCGGCGTCCACCGACTCGCGCTTCACATCGGCGATGGCGACGATGGCGCCTTCGTCCAGGAACTTCTGCGCGGTCGCGAAGCCGATGCCCTGCGCACCGCCGGTGACGATGCCGACCTTGCCTTTCAGTCTCATTGCTCCCTCTCCGTGTCGATGCCGCAAAACCCCAGCACCTCGTCCATGTATTGCGCAAAGTCGGCGATCTGGTGGTCCGACCCTTCGATCACATGCTGCCGGCCGCCGGCGTACTTGGCGACCATCGTGCGGTAGTCGATCAGTTCGTCGCCGGTGGCGGCGAGCAGAAAGAAACGCTCGGGCCGGGTGATGCGCGGGGTGTCCAGCGCCAGCAGTTGGTCCAGATACTCCGGCCGCATGTCGATGCTTTGATCCGAAAAGTACACGCTTTGCTCACCCAGGTAGGCGCGCAGGTCGACGTAGGGCGTGATCGCCGGATTGAGCAGCGCGGCGCGGCAGCCGGTGGCTTCCGCGAGCCAGGTCGCGTAGTAGCCGCCGAGCGAGGAGCCGATTACCGCCAGCTCCGCCACCGGCACACGCGCGGCAATTTCTTCCAGCAACTGCGCCGCGGCGCGCGGCGAGGCCGGCAGTTGCGGGCAGACGTACTCATCCGACCGGCCGAGTGCCGCCATCCGCGCGGCGATCTGTTGCGCCTTGCGCGACTGCGGCGACGAGCGAAAGCCGTGCAGATACAGCAGCATCAAGCCGCCTCCCGCTCGCGCTGCGCGAGCGCGCCGAGCAGCCGGTCGTGGATGCCGCCAAAGCCGCCATTACTCATCACCAGCACGTGGTCGCCGGGGCGCGCCTCGCCCACCACCGCCGCGACCAAGCGGTCGAGATCGTCATTCACCTGCGCGCGGGCGGCGAGCGGTGCCAGCACCTGCGCGGGATCCCAGCCCAGCGCGTGCTTGCCCTCGCGCGCGCCAAAGATGAACACGCGGTCGGCGGCGGCCAGCGCCTCCGGCAGCAGCGCGGCCATGTGGCCAAGCTTCATCGTGTTCGAGCGCGGCTCCAGCACCGCCAGGATGCGCGCGGCGCCAACGCGGCGGCGCAGGCCGGCGACGGTGGTTTCAATGGCGGTCGGGTGGTGGGCGAAGTCGTCGTACACGGCGACACCGCCCGCCACACCGCGCAGCTCCAGCCGGCGCTTGACGCCCTCGAAACGCTCAAGCGCTTCGATTGCCTGCGCCGTCGTCACACCCGCATGATGGGCAGCGGCGATGGCGGCGAGTGCATTGGCACGGTTGTGCGCGCCGGCAAGCGGCAGCCGCAGGCGGCCGAAGCACTGCTCGCCGCGATACACGTCCAAGGCGTGTTCCCCGCCCTCTTCCACCGCCGCGGCGTGCCAGCCAGCGGCGGTGCCGAAATCTTCGCGCTCCGACCAGCAACCGCGCGCCAGCACGCGGGCGAGTGCCGCGTCGGCACCGTTGACGATCAGCCGCCCGTTGCGCGCCACGCAGCGCACCAGGTGGTGGAACTGGGTTTCGATCGCCGTCAAGTCGGCAAAGATGTCGGCGTGGTCGAACTCCAGGTTATTGAGCACGGCGGTACGCGGAAAGTAATGGACGGACTTGGAGCGCTTGTCGAAAAACGCGCTGTCGTACTCGTCGGCCTCGATCACAAAGTGCCGCCCCGCGCCGGCGCGGGCCGAGACGCCAAAGCCCTGCGGCACGCCGCCGATCAGAAACCCCGGTTGCAGGCCGGCGTGGTCGAGGATCGCGGCCAGCATCGCGCTGGTGGTGGTCTTGCCATGCGTGCCGGCCACTGCCAGCACCCAGCGCCCGCGCAGCAGATGTTCCGCGACCCATTGCGGGCCAGAGACCATAGTCGCACCGGCCTCGAGAATCGCTTCCAGCAGCGGGTTGCCGCGGGTGATCGCGTTGCCAATCACGTACACGTCGGGGGCCAGCGCCGTCTGCCCGGCGTCGTAACCTTCGATGATCTCTATCCCAACCGCGCGCAGTTGATCGCTCATCGGCGGGTACACATTGGCATCGCAGCCGGTGACGCGGTGCCCGGAAGCGGCAGCCAGCTGCGCCACGCCACCCATGAAGGTGCCGCAAATGCCGAGGATGTGCAGATGCACGGGTAAGTCCTGCCGCGCCGCGAGGCGAAGGGGCGCGATTCTATCTGCGCCGCACCATTAGACTGCTCGGCATGAATGCCATCGCATCGACGCGCGACGACCTGAAGACCGAGGTCGCCGCCACCGCCGCGCGCCTGATCGCCGAAGAGGGCGCGGACTACGCCACCGCCAAGCGCAAGGCCTGGGAACAGTTGGCCGGTGGCGCGCGCGCGGCGCTGCCCGACAACGCGCAGGTCGAGGCCGAACTGCGCCGGTATCTGGTCGCCTTTGTGCCCGACCACCAACAGCGCTTGGGCGAGTTGCGCGCGCGGGCGCTGCGCTGGATGCGGCGGCTGGCGCAGTTCGAGCCGCATCTGGTCGGCGCGGTGTTGAACGGCACGGCCGGCGAGCACGCCGATCTGCATCTGCATCTCTTTGCCGACTCGGCCAAGGACGTGGAGTTGCTGCTGCTCGACGCAGGGATCGACTTCGAGGTCGAAGACGGCGGCGCGGACAGCGCCGGGGCGCCGGAGGAAACGATCCACCTGCTCGACCGGCCACGCGGCCGCGACCCGGTCGGCGTGGTGCTGGACGTGCACACGCGCGACGCGATCCGCGTGGCGCCGCGCTTCCGCTCCGAGCACCCGGACCTGCACCCGGTCGAAGCCAGTGGCCGCGCCGGCATTGCGCAGGTCGAGCGCCTGCTGCGCGAACGTCACCCCGAGCTACCCACATGACGCCGGGCCGACGGATCGCCTTGTTCTGGGGCGCCGGTGCGCTGGCCGCGCTGGCGGGCGCCGGCGCCGCGCTGTGGCGGCTGCGCCCGAGCGCACCGGCCGAGCAAGCGGTGGCCGAACTTTTCGCGCAAACCCTGCCCGACCCCGACGGCCAGCCGCAGCCGCTGTCGCAGTGGCAGGGCAAGCTGCTGGTGGTCAACTTCTGGGCGACCTGGTGCCCGCCCTGCGTGGAAGAGATGCCCGACCTGCAAAAGGTACGCGACGCCTACGCCAGCCGCGGCGTCGAGGTGCTCGGTATCGGCATCGACAACCCCAACAAGATTCGGGCTTTTCGCGACCAGCACGGCATCCGCTTCCCGCTGCTGGTTGCCGGCTTCGGCGGCCAGGAGCTGGCTCGCTCGCTCGGCAACCAAGTCGCGGCGATGCCCTACACCGCGGTGATTGGCCGCGACGGACAGGTGGTTCAGCGCAAACTCGGCCGTATACGCGCCGAAGAGTTGCAGCGCTGGCTGGATCAAGCGGCCTGACGTACAGGCTAGACTTGTTTCGACGACCGGTTCACAATCGCGCCGTTTTTGCTTCTTACTGCGTCTTTGTGCGGCGATCTTGCCGCGCAGCGATTGCCGAAAAATAGTCCCAACCGATGGCAAGTCGCATCCTGTTGATCAACGGACCGAACCTGAATCTGCTTGGCACTCGCGAGCCCGGCATTTACGGTTCGCGAACGTTGACCGACATTGAGCGCGAATTGACGGATATCGCCACAAAAGCCGGGGCTACTCTCTCTGCTTTCCAGTCCAACCATGAAGGCGCGCTGGTCGACCGTATTCACGCGGCGCGCACAGACGGGACCGGATTCATCGTGATCAACGCCGGCGCCTACACGCATACCAGTGTGGCGCTGCGCGATGCGCTGGCTGCCGTGGCGCTGCCGTTTGTCGAGGTTCATCTTTCCAACGTGCACAAGCGCGAGGAATTCCGTCACCGCTCGCTGCTGGCCGAACTGGCGGTCGGCAGCATCGTCGGCCTGGGGCCGGCGGGCTACCGCTACGCGCTCGACTACGCGCTCGGCGCGTAGTCCGGCGAGGAGTCGTTCCATGGATTTACGCAAGCTCAAAACCCTGATCGACCTCGTGGCTGAGTCCGGCATCGCCGAGATCGAAGTCACCGAGGGCGAAGACAAGGTGCGGATCGTCAAGCACCCGAGCCAGGCGCCCGTAGCGCCGGTGACACCGATGGTGGCGCCGCTGGTCGCCGCACCGGTCGCCGCGCCCGCCACGGCGGCGACCGCCGCCGCGCCGGCTTCCGCGCCCGAGCCGCCGGCCGGCAATGTCGTCAAATCGCCGATGGTCGGCACGTTCTATCGCTCGCCCAGCCCCGGCGCCGATCCGTTCGTCGATGTCGGCTCGACCGTGAAGGTCGGCGACACGCTGTGCATCATCGAGGCGATGAAGCTGCTCAACGAGATCGAGGCCGAGGTCGCCGGCGAGGTCAAGCAGGTGTTGGTGGAAAACGGGCAGGCGGTCGAATACGGCCAGCCGCTGTTCGTCATCGGCTGATGTTCGGCAAAATCCTGATCGCCAACCGCGGCGAAATCGCGCTGCGCATCCAGCGCGCCTGCCGCGAGCTGGGCATCCGCACGGTGGCCGTGCATTCGACCGCCGACGCCGAGGCCAAGTACGTCAAGCTCGCCGACGAGTCGGTCTGCATCGGCCCGCCGCCGTCGCGCGACTCGTACCTGAACATCCCCGCCATCATCAGCGCGGCCGAGGTGACCGATGCCGAGGCGATCCACCCTGGCTACGGCTTCCTGTCGGAGAACGCCGACTTCGCCGAGCGGGTCGAGAAAAGCGGCTTCGTCTTCATCGGCCCGCGGCCGGAGTCGATCCGGTTGATGGGCGACAAGGTCTCGGCCAAGCAGGCGATGAAGGCTGCGGGTGTGCCCACCGTGCCCGGCTCCGACGGCGCGCTGCCCGAGGACCCGCGCGAGGTGGTGCGGCTGGCGCGCGCCATCGGCTACCCGGTGATCGTCAAGGCCGCCGGTGGTGGCGGCGGGCGCGGCATGCGCGTGGTGCACACCGAGGCGGCGCTGGTCAACGCGGTCAACATGACGCGGCAGGAGGCGCAGACCGCCTTTGGCAACCCGGCCGTCTACCTGGAGAAGTTTCTGGAGAACCCGCGCCACATCGAAATCCAGGTCCTGGCCGACCAGCACCGCAACGCGCTCTGGCTGGGCGAGCGCGACTGCTCGATGCAGCGGCGCCACCAGAAGATCATCGAAGAGGCGCCAGCCCCCGGCATCGCCCGCAAGATCATCGAGCGGATTGGCGACCGTTGCGCCGAGGCCTGCCGCAAGATCGGCTACCGCGGCGCCGGCACCTTCGAGTTCCTGTACGAGCGCGACCAGTTCTTCTTCATCGAGATGAACACCCGCTTGCAGGTCGAACATCCGGTGACCGAGTGGGTGACCGGCCTCGACCTCGTGCAATTGCAGATCCGCATCGCCGCCGGCGAAAGACTCGCGCTGCGCCAGCGCGACATTGCGTTGAAGGGGCACGCGATCGAGTGCCGCATCAACGCCGAAGACCCCTACAAGTTCACGCCCAGCCCCGGCCGCATCACTGGCTGGCATCCGCCGGGCGGCCCCGGCGTGCGGGTGGACTCGCACGTCTACAGCGGCTACATGGTGCCGCCCAACTACGACTCGATGATCGGCAAGGTGATCTGCTACGGCGACAGCCGCGAGCAGGCCATCGCCCGGATGCGGATTGCCCTGTCCGAGATGGTGGTCGAGGGCATCGCCACCAACATCCCGCTGCACCGCGACCTGATGCTCGACCAGAAGTTCATTCAGGGCGGCACCAGCATCCATTATCTGGAAGAGCGGCTGGCGAGCCGCCCGTAACCCGGACCACCGCGATGCTCTACGAGCTCGCCTTTAGCGTCGCTGCCGAGCACGCCGAAGCGCTGGGCGATGCGCTGCTCGCCGCGGGCGCGCTGGCCGTCAGCGTGGAAGACGCGGAGGCCGAAACCGAGACCGAGCAGCCGCTGTACGGCGAGCCCGGCCTGCTGCCGCAGCGCGCGGCGTGGCGCCGCAACCGGCTCGCGGTGCTGGTCGATGCGACAACCGACCGCGAACAGTTGCTCGCCAGGGTCACTGCCGAAGTGGACGGTGCAGTGCTTGGCACCGTCGAAACACGGTCCGTGCAGGACGCCGACTGGGTTCGCCTCACCCAGGCGCAGTTCCAGCCGAGTCGTGTTGCCGATGGGCTGTGGGTCGTGCCCACCTGGCACACGCCGCCCGAACCCAACGCGATCTGCATCCGCCTCGACCCCGGTGCGGCGTTCGGCACCGGCACGCATCCGACCACACGACTGTGCCTGCGCTGGCTGGCGCGCGAGCGGCCGCGCGGCGCGGTGCTCGACTATGGCTGCGGCTCGGGCATCCTCGCCATCGCCGCTGCCAAGCTGGGCGCGGCGACCGTGGTCGGCTGCGACATCGACCCACAAGCCCTGCCGGTCGCGCAGGCGAACGCGCTACTCAATGGCGTCCCGGTGTCGTTCGTCTTGCCGGACGCGCTCGGGCGGCGGCAGCGTAGCGATGTCGTGCTCGCCAACATCCTCGCCAGTCCGCTCAAGCTGCTGGCGCCGACGTTGCTGGCGCGGGTCGTCCCCGGCGGCGCGCTGGTGCTGTCGGGCATCCTCGAACGGCAGGCCGACGAACTGATCGCCGCTTATGCCGCCCACGACCCGCGGCTGCCCCTCGCAGTCGCCGAGGTCGAAGACGGCTGGGTCTGCCTCGCCGGCCGGAGGGCGTGATGGCACTGGCCGCCCGCTGCCCCCAGTGCGGCACGAGCTTCCGCGTCGTTTCAGACCAGTTGAAGCTCAAGGGCGGGCTGGTGCGCTGTGGCGAATGCCGGCAAGTGTTCGACGCCTTGGCGCATCTGAACGCTCTGGAGGAGGCGGCAGTGTGGCCACCGCCCCCAGGCGCGGCTCCGCCGGCACCCGCCACCGCGCCGGCAGAGGCGGCCCCGCCGTCGGCGCCCAACCGCGTGCGAGCAAGTCGGCACGCGCGCTCCGAGGCCGCGGCGGGCAGCGTACCCGTACGGAGCAGTAAGGCGAGCGGCGCAGGCGCCGGGTCGGAGCGCGCAGCAGACTCGCCCCCAAGCTCTGAGGCGCCGCCTGCGGAGGGGCTGCCGCGCGCGAGCGCGCCGTCCGAGCTGGAGCGCACCGAGATCGAACCGGCATTCCTGCGCCCGCGCAAATCGCGCCCGCTTGCGGTCGCCGGCTGGGCGGTCGTCTCTTTGCTGCTGGCCGCGCTGCTCGTTGTGCAATCGGCGTTGCTGCTGCGCGCGGAACTGGTCGGCCGCTGGCCGGCGCTGCGGCCGGCGCTGGAGGAACTTTGCCGTTATGCCCACTGCACGGTGCAATGGCCGCGCCGACCCGAGCTGCTGACGTTGCTCGGCAGCGACCTCGAAGCACTGCCGGGAACCGATGCCTTCGAGTTCAGCGGCACCTTGCGCAACCGCGCCGAGTCCACCGTCGCCGCGCCGGCGATCGAACTCACGCTGGCCGCCGCCGACGGCCGCGTCGTCGCGCGCAAAGTGTGGTTGCCGCAGGAACTGTATGGCGACGCCGGACGCGGCATCGAGGCCGGTGGCGAACTGGAGTTTCGAATCGGCTTTGCCGCGGCGGAGGTCAAGCCCGCGTCGTTCGTGGCTTACCCGCTGTACGTGGACTGAAGAAGAAAGCCTGGTCGGGGTGAGAGGATTCGAACCTCCGACTCCTGCGTCCCGAACGCAGTAC
>Ga0209450_10001685_pt1 | contig 11059 bp, 9 predicted proteins | sample FrelakmetLWP11LW_FD_187149 | JGI IMG/M metagenome (GOLD analysis project Ga0209450, IMG submission 187149) | Freshwater lake sediment microbial communities from the University of Notre Dame, USA, for methane emissions studies - LWP11 LW (SPAdes)... | ecosystem: Environmental > Aquatic >... | reverse complement strand
CGCGCTGCGCGGCCACGCTCAGAATCTGCGACAGCGAGAACGAGGTGACGGCCTGCACGAGGGTGGCTCCCGCCGCCGCAAAGGCCAGCACGGGCAGCAGGTCGGCCCTGCCCTTGCCGATCACATCGTCGACGAGGAACTTCGACGTCGCCGGCAGCACGAGGCCGACCGACCGGTTGATGAGCATCAGGCCCAGGCCGAGCGCCAGCCGCCCGCGATGGGCCCAGACAAGCACGCGCGCTTCTTCCCAGACCTCGGAGAACGTGAACCGGCGTTTACCAGCCATGGGACTACCCTATCAGACTTGGGATTCGGGATTCGGGACTCGCCCGCCTTCGCCGTGGTCCGGTGGAGACGTCTTCCTCCCACGGCCACGGCGCGGCAATCCCGGCCGGCCACCTGGCCGGCCGGGATTGGGGCAGTCAGTGTCGCAGCGGTGGCGCAGCCTTCTGGCTTCTGGATTCTGGCTTCCCTACTGGCTACTGGCTACTGGCTACTGACTACTTGCTGCTGTCTTCTGTCTCGTCAGCGTGTGCGCGGCGCGCGGACACGAAGCGCCGAGGGGATGACGCGAATCTCGATCGCGTCGAGGTCGCCCACAGGCTCCCCGTCCACCTGCACGGGGGCGGGCGGCGACGCGAGAATCGTCGCCGCGCGCACCTGCCGTGTTTCGACCGTGGGCCACCCTTCGAGCGACCCGGAGAACAGCCGCCACATGTTCGCCAGCACGGCCGCGGGCGGAAGGGGCGGCACGATGACCAGGTCCAGCCGCTCATCGTCCATGCGGGCGGCGGGAGCGATGAGCGCGCCATTGCCCCACTGCCGCGTGTTGGCCACCGAGATCAGCAGCGCGCCGCGAGCCTGGTCTGGCCGTCCTTCTTCGCGGATGACGTAGGCGCTCGGGCGGTAGCGGAACAACTCGCGGACGGCAACCGCCGCGTACGACGGCAGTCCCCGGACGTGCCAGGTCGCCGACGCGAACACGCCGATGACGTGGCCGTCGAAGCCGATGCCGGCGGTATTGAAGAACGCGCGGCCGTTCAGCTCGCCGGCGTCGATCATGCGGTCACGTCCGGCGAGCGCGGCCTCGAGAGCCGCCTCGTGGCCGGAGGGGACGCCGATTTCCCGGCCGAGCCCGTTGCCGGACCCGACAGGCACGATGCCAAGCGACGCCGGGCCGCGCATCAGCGCCGACGCCACCTCGTTGATCGTCCCGTCGCCGCCCCACGCCACGACGATGTCGGCTCCCGCACGCAGCGCCTCCTGCGCGAGCGCATTCGCGTGCCCGGGGCCCTCGGTCAGTCTCACCTGCCCCTCGGCATGGTGCCGGCCGAGCAGCGCTTCGATCCGGGCGGCGAGCGCCCCGGGGCGCCTCCGCCGCCACGACGGCCCCGCGGTTGGATTGGCGATCACGACGACGTTCGGACGGTTCATGGGCTGCGGTGAAGTATAGTCGGACCGGGATGCACGCGTTGTTCGAGGATGTGACCCCCAGGCAGGACGAGATCCGCGTGGCGTTCTCCCGCGCGGCGCGTCTGGCGCTCGCCGGCCTGCTCGTCGCTCCGGCCCTGCTGAGCGTCGCGTCGGCGGCCGGGGTTCCCTGGCGTGCCGCGGCGGAGCCGGTCTTTTGGCTGGGCGCGATCGTGGGGTTCGGAGGCGCCGGCTGGTTCGCCGGCCGTCAGCTCGGCGCCGATCGGCGGCGCGGCGCGGCGCTCACCGGCGCGTTTCTCGCCGCGGCCCTGCCGACGGCACCGGCTTTCCGTGAACTCCAGGGCCTGACCGGGCGCGAGTCGCTGGTTGCGGTCGCGGCCTTCACCCTCGCCGCCTTCTGCCTGGCCTTCGCGCTGGCCGGCCTGCTGTCGGCGAGGGCCCTCGGCATCACCGGCATCGGCGCCCGCGGCGTGGCCGCCTGCGCAGCGGGCGGCGCGGCGGGAGCCGCCTTCGCCATCCTCCCGTTCGGCTGGGCCTGGATGCGGCTGGACGTGCCGGGCGAATCCTACCTGGTGATGCTGCTCGCCATCGCCGGCTTTCTCGGCTCCCTCATCGCCCCGTTCCACGTCGTGGGACGCGTGCTGGACCGGGCCAGACGCGGGACGGCTCTTGCGCGGGCGTGACGCTCCCGCATACGCTTCGAAACCGGGAGCCTCGCCGGGCGCCGACTGGAAGGATGACATGGTGACGCACGCCGAACACACGACCTTCTACACGTACATCGATACGCCCGTCGGCAAGCTGATGCTCGCCGGGTGCGCCGACCACGGCCTCCGGCACATCGCGTTCCAGTGCGGCACGGGCACCCTTGGCCCGGGGCCCGAGTGGAAACAGTCCGCCGCGCCGTTCCGCGCCGTCGAGCGCCAGCTCCGCGAGTACTTCCAGGGAACGCGGACGGACTTCGATCTCCCGCTGCATGCGAAGGGCACGCCGTTCCAGAAATCGGTGTGGAAGGCGTTGACGAAGATCCCTTACGGCCAGACCCGCTCGTACGGCGAGATCGCGAAGGCCATCGGCCACCCGACCGCCGTGCGGGCGGTCGGCCTCGCCAACGCGCGGAACCCGCTCCCCATCGTCGTCCCCTGCCACCGGGTCATCGGCGCCGGCGGAAACCTCGTCGGTTATGGCGGCGGGCTCACCGTGAAGCAGGCCCTGCTCGACAGGGAGCGCGAGGTCAGCGCGGCGCGTCGAACACGACCCGGCCGCCGACAATCGTCGTCCTGACCTTCACGTCGCGGATCCGCGCCGGGACGATCGTGAAGACGTCCTCCGACAGGATGACGATGTCGGCCAGCGCACCGGGCGCGAGTGTCCCCTTGTCCGCCTCGGTGAACTCCGCGAACGCCGAACCGGCCGTGTACGCCCGGACGGCCTCCTCGACGGTAATTTTCTGGGCCGGGACCCAGCCGCCCGGGTTCTTCCCGTCGATGGTGGCCCGCGTCACGGCGGCATGAATCCCGAGGATGGGATCGAGCGGCGCCACCGGCCAGTCGGAGCCGAACGCCAGGCGCACGCCCTTGTCTAGGAACGTGCGAAAGGCGTAAGCGGTCTGAATCCGCACGGGCCCGATGCGGCGCTCCGCCCACCGCCCGTCGTCGACGGCGTGGTAGGGCTGGACGGCGGCGATGACGCCCAGCGACGCGAAGCGCTCGAAATCTCCGGGGGCGACATGCTGGGCATGCTCGATGCGGAACCGCCTGTCGCGTACCCCGTTGGCCTGCGCCACGCCGCTGAACAGGTCGAGCACGACCGAGATCGCCTGGTCGCCGATGGCGTGGATGCACAACTGGAGGCCCGCAGCGTCAGCCGAGGTCAGCCTCTCCCGCATGCCCTCGATCGGGATCATCTCGTCTGCCAGCAGGCCCCGCGCCGCCGGCGCGTCCGTGTAGGGCTCGAAGAAGTACGCGGTCGTCGAGCCGAGCGAGCCATCGGCGAAGCCCTTCACGGCCCCCAGCGTGAAGAACGGCGTGCCGAACCCGCGGCGGATGCCCAGCCGGGCCTGGTCGGCCCACTGCAGCTCGGAGGGCGCCGCCGAGATGCGCACGGTCAGCCGGCCCGTCTCCGCAAGATCGGCGTACGCCGCGAGGTCGCCCGCATCGGGTCCCATGTCCCGCACGCTGGTCACGCCGAGCGACGCCGCGTGGGCGAGCGCGCGTGCCAGCGCCTGCGCACGCCGCGCCGGGGTGAACGGCGGAACAACACTGGAGACAAGCCCCATCGCCGCGTCCTTGAGCAGGCCCGTGGGGTGACCTGCCGCGTCGCGGACGATGACGCCGCCCGGCGGATCGGGCGTCGCGGCCGTCACGCCAGCCAGCCTCAGTGCGGCCGTATTGGCGACGGCCATGTGCCCGTCGAACCGGTTCACGAACACCGGGGTGGACGCCGCCACCGCATCGATCAGCTGGCGGGTCGGCAGGACGGGCGGGTCCCACAGCTGGTCGTCCCAGTCACCGCCCAGAATCCACGCTCCCGGTGGAGTCTGCTGCGCCCGCTCGCCAATGAGCCTGGCGAACGCCGCCGTCGACGGCGCCTGCCGCAGGTCGACCTGATCGAGCTGGAGGCCGCCTCCCATGAAGTGGACGTGGGAGTCGTTGAATCCCGGCAGGACCCTGGCGCCTCCGGCGTCGATCACCCTGGTGGACGGCCCGCGCCAGGCCGAGAGGGCCGCCGTCGTGCCGATGGCGGCCACGCGCCCGCCGACGACGGCAACCGCCTCGGCCTCCGGCTGCGCGGGGACGCCGGTCCACACCCTGGCATTCAGGATGAGCAGATCGGCGACCATCGCCGGCGCGCTCGTCCGGCAGGCCGCGGCGAACCCGACAAGCGCGAGCAGGAACAGAGCGGTCCTCATCGACACCTCCAGCTGAGGGAACCGCGGGGATTATACTGTGGCGCGTTCACGCGCATTCCCTCCGGCGGCGCCACGGGACCGCCGGCTGCGCGCGCACGGCCCTTCGTCCCGAGGGCGCAAATACCTCGCCGGATTTGTGCATCGAAGGGCTAAGCTAGGCAGACGGAGGATTCGGATGGAGGAGCAGGGTCAGGGCCGTTACTCGGCACAGCAATTCCGCGATCTGGTGAAGGACATCCCGTTCGCGATGTTTACGACCATCACGGCAGGCGGCGCGCTGCGGAGCCGGCCGATGGTGGCCACTGAGAATGCGTTCGACGGAACCCTCTGGTTCTTCACGCGCACATCGTCCGCGGTCGCCCAGGAGATTGCCGGCAGCCGGATGGTGAACGTCACCTACGTGTCGGCCCCGGAGGATCGCTTCGTTTCCGTGTCTGGTGCGGCGTCGGTCGTCCGGGACGTCGAGCGGGCCGGCGGCATGTGGTCCCCCGCCTACAATCAGTGGTTCTCCGGCGGGGCGGCCGATCCCGAGTTGTCGCTCATCAGGATCGAGGTCGCGCGCGTCGAGTTCTGGGACCGGAAAGCCGGGCGGATGCGGGAACTGTAGGGGCGGTTTCAAGACCTGCGCGAGGCGGCCCACTGGCGCCGCAAGAACGGGTCTTGAAGCCACTTGCAGACGCACGGGCACCCCTAGGCGGCGCCGTCGCGGCCTCCGGGCTGTATCTCCGGCGATACACTGCGGGTGCCGCGCTCTTGACTCGTGCGGGGGATGCGCCGATAGTATCGTCTAGTACCCTCGGCCGTGGAGGGGCGGATTTTCACGTGATCTGGAGGGCTTGCGCCCGCGGCTGCACTAGGACGATACATGGTGAAGCGGATCGCATCTCTGGTCTTGGTGCTCGCGCTCGGCCTCCCCGCGGCCGCAGCGGCTGCGCAGGCTGCCGGCAGGATTTCGGGCACCGTCCGCGACGCGCAGGGTCAGAGTCTGCCGAACGCGAAGCTGCAGCTCCGCAACATCGATACGGCCCAGGTCGTGGCGCGCGCCAGATCCGCCGCGGACGGGAGCTACGAGTTCCCGGGGGTCGCGCAGGGCAACTACCTCGTCGAGATCGTCGACGATTCCGACCGGATCCTCGGGCTGAGCACGGCCACGGCGCTCGCGCCTGGCGCCGCTGTCACGGGCCTGATTGTCTCGCTGAGTTCCACAGGCGCCGTCGCCGGCGCCGCCGCGGCGGGAGGGCTGGGCGCGTTCTTCACCAGCACCGGGGGCATTCTCCTGCTGGCCGGCATCGGCGCGGGCGTGACCGCGGGAATCATCGCGGCCACCAACGACGCGAGCCCGTCCCGCTGACGGCGCCCGACACCCCATTCGCCACGGCCTACTCGTAGCGGAGGGCTTCGACCGGGTCGAGTCCGGAGGCCCGGCGCGCGGGCAAGTACCCGGCGACGACTCCGGTGAAGACCGCCGAGACCAGTCCCCCGGCGACCGCCCACATCGGCGGCACCGACGGGAACGCCGGCGCGAACCTGCTGAGCAGGAAGCCAACCGCCCACGAGATCGCCACCCCGATCAGCCCGCCGACGCCGGAGAGTAACGCCGCCTCGATCAGGAACTGCGCCAGCACATCCCGGCGCCTGGCGCCGATGGCCAGCCGCGTCCCGATTTCCCGCGTGCGCTCGGTCACGCTGATGATCATCACGTTCGCGATGCCGATGCCGCCGATGAGCAGGCTCACCGCGGCGAGGGCGAAGGTGGCCAGCCCGATCCGGGCGCCGATCTCGTCGAACTGGGCGATGATCTGCTCCGCGGTCGACAGCGTGAAGTCGTTCTCCGCGGCGGGAGCCAGGCCGCGCAGGCGGCGCAGGAGGAACTCCATCTCCGTCTTCGCCGCCGCGAGCTGTCCGGGGTGCGCCCGGGCATAGAGCACGGTCTGCTTCGCATCGGGGAAGCGCCTCGCGACGGTCGCCGCCGGGAGCGAGATGACGTTGTCCTGGCGGTTCTCGCCGAAGAAGCCGCCGCGCCGCGGCGCCGCCTCCCCGACGACGAAGTACGTGTCGCCCGCCAGGGTGAACGACTTGCCGAGCGACGGAGCGGCCCCGAAGAGGGCCCGCGCGACGTTCGATCCGAGGACGGCCACCTTCGCCGCCCGCCGGTCCTCGATCTCGGTGAAGGGCCTGCCCGCGCGGAATTCCGTCCCGGTGATGTCGAAGAAGCCCGGCGTCACGCCCTCGACAAGCACGGTGTCGCTCTCGTTGGTGCCGCGGCGGGCCACCAGGGCGCGTCCGTCCACGATCGGGGGCACGATGATCTGCGCCGCCGCGTCGCGGATCGATGCGGCGGAGTCGGCAATCGCGGCCGCCAGACCGGGATCGAGGGGTTTGCGTTGCGCATCGCGATCGGAGGACGGGCTGTACGGATCGCCCGCGCGATGGAACGCGAAGACGTTCTCGGTGCCGAGTTCCCTGAACAGGCCGGCGATGCCGTTTCGCACGCCCACCAGGACGGTGGCCACGAGCACGACCGTGATGATGCCAATCACGACGCCCGCGATGGCCAGGGCGGAGCGCAGCTTCTGGCTTCGGAGCGAGTCCATCGCCAGCATGCCTGCCTCGGAGCTCCCCTGCATCCAGGTCACGCCGGCTACTCCGCTCTCACAGCTGAAATCACGTCGATCCGCGTGGCGCGGCGGGCCGGGTAGTACCCGGCCACCATGCCGCTCAGGCCCGCGGCAAGTATGGCCCACGCCACCGTCGACCACTGGACGACGATGTCGAGCTGCAGGGCGCCGGCGAGGAAGGACACCGCGGCGGCCGTCAGCAGCGTGCCGGCCAGCCCGCCCGCCACCGAGACGATGAGGGATTCGGCGACGATTTCCCGCATGATGTCGCCGCGCGACGCGCCCAGCGCCCGCCGGACGCCGATTTCCCGCGTCTTCTGCGTCACCGAGACGAGCGTCGTGTTGGTGATCACCACGATAGCTGCCAGCAGCGCCATCGCGGAAATGGGAACGGCGGCGGCGCCCACGCGCTCGGAGAGCCGCCGCACGAAGTCGCGGGCCGCCTCAGGGCTGAGCAGGTCGAAGTTGTCGGCCACTCCCGGCCGCAGCTGCCGCTTGGCCCGCAGCGCGGCGCGGGCCACGTTCTCGGCCGTGTCGATCGCCACGCCGTCCTTCGCGCGCGCGAAGATGCTCAGCGTCGGCGGGGGCCCGTAGATGCGTTCGAAGGTGGTCAGCGGCATCCAGACGGACCGGTCGAGCGAGGCGCCGCCGGACGACCCGAGGCGCATCTGCACGCCCACCACCTCGAACCGGCGGCCCGCCACGCGGATGGACTGGCCCAGCGGGTCGGTCCCGGGGAACAGTTCGTCGGCGATGTCGGCGCCGACGACCGCCACCTGGGCGCCCCGTTCGGCCTCGTGGCTCTGCAGAAAGCGGCCGCGGCCGATGCCCATGTCACGGAGTTCCGCGAGTGTTGGCGTCGCGCCGCTGATCGCCGCATTCTCGAACGTCCGGGGCCCGGCCGTGACATCCCCCACGCGCTGCACGGTGGACGCGTAGATCACCTCGGAACCGGCGTGGCGCTCGAGGAACCTGACATCGGGCCGCCCCATCGCCGGGTTGCGCTGCTGTTTCTCGGCCAGTTCCCGTCGCGTGCTCTGGCCCGCGGTGGCGATCTGCGCCAGGAGAAACGTGTCGCTCCCGAAGGCGCGCGCGCCGGTGGTCCGCGCGTAGCGGCCGAGGCCGTCCAGCGCCGTCACCACCACCACGATGGTCGCGACCGCGACGGCCACCGCGAGGGCGCCAAGGCCCGCGCGCAACGGGTTGCCCCGGACCGAGGACAGGCCCTGGGACGCCGCTTCACCGAACAGACGCAGGTACGTGAGCATGACGCGCGGATCAAGGACCTTCCACTCTAGCAGACATCCGGAAGCGGGTGCTCTCAGAAAGACGCCGTCCCGGCGCCGCGGGATCCTGCGACCGTGTTGCAGGCGTCCAATATCGGGGAGCGGCGGAGGCGCGTGGTAAAGTGAGGCCTATGAAGCGACGAACCGTGGGGCTGATCGCCACGGCCGGCATCATCATCGTCGGCGCGACCGTCGTAGTCCGCCGGAGCGGTGGCGGCGTGCCGGTCGACACGCAACCCGCCGCGCGCAAGGCGGTGTTCCGCTCCTCGGTGACCGCGTCCGGTCAGATCGTCGCCCAGCGGTATGCGGACATCGGGTCCAGTGTCATGGGCCGGCTGGTCGAACTCCGCGTCAAAGAGGGCGACGCCGTCAAAGCCGGACAGATCCTGGCGCGCATCGACGCCGTCCAGGCGGCGGCCAGCGCGGCGGCCGCGAATTCGCGAGTCAAGGGCGCCGAGGCCGACCTGCGTGCGACGGCCGACCTCCTGCAGTCGGCGCAGTCCGATCTCGACGCGGCGACGGCCCGCGCGAACGAGGCGCAGCTCAAGCTGCAGCGGACGCGGGACCTTCGCAAAGACGGCCTCGTGCCGGTGGCCGACCTCGATGGCGCCACGGCCGCGGCCGAGACCGCTGCGGCCCAGGTCCGGGGCGCCGAGGCCGGGATTCGGCGCCTGCAGCAGGTACGCGAGGCCGCCGAGCGCCGGGTCGCGGAGACCCGGTCCGATTCGGCGCGCGTCGCCGACGTGCTGGCGAAGACCGACATCGTGGCGCCCATCTCCGGCGTCGTGACCCGCCTGCCCGTCCAGGAAGGCGAGATGGTCGTGATGGGCATCCAGGGCCAGCCCGGCACGACGCTGATGACGATTTCCGACCTCTCCGCCATCGACGCCGAGGTCAAGGTCGCAGAGGCGGATGTCCTGCGAATCGCGCTTGATCAGACGGCGACCGTGACGCTCGAGGCCATCCCGGGCGTCTCGTTCACGGGGCGCGTCGTGGAGATCGGCGCGAGCGCCCTGCCGATTGCCGGAGTCGGCGCGGCGGCGCGCGAATTCCGCGTGAAGGTCCGCCTCGACAACCCGGACCGGCGCCTGCGTCCCGGCCTGACGTGTGACGCCGAAGTGCTGACTGCCGAGCGCCGGAACGTGCTCGTCGTCCCGCTTCAGGCGGTGGTGGTCAGACCCGGCGCCAACGGCGAGGAGCGCACCGGGGTGTTCGTGGCAGGCGGGGGTGCGGCCCGGTTCCAGCCGGTCACCCCGGGCCTCATCGGCGGCCTCGACATCGAAGTGTCCGGTGTCAACGAAGGAACGGCGGTCGTTGTCGGCCCGTTCCAGGCGCTCCGCGAACTGCAGGATGGCCAGGCGGTGCGCTTGAGGGCCTCGTCATGACGAAGCCGCCGGGCGGACACCAGGTCGGCACGGCCTGCCCCCTCGACTGCCCGGACTCCTGCAGCCTGTCGGTGTCGCTCGCCGACGGGCGCGTGGTCGCCCTCGACGGCGGCCACGCCAACCCGGTGACCGGCGGGTATATCTGCGGGAAGGTCCGCCGCTTCGGCGAGCGCATGTACGGCTCCGATCGCCTGCTGCGGCCGGGATTCCGCATCGGCCCTCCGGGGACCGACGCGTTCCGCTGGGTCAGCTGGGAGGAGGCCCTGACTCGCGTGGCCGACGCGATGCGAGAGGCCCGCGACCGCTGGGGTGCGGAGTCGGTGCTCCCCTACTGCTACGGCGGGTCCAACGGCCTGCTGACGCAGGACACGACCGACGCCCGGCTCTTCAGGCGCTTCGGCGCCTCGAGGCTGGCACGCACGCTCTGCGCCTCCACGACGGGCGCGGCGAACCAGGCGCTGTACGGCAAGATGCCGTCGGTCACCTACGCCGATTATGCGCACGCGAAACTCGTGGTCATCTGGGGCGCGAATCCGTCGGCATCCGGCATCCATCTGGTCCCATTCGTCCGCGAAGCGCAGCGGGCCGGGGCCGCGCTCGTCGTCGTCGACCCGCGCGCGACGCCGCTGGCCAGGCTGGCCGATCTTCATCTCGCCCTGAGGCCGGGCACGGACGTCGCTGTCGCGCTCGCGCTGCATCGCCATCTGTTCGAGAGCGGCCTGGCCGACGAGGCGTTCCTCGAGGCGCATACCACGGGCGCCGGCGCGCTGCGGGCGCGCGCACGGGAATGGACCTTCGAGCGCGCGGCCGAGGTGGCCGGGGTCGAGCGCGCGGACATCGCCAGGCTGGCCGGCATGTACGCCGGCGCCTCGCCGGCCGTGATTCGCTGCGGGTGGGGGCTCGAGCGAAACCGCAACGGCGGCAACGCGGCGGCCGCGATCCTGGCGCTGCCGGCTGTCGCGGGCAAGTTCGGCGTGCGCGGCGGCGGCTACACGCTCAGCAACTCCGGTTCCTGGAGCATCACGAAATCGTGGATCGGAGCCGACGAGCCGCCAACGCGCCTCGTCAACATGAATCACCTCGGCCGCATGCTGACCGAAGCGGCGGATCCGCCCGTGAAGGTGCTCTTCGTGTACAACTGCAATCCCCTCTCGACGGTCCCCCACCAGAACCTCGTGCGGCAAGGTCTCGAGCGGGACGACCTGACGACGATCGTGTTCGACCAGGTGATGAGCGACACGGCGCGCTATGCCGACATCGTGCTGCCGGCCACCACGTTCCTCGAGCAGTACGATCTCGCGAGGGCGTACGGGCCGATCAGCCTGCAGATGGTCCGGCCCGTGGTCGACGCGGTGGGCGAGGCCCGCCCCAATATCGACGTGTTCGCCGAGCTCGAGCAGCGGCTGGGTCTCGACCGTCCCGGCGAGC
>Ga0209450_10001683_pt1 | contig 11064 bp, 8 predicted proteins | sample FrelakmetLWP11LW_FD_187149 | JGI IMG/M metagenome (GOLD analysis project Ga0209450, IMG submission 187149) | Freshwater lake sediment microbial communities from the University of Notre Dame, USA, for methane emissions studies - LWP11 LW (SPAdes)... | ecosystem: Environmental > Aquatic >... | reverse complement strand
AGCAACTGTCTAAAAACAACATAACAGAGCAAAAACATATCTCAATCTTATGAAGAAAAGTCTCAAGGTTCTCATAACGATATTACTGATCACTGTTCTGGCAGTGATAATTCTATATCCCAAAATAAAGCCTCTCGTAACCTCAATTTTCAAGAAATCAGGTATTTCTGGTCCTGCTGCAGGTTCAGGACAAGGCCGCCAGATGCTGAATGTCAGCGGTTTTCTCATCAAACCTACAAATATGAGCGATTTGTATAAAAGCACTGGATCACTAAAACCGAACGAAGTGGTTGATTTGTCATTTGAAACATCAGGAAAAATAGTTGGAATCAATTTCACCGAAGGGACCAGAGTAAAAAAGGGAGACCTGCTTGCAAAGATAAATGACAAACCTTTACAAGCCCAGTTGGAAAAGCTTCAGGCTCAGAAGAAACTGACCCAGGAAAAAGAGTTCAGGCAGCGCTCTCTGCTAGACAAGGATGCAATAAGCCAGGAGAGCTACGATCAGATTGTAACCGAACTTCAGACAATACAGGCAGATATAAACCTTATTAAGGCCCGGATTTCGGAAACAGAGCTGCGTGCTCCATTTGACGGGATTATAGGTGTAAGATATTTAAGTGAAGGAAGCTTTACCAATCCTGCAAATAAAATCGCCACGCTGGTAAATATTGTTCCAATGAAATTGGAATTCGCTATTAATGAACGATATGCTGATGAGGTTAATATCGGATACCCGGTAACTTTTACCGTTGAGGGAAGCGATGAAACTTACGAGGCAAAAGTCTATGCAGTTGATCCAAGAATAGAAGAAGGAACAAGAACAATAACAATAAGAGCTTTATATCCTAACAAGAATGAAGAACTGAAGTCAGGGCATTTTGCTCCTGTGACATTATTGCTTTCAAAGATCGAAAATGCAATAGCTATTCCGAGTGAAGCAATACAATCGGAAATGGGAGGTGAAATGGTTTATGTCTACAGGAACGGTAAAGCTTCATACGTAAAAATTACTACAGGCCTTCGTACTGAATCACTGGTTCAGATAGTCGATGGCCTTAAAATTGGAGATACGCTCCTTACCACAGGTATATTGCAACTCAGGCACAATCTTCCAGTCGTTCTTGACACTCTGATTACAAAACAATAACCAGCCAATACCAGGGATATGAGCCTATCATCAACAAGCATAAACAGACCAGTACTGGCTTCGGTATTCGCCATTATTATATTATTGTTCGGTTTTGTAGGACTAACTTTTTTGGGAGTTAGGGAATTCCCAAGCGTCGACCCTGCCATAATCACTGTCAGCACTTCATATCCAGGTGCAAATTCCGATGTAATTGAAACCCAGATAACCGAACCTTTGGAACAAAATATTAACGGAATTCCTGGCATACGCTCGATGACCAGTGTCAGCCGTCAGGGCGGAAGCAATATAACCGTTGAATTTGAATTGTCAGTTGATCTGGAAACCGCTGCAAACGATGTCAGGGATAAAGTATCACAGGCAATGAGGCTTTTACCACGCGACTGCGATCCGCCTACAGTTGCCAAAGCCGATGCTGATGCTAATCCTATCCTTTTCCTAACGGTGGAAAGCAGCAAGAGATCTCTTCTGCAGCTTTCAGAGATTGCTGATCTCACTCTGAAAGAACAGCTTCAGACTATCTCAGGTGTGAGCGCGGTCAGTATCTTCGGTGAAAAAAGATATTCTATGCGGCTTTGGATGGATCCGGTCAGACTGGCAGGTTATGGGCTTACTCCGATGGATGTCAGAAATGCAATATCCCGTGAGAATGTGGAATTGCCATCCGGTTCAATAGAAGGAACCAACACACAACTCACAATCAGAACACTTGGCCTGATGACCACTCCAAAAGAATTTAACGATCTGATCATTAAACAAAAAGGAGACCAGATTGTAAGGTTCAGGGATATTGGCAGAGCAGAACTTGGACCAGAAGATATTCGCGGTATATTAAAAAGAGACGGTGTTCCAATGGTTCAGGTTGCAATGATCCCGCAACCTGGTTCAAATCATATAGATATTGTGGACGAAGTTTACCGCCGTCTGGAATATATAAAGAAAGACCTGCCGGATGATGTAAGGGTAAGGGTCAACTATGACAACACAGAATATATCCGGTCGTCAATCAAGGAGGTCAAGAATACAATTTATATCGCATTTCTCCTTGTCGTAATCATTATCTATTTCTTTCTGCGGAGCTGGAGGGCAACTATCGTCCCGATACTTGTAATCCCAATTTCCCTTGTTGGTTCATTCTTTATAATGTACCTGGCAGGATACACCATAAATGTTCTGACTCTTCTCGCAATTGTACTAGCTATCGGGATAGTTGTGGACGACGCAATTGTCGTGATGGAAAATATTTACGTCAAGATTGAGTCCGGAATGACTCCGCTGGAAGCCGGTCTGAAAGGGTCCAAGGAGATTTACTTTGCTATTATATCAACAACTATCACACTGGTTTCTGTCTTCTTCCCCATAGTTTTCCTACAGGGAATAACCGGGCGACTTTTCCGGGAATTCAGTATCGTGATGGCCGGGGCTGTAACGATTTCAGCCTTTCTTGCTCTTTCCCTTACACCCATGGTGTCGACAAAGTTTCTCAGACATGAGAAGCGTCACAGCTGGTTTTTCAGGAAGACAGAAAAGTTCTTTGATAAATTAAACAGCGCTTACAGGAACGGGCTGTCAACATTCCTAAAGCACCGCAGATGGGCTCTGGTGATTCTTGTAGCTGCAATAGGACTGGTCGTTCTTCTCTGGAAAACAATTCCGGCGGAAATGGCACCGCTTGAGGACCGCTCACAAATAACAATTAATATGTCAGCCCCTGAGGGAGCCACATATGAATATATACTTGCATACTCCGAAGATATTTCCAGTCTTGTTGAGAAAAAAGTATCAGAAAGGACCAGCTATACAGCAATGATACGAGGCGGCAGTTTTGCGATGGTCAGGATAATCCTTGAGAAACCCAATGAAAGGGAGAGAACACAGCAGGAAATTGCCGATCAGCTTGCAATCGATCTGAGGACCAAAACAAAAGCCAGGTCATTTGTCCAGCAGCAGTCAACATTTGGAGGAAGACGAGCTGGCATGCCTATCCAGTATGTGCTTCAGGCAACATCCATTGAAAAGCTCAGAGAAATACTTCCTGCGTTCATGGCAAGGGTGAATGAGAGTGAAATCCTTCAAATGGCTGATGTGAATCTTAAATTTACCAAACCTGAGCTGAGGATACATATTAACCGCGATAAAGCAACAACACTAGGTGTCTCGACCCAAAATATTGGCCAGACTCTTCAACTTGCGTTAAGCGGTCAGAGATTTGGATACTTTTTTATGAATGGCAAGCAGTACCAGATACTTGGTGAGCTGGCCCGTGCGGATCGGAACAAGCCACTGGATCTCAAATCGCTTTATGTCAGGAATGACAAGGGAGAGATGATACAGTTCGATAACCTCGTTACATTATCAGAAGAGACTGCTCCTCCTCAGCTTTACAGATACAACAGATTTGTAGCTGCAACAATTTCTGCGGGCCTTACCAAAGGAAAGACTATAAGCGAAGGGCTTGATGAAATGGACAAGATCTCAAGAGAGGTGCTTGACGATTCATTCAGAACAGCTCTGGCTGGTGATTCAAAAGATTTCCGTGAAAGTTCTTCGAGCCTCATGTTTGCATTTGCTCTTGCAGTGGTGCTGATCTTTCTTGTTCTCTCAGCCCAGTTTGAGAGTTTCAAGGATCCTCTCATTGTAATGATGACAGTGCCAACAGCCCTCATGGGAGCTCTTGTATTCATGTGGTATTTTAACATTACTATGAACATATTCAGCCAGATCGGGTTGATCATGCTCATCGGTCTGGTTTCCAAGAATGGGATCCTCATAGTTGAATTTGCCAATCAGCGCAAGAGCGCCGGGATGTCAAAACTCGAAGCCATTAAATATGCTGCATCTGCCCGTTTACGTCCTATTTTGATGACCAGCTTTGCAACAATATTAGGAATATCACCGCTTGCACTTGGCTTCGGCGAAGGCGCCCAGAGCCGCATTGCAATGGGTACAGCGGTCGTCGGTGGAATGATCTTCGCCACATTCTTTACTCTTTTTATAGTTCCTGCAGTCTATACTTTCATTTCGAGTGAAACAAAGAAGAACAATGATGAAAACACGATTGTTGCCGCTTAGCCTGCTGTTACTGGTAACCTTCAGCCCCGCCTTCACCCAGAAAATTTATGAGGTGAAAGAATGCATCAAGACCGGTCTTGAGAAAAATTATTCACTGCTCATAACCAGGAATAGCGAAGAAATTGCAAAAAACAACCATACTATCGGCAATGCAGGTTATCTTCCTACGCTTGGTCTAACCAGCAGGTACGGCGGTACACTGAATGATGTCAGAACCAACCTCACGGATACAAGCACATTTTCAAATGATGTTTTAAACACGGCAAGCAATGCCCAGCTTACAATGGGATTGACAATTTTTGACGGATTCAGTGTAACAACAAACTACAGGAAACTTGGAGAATTGAAAAAGGTGGGAGAATTGAATACTCAGATGTCAATTGAGAACCTTGTTGCAGATATTGTATCAGGCTATTACAACTATATACAGCAGGTTAAGCTTCTTAATAACCTTGAATATGCCGTTACATTATCAAAGGAAAGACTGAGGATCGATGAGGACAGATATCTGTTAGGGTCAAGTTCCAAGCTTCAGGTCCTGCAGTCAAGGGTTTATCTTAATGCCGACAGTTCCAGGCTTTCCAAACAAGGTGAAGTTGTACGGGCAGCACAGGTAAGGCTGAACGAGCTTATGGCCGTAGAGGATCTGAGCGGCCATTTTGATACAAAGGATACTACCATTGAAGTTGATCATAACCTCCTTTACGAAAAGCTTTTTGAAGAGACAATGGAAAAAAATACCAGTTTGCTAATTGCTTCAAGTAACAAAACTATCTCGGAATATGATTATAAGCTTATAAAATCGAGATCGTATCCTTATCTCACAGCTTCATCAGGGTATAATTATTACTACAACACCTATTCAAGCGGTTCAACAAAGAATCAGCAGACAAATGGTCTTAGCTACGGTTTGACCCTTGGATTCAATATTTTCGATGGTTTAAATCAGAGAAGAAGCATCCGCAATTCTTCAATAGAGGTCATGAACAGGGAATTGAGGTATCAGGAAATTGAACAGGGAGTAAAAGCCGACCTCATTACGATTTACAGTGCCTATAGCAATTATCTGAGACTCATTGAGCTTGAGCAGCAAAATCTAAGCACAGCAACCGAGAACCTTTCCATAGCCATGGAAAGATACAAACTGGGCAGTCTTTCAGGTATCGATCTACGGGAGGTACAGAAGAGCCTGCTGGATGCAAGGGAGAGTCTTCTATCGGTTCAATACCAGACAAAGCTTGCCGAGATCTCGCTTCTTCTTATTTCGGGTAGAATTATGGAATACTATAATTAATTCCTAATCCGGAATTTCTTACATTTGTTCCTCATTTTTTCGTTATGGAAAAGAAAACCGAACTGATAACCAACAGTGACGGAAGCATATTTCATTTGAATCTGCTTCCCGAAGATATATCGGACAAGATCATTATTGTAGGTGATCCCGGCCGTGTAGATATGCTTTCTTCACTTCTGACAGATATACGGGTAAGAAAGGAGAACCGTGAGTTCAGGACTGTCACAGGCAGTTTTGATGGAAGGGAGCTGACAGTAATATCATCAGGGATAGGCACGGATAATATCGATATTCTTGTAAACGAACTTGATGCACTGGTTAATATAGATCTGAAGACAGGCATTGCAAAGGCCGAACCTGTTTCACTTACATTTGTCAGGATTGGAACATCAGGAGGCCTCAGGGACGAAATACCTGCAGGTTCAACAGTACTAACTGAAACAGCTATCGGCTTTGACGGTCTTCTTCATTTTTATGAAGGTTACGACTGGCTTCTCGACACGGCCCTTTCGGATGTGCTGGTGCAGTATCTTGAATGGCCAGACACCCTCTCCTATCCATATGCTGTCAATGCCAGCAAAGAGCTTGTGGATATTTTCAAAAATGAAAAATTTGTAAGGGGAATAACAATTTCGGCACCAGGCTTCTATGCTCCACAGGGAAGAACGCTCAGGCTGAATACCTTTGATGGAGAAATAAACAAGAAGCTTTCCGAGTTTTCATTCAGGGGAAGGGTCATTGCGAATTATGAGATGGAAAGCTCTGCGATTTATGGACTTTCAGGTTTGCTCGGACACAAAGCTCTGACATTATGCATAGTGATCGGAAACAGGGTTTCCGGCGACTTTATCAATGATTATAAACCGATTATCAAAGATCTTGCACTCAAAGTGATGCAGGTCCTCTGAATATTTGTTTGCATTAAAGTCTATTCTTTCTAAATTTGTTTTGAAATAAATCATAAAAGAATGTCCAAAGCCACTGATGATGAAATTGATCTCCTGGAGCTATTCAGGAGAATGGGAAGAACTATTTCAAAATGGTTAAAAGCGATCGGAAACGGTTTCCTCATATCGCTGTTTTTTCTTGTAAGGAACATTGTACCATTGATTGTCAGCTTGCTTATCGGAGTTGGCGTATCATATATCATAAAATGGAGCAGCAAACCACTTTATAAATCGGAAATTACTCTAAGGAGCAATGCAGTATCCAGTTCTGAAATGATATCATATTTTAATAAGCTCAGTCTTTTACTTATAGAAGAAAATTATGATGCGGTTTCCACATTAATGGTCATTCCCAGGGATAAAGCTATTAACTTAAAGGATTTGAAGACTTTCTGGATGATAGACCAGAATAATGATAAGATTCCGGATTATATTGATTATAAGCAAAGGTCTACTGCCTATGATACGATAAATACCAGGGTTGAAGACATGTTTACCATAAAAGTAAGTGTCGCTGATCCATCAGATCTGCGGCTGATTAGAGATGGCATTCAGACATATGTAAACAAAGATGAAATATTCAAGCTTCAGAACGATTTCCGGTTAAAAAAAGCGGATGAGCTTCTTGAAAGGCTGAATTATGATATAAAACAACTGGATAGTCTTCAGAAGATCAAATATTATGAAGAAACAAAGAATCTCAGACCTAAAGAGGGCGGACAGATTGTGTTTCTTCAGGAACAGAAAACACAGCTTGTATACGAGGATATATATAACCTCTACTCGCGGAAACAAATCCTTGACAAGGAAAAAGATGTTTATCCTGACATAATTACTGTCATCAGTGACTTTTTCCAGCCTGCAAAGAGGTTCAATGGAGGATTCTATTATGGCAAGGTCATTATTCCTGTTATATTTGGATTGATGCTCATATACCTTATCATGTTCAGGAACAGGAAGAAATTGAAGGAGCTGTACAGGAGATACTAAAGAAAAAGGCGTCCCTTAAAGACGCCTTTTGTAGTTTACATGATCAGATAATTTCTTAATGGATATTATTTCTCTTCAAATAAGTGTAAAGGGACAATGACATTGCAATACATAATCCTGCAATTGCTGACATTAATATTACATTCCCAAAAGATCTGAAAAGAAATGTCAGTATTATTACTATAACATTTATTGTCAGCAGTACTGCTGTCGTTTTGAGATGAGAGTTTGATATTCTCAGCAATTTGTGATGAATATGGTTATTATCTGCCTTAAAAATCGGTTTCTTGTTCAATAGCCTTATGAAGATAATTCTGAAGATATCAAATACCGGTAAAACAAGTATTGCCAGTGTTATCGACGGCGCGACATCTATTCTCGAACCTGGAGGGTTCATGGCGTTCTTCTCCAGAAAATTAATGGCAAAAAATGCAAGGAGAAAGCCTATCAGCATTGAACCAGTGTCTCCAAGAAATATTTTCTTTTCCCGTCCGAAGACATTAAAGTAAAAGAAAGCTATCAGGGAACCCGTCAGAGATGCGCACATTACTGAGACAGAAAGATAGTCATTAAGATAAAACCATAAGCCAAAGATCAGTGAGGCCAATATCCCTACCCCGGAAGCAAGGCCATCTATCCCGTCTATCAGATTCATGCTGTTTATCAAGGTAACGACAACCAGGATTGTAAGAATAATGCTAATTCCTGCTGGAAGGGTTTCAAGGCCAAAAATCCCATAGCAATGCCAGATTCTTATATGGCCGGGGATCACCAGGATCGAGGCTGCCAGAAACTGGCCAATAATTTTCTTGAATGGGGTGAGAGAAATAATATCATCCTTGATGCCGATAAAAAAAAGTATCAGCATTCCAGCTATGACGTAATTCAACTGATCAGAACTATCGACGCCGGTAAATATCACCGATGAAAGTATTACTCCTGCGAATATCATTGCTCCTCCAAGCCGTGGGGTTGGTTTTGCGTGGGAAGTCCGTTCTCCAGGGAGATCGTAAAGTTTCTTGATCATTGCTAAATCCAGAACCTTGGGAATCCCGATCAAAGTAATAGTAAAAGCACATATGAAGCCAGCAAGAATAAAAAACCAGTCTGGATTATTTAAAGACATTGAAAGGAAACTAATAATTTATTAAGTTACAAATTAACTAAAGATTATCCAATTACGATGATCCCGGATCACCCTGATCTATTGACACAAAGTTCATCCAGAATGCTATGAACAGGACTCCGGCAATTCTAACTAGAAGGGATTCAAACAACATATTAATAAAAATGATTGACACTATCAGAAACAACAATTCCCTTCTTTTCTTTATTGATTCCAGTAATGGGACAAGCAATATTAAGAGAAGACTTACCATCCCCATAATACCGGTCTGTGTTGCAGTTTCAAGAAACTGATTGTGAGCATTGGATCTTAGCTTCACATCTTCCTCAAACCCGTTTTCTTCATGCTGCCTGATAAGCTCATTCAATCCGTCACCCACACCATACCCAAAGATCGGAGCTTTGCTGACAACTTCGACGGCACTTGTCCATTGAGGGATCCTTTTATCACTGGCAGGATCCTCCTTCAGAGCTATTACAGTCTCTCCTATCCTTGTGAACCTGAATAATCCGGCTATCAACAGTAAAACGATAGCAAGGGTAATGGAGATTGTGATCCAAAATGGAAATCTTCTAAGGAATTTCAACATGTAAAAGATTATGACGATTAGCATCGTCAGCAAGGCTGCACGTGAACCAAGGGCGAAGACGAACAGAAAGAAAACAACTAGCGGTACAGCTGAAAACAGAACCGGACGGGTATCTTTTAAGTTGGTAATCCTCCAAAGTATCAAAGCTATAGCCCACACAAGATACATTGAGATATAGCTCTTCTGAAGAATGGGAGAAAGATGAAGGTAACTGGATGTGCCGGTAATTGTATCTGTTTTAATATAGCTTGCAATGTCCGCGATATCCCATCTAAAGAAAAGCACTATTAGCGAAACCAGAATGTAAATAAGAAGTCCGGCAATATATGAGTCAATAAGATAATTTACCTTTTGCCCGCTAATGGTTTTTTTCAGGACCAGCAGCAGAAATGGCATTATTATCAGTGAGATCATCGTTTCGAGTGACTTTCTGCCGTAATTAAGATCCTTCGTATAGGCAAGTGATAAAACAGTAATACTTAAGAAGATCAGGTAATAGATACTTAAGTTGAGGACCTCCTTGAATTTAATTTTATTGTTGATGGCAATTACAATCGAAAGGATTGTCCATGGAATAATCAGGTAGGTAATATACCGGTTATTAAATGGCAAAATCAGACAGAAAGCAAATACCAACCAATAATTCATACTTTCCAGAGTGCTCTCTTTGAAGAAATTTATCCCGGAAACTTTCTGCATTAATTCATTAATTATTATTAACCGGCATTAACAAACAAGCCCTGATTTGGTCCAGGTATATCCTGTTTACGATGTCTGAATTAAAATTTTCAATCACAATACGCCGGCCGTTTTGTCCAAGTTGTAATATCTCTGAATCTGAAGTATTTAAGGATCTCATGATGGTGTATTTCAAACTCCTTGCATCCCCTGGTTTACATAGGAATCCGTTTACCCCATCCTTAACAAGGTCGCTGCAACCGGGCACATCAGATGTAATTAATGCTTTTCCGCAGCTTGCAGCTTCCAGCAATACTCTTGACAAGCCTTCCCTGTAGCTTGGCAAAACAATTATGTCTGCCTTCTCAAAGAACTCAACGATATTATCCGTTTTACCCAAATAACTTATTAGATTAAGATCTTCCCACATCCTGATCTCCTTCATTGAGATACCTGAAATATTGGATTCATCAACAATCCCGCCAAGCAGGAAAATGGCATTCTCCGAAAGATCATTTTTCAATTCACTGATTGCTTCAATATATTCATATACTCCCTTGTCTTTAAGTATCCTTCCAGCAAAAAGATATTTTCTCGGCCTATTTATTCGACCAGCAGGCAGTTTATATTTTTCAACATCAATACCGGATCCCGGCACATATCCTGATTGATCTCTCTTTATTATTTTTCTATCGATGAAATACTCACCGTCAGGCTTATTTTGAAACAGGACTTTGCAAGATGATTTCAGGGAAATTGAATAGAATCTCCTTATAAGTTTTGTTTTAATATTTTCATGTATCAGACCAGAACCCAAACCGCTTATGGTATTTATGCAAGGTATTTTTAATAATCTGCAAGCTATTGATCCATAGATATTTAGTTTAATAGTGAATAGCAGTACTATATCAGGCGACAATCTGCGAAGTGTTTTCATTATCCTTATGAAGAAGATCCCATCCCGGAATGGATTAAACCTTGATCTATGCACAGGCAGAATTATCGGTTTGATATCCAAATCAGCCAGTCCTGACTGTGAGGAGCCAAAGAAATCTGTGTCGGAGACTATAACAAAAATCTCATATCCTGATTTTTTAAGATACACTATCAGGTCCTTCCGAAAATTTATTATCGACCAGAACGTATTTGAGCAAAAGACTATTTTTCCAGGCATGCTTTGATTTTGTATTGTCGATATTTACCGGGGATGCCAGACAT
>Ga0209450_10001682_pt1 | contig 11072 bp, 8 predicted proteins | sample FrelakmetLWP11LW_FD_187149 | JGI IMG/M metagenome (GOLD analysis project Ga0209450, IMG submission 187149) | Freshwater lake sediment microbial communities from the University of Notre Dame, USA, for methane emissions studies - LWP11 LW (SPAdes)... | ecosystem: Environmental > Aquatic >... | reverse complement strand
GAGCCGTTGCAGGAGCTCGTGCGCGCGAACGGCTGGCCGCTCCTCGTCGTCGACGGCGTCGAGGCCGACGACGTGATCGGCACGCTCGCCAAGGCGGCGAAGCGGGCAGGCATCGACACGCTGATCTCGACCTCCGACAAGGACCTCGCACAGCTGGTCGAGCCCGGCGTCACGTGCGTCAACACGATGAGCAACGAGACGCTCGACACAGAGGGCGTCGTCGCGAAGTTCGGCGTGCGTCCCGACCAGGTGCTCGATCTCCTCGCGCTCACCGGCGACGCGGTGGACAACGTGCCCGGCGTGCCGAAGGTCGGCCCGAAGACGGCCGCGAAGTGGCTCGCCCAGTACGGCTCGCTCGACAACATCGTCGCGCAAGCCGCGGACATCGGTGGTGTGGTCGGCGAGAACCTGCGCGCTTCGCTCGACTGGCTGCCGAAGGGGCGGCAGCTCCTCACGGTGAAGACCGACTGCGAGCTGCCGGTGGGCCCTCGCGATCTCGCGATCTCGGCCGTGGACAGGGCGAAGCTCGCGGAGCTCTACGGGCGTTTCGAGTTCAAGAGCTGGTTGCGCGACCTCGCCCCCGGCGCCGAGCCAGCCGCGTCCGCAGCCGACTCGATCGCCGCGAAGGCCGCGCGCGACGACACCGGCCGCCGCTTCGATCAGCCGGCGCATGCCGGTGGCGAGGGCAAGCCCGCCGACCTGGCCTACGAGGCCGTGCTGACGCAGGAGGCGCTCGAGCGCTGGATCGCCGACCTCGACGCCGCGGCGCTCGCCTGCTTCGACACCGAGACCACGAGCCTCGACCCGATGGGCAACGAGATCGTCGGCCTGTCCTTCTGCGTCGAGCCCGGCCGGGCGTGCTACGTGCCGCTCGCGCACCGTTACGCGGGCGCGCCGGACCAGCTCGACCGCGCCGCGGTGCTCGCGCGACTCGCGCCGTGGTTCGCCAGCGCGCGGCACGCCAAGGTCGGGCAGAACGTCAAGTTCGACCAGCACGCGCTCGCCAACCACGGCGTCGCGCTCGCCGGCGTCGCGCACGACACGCTGCTCGAGTCCTACGTGCTCGAGTCGCACAAGCCCCACGACATGGACAGCCTCGCGTGGCGGCACCTCGACTGGAAGACGATCGCCTACGCCGAGGTGTGCGGCAAGGGGGCGTCGCAGATCGGCTTCGACCAGGTCAGCGTCGAGCACGCCACCGGGTACTCCGCCGAGGACGCCGACGTCACGCTGCGCCTGCACCGGCACCTGCACGCGCAGCTTGCCGCGGACGCGAAGCTCGAGCGCCTCTACCGCGAGATCGAGATGCCGGTGCGCGAGGTGCTGTTCCGCATGGAGCGTCACGGGGTACTGGTCGACGCGGCGGTGCTCGCGCGCCAGGGCAGCGAGCTCGCCGGCCGGATCCTGGCGCTCGAGCACCAGGCGCACGCGCTCGCCGGGCAGCCGTTCAACCTGGGCTCGCCCAAGCAGCTGGGCGAGATCCTGTTCACGCGCATGAAGCTGCCGGTGACGAAGAAGACCGCCACGGGGCAGCCGTCGACCGACGAGGAAGTCCTGCAGGAGCTCGCGGCGGACTACCCGCTGCCGAAGGTGCTGCTCGAGCACCGCGCGCTCGCGAAGCTGAAGAGCACGTATACCGACAAGCTGCCGCAGATGGTCGACCGGCGCACCGGCCGCGTGCACACGACGTTCGCTCAGGCGACCGCCGTCACCGGGCGGCTGGCGTCGAACGACCCGAACCTGCAGAACATCCCGGTACGCACGGCGGAAGGACGCCGCATCCGCGAGGCGTTCGTCGCGCCCGCGGGCCACGTGATCGTGTCCGCCGACTACTCGCAGATCGAGCTGCGCATCATGGCGCACCTCTCCGGCGACCCCGCGCTGACGCGCGCCTTCCACGAGGGCGCCGACATCCACCGCGCGACCGCCGCCGAGATCTTCGGCGTGCCCGCCGCCGAGGTGACGTCCGATCAGCGGCGCTACATCAAGGCGGTCAACTTCGGCCTGATCTACGGCATGGGGGCGTTCGGCCTCGCGCAGCAACTCGGCATCGAGCGGGGTGCCGCGCAGCAGTTCATCGACAAGTACTTCGCGCGCTACCCGGGGGTGGCCGACTACATGCAGCGCACCCGCGAGCTCGCGCGCGAGCAGGGTTACGTCGAGACGGTGTTCGGGCGCAGGCTGTGGCTGCCCGATATCAAGGCGGCGGGCGGGCCGCGCCGCGCCGGTGCCGAACGCGCGGCGATCAATGCGCCGATGCAGGGCACGGCGGCGGACCTGGTGAAGCTCGCGATGATCGCCGTCGACCAGTGGATCACGGGGGCCCGGCTCGCGACGCGTCTCGTGCTGCAGGTCCACGACGAGCTGGTGCTCGAAGTACCCGAGGCAGAGCTCGCGCGCGTCAAGGCCGAGTTGCCCGAGCGCATGACCGGGGTGGCGCGCCTCTCCGTGCCGCTGGTGGTCGACGTCGGTGCCGGGCCCAACTGGGAGCGGGCGCACTGAAAGTAGGGTCAGACTCGACTTTTCGCCACGCGACCATCGGGCAGGCCCCTGAGAAAGTAGGGTCAGACTCGACTTTTCGCCACGCGACCATCGGGCGGGCCCCAGCGAAAAGTCGAGTCTGACCCTACTTTCCTAAAAGTCGAGTCTGACCCTACTTTCCTACTTTCCAGGGTTGAGCGCCGGACGCACCGAAGCCATGGACGCCATCCTCGAGGAGCTGCTTCGCCACGGTGTGGCGCTGGTCGGGCTTAACGTGCTGCTGCAGCAGCTCGGCCTGCCCATCCCGTCGGTGCCGACGATGATGATCGCCGGCGCGCTCGCGGTCGACGGCCGCATCTCGGGCGCGGGCGCGTTCGCGGTCGCGGTCGCCGCGTCGGTGATGGCCGACCTGCTGTGGTTCGCCGGCGGACGGCACTTCGGCTACCGGGTGCTGAAGCTGCTGTGCCGGATGTCGCTATCGCCGGACGCCTGTGTACGGCAGACCGAGGGGATCTTCGAGCGCTGGGGCTTCTACTCGCTCGTCGTGTCGAAATTCGTGCCCGGTTTCTCGACGGTCGCGCCGCCGATGGCGGGCGCGCTGCGGATGCGGCTGCCCCAGTTCCTGCTGGCGACCGTGGCAAGCGCGGCGCTGTGGGTGGGCGCGGCGATGGGCGCTGGCGCGCTGTTCCGTCGCGAGATCGAATGGCTGCTCGGCTGGATGTCGCGGCACGCGCCGCTCGCGGGCCTCGCCCTCGGCGTGCTGCTCGCGAGCTACGTCGCCTACAAGGCCTGGCAGCGGTGGAAGCTCGCACGCCACATCGAGGGCGCGATGATCGGCACGGCCGAACTCGCGGCGCGCCTCGCGGGCCATGAACCGCCGCTCGTCGTCGACGTCGGGTCGCGGCTCGCGCACCAGTCGCGCCCGCACATCCCGGGAGCGGTGCTGCTGGACCTCGATGCGATCGGCGGCCAGTCTGACGCACTCGCCCCGGATCGCAGCATCGTGTTCTATTGCGCGTGCCCCAACGAGGTGTCGGCGAAGCGCGCGACGCAGATCCTGCTTGCCCGAGGCCATCGCGACGTGCGTGCGCTCGCCGGCGGTCTCGACGGGTGGATGGCGGCCGGCCATCCCGTGGAGGAAGGCGTCGAGGTGAGCTTCGTCGCGCCGGGCGGTCGTCGCGCGGCCTGACTCGGCCGCGCAGGCGGGGTTGCGCGCCACGCCGCCGTCGGCCGGGGCGGCGTGCTCCTTCAGGACTCGTGCCGGTCCATCCTGGTCGCGCGCGTTCCGGCAACCACGGGCGTCGCGCGCACGAACCAGGTCTCCTGGCTGGTCTCGCGCGTCGCCGTGAAGCCGTGCACGTCGAGGAGCCGCGCGACCGCCTCGGCGTAACGGCTCGAGCGGCGCACACGCACGAAGCGCGTTGCACGGCCCGTGGGTGTCTCGAACAGGGCTTTCAGCATCGCCTTGCCATGGCCCTTGCCGCGCAGCGCGCCCTCGAGCCCGGCAAGCCAGAGTTCGAAGCCGCCCCCGCGTACCGCGCGGAACAGACCGAAGCCGACCGGCGGCGCGGCACCGATGTTCTCGTCGGCCCAGTAGACGTAGCCTGGCACGGCGACCGTGCTCATCTCGTGCGTCTCGCGGTCCTGCACGACGAAGTAGCCGGACTTGAGCGCCTGCTTCAGCTCGGTGAAGAAGCGCTCGGACTCGGCGGAGTCCCAGGCGAGCTCCGGCTGGAAGCTGCCATCGCGCGCGCCGTCGCGGATCAGCGAGCGGAGCATCGCGAGGTGGCCGATGTGGGCGGGACGGAGCATGGGTCGCGGCGGCAAGCAAGGTACCTACGGAACATTAGAACGCGCGCAGCGCCGGTGCGGGTGGACGACGTGCGGAGCGGGGCACGCCGGGCGACGGGCGGCGCGGCTTTCTGACGCCGACCCATCGGCGGTCGGGCGCCGGCGCCCCCGACGCCGACGGTGGGTTGAAATCTGGCGCGGACGCCGCTATCATTAGCACTCGTATCGGGCGAGTGCTAACAATGCGGTCGATCCGCCCGGTCGGCCCGAGGCTTCACCGCGCAGCGCACGCTGACGCGCCTCTGGGCCCTAACCAACTGATTCAAAAGCTCAATCAACAGGAGTGAGTGCTAACATGAAGCTTCGTCCCTTGCATGACCGGATCATCGTCAAGCGGCTGGAAGAAGAACGGAAATCCGCCGGCGGCATCGTGATTCCGGATACGGCTGCCGAAAAGCCCTCGATGGGCGAAGTAATCGCCGCAGGCCCGGGCAAGACCGACGACAACGGCAAGCTGGTTCCGATGGGCGTCAAGGTCGGCGACAAGATCCTCTTCGGCAAGTACTCGGGCCAGGAATTCAAGATGGAAGGCGCCGACCTGCTGCACATGCGCGAAGACGACGTGATCGGCGTCATCGCCTGATCGCCGCAGCCGAATCCGACATTCCACGCATCAGGAGACACTAAACATGGCAGCCAAAGACGTCCGCTTCGGCGAAAACGTCCGCAACAAGATGGTGAACGGCGTGAACATCCTGTCGAACGCCGTCAAGATCACGCTCGGCCCCAAGGGCCGCAACGTGGTCCTCGAGCGCAGCTTCGGCGCGCCGACCATCACCAAGGACGGCGTGTCCGTCGCGAAGGAAATCGAACTCAAGGACAGGTTCGAGAACATGGGCGCGCAGATGGTGAAGGAAGTCGCGTCCAAGACCTCGGACGTGGCCGGCGACGGCACCACCACCGCCACCGTGCTTGCGCAGTCGATCATCGCCGAAGGCATGAAGTTCGTCGCCGCCGGCATGAACCCGATGGACCTGAAGCGCGGCATCGACAAGGCGGTCATCTCCGTCGTCGAGGAGCTGAAGAAGATCAGCAAGCCGTGCTCGACCTCGAAGGAAATCGCGCAGGTCGGCGCGATCTCGGCCAACGCTGACGAGTCGATCGGCAGGACGATCGCCGAGGCGATGGACAAGGTCGGCAAGGAAGGCGTGATCACCGTCGAGGACGGCAAGGGCCTCGAGAACGAGCTCGACCTGGTCGAGGGCATGCAGTTCGACCGCGGCTACATCTCGCCGTACTTCATCAACAACCCCGACAAGCAGGTCGCGGTCCTCGAAGACCCGTACATCCTGCTGCACGACAAGAAGATCTCGAACATCCGCGACCTGCTGCCGCTGCTCGAACAGGTCGCCAAGTCCGGCAAGCCGCTGGTCATCGTCGCCGAGGACGTCGACGGCGAGGCGCTCGCGACGCTGGTGGTCAACAACATCCGCGGCATCCTGAAGACCGTGGCCGTCAAGGCGCCGGGCTTCGGCGATCGCCGCAAGGCGATGCTCGAGGACATCGCGATCCTGAGCGGCGGCACGGTCATCGCCGAGGAGCTCGGGCTCAAGCTCGAGAACGCGACGCTGAAGGACCTCGGCCGCGCCAAGCGCATCGAGGCCGCCAAGGAAGACACGACGATCATCGACGGCCACGGCGAGAAGGCGGCGATCGAGGCGCGCGTCAAGACGATCCGCAGGCAGATCGAGGAAGCGACCTCCGATTACGACAAGGAGAAGCTGCAGGAGCGCGTGGCCAAGCTCGCCGGCGGCGTGGCGGTGATCAAGGTCGGCGCCGCCACCGAAGTCGAGATGAAGGAGAAGAAGGCCCGCGTCGAGGACGCGCTGCACGCGACCCGTGCGGCCGTCGAGGAAGGCATCGTCGCCGGCGGCGGCGTGGCCTACCTGCGCGCCCGCGCCAACATCAAGGGCCTGAAGGGCGACAACCCCGACCAGGACGCCGGCATCAAGATCGTGCTGCGCGCGATCGAGGAGCCGCTGCGCCAGATCGTGCAGAACGCCGGCGACGAGCCGTCGGTCGTGGTCAACAAGGTCGTCGAGGGCAAGGGCAACTTCGGCTTCAACGCGGCCACCGGCCAGTACGGCGACATGGTCGAGATGGGCGTGCTCGATCCGACCAAGGTGACGCGTTTCGCGCTGCAGAATGCCGCGTCGGTCGCCTCGCTGATGCTCACCACCGAGGCGATGGTGGCCGAGTCGCCGAAGGACGAGAAGCCGATGGGCGGCGGCGGCGGCATGGGCGGCATGGGCGGCATGGGCGACATGGACATGTAGTCCAGGTATCAGCGATCGGAGGTCGGGGATCAGCAATGCCCCGACCCGAGACGCCTGCGGAGTTGACGAAGCCCGGCCTCGCGCCGGGCTTCGTGCATTCCGGACCGCTGCGTGCTATGCGGTCGAGCGCGCGACGCCGCGCAGCGTCAGCTGCCGCGCCCGGTGGCAGCGCACGAAGTGGTTGGGCGAGACTTCCTCCTGCGGCGGCGACTCCTGCGAGCAGACCGGCGTCGCGTACTTGCACCGTGGATGGAAGTGGCAGCCCGAAGGCGTGTTCGCCGGGTCGGCCACCTCGCCCTGGAGGACGATCCGTTCCGAGCGCAGGCGCGGGTCCGGAATGGGCACCGCGGACATCAGGGCCTCGGTGTAAGGATGCTTGGGGGCGGCGAACAGCTCCTCGGTCGGCGCCGTCTCCACGATCCGGCCGACGTACATCACGGCGACACGCTCGCTGATGTGCTTGACGACGGAGAGGTCGTGGGCGACGAAGAGCACGGTGAGCCCGAGCTGTTCCTGGAGCTCGAGGAGCAGGTTCAGGATCTGCGCCTGCACCGAGACGTCGAGCGCGGAGACCGGCTCGTCCGCGACGATCAGGCGGGGATTGAGGGCGAGCGCCCGGGCGATGCCGATGCGCTGGCGCTGACCGCCCGAGAACGCGTGGGGATAGCGACGCATGTACTCGGGGCGCAGGCCCACGAGGCGGAGCAGCTCGACGACCCGGTCCGTGCGTTCCCGGGGATCGCCCACGCCGTGCACCAGCAGCGGCTCACCGACGATGTCGAGGAGCGTCATCCGCGGGTTCAGCGACGAGAACGGATCCTGGAAGATCATCTGCATCTGGCGCCGCAGCAGGCGCAGCTCGCTCCTCGGGATCGTCGCCACGTCGACGACCTTGCCGCCCTCGGTGAGCAGGATCTGGCCGGCCGTCGGCGCGATCGCCCTCAGGATGCAGCGGGACGTCGTGGTCTTGCCGCAGCCGCTTTCGCCGACCAGCGACAGCGTCTCTCCCTCGTTGAGGAAGAACGTGACGTCGTCCACGGCCTTCACCTGGCCGACGATCCTCTGCAGCAGCCCCCTGCGAATGGGGAAGTACTTCTTGAGCCCCTTCACGTCGAGGAGCACGGGCTTGCCGGAGCCGGCGTCGCCGTTCGTCATGCGCGTGCGTTCCCGGTCATTGGTAGAGGAAGCAACTCACCTTGCGTCCTGCCCCGACGTCCATCAGCTGCGGGTCGTCCTTGTCGCAACGGCCGGGCTGGAACGCGGTGCACCGGGGATGGAACGGGCAGCCGGGCGGACGATTGAACGGGTGGGGAATCGAGCCGGTGATCGTCGGCAGCTTCACCCGTGGCGCCGAGTCGATGCTCGGGATCGACTGCAGCAGCGCCTTGGTGTACGGATGCTTCGCATCGTGGAAGATCGCGTCGACGGGACCTTCCTCGACCACGCGCCCGAGATACATGACGACCACGTCGTCGGCCATCTCCGCGACCACGCCGAGGTTGTGCGTGATGAGCATGATGGCCATCTGGCGCTCCTGCTGGATCTTGCGCAGGAGATCCAGGATCTGCGCCTGGGTCGTGACGTCCAGGGCGGTCGTCGGCTCGTCGGCGATGAGCATGCGCGGGCTGCAGGACAGGGCCACCGCGATCATCGCGCGCTGGCGCAGGCCGCCGGAGAGCTCGAACGAGTACTCGTCGATGCGCCGCTCGGGCTTGGGAATGCCGACGCTGCGCAGCGCCTCGATGCCGCGCTGCCGCGCTTCGTGCTTGCTCACCGCGGCGTGGAGCCGGACCGCTTCGATGATCTGCGCGCCGACCGTGTGCACGGGACTGAACGAGGTCATCGGCTCCTGGAAGATCAGCCCGATCTCGCCGCCGCGGATGGCGCGCATCTCCCGGCTGTCGCGCTTCAGCTGGACGAGGTCGGTCACGCTGCCGTCGGGCCGCGTGAGCAGGATCTCGCCGGCCTCGATGCGCCCGGGATCGTCGACGATCCGCAGGATCGACTGCGCCGTGACGCTCTTGCCGCAGCCGCTCTCGCCGACGATGCCGAGCGTCTTGCCCTCGTCAAGCTCGAACGACGCCCCGTCGACGGCCTTGGTCGTCCCCTCGTCCTGGAAGAAGCTGGTGCGCAGGTTCCTGACCGAAAGCAGCGGCTTCGTGTCGTTCGGCATGACGCGCGGCCTACAGGTACGGGTCCGCGGCGTCGCGGATGCCGTCGCCCATGAAGTTGAAGGCCAGCACCGCGACGATCACGGCGAGCGAGGGGATCAGCAGCCACGGCGAGATGACCAGTGCCTGGATGTTCTGTGCATCCTGCAGCAGCACGCCCCAGCTGATCGCCGGCGGACGCAGACCCAGGCCGAGGAAGGAGAGCGAGGTCTCGCTGATGATGATCGCGGGAATCGCGAGCGTCGTCGCCGCGATGATGTGGCTGACGAACGACGGCACCATGTGGCGGAAGATGATCCGGGACTTGCTGCAGCCCACCAGCTCGGCCGCCATCACGAAGTCCTCCTCCTTGAGCGAGATGAAGCGTCCGCGGACGACGCGAGCGAGCTCCGTCCAGCCGATCAGCGAGATGATGATCGTGATCGCGAAGTAGACCTGGACGACGCTCCAGTCGGAGGGCAGCGAGGCGGCGAGCCCCATCCACAGCGGGATCGTCGGGATCGAGCGCAGGATCTCGATGATCCGCTGGATCACCGAGTCGATCACGCCTCCGTAGTAGCCCGAGATGCCGCCGAGCACGACGCCGAGCACGAGCGAGAGCGCCACGCTGACGAGGCCGATGGTCATCGACGTGCGCGTCGCGTACATCAGTCGCGACCACAGATCGCGACCCTGCATGTCGGTGCCCAGCAGGAACAGCGTCTCGCTCGCCTTGGCCCCCTCGACGGCGAACAGATGCCGGTCCATCGGGATGAAGCCGAGGAACTGGTAGGGCTCGCCCCGGCCGAAGAGCGTGACGGGCACCTTCTGGCTGGTGTCGGGGACGTAGACCCGCTTGAACGTCGTCGGGTCGCGGGCTCCCTTCAGCGCGAACACGTGGGGGCTGAAGCGGCCCTCGTCGAACCAGTGGATCGCCTGGGGCGCGATCAGCGACCGCTGGGCATCCGAGTCCTGGGGATCGACGTAGGCGAAGAAGTCGGCGAACAGCGACACCACGTAGAACGCGACGAGCACGAGCGTGCCGCCGACCGCGAGCTTGTGCTTGCGGAAACGCCACCACATCAACTGCCACTGCGTGGCGACGGCGATCCGCTGCTCGGCCTGGCCGCCGGCTTCCGGCGCGGCCACGTCCGGCACAATGGCTCGTTCGGCCATCACTGCCGCCCCAGGCGGATGCGCGGGTCGACCCACATCAGCAGCAGGTCGGAGATGAACGTACCGATCACCGTCAGCACCCCGAGCAGCAGCACGATCGTCCCGGCGAGGAACATGTCCTGCGCGATCAGCGCCTTGAGGAGCAGCGGCCCGACCGTTGGCAGGCTCAGCACCAGCGAGACGATGATGCTGCCGGAGATCACGTAGGGAAGGAGGTAGCCGATCGTGCTCACGAACGGGTTGAGCGCCACGCGGACCGGGTAGCGCATGATGACGCGATACTCGGGCAGGCCGCGCGCCCGCGCCGTTGTCACGTAGGGCTTGCGCAGCTCGTCGAGCAGGTTCGACCGCATGATCCGGATCAGCTGCGCCGTGCCGGAGACTCCGAGCACGATCGCCGGGATCGGCAGGTGCTTGGTGAGGTCCCAGACCTTGGCCCAGCTCCACTCGGCCTCGATGTAGTCGGGGGAGAAGAGCCCGCCGACGTTCGCGCCGAACCACGCGAAGCCGACGTACATGACGATCAGCGCGAGCAGGAACCCGGGAACGGCGAGCCCGACGAATCCGACGAACGTGAACACGTAATCGAGGAACGAGTAGCGGTACACGGCCGAGTAGATGCCGATCGGCAGCGCGACCGCCCACGTGAAGATGATCGCGGCGACGGAAATGACGACGGTGAGCGAGAGCCGGTCGCCGATGACGTCGGTCACCGGCCGTCCCCACTCCATCGCCATGCCGAAGTTGCCCTGCATCATCAGCGCCATCCACTTCATGTACTGCACGGTGATGGGCTGGTCGAGGCCGAGCTGCTCGCGCAATGCGGCCGCCTCGCCCTCGGACACCGCGCTTCCCGACGCCGACATCGACGAGATGTACGACGTGACGTAGTCGCCCGGCGGCAGGTGGATGATGATGAACGACAGGACCGAGATGGCCAGCACCGTCAGCACGGCCAGCATCAGGCGGCGAACGACGTAGCTGAGCATGGCGATTTCCCCGTGGGCAGTCCTGTCCTCTCCGACCCCGCGAAGGGCCGGTGGAGCGCGGCCGCCCGCCTGCGGCGGGCGGCCGTCATGCCGTTACTTGAAGTAGAACGTGATCGGCTGCGACGAGTACGGCGTGCGCACGTGCTGGG
>Ga0209450_10001681_pt1 | contig 11072 bp, 8 predicted proteins | sample FrelakmetLWP11LW_FD_187149 | JGI IMG/M metagenome (GOLD analysis project Ga0209450, IMG submission 187149) | Freshwater lake sediment microbial communities from the University of Notre Dame, USA, for methane emissions studies - LWP11 LW (SPAdes)... | ecosystem: Environmental > Aquatic >... | reverse complement strand
TGTTGTAAAGACAAGGAGATTCTTCCCTTCAGGCTTCCTTACCTGGTTATCGACACGTTGTCCTTGCGGGTTGATAAGCTCGAACTGAACAGGATGATCAGCAGGCAGATCACTTTTCATGTCCTTGATAAAAAGCGACAGGAATATTGAATCTCCGGGACGCCAGACATCCCTTTCTCCATAAATAAAAGCCTTAATACCGTTTTCAGGCTTATTGCCAGAAACATCAAATGAGCTCAGTGACAAGGAATTGCCATCGTTAAGCTTTAAATAGTTGCGGTCCTTGTCTTTTCTGGCAATTATCAGAAAAGGCTTCCTTGCACAGGATATCGTAACGTCACCGTCCTGGTTTGTATTTCCGGAAGCGACGGCCTGCATCTGGTAATCATAAACATCAATTGCAGCCTCGGTTATGGGAAGAGCTGTAAGCAGGTCGCTCACCATCACATGCAGGTTGTTGTCGACTCCCATTTTTGCAATAAGTCCCAGATTTGAGGCCAGCATATTCCTTGAGACGCCTCTGTCAGGATTATAATATGCTCCCTTGCAAGGATCATTGCGGTCTTCCCAATCATAATCCATTTCATAATATGCCTCGTTTTCACTGTCTTCGTAGTAAACATCAGGGTCGTCCCACTTTTCGCTGCTCTCCTCTTCTGCCTGCTGAAGAAGCTCCTCATACCTGAGATCTTTCTCAGTAATCGGACAGTCAACCATGGCATATGATCTTCTCATGCTCAGCTTTACCTTGTACAGGACTCCCGGTTCAAGATCAATATAATCGTTAAGGTTTATGGTAAATAATTTCCATGTTCCGGTCCCGCTCGCTGTTGATGGAAGAAGGTCAACCCTGCCACGGAAGACTGGCCGGCCGAAGCGCTTGATGTTATAACCTGAATTAATATTGTACTCCTGAAGGAAATAGGGCAGGTTATTCTCATAAATTTTGATTATAGTAAGATCGACAGCCTTCAGACTTGCAACGGTGAATGGGAACACCAGGTTCTGTGATGCAGGCAGGATCACTCCTTTTCCCACAAGCTGTATTGCCGGATTAATTGCATTCATGTCAAGGTTTCTCGCATAGGCAGAAGAAAGGGTTTTCCCCTTTGCACTCCTGACTGCCTGTTCAACTGTGAGAGTAAGCGTTTGCTTAAGCGATATCGTCGGAACCATAGTGACTATATTGTTGCTGATTGTAATTGTGGCTCCTCCTGATGGTATCATATAGATCAGGCCGTTAAGGTCCTGGGCTGGATCCAGCGGATCTGAAAAAAGAATCTCCACTTTCTGGTTCTCACCCAGTTGTGTCCTGACATCCATGACAATAAAATCACCGGCAGCCGGGATATTTATTTTAAAAGATCCATTCTGATTTACGCCCAGTGATCTGCCGTCCCATTCAAGAGTAAGTTCCTCTGGTTTTTCATATCTGTTGATCCCCTCGACACTGAATTTATGTACAAGGTTCTCTGAGTGATCCCATTTTATCTCAAGCTTCTTCTTGTCTAGCTTTGCTGTGAGGTAACTTTCAGCCTCAGCAGGTTCAATGAAATCGGAGGCTGTAAGGTCGCCGTTAAGTATATAGGTGTTCTCTTCCCCGGGCGTACATTCAAGAGTTCCTGTGGTGATGCTGAAATCTTTTTTCAGAGTCTGAAGCCGCAGTGGAAACACCTTCAGCCGCTCCTGTACTTCCCCAAGCTTGTAAAGATTTAGCTCCCCGGTGTAGGTTTCCCCTGATTCCAGAAGCTTTGCAGGTTTGAAAACAAGAGTGTTGTCATCGGTCCATTCGGTTTTGCCCTTAATAACCGGGTTAAAGCTGAATATACCAGTAGTAACCTGCTTATTTGCTTTGGCAGCAAATTCCGGCGTGAAACGAATCTCTATCCCTGCATTTACTGAGACTATTCCGGAAGTATAGCCGGAAATATATTCACTGAATCCTTTGTCGACAGGAAGTGCTATCTGAGAGGATTCTTCTGTAAGCTTTGGGGGCTTCTGTCTGGTTTTATCTTTTTGTCCGCAGGAAGCTGCTAATAAAATGATTGCAAGTAGCAAGAATGATTTGAAGGATTTCATGTGGATGAATTTATTTTTCAATCTAAAGTTACGAAATATGTTTATTCATGCACTCATTCCCCAAACCCCCTGTTTTTGACCGCCCCCCAATCCCACTGCTTTCTGACCGCCCCCCCAACCCCCTAAAGGGGGGCTAATTCCTGATTTATGGTTTTTATCAGCGGGAAAGATTGCTTCGTCTCCGCCGAATGGCGGATCCTCGCAATGACCGCAATCTTTATAAAGGTGCTGTCATTGCGAGGAATCCCGCTTAGCTGGATGACGAAGCAATCTCCCTGATGAGTCACAAAACAAATAAAAAACCGTCCCATTTCTGAGACGGTCCTATTTACAATTCATGGAGTTACCATTTCCGTTCGGAGTTTCTCAACATAGTCTCTTATTTTGTTGAGCGTTTCAACGGTTACTGTCATTTTGGTTGCACCGGAGGAAAGAAGAACCTGCCTCACCGTATCGATTTCCAGGTCGCCTTTCTCAAAATAGATATCGAAAGAATCAAAATAGTTTTTCAGATATTTAAGCTTCTTTGTATAGTAAACAACAACTGGATCGTCATAATAATTCTTCATGAAGCTCAGCAATGAGGTAAGAGTATATTTCTGCTCGGCGATTTTCTGAACCACCTGTGGATCAGGATTTGCCGGATTATAGACAAGATGTGTTGCCAGGTAAATTGCCTCGACCCAGCCGCCCATAACCATCATGCCTGCCGTACTCTCCCTTCCGCTTTCACGAAGATGATTCTCAATATCGGTATAGGATTTCTGCATCAATGCGGCAATGGTGTCAAGATCAGAAATGTCTGTCCTGACTCTTTTTATGGGTTCTGTAATAAGATGATCGGGTATTCCAAGCTTGTTGCTCATCTCCTTGATTGTCACCATATAATCGATCACTTCCTGACCAATTCCAAAAATCTTAAGATAGCCGAAATCGACTCCATAAATGCCTGTATTAATTGCGGCTTTTGAATTGCTCAAGTAAAGATCCCTGTTTGAAGTGGGATTGAGTGCGGAAAGATTATATGGCACGCCAAGCCTGTTGAAGATCACGCATATCTCAACAGGAGTGAGGAGACCATAGTGTGTCTCCATTTTTTCGGCAGGATTGTTACTGCCGGAGGCATCCGCCTTGTATGTCGAAAAACCAGTGGAAGTTGTATCTTTTTCAGGTGCCTTTTTCTTGCAGGAAGCAGCTGCAACCAGCATAAAGATCATCAGAACAGGAATAAGGTTTTTCATAGACAACGGATTGATAGATCAAATTTAAAAAAAAATAAGAACTTACACAGAGGAAATCATGAGGGCCACAGAGATCACAGAGTTTTTTCTCAGTGTCACTGTGTAAGGTCTTCATAATATTATTCTTTTCCCAAGCTTCTCCGATATGGCCCGTAATGCAGCTTTCAGGTTCTGATCCCTGGTCTGGAGTTCGTGTATCCTTTCCCGATCTCCTGATTTAACTGCCTCCTCAAGCTGTGTCATAATTTCCTTCAGCCTCATCTTAATCTTGTCGCCCTTGAATTTGAGAAGCGCATCAGGTACCATATCCTTGAGCTTCATATCCTCGGTCTCTACATAGGTCTGTTTGTTGGCAAAGATCCTGCTGAGTGTGTGCGGTTCAGAAAGAAGATCTGCCGCAAGCTTCGATATGACCGGGTCGGAATGCTTCACAAAATGCATATCCTCGATGAAAGTTCCCTGTTCGGAAGCAAACCTGAATTCCTCAAAGATGGTGGAAAGGACCTGATTATCGAATGCGAGATTATCAGCAACTATATCGCTCACAATATAATCCGATACGGTAACAACCTCCACCCTTCCGTCCTCAACGCTTATATGCCTCTCAAACTCTGTGCTTCCGAATTTAAGGAGAAGTCTGATTATCTCTTTTTCAGAGACAAATGTCGTGGCTTCATGCCTGACGGGTTTTGTTATTACCGGCGGCGGAACGGGCAAGTCTTCCGGTGTGGGGTACCGGTTCCTGTCCTGGAATGACCTCTGCTGACGCATCTTGTTTACTTCATGGTAGAGAATAGTCTCCTGGATGTCGAGGTGATTACTGCATTCCTTTATATATACGGTACGATTTATTGCTTCCGGAATTACTGCTATAGATCTTACTATGTCGCGGATGAGATTCGCCTTTTTTACGGGATCATTGGCAGCTTCTTCAAGGAGAAGCTGTGTTTTAAAGCGAATAAAATCAGTCTCATGCTCACTGAGGTATTTAAGGAACTCCTCGTTGCTTACCTTCTTTGAATATGAATCCGGATCTTCTCCATCAGGAAGAAGAACGATCTTCACGTTCATCCCTTCCTCGAGAACGATGTCGATGCCTCTTATTGAAGCTTTTATGCCAGCCGCATCGCCATCGTACAGTATTGTGATGTTAGGAGTGAAGCGCTTGACCAGCCGAACCTGCTCCTGTGTGAGAGATGTTCCCGATGAGGCCACAACATTCTCGATATTCACCTCGTGAAGCGACATTACATCGGTGTATCCTTCAACAAGATAAACCTTATCCTCCTGCGTGATCATCTTTCTTGCCTGGAAGATGCCATAAAGAATACGGCTCTTGTGGTAGATCTCCGACTCCGGTGAGTTAAGATATTTAGCTGTCTTAGCATCAGTTTTCAGAACCCTTCCACCGAATCCGAGAACCTGTCCCGAAAGCGAATGGATGGGAAACATCACCCTTCCGCTGAACCGGTCAAAAACATGATCCTCGTGCTCTATGGAGAGCCCGGTCTTGACGAGAAAATCTTTTTTATAGCCGTCATCCAGTGCCTTCCTGGTGAAAGCATCTCTTTTCTCAAAGTTGTAGCCTACCTCAAACTTTTTCAGAGTATTCTGCCGGAAGCCTCTCTCTTTGAAGTAAGATAATCCGACCGTTATTCCTTCATCGCTTGTAAAAAGATTTTCAGTGAACTGCCTTGATGCATATGCCGACAAAACCAGAAGGCTCTCGCGTTCATTCTGCTTTTCAATCTCTTCAGGAGTGAGTTCCTTTTCAATAACCTCGACATGATATTTTTTTGCCAGGTACTTAAGCGCCTCAGGATATGTTTGATGTTCATGCTCCATGATGAAGTTGACAGCATTGCCCACTTTGCCGCAACCGAAACATTTGAAGATCTCCTTTGACGGAGAAACGGTGAATGAAGGTGTCTTCTCATTATGGAAAGGGCAAAGGCCCAGGTAGTTGGCACCACGCTTTTTCAGAGGCACAAACTCCTGGATGACATCCACGATCTGTGCTGCATCAAGGATCTTTTCTATAGTCTGGCGTTCGATCATGGAGTAAAGATATCATGAAAAAGTTGAAAAAGGTTGAAGAGGGTTGAAGATGTTTAAAAGGTTGAAGAAGTTTAAACCTCTTCAACTCCCTTAAACCCTCTTCAACTTATTTATTAAATTTGCCAATCATTAATTTGAAATGAGAACTACGATTTTCATAGTAATCTGCTTTTTAACTATAAACAAATTTCTGCCGGCTCAATCTTCAGAACCTCTGAAATACCGGTCTCTTGAGCCATATGATTTCCACCTGGCATGGCTGCGGACTGACTCAGCACTTATGATTGACGTGAGGGAGCATTTTGAGTTCAGGGGAAAGAAGATCAGGGATGCAATAAATATTCCTTCTTCCGGGAATCTTGAATATTCTGCGGATACCATTGATAAAAACTATTCCCTCTTTTTCTACTGTACCACAGATTACCGCTCCAGACGGGTGGCAGTATATTTCCATGACCAGGGCTTCAGAAAGGTATATAATCTTGAAGGTGGCATCGTTGCATGGAAGAAGGATGGATTTCCTGTTACCCGACACCACAAAAAGAAAAGCAGACATTAATTGTCCTGCAGTCTTGCTTTGGCAGCCGTAGCTTCAGCGAAGGCTGGCAGTCTGGTCGTCCCGCTACCGCGGGACTCCGTCTTGCAGTCTTTATTTTCCGGATTTCAATATTCCATAAAACTTCTTGACTGCATGACTTTAAGACTGCATGACTTTAAGACTGCATGACTGCAAGACTTTTTTCCTAAATTTGATCCATAACTAAAAATCGAGAAATGTTTTCAGGAATAGTAGAAGAAGCCGCTCCGGTTGTCAAAATCGAAAAAGAGAAGGACAACCTTCATATAACCATGAAATGCTCATTCACAAAAGAGCTGAAGATCGATCAGAGCATTTCGCATAACGGCGTTTGCCTTACTGTCATTAAAAAGAAGGGAGATGAGTATACTGTCACAGCCATAAGAGAGACGCTTGAAAAATCAAACCTCGGACTGCTGAAAGTTGGTGACAGAGTAAATCTCGAACGCAGTGCAAAGCTTGATGGTCGCCTCGACGGACACATGGTACAGGGACATGTCGACCAGACTGCGGTATGTATAAAAGTAAAAGAGGCCGGCGGCAGCTGGTACTATACATTTGAATATGAGCCTCTTCAGGATGATTACCTGACCGTGGAAAAGGGATCGGTCTCTGTAAATGGTGTTAGCCTTACAGTGGTAAATTCACAACAGAAATCATTTCAGGTAGCGATAATACCATTCACATATGAAGTCACCAACTTCCATCAGATCAAAAAAGGAACGGTGGTGAATATTGAGTTCGATATACTTGGGAAGTACATTGCTAAGATTTTGAAGTTGCAGATGGGGAAATAGGTCTGTCGCTTTGCTCTGTCTGTCGCTTTGCTCTGTCTGTCGCTTTGCTCTGTCTGTCGCTTTGCTCTGTCTGTCGCTTTGCTCTGTCTGTCGCTTTGCTCTGTCTGTCGCTTTGCTCCGTCTTGCTAAGTCAATAAAATTTAAAATATTGTTTAATTTTATGTTAAATTAACTCGTGCTAAAATGGGAACAGTAAAAAGATTTGAGGATTTAGATATTTGGCAATTGGCCAGAGAACTTTTAAATCTTATATACGAAGATTTCAGTCTTTGTAAAGATTTTACATTTAAAAATCAAATTACAAGCGCAGGATTATCCATAAAAAATAATATTGCGGAAGGATTTTCACGAGATAGTGACAGGGAATTTAAACAGTTTCTGAATATATCCAGAGGATCAAATGGAGAAGTAAAAAGCATGTACTATACTGCTGAAGATCAAAAATATGTAACACCAGAAACTGCAAAAGACAGAAGGGAAAGAGCATCAATTTTATATAATAAGATAACCCATTTCATGAATTATCTAAAGAAATAAAACAGTCCAAAGGTCCCGACAGCCGAAGGCCAGACTTTGCAATGCAATAGACGACCGCAGGTCAGACCGCTTAAGACCAGATTAGCTTCTTCCCAAATCCCAGTCTGTTATCAGTATATTTAATTAAAGTAAGCTGAACAATCCAGAGATGCGTCTCCATCAGCATCGCAACAGGGAAACGTTTAAGATAAGCAGTTTTTGATTTTTGCGCCATCGCACCAGCCGGTTCAGATACTATTCCCTGGAACTGTATGCCCCGGATCTTACCTATGATATTTGTTTCGAGCGCCACAGTTCCGGCGACCTTCTGATTCTTCAGAAACTCCTGCCCATGACGTGTCTTCAGATCAGTTGTAAAAACCAATTGGTTTTCCTCTATTAAATAAACATAAAAGCAACTGGCGCACCAGGGTTCATTATCGACTGTAGTGGCGATGGTAAGCACATGGTGCTTCCTTAAAAACTTAACAATCCTTTCGTCAATCATTTTCCATCCACCGGTAAGTGTCGGCATCGAAGCCGGCAAGTGAAATAATCCTTTCAACGACGGTCATCACAAGATCATCGATGGTTTTTGGCTTGCTGTAGAAAGAAGGTGTGGCAGGACAAATGATTGCTCCCGCAAGGGTAAGAGTTTCCATATTCTTGATATGGATAAGATTATAAGGAGTCTCCCTTGGAACCAGGATTAATTTTCTTCTCTCTTTCAATATAACATCTGCAGCCCGGGAGATCAGGTCATCAGATGTTCCGTTTGCTATCCGTCCCAGGACACCCATCGATGCCGGGCATATAATCATTGTGTCATAATCAGATGAACCAGATGCGAATGGTACATAAAAATCATTGTTTTTATACACTTTCGCAGGTGTTTTGACAACAAATTGCTTTCCGGTTTCATATTTCCAGATCTCCCTGGCATTGTCCGAAAAGACAACGGCAATTTCGGAGGGAGGAGTCTTTAGGCTGCTCAGCTTTTCCAGAAGTCTCAATGCATATATCGAACCTGAAGCACCGCTTACTGCAACAATTACTTTTTGTTTAACCTTGTCCATTTTAATATCTATCAAAAGTAAAAATACAAAATATTGACTTACACATTGTTTGGTGATATGAACAAAAACAAGAACTTTCACAGGGCTACACAGAGAAAAACCTCTGTGAAACTCCGTGGTCCTCCGGATTTCCTCTGTGTAAGTTCTTATTTATTATTTCATTAATATTTCTGTCAGGATCTCCATTCCTTTCGAAGCTTTCTCCCTTATTACTTCAACCTTAAGTCTTGAGGGCACATAAACCTCATTCGGATCTATCAGCCATAGGGGTGCCTCACGTGGAGCATATTCGATCAATCCTGCTGCAGGATAAACATTCAATGAAGAGCCTATTACAACGAAAATATCTGCTGTTGATGTGATCCTTACTGCTTCATCCAAATTCGGGACAGCTTCTCCGAACCAGACAATATACGGCCTGAGCTGGCTTCCTCTTTCACAAACATCACCTGCATTGATATCCTTATATCCGATATCATAAACCAGCTCCGGGTATGCCGCGCTCCTTGCCTTTGTCAGCTCGCCATGAAGGTGCAGCACCTTTGAGCTTCCTGCTCTTTCATGAAGGTTATCAATGTTCTGGGTAATCACATGGACATCAAATTGCTTCTCCAGGGCTGCCACACCAAAATGTCCTGCATTAGGCTGACATCCGGCCAGCTGTTTCCTCCGTTCGTTATAGAATCTGAGCACCAGGTCTCTGTCCTTTGCCCAACCCATTGGTGATGCCACCTCCATAACATCATACTCTTCCCACAATCCGCCAGCTTCCCTGAAAGTTCGGATTCCACTCTCGGCACTCATTCCGGCGCCTGTCAGAATGACTAATTTTTTCATAGAATCTATTTTAAGATAAAGATATCATCTTTAAGTAAAAGGAGGGAAAAGTGAGAGAAATGGAGAGAGAGATTTTAAAGAACTTACACAGAGGCACACAGAGGCCTTCTCTTCGCTCAGGCTTACACAGAGTTACACAGAGAAAACAATAATGTACAAATATGAGACCTCTGTGTTTCTCTGTGTCTTCTCCGGATTTCCTCAGTGTAAGTTCTTCTTGTTTTACATCGACTGTCATCTGTAAAACATAATACATCTTTTTGTTATCTTTGCCCGTTTCAATTTATAATGCAAGAATCATCAATGAAGAAACGCTTTCCGGAATATAAGAACCTAGACCTTTCGCAGGTAAACAAGGATATTCTGAAAATATGGGATGAAAATGACACTTTCCGCAAAAGTATCCGTGAAGTTGACGGCAAGGGTGAATTTTTATTTTATGAAGGACCTCCGTCTGCAAACGGCATTCCGGGAATCCATCATGTAATGGCCCGTACAATTAAGGATGCAATCTGCAGATATAAAACTCAGTGTGGTTACAAGGTGAAGAGGAAAGCAGGATGGGATACTCATGGACTTCCAATTGAACTTGGCGTTGAAAAGTCACTTGGGATAACAAAGGAAGATATCGGAACGAAAATATCCATTATCGATTTCAACAAAGCATGCAAAAAGGATGTAATGCGGTATACCGACCAGTGGGAGGATCTTACCCGCAAGATGGGCTATTGGGTCAATATGGATCATCCGTATATTACTTATGATAATCGTTATATCGAAACCCTGTGGTGGCTGCTGAAAGAACTTTATTCAAAAGGAGTTCTTTACAAGGATTATACAATCCAGCCCTATTCACCGGCCGCAGGTAGCGGACTCAGCTCTCACGAGCTTAACCTGCCAGGCTGTTACCGTGATATCAAGGATACAACCTGTATTGCTCTTTTCAAGCTTATTCATGATGCTAAATCCGATTTTCTTTTCAAGCATATAGATACTGAAGCCGTCCATATAATGGCATGGACGACAACACCATGGACGCTTCCTTCAAACACGGCGCTTGCTGTAGGAAAGGAGATCCATTACCTGAAGGTGCGCAGCTTCAATCCATATTCAGGTGAACCGATCACCGTGATACTTGCAAAGGATCTTCTTCATTCGATGTTTCCAGAGGCAAATGTTGGCCTGCACTTTTCCGAATACAAGCCGGGCGATAAAAAAGTTCCATATAAAGTTCTCGATGAAATTTCCGGAAGTAACCTGGAAGGCATTAATTATGAGCAGCTTATAGATTGGGTGAAGCCTGATCCGGGAGCTTTTAAGGTGCTGACAGGTGATTTCGTTACAACTGAAGATGGTACCGGAATCGTTCATATTGCTCCGACTTTCGGTGCCGACGACTATAAAATAGCGAAGCAGTACGGAATTCCTCCAATGATATTAAAGAGGAAAGACGGTTCCTTGGGACCGATGGTTGACAAAAAAGGTTATATGGTTCCGATAAGCGATCTTGACGAACAGTTTGTTAAGGAAAGAGTTAATGTAAGTACTTATACTATTTATGCCGGTCGTCCGGTTAAAAATGAATATAATTCCAATATAGCTCCTGATACCGACACTCTCGATGTCGACATCGCCGTTATGCTAAAGCAGGCTGGCAAAGTTTTCAGGATCGAAAAACAGGTTCACAGCTATCCTCACTGCTGGCGTACCGACAAGCCTGTGCTCTACTATCCGCTCGATGCATGGTTCATACGTACCACAGCATTCCGGGAAAGGATGATCGAGCTGAATAATACAATCAACTGGAAGCCACAGTCGACGGGAACAGGCCGGTTTGGCAAATGGCTGGAGAACCTGGTTGACTGGAACCTTTCCAGATCACGTTTTTGGG